>Ga0209025_1000272_pt1 | contig 120328 bp, 102 predicted proteins | sample AraplaMF_Col_mLB_FD_184256 | JGI IMG/M metagenome (GOLD analysis project Ga0209025, IMG submission 184256) | Arabidopsis root microbial communities from the University of North Carolina, USA - plate scrape MF_Col_mLB (SPAdes) (version 2) | ecosystem: Host-associated > Plants > Roots >... | reverse complement strand
TCGCCGTGCCGCTGGTGCTGCTCGGCCTGGTGGTGGCCCACCTGATCGCGCTGCACGAAGTGGGTTCGAACAACCCCGACGGCATCGAGATCAAGGCCAAGCGCGGTCCCGACGGCCATCCGCTCGACGGCATCCCGTCGCACCCGTACTACACGGTGCACGACATCTTCGGCGTGGTGGTGTTCCTCACGATCTTCTCGGCGGTGATCTTCTTCGCCCCCGAAGCCGGCGGCTACTTCCTGGAGTACAACAACTTCATCCCGGCCGACTCGCTGAAGACGCCGAACCACATCGCGCCGGTCTGGTACTTCACGCCCTTCTATTCGATGCTGCGTGCGACCACCGATGACATGGTCAACGTGTTCGCGCTGATCATCGGCGTGGCCGCGATCTGGAACTTCGTCAAGGGCAAGTCGGGCGTGGCGCTCAAGGTCGCGATCATCGTCGTGGCCGCCGTGGCGATCTTCCTGCTCAAGACCTTCGACGCCAAGTTCTGGGGCGTGGTCGTGATGGGCGGCTCGGTCATCATCCTGTTCTTCCTGCCGTGGCTCGACCACAGCGAAGTCAAGTCGATCCGCTACCGTCCGAGCTGGCACAAGTACGTGTACGGCGTGTTCGTCTTCTTCTTCCTGATCCTGGGCTACCTCGGCATCCAGCCGCCCGGCGTCTGGGGCAATCTCGTGATCGGCTCGTTCGCGCTCGACATCGCGCAGACCATCTCGCAGATCGGCACGCTGTTCTATTTCGGTTTCTTCCTGCTGATGCCGTGGTGGAGCCGCAAGGGCGAGTTCAAGACCGTGCCCGACCGCGTGACCTTCGCCGCCCATTGAAAAGCGCAAGACAGCTCGAGAGACACACGATGAAGAAAAGCATTTCCGGCTGGCTCGCGGCCCTGGGCTTGGCACTGGGCCTGACCTTCTCCGCAGCCGCTTCGGCCGAATCCGGCGGCCTCGCCTGGGACAAGGCCCCGAACAAGACCAACGACGTGGCAGCTCTGCAGAACGGCGCCAAGCTGTTCGTCAACTACTGCCTCAACTGCCACTCGGCCGCCTTCATGCGCTTCAACCGCCTGCAGGACATCGGCATCAGCGAGCAGCAGATCAAGGACAACCTTCTGTTCACGACCGAGAAGGTCGGCGAGACCATGAAGGCCAACATCGATGCGCGCCAGGCCAAGGAATGGTTCGGCACCACGCCGCCCGACCTGACGCTGGTGGCACGCTCGCGCGCCGGCCACGGCGGCACCGGTGCGGATTACCTCTACACCTACCTGCGCACCTACTACCGCGACGACACCAAGGCGACCGGCTGGAACAACCTCGCATTCCCGAGCGTGGCCATGCCCAATCCGCTGTGGGAGCTCCAGGGCGAGCGTCGTCCGATCCACGCCAAGGTCGAACAGCATGGTCACGAAGCCGATGTGTTCACCGGCAAGTGGGAGCAGGTCACGCCCGGCACCATGACCCCGCTGCAGTTCGACACCGCCGTGGGTGACCTGGTGAGCTACATGCAGTGGATGGCCGAGCCGGCGCAGAACACGCGCATCCGCATCGGTGTCTGGGTGCTGCTGTTCCTGTCGATGTCGGTGATTTTCGTGTGGCGACTGAACGCCTCGTATTGGAAAGACGTCAAGTAGTTCCATCCTTGCCGACCGGAGCGTCAAGTGCGCCGGTCCCGTGGAGTGGGTTGCCAACGCAACCCACTCTTTTTGATTTTTAGGAGTCTTTCGCCATGATGGTGCTGTATTCAGGTACGACCTGCCCCTTTTCCCACCGCTGCCGTTTCGTGCTGTTCGAGAAGGGCATGGACTTCGAGATCCGCGATGTCGATCTCTACAACAAGCCTGAAGACATCAGCGTGATGAACCCGTACGGCCAGGTCCCGATCCTGGTCGAGCGCGACCTGATCCTGTACGAGTCGAACATCATCAACGAGTACATCGACGAGCGTTTCCCCCATCCGCAGCTGATGCCCGGCGACCCGGTCGACCGCGCGCGCGTGCGCCTGTTCCTGCTCAACTTCGAGAAGGAGCTGTTCGTGCATGTGTCGACGCTCGAGAACCGCACCGCCAAGGGCAACGAGAAGGCGCTCGAAAAGGCACGCTCGCACATCCGCGACCGCCTCACGCAGCTCGCGCCCGTGTTCCTCAAGAACAAGTACATGCTGGGCGACAACTTCTCCATGCTCGACGTGGCCATTGCGCCGCTGCTGTGGCGCCTCGACTACTATGGCATCGACCTCAGCAAGAACGCCGCGCCGCTCCTGAAGTACGCCGAACGCATCTTCTCGCGCCCGGCCTACATCGAAGCGCTGACGCCGTCCGAAAAGGTCATGCGCAAGTAACAGGCTCTCCCCCAGGCTTCGCGCACTTCGTGTCGCTTCGCCAACCCCCTTCCGGGGGCAACACCTGCGGCCCGGCCAAGCCGGTTCCGCGGTGTTTCGCGAAAAGTCCGACGTTTGCGATTGCACGGTAGAAAATTTTTCATGATCAACGCGCTCGAGTCGTCTTCCACCCGCCCGTACCTCATCCGGGCGCTGTACGAATGGTGCACCGACAACGGGTTCACGCCCTATGTCGCGGTGCAGGTCGACGACACCGTCCAGGTGCCGCGCGAGTACGTGAAGAACGGCGAGATCGTGCTGAACATCAGCTTCGACGCGACCAGCTCGCTCAAGCTCGGCAACGACTTCATCGAGTTCAAGGCCCGTTTCGCGGGCACGGCCCGCGAGATCAGCGTGCCCGTGGGCCGCGTGATCGCGATCTATGCGCGCGAGAACGGCCAGGGCATGGCCTTTCCCGCACCGCCGCCCGCGGCAGACACCGGCATGGGGCTCGATTCCCCGGCCGCCACGGGCACGCCGGCACCGGCGAGTCCGGTGCGTTCGGCGCTGCGCGATGCCTCGCGCGGAGGCAGCGAGAGCGAGGCCAACCGCGTCGTGCACCTGGTGACGGCCGACGATGCGGGCAGCGACCTGACCGACATCGGCGATGGCCCCGAGGCCGACCCGACCGACGAGCCGCCGCGCCCTCCGGCCGGCGGCGGTGCGCGGCCTTCGCTCAAGCGCGTCAAGTAACGGCCCGGGCCCGCACGACGCGCCGGCTTCCGGACCCTGGTGGGCACGCCACTAGAATCCGCAGCAGGTTTTCTTTTCGGCCGCTTTAGCTCAGTTGGTAGAGCACCCGCCTTGTAAGCGGAAGGTCGTCCGTTCGATTCGGACAAGCGGCACCAAACACCCCCTCCCAAACCGGCATCGGCCCGCTCAGCGCGCGGGCTGTTCGCGCAGCCGCAGCACGAAGGTCTTCGCGCTCGGCACGAGGAAGAAGCGCCGTGCCTGCCAGCGCGCCTGCCGATGCGCTTCGAGCCAGGCGGCCGCGTGCTCGAGTTCCGGGCCGTGCAGGTTCGCGGGGCCTTCGCGCTGGAGTCGGTTCCAGGCCTTGAAGCACTGCACCACCCGCGCCGAGGTGCCGAGTTGCGCCTCGAGCTGGATGCGATAGGTGAAGCCGGCCACCATCGTGTCCTGTACGGTGACTTCCTCTCCCTGCACCTCGATGACATAGGGGCGCTCGCCGCCCATCGATTCGACCGTCATGGGCGCCGAGTATGCCAACACGCCATGGCGTCATGACTGAACTTCGAAGCTCCCCTGTGCACGTCCGACGTGCTCTCGCCGGCTAAACCGAAAGGGATATTCAGGTGCCCCAAAAAATATGTGCCGTTGTCGAGGCGAAGCGAGTTCATGGGCCAGCGGCGTAAACGGTGGACCCGCAAACCCAGGTGAGACATTGCTTTAAGGGATGGCAAAGACGACAGGCGCGCCAGTTCTGCACGCGTCGATGGATCGGTAGAACTGTTGTGTGCCACCGCGGCTACACCGCTGTCGCGGCGTAGCCGCGCCATTTGGGGTGGTCAAGATCGCCGAGACCAACACTGTCACGGCGATAGTCGCGAAATACGCCGGCGCGAATCGCGAGGCGCGTTTCGCGAAGAACTCGGTTTTTTTCGCTGGGGCTTACATTACGGCCAGCAGGTAGCCGCTGATCATAAATGAGACATCGACCCCCAGAAATAAGCCACTGAACTGCGTGACTTCTAGATGACGCAAGACGGGGGAGTATGGCAACTCCTTGTCAAATCTGGATCTCTTTTCTGTAGTTCAAGCCTTTTCCGATGCGACGTTTGGGCGAGGTCGAGTTTCCTGAAAGGCTGCGCGGTCACCCTTGCCATCACACGTCAATGCGGGGAAGTCCTGCAATTCGGGTTGAGACCGGACGAGTGTGGCCGCGGCCGTTCAACGAATCTTGAGCGTTCCGCCTCGCACTTCGGTGTTTGAGGTCGGTCCATCAGACGTTTCGCGCCCAACAAAGCACCCCTGACCGATGATCACTCGGGACCCTCCGGGGACGCCTCTCACGTCGAGTTCCCCGACTTCGCAATCAGCCATCAGCGAATCGTGACGGTCGTTTGTCTTGAGGCTGAGGGTCATTCCAGGCGCGCGAAAGCCCTTGAAGGATGCGATGCCTGCCAGCCCCGGGGCCTCGAAGTTGAGTGCCTTCTTTTGTCCTCGGGAGGGCAGGATGGTCAATCCATCGAAGTTAATGTTTTTGAGGGTGGCCGCGTCGTTCGGCGCCTTGTCATACGCCTTGATGTTCAGTTCGCCGATGGCATTGCCTTGAAGGCTGCACTCGGAGTGATCGATGAGCCCCGAGACGCTGATGTTCTCGAAAACGATCTCGGGCCGCCAGTTGACTGGATAACGCTTCCAGACCTCGTTTGCACCCGAGTAGATGTGGAAGGCACCGACCTTCGTGCTGAGCGCGTCCGTCCCCTTGCTACGCACCCGTATGCGTATGTCACGAAATACGCAAGCATCCACACGCGATAACGCGATTCCGGCACAGACGGATCCGGGCTGAAATACCTTTGAGCCTTTGTCGATCGACTGAACGTCGATCTCGCTGCACCCCCGCGAACGCGTTGGATTTCGGATCGGGTCGGCCTGAGCATCCTTGTCACGGCCTTCCACCAACGCATCGGTCAGCAAAAGAGCGATCGCCGCGATGTATTGATCTTTCCACTTCGCCACGCCGCTGACCTTGGAGCACCCAGCCAAGTAGATGGCTCGATGGATTCCATCCACGTCCACATCGAATCGGAGGTCCTCAGCCAAGTACGCGGCGACCGCGTACCCGATCATCGTGCCTCGGATCTTCACGTCGATGTTCGAACAGCGGCCGCTGCTTGCGTCGTCATAATCCCCGGTCTGGAAGCCGTACCGGAGATTCGACGCCTGTGAGACATCGATCCTGAGGCCGCGGACACCCTTGATGGCCCTGACCAGGATCGCTCCTCGATAACCCATCTGCTTGTTCGGGTCCGGCAGCGGTGCACCTCGGTACTCTCCGAGGGATACAGCGATGTTAGCTCCACCTTCGAAGAGAAAAATGGACGCGAAGATGGCCGTTTCGTAGAGAGTCTGCGAACCATCGATGAGCGCTCTCGAGGCATCGATAACCACGTTCCGAACGTTCTTCATCGATATCAAGGACTCTCCTGGAGGGACCGAGACCTTGAAGTGCCCCGTCAGAGAGAGAGTCCCTCCTCCTGCCTCCTGAAGCTGCAAGGCGGCGTGGCGCAACACTGAGGTAGCATCCTCGGCCGGTGCAGAAAGGTCGATGTGAATTGAGCCCATGGACGCATGATGCCAGCAACAAGGCTGGCTCGTGGTACACGCCTACAATCCAGCACCACCGCGTCAAGCTTGCCGATGAAATTCCGCATATTTCAAACCACCAACATTTCAGTTCTCCTGCTGGCAATGGCTGTCTTCACTTCCACGTGGGGTGCAGACGTAGTGGTTTTCTCAGGATTTTCTATTTTCCGGTTATTGGCGTTTGCTGCTCTTCTTGCGCTAGTTTCCAATGCATTGCTCAAAGGGGCGATACGCAAGCACACCGTTGCGGAAATCTCTCTCCTCCTTCTTTGGCTTTGGAGCATGATGACCATTTTTTGGTCTCTAGACCCGACGCAGTCGTCTCTTCAGGTTTTTTACACGGCTCTGACAGCATACCTATTGTTCTTCGCAACCTATAGAGCCTGTCTTTCTTCGGGGTCCTGGGAAATAGTGGGGTTCGGATACATTGTCGGGACCCTGGTAACGTGTTTTATCGTTTTTGATAATGCCACGGCTTTTGCTGCCGGTCTGGTGGCAACAGATCCCGTGGATGGTCGATCTACCGTTGGTGAGCTCAACGCGAATTTCATTGCCTATTCAGTTGCCACATCCATCCCAATGGCTCTTACGCTTCTTAGGTACAAGAGTCGGCCATTTTATGTGAGATTGATCCTTGTCGGGTACGTGGTCATCGCGCTTGGCGCTGTTCTCCTCACTGGATCTCGAGGATCGGTTTTGGCTGCCGGTGCAACGCTATTTGTCTTCTTCGCCACATATGGACGACGCAACCTGATTATTTCCGTTGTTGGTCTCGTATTGTCTGTCGTCGCGGTCGTCACCTTATATGACTATCTACCGGATCAAGTGCGCGATAGATTCGAGACATTTTCTTCTCTTCTCTCGGGAGACGGCTCGGTCGACTTGACTGGGCGAGAGCATGTCTGGCCGCTGGCTGCCAAATTATTTTTCGATCATCCATTGACTGGAATTGGGGCCGGGGCATTTAAAAGCATAAACCCGGATGGGATCGGAACGCACAATGTTGCACTTGCTATGGCTGCCGAGACGGGGCTTCCGGGATTGCTGTTGTTCTTTTTCACGGTCGCACTCATCGTCTGGGGCACCATAAGAAACTCTCAAAATCCGGCGGTTCGGCAAGGAGGGCTGCTTCTGTTGATTACGTGGTTGCCGATCGCAATGACGGGGGTGTGGGAAGCATCGGCGGTCGGTTGGATGGCATTCGGTTGGTTTTATGCGGCATCGAAACATCCATGGATCTTCGAAGAGAAGGGAAAGAAGAAGCAACGTGTTCTTCTTTTCTCCAAGAGATGAGGCTGCATACTGAACGGAAATTCTCGCGACTGTCGTTCTCTTCGAACTTAGGCCGCTGTTATCTTGGCCGGAAAAAATTGCGTTGGGCGTCCGATCTGGGCGCCATGTACTTTATGGACGGATCTCGAGGACCGCCACCTCGCGATGGCTCTGGTCCTCGCCATGCAGGTGCAGCGGATAGCGCCCGGCATGCAGCGCCGCGATGCGCAGCGTGGCCGTTTGGCTCGCGGCCACCGGCACCATCTCCTGCATGTAGCCGTGGATCATCAACTGGCCGGCCTGCGCCGAGCTCACGGCGATCGAGACGATGTCGCCGCGCGTGACGGGCAGCACCGGCAGCGGCGCGCCTCCGCCCTCAGTGGCCGCGCCGATCCGTACCTCGAACTGCGTGCCGGTGCGCGCGGGTGCCGCGGCGGACGTGGCCGGGTCGGCCGACGGCCGCGCCGCGAGATAGCCGAGCGCCATCAGCGCGACGATGGCGAAGCCGCCGAAGGCGTAGACCAGTGAGGACTTCATGGTGGTTCCAGGGAAATGAAGAAGAACGCGGCGCCTATCCCGCCAGCGGCAGCGAAAGAATCCACAGCCCCACGGCCGTCAGCGCAACCATCAGCAGCAGCATCGGCACCTGGCTCGCGAGCGCGCGGCCCGTGTGGCGGAAGATCCGCAGCGCCTCGGCATGGGCCAGCACCACGCTGGCGATGTGGCCGACCAGGATCAGCCCGACCTGGGTGTGCCAGACGATGTCGAGATCGATGATGCGCGGCGGCATCGCGGCGCTCGCGCTGCCGAACAGGTTCCAGCCCCGACCCAGCGGATCGGACAGCAGCGGCAGCAACTGTGCGCCCTGGGACCACAGCATCGTGTAGTAGTGCGTCGCGTGGTAGACGAAGGCGATCGGCACCAGCGTGAGCGCGAAGCGGCAGGCCAGCTCGCTCGTGGAGAGCGCGGAGGCCGCCACGCGCCGCGTGAGCGCGAGGAAGAATAGGTAGACGCCGTGATAGACCCAGGGCGAGAGGCACAGCGCCAGCCATTGCCAGCCATGGAACAGGCTGGCCGCGGTCGCATAGGGCTGGGCGCTGTGGGCCTTCACGGCCGGCTCGACCAGCGGATAGAGCGTCTTCCAGAACAGCCGGCTCCAGGGCCAGGTCTCGTGCGCGCCGTCGTAGGCGGTCGACGAGAGCATGAAGAGGATGAACAGCACCAGGCTCACATGTGTCGGATGGCGCTCGAGCAATCCCGACAGCGGCAGGCGCCAGCGCAGCGCGACGCTACGGCGGCCGGCGCGCCGCCAGGCGATCGGCGCCATGCGTCCCACCAGCGAGAGAAAGAGGCCGAAGAACTCGCCATGACGAAACCATGCCGCGATGCCGAAGAGCCAGGCCATCGCCACGGTCAGCAGCGTGTAGCCGGCGAGCATCCATGCCAGTTGCCGCGGCGTGCTGTGGCCGAACAGCTCGATCCAGATGAAGGCGATGTAGAGCGCCAGCGCCGGGTAGTACGCGAGCCACGCGGGATAGGCGATGCGCCCGCCGAAGCGCATGCCGCAACGCGCGCGCAGCAGCTCGCAGAGCGTGCGCCATGGATTGCAGAACACGAACAGGTCGCCGACGACTGCGGTCGCGTAGGTCAGGCCCAGCACGAACACGATCCAGAACAGGGTCATGTTGAGGTTGCGGAACGGGTTGTCGGTGCCGAGGAAGCCGCAGGCGATGGTGAGCGCGAGCAGGCCCACCGAGAGCCCACGCAGGCCTTGCACGACGACGGCCGGGACGAAGACATGCGTGCCGACGCGTCGCGCGTTCGACGAGGTCTCGCTCCGCGCGGGCGGCACGGCCGCGAAGATCCCCACGATCACGAACGACAGCACCAGCGCCGCGGTCGCGCCATAGGCATACATCCAGAACGGCACCGGCAGCGTGTACTGCACGCCGAAGGAGTGGGAGAACGCGAGGCCCGGCACGACCGCGGCGGCGAGCAGAAGGGCGGGGCGGCGGACCGGCGAACGCATCAGCGAGAGGCTTTCGGCGGGTCGGCAACGGCAGCAGCGGACGACAAGGCCAAGGGCTGGACCGCCCCGGGCACATGGCAGACCTGCGTCTCCACCAGATAGACGAAGCGTGCATCGCGGTCCGCGCGTTCCAGCCCCAGCGCGAGCAGGCCCGCCAGCCCGGCCCAGCCAACGATCAGCATCAGCGCGACCGCATGGCGGCCGATCCATCGGCGCGCATCCATCGCCATCAGTGGTCCCTCACGCCCTGCAGCGACACCACCGACCAGCGCCCCGCGCGGCGCTGCGCGACCAGCAGCAGCTCGTCGTAGGGCGCGTGCCGCAGCTTCGCGATCGCGAGCATCCGCGGCTCGCCATCCGCGAGCGCTGGCAGCGGCCGCACGATGTAGGGCCGCAGCGGCGGCGCATAGGACTCGATGGCCATCAGCGGAAAGAAGGCATCGGCCAGCCGCGGATAGCGCGCATAGGCCCGGCGGTCGCGCACGAGCGCATCGACGCGCTGCAGCTGCGCGCGCGTGAGCGCGGACGGCGCATGCGCGAGCGCCGCCGCGGTGCCGTGATCGTGCAGGCGCCACAGGCGCAGCCGCGCCGCGAGATCGCGCTGCGCGGGCGTGCCTTCGCCCCTGCCCAGGCCCAGCGCGGCGGCCGGGTCGTCCTCGCCCAGCCAGGCCGCGAAGAAGCCGTCGAAGAAGCGCAGCACCTCCTCGGGCACGCCGTGCTGCGTGGAAGCGGCCTCCTGCAGCCGCGGCAGCCGCCGCCCGTGCCAGGTCGCGGTCCAGGGTTGAGCGCCATCGGGCAGGCTGATGCCTTCGAGAAAGCGCGTGTCCTCCATGCCGTGCTCGCGGAACCATGCGGCCTTCGCCGCCTTGGTGGAGGCCGTCACGAAGCCACCGAGCTGCGCCTCGATGCGTGGCCACTCGGTGGCCACCCGTGGTGCGTCCTCGATCGGCGGGTAGCGCTGCAGCCATTCGAAGCTCGCGCGCGCCATCGCGAGCGCGGCGGCCGGCCGTGCCGCGGTGAGGTCCGCGCGATGCGCCTGTTCTCCGCCCGCCGCCGCGGTCGTTGGCGGCAGATCGCAGGCCAGCCCCGCGATGGCGGGCGCGCCGATCTCGCCCGCATCCGGCCCTTCATGGGCCGACGCATCCTGCAGCGGATGCAGCGCCTCGCCGAACTTGAGCAGCAGCAAGCCGGCCTTCGGCCCCGCATCGCGCAACAGCGTGCGCAGCGCTTCGGTCGAAGCCTCGCCGCCGCCGGGAGCGCGCAGCCGCCGCGCCGCGCGTGACGCTTCCGCGCGGCCGTCGACGTCGGCACCGGTGCAGGCGTATTCGGTCACGAGCTGCATCGTCTCCATCGCACCAAAGTCCACGCGCTGGTTGCCGGTCGCGATCGCATCGGCCTGCGGCGCGCTGAAGCCCGCCTGCACCGCGAGCCAGCGCGTGAGGCCGAAATGCACGTCGGCTTCCCAGGCTTCGGCGTGGAAGGGCAGGGCGCTCGCGAGCATGGCGGCGGCGGCCATCCATGTGCGCAGGTATCGATCCGGTGGTCGTGTCATCGTCAGTTCTGCAGCGTGGACGGCGTGCTCTGCGCAAAGGGCCAGGTGTTCTGGGCGAACTTCAGCATCAGCAGGCCGTTGTCCTGGCACATGGTCGTCAGGAGGCCGCGCTCGAAGTCGAAGTCCGCGCGCGAGGCGCACCAGTCGGGGCTCGCGACGCCCGCCGCGCGCGGCTGGAGGTGGTTGGAGCCCGCGGGTGTGGTCGTCGTGCCCGCGGGGTTGAAGTACGCGATCTCCCGGGGCCGCGCGGGGTTGCGGATGTCGAACACGCGCATGCCCGAGTTGAAGTGCGAGCAGGCGAGCGCCGTGCCGTTGCCGCGGTTGTCGACCGAGCAGTAGTGGCTGCCGTAGGTGAAGGTCGACAGGCCCGCGATGTCGGGCAGCAGCTTGTCGCAGTTCGCGGGGTCGTGCGTCTCGAGCATCAGCTTCGACACCAGCACGGGCTTCTTCTCGTCGCTGATGTCGTAGATGCGCGCCATCGGATAGGGCGGAAGCTTCGCCTCGCAGGCCAGCTTGACGTTGGCGGTCTCGCTCAGGCCGGCCGAGCCGCCTTCGTCGACCATCACCAGGTGCGGCTTGCCCGCGATGGTCACGGGAATGGTGTGCTGCGCCACGCTGCCGTCCTTGAAGCTCGTGGCCGAGATCAGCTTCATCCGTGCGTTGGGCATGCGCGCCTGGACCTCGGAGGTGTCGAGGATCAGGAAGCCGTTGCGCGTCGGCGCATCGGCATCGAGCACCTCGCCGGGCAGGGGGACGCCGACCGACACCACGTACGCGCGCTTGCCATCCTCGCTCACCGACAAGCCGTGCGAGGTCACCAGACCCGAGGGCGCCATGTCGAAGGAGGCCACCATGCGCGGCCGGGTCGAGTTCGTGATGTCGACCGCGTGGTAGCGCCGCGCCTCGATGTCGCCGAGGTAGTAGGTCAGGCCGTCGGGCGAGACGTTGCCTTCGTGTCCCTTCGGGCCCTTGGCCAGTTGAATGCCGCCGTCCTTGCCGGTGCCCACTTCCATGCTCGCGAGCAGCTGCGGCGTGCGGCAGTCGGCCGAGAGGTCGTAGACATCGATCTCCGGGCCGCCGAAGCGGCTGTTGCGGCCGTTACCGGCCAGCAGCAACTGGCGCCGCGCATTCACGCGCAGCGATTCCCAGGGATCGAGCATCGCGGCCGTGGCGAGCGACATCGAGCGCGAGGGCCGGGCCGGGTCGGTGATGTCGATGACCGGAACGCCGGGGTGCACGCGGCCGCGCGCATTGCCTTGGGAATCCAGTGGATGCGCGGTCGCGTGGTAGGCGCAGGTGCGGCCGCCGGGATCGCGAAACGACGCCGAAGACCAGCTGCCGCCTTCGCCCTCGAACTGGCTCACCAGCTTGAGGTTGCAGGAGAAGCCCTGGAAGCCGGCCTGCCGCATCGCGGCGGGCACCTGGCCCTGCAAGGCCGATTCGGGAACGTCGCCCTCGGCGCACACGGCTTTCGGCACCGTGAGCGGTGGCGGCGCTTCGGCGACCGGTGGTGGTGCCGGCGGCTCGCCGATGCCCGTGGGCGGTGGCAATGGCGGCGCAAACGCCAGCACCGAAGTGCCGCCGTCCCCACCCCCGCAGGCCGCGAGGAATGCCGTGGCCACGACGGTGGCGATGGCAGGAAGTCGTCCCTGGAATCTCATGGTTTGTCTCCTTCGATGAGCCGGGCACTGCGTCTTCGAATGCGCATGAATTGGGAATTGCGCCCGGTTCCAGCGGAGTCTTGAGAGAGGCACTTACTGCTCTCTTACTGCGATAGCGAGGAGGAATAGGGGATGACGATCATGTTTGGGTCTATTTGTTATTGAATTGCTAGCATTAATTAATGCGCGGTCTGTCTCGACGTTCATCCCCGGCAGGCGCCGGCTCGATCCTGAAGTAGCAGCCATACGCGGCCCCCGTGGCCTGGTCGGCGAGAAACAAGGTCGCACCGGTGTGCCCGCCGCAGTGGCCCGTCTCGACCACGAAGCGCACCGGCGTGTAGTGCTCGGGCGAATCCTCGAAGTGGATGACGTCGCCGGCCAGCCTGTAGCGGCCGAACGGCACCGGCTCGGTCTGCGCGGGCGTGGCCCGGAACAGGCGCCCGTCGCGCCGGTAGTCGTACACGACCCACTCGCCGTTGTCCTTCGTTCTTTTCCAGCGGCCGACGAGGCCCGCGTCGTCGGCCGGACCGGCCGATGCGATCGAGAAGAGAAAGGGGATGGATGCAAGGAGGGCAAGGCGCGCTTTCTTCATGTCTGCAATGGGGGAGTCGAACAACGACTCATTGTCCATTGCGACGAGATGCAATCACGAATGCGCGTGGCATTGCAATTCATTGAATTGCAATGGCCGCGCGCCATCCGTCGTCAGTTCTGCAAGGTCGAAGGCGTGCTCTGCGCAAAGGGCCAGGTGTTCTTCGCGAACTTCAGCACCAGCAGCCCGTTGTCCTGGCACATGGTCGTGAGCAGCCCGCGATCGAAATCGAAGTCCGCGCGCGAGGCGCACCAGTCGGGTCCGCCGCTGCCGGCCACCGACAGCTGGCTGTGGAAGGAGCCGGCGCGTGGCACGGTTGCACCCGCGGGGTTGTAGTAGGCGATCTCCTTGGGCCGCGCGGGTTCGCGGATGTCGAACACGCGCACGCCCGAGTTGAAGTACGAGCACGCCAGCGCGGTGCCGTTGCCGCGGTTGTCGACCGAGCAGTAGTGGCTGCCGTAGGTGAAGGTCGAGAGCCCCGCGATGTCCGGCAGCACCTTGTCGCAGTTCGCGGGATCGTGCGTCTCGAGCATGAGCTTCGACACCAGCACGGGCTTCTTCTCGTCGCTGATGTCGTAGATGCGCGCCATCGGGTAGGGCGCCATATTCGCCTCGCAGGCCAGCTTGACGGCGGCCGTGTCGCTCAGGCCCGCGGCGCCGCCCTCGTCGACCATCACCAGGTGGGGCTTGCCGCCGATCGTCACGGGAATGGTGTGCTGCGCCACGCTGCCGTCCTTGAAGGTGGTGGACGAGATCAGCTTCATCCGCGCGTTGGGCATGCGCGCCTGGACCTCGGAGGTGTCGAGGATCAGGAAGCCGTTGCGCGTCTTCGCGTCGGGGTCGAGGAACTCGCTGGCCGTCGGGATGCTCGTGGACACCACGTAGGCGCGCTTGCCGTCCTCGCTGACCGAGAGGCCGTGCGTGCCGCCGAGGTCCACGCTCTTCATGTCGAACGAGGCCACCATGCGCGGCCTGGTCGAGTTCGTGATGTCGACGGCGTGGTAGCGGCTGGTGGCGATGTCGCCGATGTAGTAGGTCAGCCCATCGGGCGACACATTGCCTTCGTGCCCCTTGGGACTGTCGGGCGGCACGATGCCGCCGTCCTTGCCGGTGCCCACCTCCATGCTCGCGAGCAGCTGCGGCGTGCGGCAGTCGGCGGACAGGTCGTAGATGTCGATCTCCGCGCCGCCGAAGCCCGCGAAGACGCTGCCGTTGTTGCCGTTGTCGGCCAGCAGCAGCTGGCGCCGCGCATTCACGCGCAGCGATTCCCAGGGATCGAGCATCGCGGGCGTGGTGAGCGACATGCTGCGCCAGGGCCTGGCCGGGTCGGTGATGTCGATCACCGGCACGCCGGGGTTCACGCGCCCGCGCGGCTTGCCGTCGAAGCCCACGGGGTACGCGGTCGCGTGGTACGCACAGGTGCGCCCTCCGGGATCGCGGAACGACGCCGCCGACCAGTTGCCGCCTTCGCCCTCGAACTGGCCCACCAGCTGCAGGTTGCACGAGAAGCCCTTGAAGCCCTGGCGCATCGCCGCGGGCACCTGGCCCTGCAAGGCCGACTCGGGCGTGCCGCCTTCGGCGCAGACGGCCTTCGCGACCGTGAGCGGCGGCGGACCCGCCGGTGGCGGTGGCGGCGCGGGCGGCTCGGCCACGCTGCTGGGCGGCGGCAGGATGGGCAGCACCGTGCTTCCGCCGCTGCCGCCACCGCATGCCATGAGAAGTGCCGTCGCCGAGGCGGCGGCGCCGATGAGTCTTGCGCGTTTCATTCCTGCGTGTCTCCGTTGTTGTGATCCATGCAGCGTTGGCGCGGCGCGGGTCGTCGCGCTTTCGCTGCGTGTGGAGAGAAGTATTCGCGGCGGGACGTTTGGGCGCTTCCGGGGAATTGCAGGCGCATGCGCGCCGCGCCGGCCCCGCGCGGCGGCGGTTCGGCTTCCGGAAAATTGCAGCGGCGTGGCGTTGGCGACCCGTCAGCGCGCTGTAAGTCCGCTCGCAAACCATCGCCGCCCGGAGACAACAACAACCACAAGGACCAGGCCATGGGCGTTCGGCGGCGCGTGCAAGGCCGCGGCCAGCCGGTCGGCATCGACCGCGGCTGCGGCAGGCTTCTCTTCGAGGCCCGCTGGGAAGGCATCGTTCTCGAGCACGAGGAGGCCGACCCGATGGACAACGTCGAGGGCGGGCTGATCCGCCACTGCATCTCCGTCAACCTCGGCGGCCCCACGCGCTTCGAGATGCGCCTGCACGACGAACGCTTCTGGTCCGCGACCGCGCAGCCGCTGGGCATCAGCATCCTGCCCGCAGGCGCGCAGATCAAGGGACGCACCTGGGACCCGTGCGAGGCGCTCACGCTGAGCATCGATCCGCGCCACTTCCGCAGCGCCGGCGAAAGCGACGGCGGCGACCGCGCGCTGGTGCCCTGCTGCAACGTGTCGAGCCCGCTGGTCGCGCAGCTGCTGCTCGCGCTGCATGCCGATGCGAAGACCGGCCAGCCCGAGGGACCCGGCTATGGCGAGACGCTGCTGATCGCGCTGCTCGCGCACCTGCGGCAGACGCACACGGCCGCGGCCAGCGAGACACATGCCGAGGGCCTGCTGTCGAAGGTCGCGCTCGAGCGCGTCAAGGAGCACATCCGCGGCCGGCTCGAAAGCGGCGTGTCGCTGACCGCGCTGGCCGCGCTGCTCGACATGGACCCGTATGCCTTCCTGCGCGCCTTCAAGCGCAGCACCGGCGTGACGCCGCACCAGTACCTGATCCGCGCACGCATCGAGCATGCGAAGCAGATGCTGCATCTCACGCGGCTGCCGGTGACCGACATCGCGCTGCGTTGCGGCTTCGCGAGTCCCAGCCACTTCGCCGACACCTTCAAGAAGATGGAGCGGCGCACGGCGCTCGAGTACCGCAACTGCTGCGCCGTCTAGCGCGCGAAGGGGCCTATTGCCCCACGCCCTGCATCCACAGGCTCAGCAGCGCGAGCCGGCCCACCAGCGCGCCGCGCTGCGCCGCGCGCAACTGGGCGGGCACGCCGCGCAGCAGCTTCGCGCTGCGCGCGAGCCCGGCCCGCTCGAGTTGCGCGGCCTGCGTTTCGGCGCGCGAGCCGGCGCCGCCGCCCTGGTGGCGCAGGCCCTGGCGCAGCCACAGCGCGAGCAGGTCGAGGGTGTCGGTGGCGAGCGCGTTGAGCGCGGGCGGCTCCTCGTGCTCGCCCTGCAGCGGCAGCGGGTGCGGCGCGGGTGCCTCGGCCTGCAGCACCACGGCGCGCTGCACGGTCAGCAGGGCCGTCGGCTGCATCACGGGCTCGCCGTCCTGCAGCCGCACGCTGCCGGCCACGGCGCGCAGCGCGCCCCATTCGCCGGCGAGCGCGCGCGCGAGCGCGTCGACGGCGCCGGGCGCGGCCGCGCGATGGGGCAGGGCGAGGTGCAGCGGCGGGACTTCATCGGCAGGCGCGGCCGCTTCCGTGTCGTCCGCCGCGCGCCCGAGGCGCGCATGCAGCACCTGCGCCGCCGCATCCCAGTGGCTGGCCAGCACCGCCATGTGCTCGAAGGCCGCCACCTGCAACTGGCCCGAGGCACCCGCCGCGGCACCGCTCGCCGCCTGGCGCGGCCGCACGAAGTCGGGCGGCGTCTCGCGCAGGTGCGCGACCAGTGCCTGCACGCTCGACTGCTTGAGCGGCGCGACGAGATCGTCCCAGGACTTCGGCGACAGCGGCATCACGCCGGTCTGGCGCGCGCCCGGCGCGATGTCGATCTGGCCGTTGGCACGCCGGGTCGCGGTCTTGGTGATGACCTGCCCGCTCGCGAGCTGCCGCAGCGGAAAGCCCGCGACGCGGCGGCCCAGCAGGTTCGCGGGCGTGCCGCCGGCCGTGGCATCGTCGGCGCGCGACCACTGGCGCTCGAGCACGGTCACGGCCTGCGTGTCGGGGTCGGCGAACATCACGCTCGCGCCTTCGCCGCTCTCGTCGGACCAGAGCTCGGCGCCCAGCGACACCAGCCGCAGGTGGTCGAGCGCGACCTCGCCCTTCACGCCCACGCCGAGGATCTGGCTCGCGGGCAGCGGCGGCGGCCCGGCCGCGCCGTCGGCATGGGCGGCCGCGCGCAGTCGCGCCCAGAGCTCGGCCATCACGTGCAGCAGGCGTCGAGGATCGAAGCGGCTGCTGCGCGCCTGCTGCGCCTGCAGCAGCATCCAGAGCTCGTCGATGCCGTCCTCCACCCAGCGCCAGCCCAGCGCGCGCGCCTGCTCGCGCGCGGCCTCGAAGCGCGTCGCCAGCGCCATCAGCGGCTGACTCGAGCCATCGAGCCAGAGCGAGAGGCTCAGCGCCTCGAGCTGCGCCTGCAGCGCGCGCGCGGCCTCGCCGTGCATCAGCGCGGCGGGGCGGTGGCCGTCGCCAGTCTCGTCGTCGGTGGCCGGCGCGCGCACCTCCACCATGCGTTCGGGCGAGCCCGCGGCCAGCGGCCCGGCCTGGCGGAAGGCCCACAGTGCCACCACCACGTGGGCGCAGCCGCTGCCCTGCTTGCAGTCGCAACGCGCATGCACCAGCGAACTGCGCGAGAAGAAGCGCACGCTGCACATCGGCAGCCGCGCGATCGGCGGCGCGCTCGCGCTGCGCCAGGCCTGCACCGCGACCACGGGCCGCGCGGCGGCCAGGCGCTGGGCCTGTTCGATGACGGAGGGCGCGAAGCTCGCGGCGAGCGCGGCATCGTCGAAATGGGCCGGGCTCCATTCGCCGCCGGCAGCCGAGGCGTCGACCTCGTCCACGGCCGGCGTGGCCGAAGGCGCGGGCGCGGCGCTCGCCGCCTGCGCCTGGTAGGCCAGCACCAGCATCACGCGGTGCCGGCACATGCCGCTGGCCGGACAGCTGCATTGCGCATCGCGCAGGGTGCGGCCCGGCGGCAGGCTGGTGCGCACGCCGTCGTCGAAGCGCGCGCTCACCGTGCCGTCGTCGGCGGTCTCGAGCAGCGGCAGCAGGCCGGCCGCCACGTCCTTCTGCGCGCGCTTCACGAAGCCCGCGTTGGCGAGCGCGGTCAGCGCCTCGGGCGTGAGTTCGAGCAGGTCGCCGCGCACCGCCGTCATGCCTGCACCTTCTCGGCCAGCCAGCCCGCGAGCTGGCCCGGCGTCATGGCGCCGATCTGCGCACCCTCGCGCACCAGCCGCGCGGCCATCTCGCGGTCGTAGCTCGGCTCGGCCTTTGCGTCGAGCGCGGCCAGGCCCAGCACCTTGGCGCCGGCCTCCACCAGCGCCTTCACGCGGCGCACCAGCTCGTAGGGGCTGCCGCCCTCGTAGAAGTCGCTGACCAGCACCACGATGGTCTTCGCGGGATTGGCCACCAGCGACTGCGCATAAGCCACCGCCTTCGCGATGTCGGTGCCGCCGCCGAGCTGCACCTTCATCAGCAGCTCGACCGGGTCCGACACGTCGGCCGTGAGGTCGACCACCGCAGTGTCGAAGGCCACCAGTCGCGTGCGCATGCCCGGCAGTTGCCAGAGGCAGGCGGCCATCACCGCGCTGTGGATCACCGAGTCGACCATCGAGCCGCTCTGGTCGATCAGCAGGATGATGTCCCAGGGCTCGGCATGGCGCTTGGTGCGGCTGATGAACACCGGCCGCTCGACGTAGAGCTTGCGCCGCTGCGGGTCGTAGCGGTGCAGGTTGGCCGCCAGCGTCTGCTTGAAGTCGAAGTTGCGCGCCACCTTCATGCGCGAACGCCGGCGCCGGTCGCGGCTGCCGCTGAAGGCCTGCCGCACCTCGGTCGCGAGCTTCTCCATGATGCGTCGCACCACCTCGGCCACCAGCTTGCGCGCGGCCGCGAGCACCTCGGGATTCATCAGGTGCTTGGTGTGCAGCACGGCGCGCAGCAGCGATTCCGAAGGCTCGATGCGTTCGAGCACCTCGAGGTTGGTCACCACCTCGTCGATGCCGTAGCGCTCCACCGCGTCCTGCTCGAGCCGCTCGATCACCTCCTTGGGAAACAGCGTGTGGATGGCGTTGATCCAGTCGGGCGTGCTGAGCGCCGAGGGCCCGAGGCCGGCGCTGCGTTCGCCGCGCTCGGCGCGATCGCCGTCGCGGCCGTAGAGCCAGTCGAGCGCGGCGTCGGCCGCCCGCGCCTCGGCGCTCAGGCCGCCGCAGGCCCGCTCGGCCGGATCGCCGAGCAGCAGGCGCCAGCGCTGCAGCGGATCGGGGATGTCGAGGCTCATGGCTGTTCTTCCGTATCGAGGCTCAGGCCCCAGCCCGCGAGCCGCGCGATCGCCGCATCCTCGGCGGCGCGCGCCACGGCCAGCGCCTCGGGCGCGGCCTCGCCTTCGTGCCGCGCCGTGAGCGCGCGGCGCGACAGGTGGGTGGCATCGTGCAGCGCCAGCACCTGGTCGGCGAGCCGGCCGCGCTCCTGCGGCGGCAGCCAGGCAAAGGCCGCGCGCAGGCTCGGCATGGCGCGCACGAAGTCGGCGTTGTCCAGTGCCTGCACGGTGCGGTCCATGCCGGCGGCGAAGGCGGGCTCGGACGACAGCGTCTCGCGCGCCAGCGCGAGCAGGCCCGTGAGCGCATCGCCGAGCACCGGCGCGGGCATCGCATGCAGCAGCTGCATCGCGTCGGCCACACCGGCCTGCGGGGCTTGCGGCACGCGGTGCGCGAGGCTCAGCGTCGCACCCAGCGCCGCGCCGCGGCTCAGCGGTGCCGCGCCGGCATCGGCCGCCTTGCGCTGCCACACGGCGAGCGCGCGCGCGGGTTCCACGTCGAGCGGCTCGGCCTGCGCGGCGTCCTCGCGGTCGGCCAGCACGTCGGCCACGATGCGGCGCAGCGCGAGATGGCCCTGCAGGTGCGCGTCGATGTCGGAAGGCGCGATCGCGGCGGGCGGCTCGAGCAGCCACAGCGCGCGGTCGAAGCCGGCCTCGATCGCCACCCGCAGCACTGGCGCGTCGGCCATGCCGAGCAGCTGGCCGTGGCGCAGCAGCGTATGCATCACCGCGAGGGCCGGGCCCATGGCCTCGAAGCGCGGCTCCTGCGCCATCGCCTGCTGAAGCTCGCGCAGCAGCGCGCCGCTGAGCGCCGGCAAGCCGGCCCAGGCGGCCTGGTTGAGGCCCTCGGCCAGCGGACCGATGCGGCCCTGTGCATGGCGCAGCTCGTCCTCGAGCCGCGCGCGCGCCGCGTCGTGCAGGTTGGCACCCCAGGCGCCGGCCTCGATCAGCGCGGCCTGCTGCTCGAAGGGCTGGCCCAGGGTCCAGACCTCGGTGCGTTCGCCCGACATCGCGAGCTTCGGTCCCTGGCTGCGCACCACGCCGGGCAGGCGCAGCAGCGCGAGCCGGTGCAGCACGCGGCTGCGCGCGCGGTCGGCGGCATCGAGCAGGTCGAGCTTGCGCTGGCCGCGCAGCTCAATGCCGTGCGCCGCGAGCTCGTCGCGCACCGACTTCACCAGCGGCGGCTGCGGCGTGCCGTCGGCGAGCTGGCCCACGATGTCGCCGGCCAGCACGTCCATCGCCTGCACCAGCACCGGTGCGGTGCCGGGGCGCATCGGGCCGCGGTAGGTCCAGGGCAGCGGCGCGTCCAGTGCTTCCTTGACCAGGGCGCCGGCCAGCGCGTCGAGCCAGTCGGAGCGCAGCGGCTTCTCGTGGCCGCGCAGCCGCGCCAGGCCTTGCGCGCGCAGGTGCACCGCCATCAGGTCGGCGGTGGAGGCCGGCAGTTTCTTGTCGCGCAGCCGCTGCATCACCTGCTGCAGCGCGCGGTGCGCGGCGCCCTCGGGGCCGAGCTCCCACATCCACTGGTAGTAGGCCGGCGAGGGCATGCCCGAGGCATAGCCCGCGAAGGCATCGAGCCGCTTGAAGGTGTAGGGCACGAGGTAGGAGCCGTAGCGCACCACGGGGTCCTGGTCGCGGGCATCGGGCGTGTCCTCGACCTCGGGTTCGGGCGTCTCGGGAAGCTGCGCCGGCAGCCCGGGCCACAGCCGTGCGAGCGCGGGCGCGTGGTAGCCGCCGCAGACCACCAGCACCGGCGCGCCGGCCCGCACCGCGGGCTGCGCCATGGCCCAGGCGATCCAGCGCGCCATCATGGTCTCGCGCGCCTGGTTGCCGAGCGAGCCCGGGTCCTCGCCGCGCAGGTGCTCGAAGTAGGTGGACAGCCGCTGCGCGAGTTCGGCGCTGTCGCAGCCGTCCTCGAACAGGTGGTCCCACAGCGCATCGCGGCCCTGCACCGAGAGCTGCTCGGTCAGCGCGCGCTCGTAGGCGGCGGCGCGTTCCTCGTGCTGGGTGTCGGCCACGTCGGCATAGCGGTTCTCCATGCGCGAGAAGGCGTCGTGCCAGGCGGGCAGGTCGATGAAGCGCACGTCGGCGCCGACCTCGCGGCCGGCCTGCAGCGCCTGCCATTCGGGCGAGTGCTCGGCGAACGGCGACCACGAGCCGTGGTGCGTCTCGCCGGCCGAGAGGTAGCTGTAGATCGCCACCGGCAGCCGGTGCGGCAGGTAGAGCTCCTCGAGCCGCGCGTTGAAGTCGGCCGGGCCCTCGATCAGCACATGGGCCGGGCGCAGCGCGCGGATGCGCTCGGCCACCAGCCGCGCGCAGGCGGGGCTGTGGTGGCGCACGCCGACGATGTGGGGCGCGTTCATCCTTGGCAACCGCGAGCGTCTATGAATGCGGGATCGGACTTCCGGACGCAGAGGACGCGAAGATTTCGCGAAGGTCGCGAAAGGAACAGCCCCAAGAAGTTTTTCATTTCTTCTTTCGCGTTCTTCGCGGAACCTTCGCGTCCTCTGCGTCCGGCTGTTGGTGTTGTTTGCTGGTCGCCCATGGCACAACGCTTCTCAAGGCAGCCGATGGCGTGCTTCGTAGTAGGCGCGCCAGTGCTCGCCGCTGCGCTTGGCCGCCTTCTGCTCGAAGTAGCGGCGCAGCTTGGCGCGGTCGTCGGCGTTGTCCTTGACCACCGTGCCCGCGATGCAGTCGACCAGGTCGCCCGGCGAGCCCTCGCGCTGCTCGAGGAACCAGGCGCGCACGCCCACCGCGTGCGCCACGTTGACCGCCTCGGCGGTCGACATCACGGCCGTGAGCCGGTCCATCGCGGCGTCGCCGCCGCCGCCGTTCTTCTCGGAGGAAGCGGGCGCGCCGCGCAGGTCGCGGAAGGTGGCCACCAGCAGTTCGAGCACCGGCTGCGGCACGGTCTTGGGAATGCCGCTCTGCGCGAGCAGCCGCGCCGACGATTCGCGCACCAGCGCGAGCTCGCGCTCGAAGTCGAGGATCGGGAACACGGTCTCGAAGTCGAAGCGGCGCTTGAGCGCGGCGCTCATCTCGTTGACGCCGCGGTCGCGCGTGTTGGCGGTGGCGATGATGTTGAAGCCCTCGCGTGCATAGAGCATGCCGTGCTCGCCCGAGAGCTCGGGCACGGCCATCACGCGGTCGGACAGCATGCCCAGCAGGCAGTCCTGCACCTCGAGCGGCGCGCGCGTGATCTCCTCGAAGCGCACCACCTGGCCCTGCTGCATGCCGATGTAAAGCGGCGCCGGCACCATCGCGCGCGGGCTCGGGCCCTCGTTGATCAGCAGCGCGTAGTTCCAGCCGTACTTGATCTGGTCCTCGGTGATCGAGGCGCCGCCCTGGATGGTCAGCGTGGACACGCCCGAGATCGCGGTCGCCAGCAGCTCCGAGAGCATCGACTTCGCGGTGCCGGGCTCGCCCACCAGCATCAGGCCGCGGCCGGTGGCCAGGGTGACCAGCATGCGCTCGATGCTCGCGACCGGCGCGACGATCTTCGGCGCGATGCCCAGCTGCGCATCGCCGAGGATGAAGGCGCGCGCGGCCTTCAGGCTCATGGCCCAGCCCGGCGGGCGCGGGTCCTTGTCCTGCGCCTGCAGCTGCGCGATCTGCGCGGCGTACTGGATCTCGGCGGGCGGGCGCTGCAGGGCAGGGGAACCGGCGGGTGGGGTGTCTGTCGACTTGCGAGAGGAGGCCATGGTCTGGATCGGTGTCGGATCTGAAAAGGGCGCGGGGTGGTGCCCGCGCGAATGAACATAGCAGAGCGATGGCAGGGCGGCGCAGCGCTCCTCAGCGCGCGCCCAGCGCGTCGATGTCGCGCACCGCCTCGCTGAAGACGATCGGATCGAGTTCGCCGAACGGGTGGCCGTGGTGCAGCACGTCGAGCGTCTGGTCCTCGCCGGCGCCCGCGTTGTCGAGGCCGGGCCCGAAGCGCAGCGCGAGCGCGCGGCCGCCGCCCAGCCCCTGCCAGGCATGGTCGTAGGCACCGCCGCCGCCGCGCCCGCGCAGCCAGCCACGCGACTCCAGCGCCCACAGCGGCCCGGGCCGCGCGATGCGGCCCGACCAGCGCGTGAGCGCGGTCAGCGCGCGTTCGTCCTCGCGCGGCGCATGCACGGCGCGGTGCAACTGCTCGAAGGGCTGGATCAGCTCGTAGTCGGCGAACTGCTGTGCGAAGGCGGCGATCTGCGCGGCGCTCAGCTGCAGCGGATGGGCGACGACGATGCGCGCGGCGGCGCCGTCGTCGAGTGTCTGTGGCACTTCATCGGCATCGACCCATTCGCCTTCGGCGCTCACGCGGAAGGCGGCGCGCAGCAGCGTCAGGCCGCGCGCGTCGCGCCCGCCCTCGGTCACGCCCCACACCAGCCGCTCGGCCAGGTGGCGCATCAGCGGATGCCCGGCGATGACGCGGCGGAAGTCTTCCACCGGCCAGCCGCGGCCCGTGCGCATCGCGCGCTCCAGCCGCAGCGGCTGCTGGGCCGCGACGGTGGCGGCATCCTGCTTGAGCGCCTTGAAGCGTTCCACGGCACTGGCCGCGCGTTCGGCATCGTCGCTCGCGCGCGGACGCGGCGCCGTGGCCAGGCGCGCGCCGGGCCGGCCCTCGACCAATTCGCGCACGAAGGGCACCAGCGCCTCGTCGAAGCCGACGTGGAACTGGCGCGGCCCGAAGTCCAGCAGCAGGCCGCCGCGCTCGTCCAGGCCGAGGTCGGGCGCGATCCGGTCCTCGAGTTCGTCGGCGCTCAGGCCGCGTTCGGCCGCGGCCTGCGCCAGCTTCTCGGCGGCCGCATGGCGCACCGTGGCGATGCGGTTCTTGCGCGCGATCGCGTCGAGCTGCATCAGCGCGACGTCGCTGCCCAGCCGCGCCAGCGCCTCGAGCACCCAGCCGATGCGCGTGGCGGTGCCGCCGGCGCCGGGCGCGCTCCAGCGCCGCACCAGGGCGCCGAGCCGGCGCGCCGTGTCGTCGGTGCCGACGAGGCCGAGCGCGCGCAGCGCCCAGTTGCCGGGCGCGCCGGCGCCCGCGGCCTCCCACGATTCGCAGACGTCCCAGCCGAAGTCGGCCAGGCTCTGGGGCTCGCAGGCGGCGCGCACGGCGTCCAGGCCCGCATAGCCCTGCGGCAGGTCGGCCGCGAAGCTCAGCATCAGGCCCAGCGGCTGCAGCGCCTCGTCGGGCAGCGCGAGGCCGTCGTCGCGCAGCCGCGGCTTGCGCCAGCCGGCCGGTTGCCAGAAGGCCGGGAGCTTGCTGCGCGCGTGGATGCGCGACGGGAAGTCGCGCAACGGGTCCTCGGCCAGCAGCGCATCGACGGCGGTCGCCACGGCCGGGTCGTCGTGGCGGCGCGCGGTGGCGCGCAGCGCCTCGGCCTGTCCCAGCGCGGCCATGGCGCGCAGCGCGGCGCGGGCCTGCTGGCGTGCCTCGCCCTCGGGGCCCAGCGCGGCGGGCAGCAAACCGGCGGCCGCATGCGACGCGAAGCGCACCAGCCACTGCCGTGCGTGCGCGCGGCGCGTCGGCCGGCGCGCGAGCGCCTGCGCCATGAAGGGCGCGAGCTGCGTGGCGCCGATGAAGCGCGCGACGAAATACTCGTCGCCGTCGTTGGCCAGCGCCTGCAGCAGGCCCGGCAGCGCGGCGCTGCCGAAGCGCGCCACGAAGCCGCCGGCGCGCGGTGCTTCCTTGCCGCTGCCGACGGCGTTCCAGAACGCCAGCCCGGTGGCCGGCGGCAGGAACCAGGCGGACTGCACCGCGATGAAGTTGCCGTACTGGCGGCGGTCGGGCGCGGCATCGTCATGCACGCGTTGCCATTCGGCGATGAAGCGCTCGAGCTCCCGCGGCGGCTGCGTATGCAGCGCGGCGACGCGCTCCGGCGTCCACTGGCGCAGCCGCTCGCCGATGGCGCGCTCGGCCTCCATCGGCTGGCGGTAGACGTAGGGCGTGTCGCGGTCGATCCAGTCCTGGCGGACCTCGTCGCCCCAGTCCTCCTCGGGCGGCACCTCGAGCACGGGCAGGCCGGCCAGCACCAGCGGCGGCGCCGCATCGGCGGCGCGCCGCGCCCAGGGTGGGTCGGCGAGCACCGCGGGCCAGCGCGCGCGCTCGGCGAAGGCTTCTGGTGCCGACCCGGACTGGTCGGCGACCGCGCCGAGCTGGCGCCGCACGGCCGCCGGCAGCGCCGGCAACAGCGCGGGCAAGCGATCGCCGAGCGTGCCGGCCAGGGTCTTGAGCTGTGGCACGAGGCGCGCGGCGCCGGCTTTGGGCAGGCCGCCGTCCTCGAGCACCTGCGCGAGCGCGAGGAAGCAGCGCTCGGGCCGTTCGCCCGCGACCCAGCCCAGCGCCTTGGCACAGGCGGCGTCGGCGGCGGTCATGCGCGCCAGCGCCTCGGTGGCCTCGGGCGTGTCGAAGGCGGCCAGCGTCCAGGCCACGGCCACGCTGCGCTGGCGCGCGCCGAGGTCCAGCAGCAGCGGCAACAGCGCTTCGCCGTGTTCGCGCAGCAGCAGCGCGAGCAGCGACGGCTGGTCGAGCAGCCGCATGCCGTCGCCCGCCACTTCGGCCAGCGGCAGGCCGGCGGCCCAGCGCAGCCAGGGACCGCAGCGCTCGAGCTGCGCGGGCGTGGCCTGCTCGAACAACTGCCGCGCGAGCGGACGCCATTCGGGCAGCGCGATCGCGAAGCGGGCGCGCGCGGCCAGCGGCAGCTGCGGGTCGAGCGCGCGCAGCCGTTCGATGCAGGCGTCGCGCGTCGCGGCGTCGGCCGCCATCCAGTGGCCACGGAACTGCCACAGCGAACTCGCGGGCTGGCCCCAGAAGGAATGGGCGCCGTCATCGGGCGGCGCATCCTGGCGCAGCGGCTTGTGGCCGATGCGCTCGCGGCGCCAGCGCGCCGCATGCAGCAGCGCGTCGAAGGCCGTGTCGAGTCCGTGCTGCAGCACCAGCCAGTGCACCAGCGCCTCGGCCGGCTCGTCGCGGCCGGTGTAGGCCTGCTCGCGGAAGCGCGCGATCATCAGGCCCAGCAGCCGCGTGTCGGCCGCGTCCATCGCGGCCTCGAGCCAGCCGCGCGTGGCGGGCGAGCGCACTTCGAAGGGCTCGGGCAGCAGCGCGTCGACCGCGTACTCGTCGCACTTGTCGAGCACGCGCTTGCGCAGCGTGGGCAGCGAGGCGGCCTTGGGCGGCGGCTTCGCGCCGGCCTCGCCGGGCGGCAGCGCGTTCTGGAGTTCGGGTGGCAGCACGAGCGGCGCCGCGCTCATTCGAAGACCTTCGTGCTTCGCACTGCGGTGCGGGCTTGCTTGGGGCGGCCCGGCGCCGCGCTCATGCCCTCAGTCCCTCCATGTCGCGGATCAATTCGCTGGCCGAGATCGGATCGAGCCGGTCCAGCGTCTCGGCGTTCTGCATGTTGCCCCAGCCCGAGGGCTTGCCGACCTGCACCTCGCCGAGCTTCTGCTCGGGGTATTCGTCGACCATGCCGACGATGATGCCGGGGTCGAGGTAGAGCTCGATCACGCGGCTCGGGCCCAGCGGCTTGGTGAAGTACCAGATGCCGCCGCCGTCCTGTGCCTCGCCGCGGCGCCAGCCCTTGTTGACCAGGCCCAGCACGCGGCCCGTGGGCACGGTGGCGTCCTTCCAGCGCTCGAGCTTCTGGCTCTTCTTCTCGTCCTCGGTCAGCACGTAGGTGTCGCGGCCGATCTGCGCGAAGGGCTGCAGCAGCTCGTAGTCGGCGAACACCTGGCCGAAGGCGCCCGCGTCGGCCGGCGAGATCTCGAGCGCATGCGGCACGCCGATGCGGATGTCCTCGCCCGCGGGCAGTTCGAAGGGATCGTCCTCGGCGGTGGTGAAGCTGCCGTCCTCGGCCACGCGGAAGCACGCCAGCAGCTCGCCGCCGTAGCTGGCCTCGCCCTGCACGCGGTAGGCGCCCCAGATCAGCCGCTGCACCAGGTGGCGCACGAGAGGATGCTCGACCAGGAAGGTGCGGAACACCTCGGGCGTCCAGCGCCGGCGCGCGCACATCGCGACCTCGAGCCGCAGCAGCTGCTGGCTCGCGATGGTGCGCACGTCCTTCTTGAGCAGCTTGAAGCGCTCGACCGCCTCCTTGCTCTTCTCGGCGTCGTCGGTCTTCTTGGGCTTGGGCAGGTCGGACAGGCGCGCGCCGTCGACGCCGTCGGCGCGCTCGCGCACATAGGGCTTGAGCGCCTCGTCGAAGCCGACCTTGAAGCTGCGCGGCCCGAAGTCCAGCAGCAGGGTGCCCTGTTCGTCGAGGCCGAGGTCGGGCGCGAGCCGGTCCTCGAGTTCCTCGGTCGAGAGGCCGCGCGCCTCGGCGATCGTGTCGATCTTCTCGCGTGCGCGGTCCTGCAGGCCCTTGAACTTCACCTTCTGCGCGATGCCGTTGAGCAGCATCAGCGCCACGTCGGAACCGATGCCGGCCAGCACGTCGAGGCCGGTGACGGCGCGCGCATGCGCGGCCTCGCCGGGCCAGGCGCGGATGAAGGGCGTGAGCCGGCGCGCCGTGTCGTCGTTGCCGAGGAAGCCGAGCACCGTGAGCGCCCAGCCTTCCTTGCTCGGGCCGCCGGCCTCGAGCCAGGCGCTGAACGCGTCCCAGGCGAAGTCGGCCAGCGACTCGGGCGCGCAGGCCTCCTTGACCACCGCGATGCCGCCGTAGACCTCCTCGTTGGTCGGGAAGGTGAACATCTGGCCCAGGTGGTCGAGCGCCTCGTCGGGCAGTGCCTTGCCGTTGCGCAGCACCGGCCGGCGCCAGCCGCGCGGCTGCCAGAACTCGGGCAGCTTCGCGCGCTTGGTGGGGAAGCGGTCGAGCGGGCTTTCCTCGAGCACGGCGCGCAGTGCCTGCACCACCTCGTCCTTGCCGTAGCGGCCGGCGACCTCGAGCAGCAGCTCGGCATGGCCCTCGGCCTGCAGCAGGCGCAGCGCCGAGCCCGCCACGTCGCGCGCCTCGCCGGCCTTGCCGAGCGCGGGCGCGATCAGGCCGCAGGCCGCGTGCTCGGGATACCTGAGCAGCCAGTCGCGACCGGCCTGGCGCACGGTCTTGAGCTTGGCGAAGGCGCGCGCGGCCGGTGCCGCGAGTTCGACCGCGCCGTAGTTCAGTGCCAGCTGCAGGTTCTCGCCGGGCTTGGCGCGCACCACCGACAGCAACCCCGGCAGCGCGGGCAGGCCGAAGTTCGCCATCACGAAGTCGGCGCCCTGCGTCTCGGCCTGGCCGGCCACCGCGTTCCAGAACGGCACGCCGATCTCGGGCGGCAGCAACGCCGCATAGCGCGCATCGAACCAGAAGAAGTAGTAGCGCTCCTGCTTGCGCGCGGCCAGCATGCCGCGCCAGGCGGCGATCAGCTTGCTCGCATCGCCCGTGCGGATGCCTTCGCGCGCGGTGTCGAGGATCGGGTCGCGCAGGCTCTCGAGCAGTTCCTTCTCGCGCGCCTCGCCGCGCTGGTGGATGTCCTGCAGCACCGCGGCATCGGGCATGTCCTCGGCCTCGTAGGCGGCCTGCATCAGCTTCACCTGCTCCTCGTGCGCGAGCTTGCTGGCCTTGCTCTCGAAGCCCAGCTCCTTGAGCATCACCTGCACGTCGGTGCGCGCGGTCGCGAAGCGGTTCACCTGCCACGAGGTGCCGGGCCGCTGCGCTTCCTCGCGCGCGCCCGGTGCCCACTGCTCGACCGGTGCCAGGGCGAGCGGCTCGAGGGCAAGCACCGCGGCCGCCTTCTTCTGCACCTTGGCGAGCCAGGGCGGCGCGGCCAGCACGCCCGGCAGCTCGCTCGGCTCGGCGACTTCGCTCGGGCCCGACAGCAGCGCGAGCTGGCGGTCGATCGCGCCCTGCGCGCCGGCATCGAGCCAGGGCCGCAGGCCGTCGACCAGGCCGCCATGCGCACGCAGCAGCCGCGTGAGGCTGGGCGTGAGCAGGCCCGCGTCCTTGCCGCCGGCGGCCACCAGCCGCGCCAGCGCGACGATGGCGGCCTGCGGCCAGCGGTCCACCGCGAGCGACAGCCGCGCCAGCGCCGCCTTCGAACCGCTCGCGACCTTGGCGAGCGCCGCCACCGCCTCGGGCGTGCCGATGGCCGCGAGCGTCTCGCCCGCGTGTTCCTCGGCCGCGCCGCGTTCGAGCAGCGCCACGGCTTCGGTGCCGCGCTCGAGCAGCGCGGTGGCCGTCATCTTGTAGTGGCCCCAGAAGCCGCTCGAATAGCTGAGCCGCACCTTCGCGGCCTGCGCGGCGGCGGCGGCATCGGTGATGGTCAGCAGCAGCCAGTGCAAGGTCTCGCCGCTGTCCTTCTCGCCGGCCAGGCGCAGCGCGAGCGCGTTCGAGAGTTCGGGCCGCTCGGGCAGCAGCAGCGCCGCCAGCGGCTGGCGGCTCGGATGCAGCGAGGGCAGCGCGGCCTCGATCAGGTCGGCGCACTGCTGCCACTCGGCCTCGGGCGCGGTCGAGAGCTGCTCGCGCAGCATTTCCTCGGCATCGCCCACGGCGCCGTACCAGCCGTGGTTGACCGCATGGCCGGGGTTGCTCGAGAAATGGCTGCGCCACTTCTTGGCCTGCTGGTCGTAGCTGCCCTCCACCTGCAGGCGCAGCGCCGACAGATAGACCTCGATCGCGCCGGCCAGTCCGTACTGCGCGACCAGGTACTGGATCAGGAACACCACCGAGCCGGCCTTGTCGCGGCGCGTGTTGTGGTCCATGAAGGCCAAGAGCAATGCATCGGCTTCGGCATCGGGCGCGGGCGCGACGGGCTTGTCGCGCGCGAGCATGCGTTCGGCCGCGGGCCGCAGCGCGGCATCGGTCGCGGCCAGGTCCAGCGGCAGCTCGAGGTCGTTGCAGGCCCGCTTCCAGGCCTGCGCCAGGTCGAGCACCGGACGGGTCGAGGGGAAGCGCCGCGAGGCATAGGCGAACTCGCGCGTCTGCGCCGTGATGCGCAGCGGCGCGCCCTGCGCGAGCCAGGGCGGCGCGCCTTCGGCCACGGGCTGGGCCGGCACCTCGCTGCGCGCGACGGCCGTGCGCTGCGCCAGTTCGCGTGCTGCATCCTGCGCCTTCTCGCGCACCTCGGCGGTGGTGCCCCAGCCCGAGAGCAGGCCATGGGACTTGAGCTCCTCGAAGGCCATCGTGGCGCCTTGCTCGCTCACGCCGTACTGGCGCTTGAGCGCGGCGGCCGAGAACTTGTCGCCGGTCTTGACGCTGCCGTCCTCGATCGCGATGCGCACGGCCTCGACGACGCGCTCGCACTGGCTGTCGAGGCTTTCGCTCGCGACGGGGGGCGGTGCCGGCGTGGCGGGTGCGGTGGCGACTGGTGCCTGCACCGGTGCCTGCACCGGTGCCTGCACCGGTGCCTGGGCGGGTGCGGCAGCAGGCGCTTCCGCCTTGGGTTTGGCCTCGGTCTTGCCGATGCTCGCATCGGCGCTCACGCCGACTTCCTTGTAGCCCTTGCCGGTCTTCTCGCTCACCAGCTTGGTCAGCGCGGTGGCGGTCTTCGCGGCATCGGCGAAGGACTTGGTCTGGCTCTGGCCCGCGGTGCCGATGCGGCCCCAGCGGATGTTGAGATCGTTCTCCGCCTGTTCCACTTCCCAGAACTTGCTGGCGGTTCCCTCGATCAGTTCAAAACGGCGCATGGAAAGAAAATCCTCCTGGGGTTCGTCGATGAGCGGGCATCAAGAAGCGTTGCCGTATGCAAGCCTGAAGGCAGGATAGGCGCGCCATGTGAACACCGCGTGCAAGCGGCGCAGCGAAGGGCGCGGGGGTTCAAGACGCAGGCGCCCGATGGGCGTCCGGCAGTCGCGTGCTGCGCGCCGGAGCGATCGGGAAAGGACAACGCATGGGCGCGATCATGCCCGCGGTGCACGCGCGCGTGCACCTCCAAAAGTCGCAAGGCCGCGTAGGGCGTTGGGAATGTACGAAGAAGGTCTGCGGTTCGCGCGCCGACGCCTCGAAAAAAGCTCAGGAAGGCGCGTGCGCGCTGCCCGGTTCCGCGATCCTGCGGTGCTGCTCGGCCAGCGCGGGCGAGGGCATCACGCGCGACAGCACCACCTGCATCTTGTTGCGCCAGCCCGCGATCACGCCGCTCTCGCCCTTCATCAGCGCGTCGAAGCCTTCCTTCGCCACCTCGGCCGGATCGGCCTTGTCGGACTGCTGGCCCACGCGCGTGTCGAGCATGTCGGCGCGCGCGAAGAAGTGGGTGTCGGTCACGCCGGGCATCAGGCAGGTCACGGTCACGCCCGTGTCCTTGAGCTCGTTGCGCAGTGCCATCGCGAAGGAATCGATGAAGGCCTTGGTGCCGTTGTAGACCGCCTGGAACGCGCCGGGCTGGAAGCCCGCGATCGAGCCCGTGATGAGGATGCGGCCCTGGCCGCGCTCGCGCATCGCGCGGCCCACGCGCTGCACCAGGTAGAGCGTGCCGGTCACGTTGGTGTTGATCACGTGCTGCACGTCGTGGAACTCCTGGTCGAGGAAGCCATGGCCCAGGCCGTGGCCCGCGTTGGCGAACAGCACGTCGATCGGCCGGTCCTCGCAGGCCGCGAGCAGCGCGTCGACGCCGTCGCGCGTGGCGAAGTCCTCGCGCACCGCGAACACGCGCGCGCCCATCGCGCGCAACTCGGCTTCGGCCTGGGCCAGCGACTCGTCGGCGCCGATCAGCAGGTCGTAGCCATGTTCGGCCGCGCGCCGCGCGAGCTGGTAGCCGATGCCCGAGGAGGCGCCGGTCACCAGCGCGAGCGGGCGGCGTTCGGCGCCGGGGAACACGTCGGGGGAGGGTGTCTGCATGCCGGTCTCCTGCGTTGCACCGCGTGGACGCTGCCGGAAATCGGCCGTGGCGCGCCGTGCATGGAGATCAGCGTAGAAGCCCCGCGCGCCTTCCATGTAGGAATGTGTACCGAGCGCGCGCCCGTCGAGGCGGGACGGCGCATGCAATTGCTTGCAGCGGAAACCCCGGCGTAACCTGTGGCCGGGGCTCGAGCGCTTCAGATTTCGGCGCCCTCGACCAGGAAGCGCACGCGCCGCACGCCCTGCCATTCGTCGGCGTCGAGCCGGAACGCCAGCTTCACGCGCGGCGGCAGCGGGTCGGTGTGGCCGAACCAGATGCCGTCGATGGGCTGGCCCTGGTGGCGCAGCTTGAGCGCGAGGTGCCGCTCGCCGACCAGCCGCTGCGACACCACCTCGACCTCCTCGCTGAAGGTGGGCGGCGCGAAGCCCTGGCCCCAGACCTCGCGGTGCAGGGTGTCGATCAGGTCCACGCGCAGGTACTCGCGCGAGATCGGGCCGTCGGTGTCGATGCGGCGCGTGAGCGTGGCGGCATCGAGCCATTCGTCGGCCACCTGCGCGAGCGCGCGCTCGAAGGTCTGGAACTGCTCGCGCGCGACCGTGCAGCCGGCCGCCATCGCATGGCCGCCGAAGCGCAGCAGCACGCCCGGATGCCGCTTCGCGACCAGGTCCAGCGCATCGCGCAGATGGAAGCCCGGAATCGAGCGGCCCGAGCCCTTGAGCTCGTGCTCCTTGCCGGGCGCGCCGCTGGCCGCGAACACGAAGGTGGGCCGGTGAAAGCGTTCCTTGATGCGCGAGGCCACGATGCCGACCACGCCCTCGTGGAAGTCGGCATCGAACACGCTGATGGCCGCGGGCACGGTCTCGATGCCTTCGCCGTCGACCGTGAACAGCGACTCGGCCAGGAGCAGCGCCTGGTCGCGCATGCCGCCCTCGATGTCGCGCCGCTCGCGGTTGATGCCGTCGAGCAGGCGCGCGAGCTCGTCGGCGCGCGCGGCATCCTCGGTCAGCAGGCACTCGATGCCCAGCGTCATGTCGGCCAGCCGGCCGGCCGCATTGATGCGCGGGCCGAGTGCGAAGCCGAAGTCGAAGGTGGTGGCCGCGGCGGCCACGCGGCCCGCGGCCTTGAACAGCGCCGACACGCCCGCGGGCATGGCGCCGGCGCGGATGCGGCGCAGGCCCTGCGCCACCAGCCGGCGGTTGTTGGCGTCGAGCTTCACCACGTCGGCCACGGTGCCCAGCGCCACCAGCGGCAGCAGCGCGTCGAGCTTGGGCTGCGTCGCTACGTCGAACACGCCGCGCCGGCGCAGCTCGGAGCGCAGCGCGAGCAGCACGTAGAACATCACGCCGACGCCGGCGATGCACTTGCTCTCGAAGCCGCAGTCGGGATGGTTGGGATTCACCAGCACGTCGGCCACGGGGAGTTCGGGGCCGGGCAGGTGGTGGTCGGTCACCAGCACCTGCAGGCCGCGCGCCTTGGCCGCGGCCACGCCGTCGACGCTGGCGATGCCGTTGTCGACCGTGATCAGCATGTCGGCGCCGCTCGCGGCCACGCGCTCGGCGATCGGCGGCGTGAGGCCGTAGCCGTCGACCACGCGGTCGGGCACGAGGTAGCTCACGTTCTTCGCGCCCAGCAGGCGCAGGCCGCGCACGCCGACCGCGCAGGCGGTGGCGCCGTCGCAGTCGTAGTCGGCCACGATGCACAGGCGCTTGTCGGCGGCCATCGCGTCGGCCAGCAGCACCGCGGCGTCCTGCGTGCCGCGCAGGGTGTCGGGCGGCAGCAGGCGTGCCAGGCCGTCGTCGAGCTCGTCCTTGGCGCTGACGCCGCGCGCGGCGAACAGCCGGGCCAGCAGCGGATGCACGCCGGCCTGCTCGAGCGCCCAGGCGCTGCGCGGGGGAATGTCGCGGGGATGGATCTTCATCAGAGCGCCTCCAGCACGGCGGCGGCGCGTGGCCGGTCGAACAGGCTGCGGGCCCAGCCCACGAAGCCGCGCGGCTGGATCTCGTGGCGCTGCGCCGTGCGGTCGCCGCACAGCGTGATCGCGACCGGGGCGCCCGCGTTGTAGTGGTCGAGCAGCGCGGCGACGGGGCCCGCGTCGAGCGCCTGCCAGGCTTCGGCCCAGCCGATGCCGTCGTCGTGCAGCGCGGCGGTGCGCAGCGAATCGTCGACCTGCGGCGCTGGGCCTTCGGGGCTGACGGCACCCGCGGGGAGCACGCCGGTGCCGCTGAGCCAGAAGGAGTTGATCGGCGGCGCGCCGCGCGCGGCGCGGTCGTCGTTCACGCGCTGGGTGTAGAGCAGCATCTGCATCTCGTTCTGCAGCCGGCGCAGCGGCCGCGCGGCATCGGCCAGCGGCGACCACTGCGAGATCGGGTGGCCCACGGCGCGGTCGATGGCGGCGGTGGCGAGGTCCTGGAAGATCGGCGCGCGCGCGAGCCAGCGGCCGGGGCGCGCGGACGGATGCAGCGCGATGCCGTCCTCCTCGAAGAAGGGGCGCGCCGCGGCCAGCAGCGCGGCCGACTCCTCGGCATCGATCTCGATCGCCGAGGGATCGCCGAGCACCACGTCGTCGATGCCGACCTGCCAGTGGCACAGCGTGACCAGGCCCCAGGCGCCGGTGTCGTCCGCCGCGGCGGCGCCGCTCTGCCGTGCCTCGAGCGCGGCCCAAGGGAGGCAGCCGTCGGCCGCGGCGATGCCGAGCGCGCGCGCCAGGGCGCGTTCGTGGGGCGGGGAGCGGGTGCTTTCGTCCTGCGTGTCGGTGGCCGTGACGGCGAGCCGGCCGAGCAGGGCCTCGAGCTTCGGCAACCTCAAGGTCGAGAGGGCTGCGCGGCAGGACGGGGAACCGCGGCCGGCAAAGGGAATCAGGAGATGACGGGCGGGAGCGGGTTCGGCCATGGGCCTATTGTCCGGGATGCCACAATTCCGCCCGCCTTCCTCTTCGTCTTCACCCTTTTTCCCATGAACCGACCCATGCCGTCGCTCCGAGCGCCGCAGGAGACCTGATGCGACTCCCCTACGAACTGCAGCTCGGCTGGCGCTACACGCGCGCGGGCCGGGCGACCCGGCGCAACGGCTTCATCTCGTTCATCTCGGGCGTCTCGATGCTCGGCATCGCGCTCGGCGTGGCCGCGCTGATCATCGTGCTGAGCGTGATGAACGGCTTCCAGAAGGAAGTGCGCGACCGCATGCTGGGCGTGGTCTCGCACATCGAGATCATCTCGCGCGACGGCCAGGCCCTGCCCGAGCTCGACACCATCATGGCGGCCGCGCGCAAGCATCCCGAGGTGGTCGGCGCGGCGCCCTTCATCGCGACCCAGGCGCTGATCGCGCGCGGCGAGGACATGAAGGGCACGCTGGTGCGCGGCATCGAGCCCAAGCTCGAGCCCGAGGTCACCGACATCGCGGCCGCCGCCCCCAAGGGCACGCTCGACAAGCTGGTGCCCGGCGAGTTCGGCATCGTGCTGGGCGGCGAGCTGGCGCGCTCGCTGTTCGTGCAGCCCGGCGACCAGGTCACGCTGGTGGCGCCGGGCGGCCAGGTCACGCCGGCCGGCGTGGTGCCGCGGCTCAAGCAGTTCACCGTGGTCGGCACCTTCGATTCGGGCCACTACGAATACGACTCGGCGCTGGCGCTGATCAACGAGCAGGACGCGGCGCGCGTGTTCCGGCTCGAGGGCCCGACCGGCATCCGCATCCGCCTGAAGGACCTCAACCAGGCGCGCGACGTGGCCGACGAGATGGCCGTGACCCTGCCGGGCCAGTTCCTGATCCGCGACTGGACGCGCCAGAACAAGACCTGGTTCGCGGCCGTGCAGGTCGAGAAACGCATGATGTTCATCATCCTCACGCTGATCGTGGCGGTGGCCGCGTTCAACCTGGTGTCGACGCTGGTGATGACGGTGACCGACAAGCGCGCCGACATCGCGATCCTGCGCACCCTGGGCAGTTCGCCGCGCAGCATCATGGGCATCTTCGTGGTGCAGGGCGCGATGGTGGGCGTGATCGGCACCGTGGCCGGCCTGCTGCTGGGCCTGGGCATCGCCTACAACATCGACGTGATCGTGCCCTTCCTCGAGCAGCTGTTCCACGCGAGCTTCCTGCCCAAGGACATCTACCTGATCAGCAAGATGCCCAGCGATCCGCAGCGCAGCGACATCATGCCGATCGCGATCATCTCCCTGGTGCTGGCCTTCCTGGCCACGCTGTATCCGAGCTGGCGCGCCAGCCGCGTCAACCCCGCCGAGGCGCTGCGCTATGAGTGAAGTCGTATTGAAGGCGCGCGGTCTGACCAAGCGCTTCCACGAAGGCAGGCTCGATCTGACCGTGCTGCACGGCATCGACCTCGACGTGCATGCTGGCGAGACGCTGGCCATCGTCGGCGCCTCGGGTTCGGGCAAAAGCACGCTGCTGCACCTGATGGGCGGGCTCGATTCGCCGACCTCGGGCAAGGTCGAGCTGCTCGGCAAGGACATCGCGCATGCCGACCCCGCCGAGCAGGGCCGGTTGCGCAACCTGCACCTGGGCTTCGTCTACCAGTTCCATCACCTGCTGCCCGAGTTCAGTGCGCTCGACAACGTGGCGATGCCGCTGAAGATCCGCCGCGTCGACCCGGCCACGGCCGCGCAGTCGGCGACGAAGATCCTCGAGAGCGTGGGCCTGGGCGAGCGGCTGCACCACCGGCCGGCCGAACTGTCGGGCGGCGAGCGCCAGCGCGTGGCGATCGCGCGCGCGCTGGTCACGCAACCGGCCTGCGTGCTGGCCGACGAGCCCACCGGCAACCTCGACCGCAGCACCGCCGACACCGTGTTCGCGCTGATGCTCGACCTCGCGCGCCGCCACGGCACGGCCTTCGTGATGGTCACGCACGACCAGGACCTGGCGCGGCGCTGCGACCGGGTGCTGCAGTTGGTGGCGGGGCGGCTGGCCTAGTTGTCTTTTCTCCCTCCCCCGCTGGGGGAGGGTAGGGGTGGGGGGGGACCGGGCGGTCGATAAGCCTTGGCCTTCCCACCGCCGCGTGCCCCCATCCCGGCCTTCCCCCAGAGGGGGAAGGAGCAAATGCGGATTCAGAGCGAGAGCGCTTCCGCCTCTTCCTGCCGCGCCTCCAGCGGCAGCACGCACAACAGCTTCCCACCCAGCGTCAGCACCAGCCCGAGCCGGCCGCCGATCTGCACCACCTGGCATGCCGCGCGCGGCGAGCCCGAGGCCGGCGGCGGCGCGGCATCGGCCGACAACCCGATCGCCCGTGTCGGGGGCTGGCGCAGCATCGCGAACAGCAGCCGCGCATCGGCATCGCGCAGCGCCTGCTGGTAGAGAGGAAAGGCGGCATCGCGCCCGGCCGCATCGGAGGCCTTCTCGCGGGGCTCGCGCAGCCGCAGCAGCGCGCGGTGCATCTGCTGGCGCCAGGCGGCCTCGGTCCGGCCCGTGGCCTCGGCCAGTTCCTTGAAGCTGACCTCGAACACCTCGCGCAGCAGCACCGCGGCGCCATCGGCGGGGCTCAGCCGCTCGGCCAAGAGGCGCAGCGCCTGCCCGGTCTCTTCGGCGCGCGCGGCCTCGCTTTCGGCCGATTCCGCCGTCTCCGGCATGGAGCCGGCCTCGTCGAGCCAGCGCCGCATCCACCCCTCGCGCCGCAGGCGGTCGATCGCGAGGTGCTGCATCACCGTCGTGAGCCAGGCCTGCGTGCTGTCGACGCCGGCGTGTTCGCCGGCCTCGAGCGCGCGCAGGTAGCTGTCCTGCACCAGGTCCTCGGCCTGCGCCGTGCCGCCGACCAGCCGCGCCGCCGCGCGCACCAGCCGGCCACGCAGCAGAGGGAATTGCGAGAGATAGCGTTCGTCGAGCATCGGCGCAGCTTGCCACGGCCGGCAATGTCACGAAAGCGTGGGCTTGTTCGTCAAGACAGCTCCAACCCCCTGGAGCTTTTTTCATGACCGCCATGTTCACACTGGAATCCGAAGACGACACCCGCCCGGCCGCCACCGCCGAGCCGCGCAATTCCTACCTCGAGGAGAAGGCCTTCCGCTCGCGCACCTTGCTGATCTTCGGCAGCATCACCGACGCCGTGGCCGCCGACGTCACGCGTCGGCTGATCGCGCTCGACGCCGACAGCGCCGACAAGCCCATCGACATCCTCGTGAGCTCGCCCGGCGGCCACCTCGAATCGGGCGATGCGATCCACGACGTGGTGCGCTTCATCGCCGCGCCGGTGCACATGATCGGCACCGGTTGGGTCGGCAGCGCCGCCACCCACCTGTTCCTGGCCGCGCCGCGCGAGCGCCGCGTGTGCCTGCCCAACACCCGCTTCCTGATCCACCAGCCCTCGGGCGGGGCCGGCGGCCAGGCCACCGACATCGCGATCCAGGCGCAGGAGATCGTCAAGGCCCGCCAGCGCATCGCGCACGAAATCGCGCGCGAGACCGGCAAGCCCCTCGAGGTGGTGCTGGCCGACATCGAGCGCGATCGCTGGCTGTCGGCGGAGGAGGCGGTCGACTACGGGCTGGTCTCGCGCATCGTGCAGCGCAAGAGCGAGCTGCGGGGCTGACGCCGAACGGAAATCCGAACAGCCGGACGCAGAAGAAAAACCAAAGCTACGCAGAAGTCGCAGAAAAGACCGAAGGCATTTTTCGGTTTTCTTCCGCGACCTTCGCGCAACCTTCGCGACCTCTGCGTTCGGCTGTCCGGTCCCCGTGTCTCAAGCCTTCGGCTTGTACGCCACCACGTCGATCTCCACCTTCGCATCGACCATCAGCCGCGCCTCGGTGGTCGAGCGCGCGGGCTTGTTCTCGCCGAAGTAGCTCATGTAGATGCGGTTGAAGGCGCCGAAGTCGCGCGCGTCGTCGAGCCAGCAGGTGGTCTTGCAGACGTCGTCGAGCGTGGCGCCGGCCAGCGCGAGCACGGTCTTCAGGTTCTCCATCACCTGGCGCGTCTGCGCCTCGATGCCGCCGGCCACGATCTCGCCCTGCGCATTGGCCGGCACCTGGCCCGACACGTAGATGAAGTCGCCCGCGCGCACGGCCGGCGAGAAGGGACGCACCTGGCGGTCGGAAGCGGTGGGCGGGGCGCCGAGGTATTCGAGAGGCATGGACGAGCTCCTGTCTGAAGAAGGGAAATGAAAGGGGAGGGGGTGAAAACGGCCGCCAGTATCGACCGAAACTGAAAATCTATTTCAGTGATAACGCTGAATCAAGGGTTTTCACGGATGATTTGGCGTAGATACTGCTTCAAAGTGCGGCCCGCAACGAAAGTTTTTTTCACAAACGCGTCTCGCCCCATGAAGGAGAACTCCATGCCCCACGCCGGCTCTTTCCCGCGCCTGCCCATGCTGTCGAAGCGCACCCTTCTGGGTGCCACCCTGCTCGCGGCGCTGTATGCCGTGGCACCGCTGAACGCCCAGGCGCAGGGTCCGCGCAACTTCGCCACGCTGGCGATGGTGGCCGAGCCGCAGACGCTCGATCCGATGGCCTCGACCGCCGACCTGGTCGGAACCATCATGCAGCACGTCTACGAGACGCTCTACACCTTCGACGCCAAGTGGAACGTGGTGCCGATGCTGGCCGAGGGCATGCCGAAGATCTCGGCCGACGGCAAGACCTACGCGATCGCGCTGCGCAAGGGCGTGATGCTGCACAGCGGCCGCGAGCTCACGGCCGACGACGTGGTCGCGAGCCTGCAGCGCTGGATGGACCAGTCGCCGCGCGGCAAGGCCGTGGGCAAGGAGATCGACAGCCTCAAGGCCAAGGGCCCGCTGGCGGTCGAGATCGTGCTCAAGGAACCCTATGCGCCGCTGCTGTCGCAGCTCGCGCTGCCCAGCGGCATGGCCGCGATCATGGCCAAGGAATCGATCGCCTCGCCGCTCAAGGACTTCGTCGGCACCGGCCCCTACAAGTTCAAGGAGCGCCGGCCCGACCAGTTCGTGCTGCTCACGCGCTTCGACAAGTACGCGGCGCGCAAGGAGCCCGCGAGCGGCTACGGCGGCAAGCGCGAGGCGGCGATCGAGGAGCTGCGCTTCGTGCCGGTGCCCAATGCCAGCACGCGCGTCGAGGGCGCGCTGGCCGGCCAGTACGACTTCGCCGACCTGCTGCCGGTGGAGGCGCTGCCGCGCCTCGAGAAGTCGGGCGGCAAGACGGTGCCGATCATGACGCCCTCGTTCGGCTTCCCCTACCTGGTGCTCAACACCAAGGAAGGCGTGGCCGCGAGCCAGCCGGTGCGCCAGGCGATCCAGACCGCGCTCGGCGAGGGCGAGATGCTCGCGGCCGGCTTCGGCGACACGCGCTTCTTCGTGGCCGAGGCCAACCACTTCCCGAAGGGCTCGCCGTTCTATTCGACGGCCGGCGCCGACCAGTACAACCAGCGCAACGCCGCCAAGGCCAAGGAGGCCGCGGCCAAGGCCGGCTACAAGGGCGAGCCGATCCGCGTGCTCACGAGCCGCCAGTACGACTTCCACTACAACATGTCGCTCCTGATGGCCGAGCAGCTCAAGCGCGCCGGCTTCAAGGTCGACCTCAACGTGGTCGACTGGGCCACGCTGGTGCAGCGCCGCAACGACGCCAAGCTGTGGGACATCTACGTCACCCACTCGGGCCAGTTCCCCGAGCCCATGCTCTCGCCGCCGCAACTCGGCGACGGCGCGCCCGGCTGGTGGGACACGCCCGCCAAGAAGGCGGCGCTGCAGGCCTTCAACGTCGAGAGCGATCCGGCCAGGCGCGGCGCGCTGTGGGGCAAGGTGCAGCAGGTGGTCTACGAGGAGGTGCCGTACATCAACGTCGGCAAGTTCAACGGGCTGTCGGCCAAGAGCCCGGCGCTTGACAACTACCAGCCGGCGACCTGGCCCTTCTTCTGGAACGCTCGCATCAAGTAACGCGGCCGTCGAACACGGGCAGCCGAACGCAGAAGGAAGACCAAAGTAGCGCAGAAGTCGCAGAAAAAGACAGAAGACATTTTTTTGGTTTTTCTTCTGCGACCTCTTCGAAACCTTCGCGACTTCTGCGTTCGGCTGTCCGCTCCCGCATCCCATAACGACTACCCCATGATCCGCTACATCGCATCCCGCGCCACCGGCATGCTCATCGTGCTCGCCCTCGTGGCGGTGCTGGTGTTCGTGCTCACGCGCGCCGCCTCGGGCGACCCGGTCTCGGTGCTGCTGGGCGACCAGGCCACCGCGGCCGACATCGCGCGCGTGCAGAAGGAATACGGCCTCGACAAGCCGCTGCCCGTGCAGTTCGGCTACTGGCTGCGCGAGGTGCTGCAGGGCAACCTCGGCACCTCGATCTTCCTGCAGCGCCCGGTCACGCAGGCGCTGTGGGAGCGCGCCGAGCCCACCGCGCTGCTCGCGCTGATGGCGGTGGCCATCGCCGCGCTGATCGGCGTGCCCTGCGGCATCGTCTCGGCCGTGTTCCGCGGCCGCGCGGTCGATCAGCTCTTTACCGGCATCGCGATGCTGGGCGCAAGCATCCCGAGCTTCTGGCTCGGCATCGTGCTGATCCAGATCTTCGCGGTCTCCTTCGGCTGGTTCCCGGTCTCGGGCTACGGCGCGCCCGACGCGGCGCTGGCCGAGCGGCTGCATTCGCTGGTGCTGCCGGCCGCGGTGCTGGGCCTCTTGAACTCCGCGCTCATCATCCGCTTCACGCGCGCCTCGATGCTCGACGTGCTCGGCGAGGACTACGTGCGCACCGCGCGCTCCAAGGGCCTGAGCGAGACGGTGGTGGTGCTCAAGCATGCGCTGCGCAACGCGCTGGTGCCGATCGTCACGGTGATCGGCCTGACGGTGGCGCTGATGATCGGCGGCGCCGTCATCACCGAGACCGTGTTCGGCCTGCCGGGCGTGGGCAACCTCGTGGTGAGCGCGGTGCTGCGGCGCGACTACCCGGTGATCCAGGGCGCGCTGCTGGTGATCGCCGCGATCTACGTGCTCATCAATTTCTCGATCGACCTGCTGTATGCGGTGGTCGATCCGCGCGTGAAGGTCTGAGCCATGCGAATGCCAAGAATGCTTCGCCAGCTGATGCACCGCCGCATCGTGATGCTGTCCGCGCTGGTGCTGCTGGCGATCGCCATCCTCGCCATCGGCGCGCCGCTGTTCGCCTCCATCGATCCCAACGACACGGCCGTGCTGCAGCGCCTGAAGGCGCCGAGCACCGAGCACCTGCTGGGCACCGACGAGCTGGGCCGCGACCTCTACTCGCGCATCGTGCACGGCGCGCGCTACTCGCTGGCGATCGCGGCGCTCACCGCGCTGGGCGCCGTCGTCGCGGGCACCGTGCTGGGGCTGATGGCCGGCTTCTTCCGCCGGCTCGACGCACCGCTGATGCGCGTGGTCGACGCGATGATGTCCTTCCCCGACATCCTGCTGGCGATCGCGCTGGTGGCGATCCTCGGGCCCTCGCTAGTCAACACGGTGCTGGCGCTGGTGCTGGTCTACACGCCGCGGGTGGCGCGGGTGGTGCGGGCCTCGACATTGGTGGTGCGCGAGCTGCTGTTCGTCGAGGCCGTGCGCGCGCTCGGCGTGCGCACCTCGCGCATCCTGTGGCGCCACATCCTGCCGAACCTGATGTCGCCGATCCTGGTGCAGGTCTCGTTCATCTTCGCCTACGCGATCCTGGCCGAGGCGGGGCTGTCCTTCCTCGGCGTCGGCGTGCCGCCCGAGATCCCGACCTGGGGCACCATGGTCGCGGGCAGCCAGCAGTACGCGCACCAGGCCTTCTGGGTGGTGCTGTTCCCGGGGCTCGCGATCATCTTCACCGCGTTGTCGCTGCAGCTGCTGGGCGATGGCGTGCGCGACCTGCTCGACCCCAAGCTCAAGAAGACCGCGTGATGACGACCGACGCCAATCCCTCTCCGCGCCTGGTCGTCAGCAACCTGAGCACCAGCTTCCCCACCGAGGACGGCCTGATCCGCTCGGTAGCCGAAGTGAGCTTCGCGATCCAGCCCGGCAAGACCACCGCGCTGGTCGGCGAATCGGGCTCGGGCAAGTCGGTCACCAGCCTCACGCTGATGCGCCTCTTGCCCAGGACCGCCAACGCCCAGGTCAGCGGCGGCGCGCGCTTCGTCACGCGCGAAGGCAAGACGGTCGACCTGCTGACCCTGCCCGAGCGCGAGATGCGCGCGCTGCGCGGCAACCAGCTCTCGATGATCTTCCAGGAGCCGATGACCAGCCTGAACCCGGTGTTCACCATCGGCGAGCAGATCGCCGAGAGCGTGCGGCTGCACAAGGGGCTCGATCGCCAGGCCGCGCTGGCCCATGCCAAGCGCATGCTCGACCTGGTCGAGATCCCGGCCGCGGCGCAGCGCCTCCATGAGTACCCGCACCAGCTCTCGGGCGGCATGCGCCAGCGCGTGATGATCGCGCTGGCCATGGCCTGCGACCCGACGCTGCTGATCGCCGACGAGCCCACCACCGCGCTCGACGTGACCATCCAGGCACAGATCCTGGTGCTGATGCGCCGGCTGCAGGCCGAGACCGGCATGAGCATCCTGTTCATCACGCACAACCTCGGCGTGGTCGCGCACCATGCCGACGACGTGGTCGTGATGTACGCGGGCCGCGTGGTCGAGAGCGCGCCGGTGCGCCCGCTGTTCGCGCAGCCCGAGCATCCCTACACGCAGGGCCTCTTGGCCTGCCTGCCGGGCAAGGCGCGCCAGCCGGGCCAGCCCAAGCCCAAGCGCCTGTTCGCGATCCGCGGGCAGGTGTCGAGTCCGCTGGCGCCGCCGCCGGGTTGTGCGTTCGAGCCGCGCTGCGATCTCGCGCTGGCGCAGTGCAGTGCCGAGATGCCGGCGTTGCTGCAGACCCATGCCGGTCGCCAGGCGCGCTGCGTTCGCGTGCAACCGGCGCCGTCGATGGCGAAGGTCGCATGATGTCCTCACAGACCCTGTCTTGCTCCCTCCCCTTCCGGGGGAGGGCTGGGGTGGGGGCACCGGGCCGCTCCATCGCCGCAACGGTATCGACCGCCCGGAGCCCCCACCCCAACCCTCCCCCAGAGGGGGAGGGAGTCCATACCAGGGACCCACGATGACCACCGCCACTCCCCTCATCGAAGTCCGCGGACTCAAGAAGTATTTCGGCAGCGGCGAACGCCCCGTGCGCGCGGTCGACGACGTGTCGTTCGCGATCCAGCCCGGCGAGACGCTGGGCCTGGTCGGCGAATCGGGCTCGGGCAAGAGCACCATCGGCCGCACCGTGCTGCGCCTGCTCGAGCGCACCGAGGGCCAGGTGCTCTACCGCGGCGACGACATCGGCGCGCTCTCGGGCGAGCGCATGCGCAAGCTGCGCAGCAAGCTGCAGATCATCTTCCAGGACCCGTACGCGAGCCTCAACCCGAAGATGCGCATCGGCGCGATCCTCGGCGAGGCGCTGGCCACGCACGGCCTGCACAAGGGCGCGGCCGCGCGCGACAGGCGCATCGCCGAGCTGCTCGAAACGGTGGGCCTGCGCGCCGAGCATGCGAGCCGCTTCCCGCACGAGTTCTCGGGCGGCCAGCGCCAGCGCATCGGCGTGGCGCGCGCGCTGGCGGTGGAGCCCGAGTTCATCGTGGCCGACGAGCCGCTGTCGGCGCTCGACGTGTCGATCCAGTCGCAGGTCATCAACCTGCTGGCCGACCTGCGCGAGCGCCTGGGCCTGACCATGCTGTTCATCTCGCACGACCTCGACGTGGTCGAGTACCTGTGCGACCGCGTGGTGGTGCTGTACCTGGGCAAGGTGATGGAGGTGGCCGAGACCGACGAGCTCTTCGCGCGCCCCTCGCATCCCTACACCCAGGCGCTGCTGGCCGCGAGCCCGAAGCCCGATCCCGAACTCGCCACCGAGCGCATCGCGCTCAAGGGCGACATCCCCAGTCCGATCTCGCCGCCTTCGGGCTGCGTGTTCCGCACGCGCTGCCCGCATGCCATCGACGCCTGCGCGCAGACCGTGCCGCCGCTCGAGCAGGTTTCGAGCGGACACTACAGCGCCTGCATCCGCAAGGACCTGCTTTCCCCCATCGCCGCATGACCATGACCGACACCGCCGCTCCCTCCTTCGACGACCCGCTGCTGGGCAGCAGCTTCAAGGGCTATCCGCGCACCCAGGCGCCGCGCCGGCGCAGCGAGATCGGCGCCGCGGGCTGGAACGTGCTCGCGGGCGACCTGCCGCTGCCGCTGGCCGTGCTCAAGCGCGAGGCGCTCGAGCACAACCTGGCCTGGATGCAGGCGCGCGTGCGCGAATGGGGCATCGACCTCGCGCCGCACGGCAAGACCACCATGTCGCCGCAGCTGTTCCAGCGCCAGCTCGACGCCGGCGCCTGGGGCCTGACCTTCGCCACCGTGACCCAGCTCGCGGTGGGCGTGGCTGCCGGCGCGCGCCGCACGCTGATCGCCAACCAGGTGGTGAGCGACGAGGACCTGGCCGGCATCCAGCTGCTGCTGCGCGACCATGCGGGCCTGCGCATCGTGTTCCTGGTCGATTCGCTGGCGCAGCTCGCGCTGATCGAGGACTGGGCGCGCCGCCACCCGAACAGCGTGCCCTTCGAGGTCATGCTCGAGATCGGCGTCGCGGGCGCGCGCACCGGCTGCCGCACGCATGAGGAAGCGGTGGCGCTCGCCACGCGGCTGCGCGCGAGCGACGCGGTGCGGCTGGTGGGCATCGAGACCTACGAAGGGCAGGGCGCCACCGGCGCCAGCGAGCCCGACGCGGCCTATGCCGCGACCCTGATGGACCGCGTGGAAGCGGTGGCGCGCCATTGCGATACGCAGCGGCTGTTCCAGACCGACGAGGTGCTGGTCTCGGCCGGCGGCTCGGCGATCTTCGACCTCGTGGCCGGGCGGTTGAAGCCCGCGCTGGCGTCGCCGGTGCGCGGCCTGCTGCGCTCGGGCTGCTATGTGACGCACGACCATGGCTTCTACAAGCGCATGGTCAGCGCGGTCGACGAGCGCCTGGGCTGCGATTGCGGCGAGAGCCTGGTGCCCGCGATGGAGGTCTGGGCCACGGTGCAGTCGCGGCCCGAACCCGGCCTCGCGATCCTGGCAGTGGGCAAGCGCGACATCTCCTTCGACCTGTCGCTGCCGGTGCCGATCGCGCGCGCGGCACGCGGCGTGCTCGCGCCCGAGGCCGTGCCCGCGGGCTGGAAGATCACCGCGCTCAACGACCAGCATGCCTACCTGCGCTGGGAGGCCGACGAGGAGGCGCGCGCGCCGGCCGTCGGCGACCGCGTAGGCCTGGGCATCTCGCATCCCTGCACCACCTTCGACAAGTGGCACTGGATGCCCGTGGTCGAGAACGACTACCGCGTGAGCGACGCGGTGGCGATGCACTTCTGACCGCGCGGCCGATGAATCCCTCGCTGCTCCAGAAGATCGCGCAGACCCGCGAGGGCGCGCCCGCCACGCGGCGCGCGATCCTCGACCTGATCCTCGAGGACCCCGACCGGGTGCTCGAGGAGAGCTTCGAATCGCTGGCCGAGCGCTCCGGCAGCTCGGTGCCGACCATCATGCGCACCTGCCGCGACCTCGGCTTCGCGGGCCTGCGCGAGTTCAAGCTGGCGCTGGCGCAGGAGCTCGCGCTCGGCGGCTCGCCGCTGCACCGCCGCGTCAACATCGAGGACGCCGCCGACGAGGTGGTGTCGAAGATCGCGCGCAGCGCGGCCGCCTCGGTCTCGGGCGTGCGCGGCCAGCTCGACATGCAGGTGCTCGACGGCGCCGTCTCGGCCATCGCGGCCGCGCCGCACGTCGACCTGTACGGCGCCGGCGCCACCTCGTGGTTCATGGCCAACGACCTGCAGGCGCGGCTGTTCCGGCTCGGCCTGTCGGCCAATGCCTGGGCCGACTACCACCTGCAGCAGGTGGCCGGTGCCGCGCAGCGCCCCGGCGGCGTGGTGATCGCGATCTCGCACGTGGGCGGCATGCCCTCGCTGCTCGACGCGGTCGACATCGCGCGCGGGCAGGGCGCCAAGGTGGTCGCGCTCACGCGGCCCGGCACCGCGCTCGCGGCCAGGGCCGATTTCCTGCTCGGGCTCTCGGTGCCCGACGACGCCGTGATGCACGTGGGCATCGATGCCTACCTGACGCACCTCACGGCGATAGAGATCCTCACGGTGCTGGTCGCGCAGCGGCGCGGCGAGCCGGCGGTGCAGCGCCTGCAGCGCGCGCGCGAAGCCTTCCAGCGCCACGGCATCGACGCCACCACGCACCCGCTGCAGAGCTGGGACGGCGGAGGCATCAACGAGAAAGGACAACGGTCGTGAGCGCTCCCCAAGCCGTGCTGCTCGAAGCCGGCCTCGTGGTCGACGGCTCGGGCGGCCCCTCGTGGCCCGGCGACGTGCTGCTGCACGGCGACCGCATCCTCGCGCTCGGCGAGGGCCTGCGTGCGCGCCTGCCCGAGGGCCTCGCGCTGGCCGACGTCGAAGTCGTCGACTGCCGCGCCAAGGTGATCGCACCGGGCTTCATCGACGCCCACACGCACGACGACGCGATCGTGCTGCGCGACCCGCTGTGCCTGCCCAAGGTGTCGCAGGGCATCACCACCGTGGTCACGGGCAACTGCGGCATCTCGCTCGCGCCCTACCGCACGCCGCAGTCGAAGCCGCCGCTCACGCTGCTGGGCGCCGATTCGTTCCGCCACGCGAGCATGGCCGAGTACCGTGCCGCGGTCGATGCCACGCAGCCCGCGCTCAACGTGGCCGCGCTGGTGGGCCACACCACCCTGCGCTTCGCGGCCATGGAGGCGCTCGACCGGCCCGCCAGCGCCGACGAGCTCGCGCGCATGGCGGCGCTGCTCGAGGCCTGCATGGAAGAGGGCGCGCACGGCATGTCCTCGGGCCTGTTCTATGAAGAAGCCTTCGCCGCGCCGGCCGAGGAGGTGACCGCGCTCGCGCGCGTGGTGGCGCGCCATGGCGGCGTCTACGCCACGCATCTGCGCAGCGAGATGCAGCAGATCGTCGAGGCGCTGCACGAGGCCGGCGACTCGGCCTTCGCCGCCGGCGTGCCGCTGGTGATCTCGCACCACAAGTGCGCCGGGCCCGCGAACTGGGGCCGCACCAAGGAGACGCTGCCGCTGATCGAGTCGCTCGCGCAGCGCCAGAAGATCGCGATGGACGTCTACCCCTACGTCGCCGGTTCCACCGTGCTGCGCGAGGATCTGGTCGACGGCGTGATCGACGTGCTGCTGACCTGGTCCGACCCGCATCCCGAGATGACCGGCCGGCTGGTGTCGGACATCGCGCGCGAATGGGGCGTGAGCGAGCAGGCGGCCTGCCTGCGGCTGAAGCCCGGCGGCGCCTGCTACTTCCAGATGCAGGAAGAGGACGTGGAGCGCGTGATCGCGCATCCGCTGACCATGATCGGCAGCGACGGCCTGCCGCACGACCGCCATCCGCATCCGCGGCTGTGGGGCGCGTTCCCGCGCGTGTTCGCGCGCTACTGGCGCGAGCGCCGGCTGTTCACGCTCGAGCAGGCGGTGCACAAGATGACCGGCATGAGCGCGCGCAACCTGCGCATCGCCGAGCGCGGCCTGCTGCGCGCGGGCCACATGGCCGACGTGGTGGTGTTCGATCCCGAGACCATCGCCGACACCGCCACCTACGACCGGCCCAAGGGCCTGAGCCTGGGCATCGAGCGCGTGTTCGTCAACGGTGTGCTGGCCTATCGCGGCGGCGCGACGGTGGACGAGGCGCGCGTGCTGGCGCGCGCGGGGCGCATGCTGACGCGCGGGACCTGAAAGACCCCATGGCGCGGGGGTGCGCGGAGGGGCTTCTATAGACTGAAGGGGTGACAAACTCTTCCGAGCCTCCCAGTCCGTCGCTGGCCTGCGCCAGCCGTCCCGCTCCCCGCCGCCGCTTTCCGAGCGCGCTGTCCCCGCCAACGACACGGCCTGCGCCGCGTCCAACGGCCGCTTCTCCCCTCCCGATTTCCCCTTCATCGCCCGCCATGGTCCGCGCCATGCCGGGCCGCACGCGCTCGCGCGCCACCTTCCATGATTGAACTGCTGTCCGACCCCGCCGTCTGGATCGGTCTCCTCACCCTCGTCGTGCTCGAGATCGTGCTGGGCATCGACAACCTGATCTTCATCGCGATCCTCGCGGAGAAGCTGCCGCCGCACCAGCGCGACCGCGCGCGGCTCATCGGCCTGAGCCTGGCGCTGCTGATGCGCCTGGGGCTGCTGTCCATCGTCTCGTGGCTGGTGACGCTGACCACGCCGCTGTTCAGCCTGTTCGGCCAGGGCTTCTCGGGGCGCGACCTGATCCTGCTGCTCGGCGGCCTGTTCCTGCTGTTCAAGGCCACGGCCGAGCTGCACGAGCGCATCGAGGGCGTGAGCCATGCCGTGACCGGCAGCGCGGCCTATGCGAGCTTCGGCGTGGTGGTGGCGCAGATCGTGGTGCTCGATGCGGTGTTCTCGCTCGACGCGGTGATCACGGCCGTGGGCATGGTCGACCACCTGCCGGTGATGATGGCCGCGGTGATCATCTCGATCGCGATCATGCTGTGGGCCTCGAAGCCGCTGACGCGCTTCGTCAACGCCCATCCCACGGTGGTGGTGCTGTGCCTGAGCTTCCTGCTGATGATCGGCCTGAGCCTGGTGGCCGAGGGCCTGGGCTTCCACATTCCCAAGGGCTACCTCTACGGCGCGATCGGCTTCTCGGTGCTGATCGAGGCGCTCAACCAGTGGGTGCGCCGCAACGAACTGCGCCACGAGGCGCGCCGGCCGCTGCGCGAGCGCACGGCCGAGTCGGTGATCCGCCTGCTCGGCGGCCGCACGCGCGGCGAGGCGGTGCCCGTGGGCAGCGATGCGGCCGATGCCGATGCGCCCGCGGCCGAGCCCGCCTTCGGCATCGAGGAACGCAACATGGTCAGCGGCGTGCTCTCGCTGGCCGAGCGCAACGTGCGCTCGGTGATGACGCCGCGCGCCGACGTCTCCTGGGTCGACCTCGACGACGATCCCGAGGCGCTGCGCGAGCAGCTGCTCGACACGCCGCACGGCATCTTCCCGGTGTGCCGCGGCTCGCTCGACCAGGTGGTGGGCGTGGCGCGCGCCAAGGACCTGCTGGGCCAGCTGCTGCGCCATGGCCGCATCGACGAGGGCCATGGCCTGCGCGCGCCGATCTACGTGGCCGAGTCGACGCGCGTGATCCGCCTGATCGACACCCTGCGCGGCGCGCGCGGCCAGCTCGCGCTGGTGGCCGACGAGCACGGCACGCTCACGGGCGTGGTCACGCCGATCGACGTGCTGGAGGCGATCGCGGGCGAGTTCCCCGACGAGGACGAGGCGCTCGAGATCCAGCAGACCGGCCCCGAGGCCTGGACCGTGGCCGGCAGCGCCGACCCGCACCTGCTCGAGCAGGCGCTGCAGACCGATGGCCTGGCGAGCGAGGACGACAGCTACACCTCGGTGGCGGGGCTGCTGCTCGATCGCTTCGGCGGCCTGCCCGCGGCCGAGGCGACCTGGGTGCACGACGGCTGGGAGTTCGTCGTCACCGGCGTGGATGCGCAGCGCATCCGTGAGGTGGCGGTGCGGCGCGTGCCCGTGGCGTTGCCCGAGGCCTGAAGCGCGCGGGGCGCCGCTTTGGTAGGCTGGCGCCCCCGCTTTCCGACCCGCTCCGTGCATGACCTCCAACGCCGCCCACCGCCAGTCCGTTCCCCTTGCCAAGGCCTATCGCCTGCTCAACCACGGTCCCACGGTGCTGGTGAGCGCGGCCCACGCGGGGCGGCGCAACATCATGGCGGCGGCCTGGGCCATGCCGCTGGACTTCGATCCGCCCAAGGTGGCGGTGGTGCTCGACAAGAGCACCTGGACCCGCGTGCTGCTCGAGGGTGCGGGCAGCTTCGCGCTGCAGGTGCCGGTGCGCGCGCAGCTCGACCTGACTGAGGCGCTGGGCAGCAGCTCGGGCCGCGAGCTGGTCGAACGCGACGGCCGCGACAAGTTCGAGGCCTACGGGCTGCAGAGCTTCGCGGGCAGCGCCACCGAGGCGCCGCTGCTCGAGGGCTGCGCGGCCTGGCTCGAATGCCGGCTGCTGCCCGAGCCGCCGATCCAGCAGCGCTACGACCTGTTCCTCGGCGAGGTGATCGCGGCCCAGGCCGACGCGCGCGTGTTCTCGAACGGCCGCTGGCACTTCGAGGGCCACGACGAGCTGCGCACGCTGCACCATGTGGCGGGCGGGCACTTCATCGTCGACGGCGAGGCGGTGGACGCGAAGCCGCTGGCGCCCTTCAGCGGTTGATGCGGCAGCACCGACAGAACCGTTCTGGCTGAGCTCGGCCCGTCCTGAGCTTGTCGAAGGATCGAAGCCCAGCGCGGCGCTTCGACAAGCTCAGCGTGAACGGTGTTTGTAGATCAGCCCTCGCTGGTCCGCCCCGACGCCACCAGCAGCTGCCGCAGCACCACGCCGCCGCACAGCGCGGCCGCGCCGGCCAGCAGCACGAAGCTCAGCACGCCGGCCGGCGAGGCGTCCTCGAGCCAGCCGGCCACCAGCAGCGTGGTGCTGTTGTAGGCCGCGTGCAGCGCGATGCACGGAATCAGCGAGCGCGTGCGCTCGTAGAGCCAGCCCAGCACCGCGCCCATCGCCACGCCGACCACGAACTGGTAGATGTTCATGTGGGCCGCGCCGAACAGCAGCGCCGACATCAGGATCGCCTGCCAGCGCGGGTAGCGCTGCAGGAAGCCGCGCAGCACGATGCCGCGGAACAGCATCTCCTCGAGCAGCGGCGCCATCACGCAGACCGCCAGCACCGCCGCCATGCTGCCGTCGGCCATGCGGCTGAACATCGCCTCCTCCCAGGCCGACAGCGGCATCGCCAGCGTCAGCAGGTTGATCGCGCAGGTGATTGCCAGCATCAGCGCCGGCACCAGCAGCAGCGTCGGCGGCACCACCAGCATCAAGGTGGCGCGCATCGATGCGTGCGAGGGATGGAACAGCGCGCGCCAGCCCAGCTTCTGCCGCTGCATCACGACCGCGAACACCAGCCCGTTGCCCAGCACGGCCGACAGCACGCCGATCTGCATGCCGCTCAGGCCGAACAGCCGGTTGGCGTCGCGCAGCGCGGCGCCCACGACCAGCTCGCAGAGGAACAGGGCGAGGTACAGCAGGACGGCCTGCGTCGCCGAGGGGAAGGCCGGGCGGTTCGGGGAGGGCATGGGCACGGGCGCTGGCGGGGAGGTGGCGCGCATGTTAGCCGCGCGCCGCCCCGGCCCGCCTGAGCGCCGCGTTCAGCCCTGGCGCGGCGCCGGCAGCTGCCGCAGGTACAGGTGCAGCGCCCGCATGTCGGTGTCGCTGATCTCGCGCAGCGACTCGAAGGGCATCACGCGCACCGGCGTGCCGTCGGGGCGCAGGCCGCTGCGGAAGAGGCGGATCATCGACTCGGCATCGGGATAGCGCGCCATCGCCGAATCCCCGCCGGGCGCGAGCCGCGAGGCCGCGGGCCAGTCGGGCGGGCCGCCCGGGACCTTGCCGCCCGCGAGCTGCGCGCCATGGCAGCCCAGGCACATGTTCGCCACGTAGGCGCCATGCGCCACGCTCACGCCCTCGGCCACCGGCTGCGCGGGTGGCAGCCGGTGATCGATCTTGGCGGCCGCGTCCTGGATCAGGCCGAAGCCGTAGAGCGCGCGCACCGGCAGCGGCATCTCGACCACGGCGGGCGTGCCCTGCACCGGCGGCAGGGCGCGGACGTGGGCCACCAGCGCCGCGAGGTCCTCGTCGGTGAGGCGGTTGTAGTCCTCGCTCGGCATGATCATCAGCGGCCGGCCCCCGGGCGCCACGCCGTGGCGGATCGCGCGCACCCAGTCCTCGGGCCGGTAGCCGGCGGTCGCGTTCGCGGCACCAGGCGCGATCTGCGGCCCGGCCACGCGCAGGCCGTTCGGCGCGTCGATGAAGCGGCGGCCGCCGCCGTTGGCGCCGTGGCAGTCGACGCAGCCGCGCGAGGCATAGAGGTAGCGCCCGCGTTCGAGCGCCGCGGTGTCGCCGCGCGGGCGCAGGGCCACCGGCTTGACCTCGATGTCGACGCGGCGTTCCATCTTGTGGCGCGCCATCAGCACGCCGCCGGCCAGCGCGGCCGCGGCGAGCAGGGCCAGCGCCAGCAGCGCGAGCACGCCGCGGCGCAGCCAGCGGGCGGTGGCGCCGGGCGCGCTCATCGCGCCGCCTCCGCGCCGCGATGGCATGGCGCGCGGCGGGCGAGCTTCTTTTTCTTCTCTGTCATGGGGAATCGTGGGATCGTTGGCGACGCCGGATGGGCGCGCGCCGTTCAGGCCCGAACGATAGGAGAAAGCGCCGGCCATCGGCATTGGCCGGATTGCCTATGCCCGGCGCCGGGCCGGCCGAGGCCTCGGACCTTGTCAGACCAGGAAGGGCACGAAGCGCCGGGTGCCGCGCATGTAGGCGCGGTAGGCGTCGCCGAAATGCGCGATGCATTCGCGCTCGTCGCTGAGCGCGGTCAGCACCAGCAGCACGGTGGCCGCGAGCGCCAGCGCGAGGCCGGGGCCGCCGATGTCCTTGAGGCAGGCGCCCCAGGCCAGCAGCATCAGTGCGGTGTACATCGGATGGCGGATGTAGCGGAAGGCGCCGTCGGTGACCAGCGATGCGGTCTTCTCGAAGCCGAGCAGCGCGGGATCGTCGTCGCGCGCCGCGCCGGGCCGCACCGCGGCCTGCAGCCGGCGCCAGGCATGCACCGGCAGCCAGGCCGACAGCGCCAGCAGCAGCCACGACAGCAGCTGGTGCGGCGCCAGCGGATCCACGTGCCACACGGGCAGGTTCAGCAGGATCAGCGCCAGCATGCATTCCCAGGCGAAGAAGCGGTAGAAGCCGTGCGAACCGCGCCGGCGCAGCGCGCCGCGCGAGACGTGCAGCAGCGCGGCCGACACGGCGACGAAGAGGGCGATCTGGATCCAGGCGAAAGGCATGGGCCCGAATCTACACGCCGGGCCGCGGCGCCCTCACACCTTGTCAGCCCATCGTCGAGTAGCCGCCGTCCACCGGGATCGACACGCCGGTCACGTAGTCCGACGCGGGGCTCGCGAGGAACACGGCCGTGCCCGCGATGTCGGCCGGCCGGCCCCAGCGGCCCGCCGCCGTGCGCGCGACCACGCGCTCGTAGAGGCCCGCGACCTGGGCGCGCGCGCCATCGGTCATCTCGGTCTGGAACCAGCCCGGCAGGATCGCGTTGACCTGGATGTTGTCGGCCGCCCACGAGAGCGCGGTCGACTTGGTGAGCTGCACCACGCCGGCCTTGCTCGCGGCATAGGCGGGCGAGTAGGCGGCGCCGAAGATCGACATCATCGAGCCGACGTTGACGATCTTGCCGCCGCCCGCGCGCTGCATGTGCGGATGCGCCGCGCGGCTCACGAGGAAGGCGCTGGTGAGGTTGGTCTGGAGCACGAGGTTCCACTCGTCCAGCGTGAGCTGGTCGACCGGCTTGCGCACCGTGGTGCCGGCGTTGTTGACCAGGATGTCGAGCCGGCCGCAGCGCGCGGCCACGGTGTCGACCGCCTGCTGCACCGAGGCCTCGTCGGCCACGTCGATGGCGACCGCGAAGCTGTCGCTGCCGAGCGCCTTCAGCGTCTCGACCGCGGCGGCCGATTTCTCGGGGTTGCGCGCGGCGATCGCCACGCGCGCGCCGGCCCGCGCCAGGCCCTGGGCCATGCCGAGGCCCAGGCCGCCGTTGCCGCCGGTGACCAGCGCGACCTTGCCGCCGAGGTCGAACATCAGGCAGCCGCCGCCGGCACCGGCTTCTTCGCGACCAGCGTCAGGATGTCGTAGCTCGCGACCAGCTCGCCGTCCTGGTTCGTCACCTCGACGTCCCAGGCCACCACGCCCTGGCCCTGGCCGTTGGCGTCCTTGCGGTTGCGGTCGATCTTGCGCTTGCAGGTCAGGCGCGCGCGGATGGTGTCGCCGATGCCCACGGGCTTGACGAAGCGCAGCGTGTCGAGGCCGTAGTTGGCCAGCACCGGGCCTGGCGCGGGCGAGACGAACAGGCCCGCGGCCGCCGACAGCACGAAGTAGCCGTGCGCGATGCGCTTGCCGAACGGCGACTCCTTGGCCGCGATCTCGTCGAAGTGCATGTAGAAGTAGTCGCCCGACAGGCCGCCGAAGGCCACGATGTCGGCCTCGCTCACGGTGCGGCGGTGCGTCAGCAGCGAGTCTCCGATCTGCAGGTCCTCGAAGTGGCTGCGGAACGGATGCACCTCGCTCTCGCGCACCTTGGCGCCGCGCACGTGCTCGCCGGTGACGGCCGCCAGCATGGTGGGCGAGCCCTGCAGCGCGGCGCGCTGCAGGTAGTGCTTGACGGCGCGCAGGCCGCCGAGCTCCTCGCCGCCGCCGGCGCGCCCCGGGCCGCCGTGCTTGAGCGGCGGCAGCGGCGAGCCGTGGCCGGTCGATTCGGCGGCGGCCTCGCGGTCGAGCACCAGCAGCCGGCCGTGCCAGGCCGCGGCCACGGGGATCGCCTTGGCGGCGGTGGCGGGATCGCGCGTGACCAGCGTGCCGACCAGGCTGCCGCGGCCGCGCGCGGCCAATGCGAGCGCCTCGTCGATGCCCTCGTAGGGCATCAGCGTGCTGACCGGGCCGAAGGCCTCGATGTCGTGCACCGCGTCGTGCTCGAGCGGCTTGCGGCTCAACAGCAGCGTGGGCGCGAAGAAGGCGCCCTCGGCCGTGCCGTCGCCCACCGGCGAGAAGCCGTCGCCGCCGCCGTACACCAGCTCGGCGCCCTTGCGCAGCTCGGCCACGCGCTCGGCCACGTCGGCCTGCTGCGCATGCGAGGCCAGCGCGCCCATGCGCACGTCCTCGCGCGAGGGGTCGCCCACCACCGTCTTGGCCAGCCGCGCGCGCAGGCGCTCGGCCACGGCGTCGAGGTGCTGGCGCGGCACGATGGCGCGGCGGATGGCGGTGCACTTCTGACCGGCCTTCACCGTCATCTCGCGCGCCACCTCCTTCACGAACAGGTCGAACTCCTCGTCGTCGGGGGTGACGTCGGGCGCGAGGATCGCGCAGTTGAGCGAGTCGGCTTCGGCGTTGAACGGGATCGACTGGCGCACCAGGTTCGGATGCACGCGCAGCTTGGCGGCGGTGTCGGCCGAGCCGGTGAAGGTCACGACGTCGGGGCCCTCGAGGCGGTCGAGCAGGTCGCCCGTGCCGCCGATGACCAGCTGCAGGCTGCCCTCGGGAAGGATGCCCGATTGCACGATCAGCCGCACCACCGCCTCGGTGAGGTAGCTGGTGGCGGTGGCCGGCTTGCCGATGCAGGGCATGCCCGCGAGAAAGCTGGGCGCGAACTTCTCGAGCAGGCCCCAGACCGGGAAGTTGAAGGCGTTGATGTGCACCGCCACGCCGCCGCGCGGCACCAGGATGTGGGTGCCCGCGAAGCCGCCCTTCTTGCCGAGCGGGAAGGCCGGGCCCTCGTGCACCAGGTTGCCCGAAGGCAGCTCGTTGCTGCCGATGCCCGCGTAGGCCGCGAGCGTGCCGGCGCCGCCCTCGATGTCGACCCAGCCGTCGGCGCGCGTCGCGCCGGTGTGGGCCGAGACGGCGTAGAGCGTTTCCTTGTTCGCGGCGATGTACTTGGCGAGCGCCTTGAGGCGTTCGGCGCGCTGCTGGAAGTCGAGCGCCATCAGCGCCGGGATGCCGACGCGGCGCGCATGGGCCAGCGCCTCGGCGAAGTCGATCGCCTCGGCGTGGGTGCTGGCGATGGCCTTGCCGTTGACGGCGCTGCGCAGCGACTGCGCGGCTTCGCGGCCGATCCAGCGGCCGGCGATGTAGCTTTGGAGGGTGGTCATGAAAGGGTCCTCGAAGTTGAAACCGTTCGGGCTGAGCTTGTCGAAGCCTTGCGCCCGGCTTCGACAAGCTCAGCCCGAACGGTGATGGGGATGGATGTTCAGCAACGTGAACGGGGATGGAAGATCGCGGCGGTGCGCGCCTCAGTGCTTTTCGGCATCGCGGTTGCCGATGCCCAGGTAGGTATCGATGATCCGCTGGTCGTGCAGCAGCTCGCGCGCTGGGCCCTCGAGCGCCACGGCGCCCATCTCGAGCACGTAGGCGCGGTCGGCCACCTGCAGCGCGGCGCGTGCGTTCTGCTCCACCAGCAGCACCGACACGCCGTGCTTGCGCAGCTGCGCCACCACGCGCAGCACCTCGCGCACCACCAGCGGTGCGAGGCCCAGCGAGGGTTCGTCGAGCATCAGGAGGCGCGGGCGCGCCATCAGCGCGCGGCCGATCGCCAGCATCTGGCGTTCGCCGCCCGAGAGCGTGGAGGCCATCTGCGGCCGGCGTTCCTTCAGGCGCGGGAAGATCTCGAAGATCTCGTCCATGCGCGCGCGCTGGTCGCGCTTGCCCTTGCGCCACTGGTAGAAGCCGCCGAGCAGCAGGTTGTCTTCCACCGACATCTCGCCGAACAGCTCGCGCCGCTCGGGCACCAGCGCCACGCCGCGCGCCACCATGGCCTCGACGCCGGGGCGCGCGATGCGCTCGCCCTGCAGCGACAGGCTGCCGGTGGAGGGCAGGAGGCCCATCGCCGCGCACAGCAGCGTGGTCTTGCCGGCGCCGTTCGGGCCGATCACGGTGACGATCTCGCCTTCGTTCACGTGCAGGCGCACGCTGTGCACCGCCTCCACCTCGCGGTAGGCGACGCAGAAGCCGTCGAGTTGAAGCAGGGGTTGGCTCATCGCGATGCGTCCTCGAGCAGTTCGTCGTCGGCGCCGCCGAGGTAGGCCTCGAGCACGCGCGGGTTGGCCTGCACTTCGGCGGGCGAGCCGGTGGCGATCACGGTGCCGAACTCGAGCACGGTGATGCGGTCGGCGAGGTTCATCACGAACTCCATGTCGTGTTCCACCACGAGAATGCCGAGACCTTCGGCACGCAGCTGGCCGAGCAGCTCGGACAGCGCGCGCTTCTCGAGGTGGCGCAGGCCGGCCGCGGGCTCGTCGAGCAGCAGCACCGAGGGCTGGCCCGCGAGCGCGCGCGCGATCTCGACCACGCGCTGCTGGCCCAGCGAGAGCGAGGCCGCCGGCGTGTCGGCATGCGCGCCGAGGCCGCAGCGCTCGATCTGGCGCCGTGCCTCGGCCATCAGCGCGGCTTCTTCCGCGCGGTCCAGCCGCAGCATCGCCGAGACCCAGCCGCGTTTGGCGCGCAGGTGGGCGCCGAGCGCCACGTTCTCGATCACGCTGCGCTGGCCGAGCAGCCGCACGTGCTGGAAGGTGCGGCCCAGGCCCAGCGCGGCGAAGGCGCGCGAGGGCTGGCCCGACATCGGCTGGCCGACCAGCCGCACCTCGCCGGTGGTGGGATCGTCCACGCCCGAGATCATGTTGAAGAAGGTGCTCTTGCCGGCGCCGTTGGGGCCGATCAGCGCATGCACCTCGCCGGCCTTGAGCGTCATCGAGATGTCGTTGTTGGCTACCAGCCCGCCGAAGCGCTTGCTCACGCCGTCGGCCTGCAGCAGCAGGCTGCCGGTGGCCGGCAGCGCGCGCTGCGCGAGCTGCTCGGTGCTCGAGACGGCCGGGCCGGCGCCGGCGGTGCGCGGCAGCTCGCGCACCCAGCGGCGCGTGAGCCGCGCCAGCGTGGGCCACAGGCCGTCGGCGAAGCGCTGCAGCACGAACAGCATCAAGAGGCCGAACACCACCACCTCGAAGTTGCCGCTGGTGCCCAGCAGCGCGGGCAGGATGTCCTGCAGCTTCTCCTTCAGCAGCGTGATCAGCGTGGCGCCGAGCACCGCGCCCCAGAGATGGCCCGCGCCGCCGACCACCGCCATGAACAGCATCTCGATGCCGATGTTGAGGTTGAAGGGCGTGGGGTTCACGAAGCGCTGCATGTGGGCATAGAGCCAGCCCGAGATCGCGGCCAGCAGCGCGGCCAGCACGAACAGCTTGATGCGGTGGCGCGCGGTGTCCACGCCCATCGATTCGGCCATCAGCCGGCCGCCCTTGAGCGCGCGGATGGCGCGGCCCTCGCGCGAGTCGAGCAGGTTGTGCATGGCCCACAGCGCGAGCAGCAGCACGGCCCAGATCACCACGCCGAGCATGCGCGGCGTGGCGAAGGAGAAGCCCGCCACCACCAGCGGCGGAATGCCGGTGATGCCGGTCTGGCCGCCGAGGAACTCCATGTTGCCGAGCAGGAAGTACAGGCTCAGGCCCCAGGCGATGGTGCACAGCGGCAGGTAGTGGCCCGAGAGCTTGAGCGTGACCGCGCCGAGCGCCCAGGCCAGCGCGAAGGTCAGCACCAGCCCGAGCAGCAGGCCGAGCCAGGGCACCAGCGCGGAACCCGCGAGGCCGCCGAGCCAGCCGGCCGCGGTCGGCGAGGTGCAGATCCAGGCCGTGGCATAGGCACCCATGCCGACGAAGGCGGCCTGGCCGAAGGAGGTCATGCCGCCGACGCCCGTCAGCAGCACCAGGCCCACGGCCACCAGCGCATAGAGGCCGATGTTGCTGAGCACGGTGACGGTGAAGGCCGGCAGCCAGCCCCAGGCCAGCGCGAGCGCGACGATGAACACGAGCGTGAGCACGCGCGGCGTGACGAGCGGACGGCCCTCGGGCACGGCGCTGGCGGAAGAAGAAGCCACAGGGGTCGATGAAGACGGGTTCATTCCTCGTCCTCCACGTGATGGCTGCGCAGCGAACGCCACCACAGCACCGGGATGATCAAAGTGAAGACCAGCACTTCCTTGTATGCGCTGGCCCAGAAGGAGGAGAAGGCCTCGAGCAGGCCCACAAGCAGCGCGCCCGCGAGCGCCAGCGGATAGCTCGCGAGGCCGCCGACGATGGCGGCCACGAAGCCCTTGAGGCCGATCAGGAAGCCGGTGTCGTAATAGACCGTGGTGATCGGCGCGATCAAGAGGCCCGAGATGGCGCCGATGACGGCCGCCAGCGCGAAGCTCAGGTCGCCCGAGAGCTCGGTGGGAATGCCCGACAGGCGCGCGCCCACGCGGTTGATGGCGGTGGCGCGCAGCGCCTTGCCGATCATCGAGCGGCCGAAGAACCAGAACATCGCGATCACCAGCACCAGCGTGACGCCGACCACCACCAGCGACTGGCCGCTGACGGGAATGCCGCCGAGGTCGAGGCGCAGTTCGGAGAACGCGCTGGTGCGCGAGCCCTCGGCGCCGAAGAAGAAGAGCCCGAGGCCGACCAGCACGCCGTGCAGCGCGACCGAGACGATCAGGAGCATCAGCACGCTGGCGTCGGCCAGCGGGCGGTAGGCGAGGCGGTAGAGCAGCGGGCCCAGCGGCGCGATCAGCACCAGCACGGTGAGCGCCTGCGCGGCCAGCGAGGTGGGCTTGAGCACCAGCACCAGCGCGGCGGCGACCGCGGGGAAGGCCACGCACCAGGTCAGCGCCGAGCGCCAGTCGACCGTGGCGCCGCGCTTCCAGCGCCAGGCCTCGACCGCCAGCACGGTCACCGCCAGCGCCAGCAGCAGCCACAGCGTGGACGGCGCGCGGCCGCCCTGCAGCGCGGCCATCGACAGCGCGCCGAAGGCGACGAACTCGCCCTGCGGGATGAAGATCACGCGCGTGACCGAAAACACCAGCACCAGCGCGAGCGCCATCAGTCCGTAGACCGCGCCGTTCACGATGCCGTCCTGCCCGAGCAGCAGGGCGATCTGCAAATCCATACGACCAACTTTCCTTCAGAAGACCAGGGGCGAGAGAAAAAACCGTGCCCCTCTTGCAGGAACACCGCGGGCCGGTGGCGCCGGCCCGCGGTGTCCGTCGTTCAACCCCGTGCGATCAGGGTTGGTATTTCCAGGCGCCGTTCTCGATCTTGACCATCACGCGCGCGCGCTGGTCCAGGCCCAGGTGGTCGGTGGCGCTCATGGTGAACACGCCGTGCGCGCCCGCCACGTCCTTGGTCTGCTCGAGCGCGTCGCGCAGCGCGGCGCGGAACTCGGGCGTGCCCGGCTGGGCCTTCTTGAGCGCGACCGGCACGGCCGAGCTCATGAGCAGGCCGGCGTCCCAGGCGTGCGCGCCGAAGGTCGAGACCGAGCCCTTGCCGTAGGCGGCTTCGTAGGCGGCCACGTAGGCGAGCGCGGACTTCTTCACCGGGTTGGAGGCCGGCAGCTGGTCGGCCACCAGCACCGGGCCGGCGGGCAGGAAGGTGCCTTCCACGTCCTTGCCGCCCACGCGCAGGAAGTCGGCGTTGGCCACGCCGTGCGTCTGGTACATCTTGCCGGTGTAGCCGCGCTCCTTGAGCGTCTTCTGCGGCAGCGCGGCCGGCGTGCCGGAGCCGGCGACCAGCACCGCGTCGGGCTTGGCGGCCATGATCTTCAGCGCCTGGCCGGTGACCGAGGTGTCGGTGCGCGCATAGCGCTCGTTGGCCACGACCTTGATCTTCTTGAGCTCGGCGGCCTTGGCGAATTCCTGCGACCAGCCTTCGCCGTAGGCGTCGGAGAAGCCGATGAAGGCAACGCTCTTCACGCCGTTGGCCGCCATGTGCTCGGCGATGGCCAGCGACATCATGATGTCGTTCTGCGGCGTCTTGAAGACCCACTTCTTCTTGGCGTCCATCGGCTCGATGATGCGCGCCGACGCGGCCACCGAGATCATCGGCGTCTGCGCTTCGGCGGCCACGTCGATCATCGCGAGCGAGGCCGGCGTGGTGGTCGAGCCCAGGATCACGTCGACCTTGTTCTCGGCGATCAGCTTGCGCGTGTTGTTGACGGCGGCCGTGGTGTCGGAAGCGTCGTCGAGCACGATGTAGTTGATCTTCTGGCCGCCGATGGTCTTGGGCATCAGCGAGATCGTGTTCTTCTCTGGGATGCCCAGCGAAGCCGCCGGGCCGGTGGCCGAGATGGTCACGCCGACGTTGACGTCGGCCCAGGCCGACAGGGCCGTGGCGCACAGGGCGGCGATCAGCAGGGGCTTGAAGAATTTCATGGTTGGCTTGTCTCCGGTTGAAAAGAAAGGTTGAGGCCTGAAGTATCTCAGCGCTCGTCGAACGAGAGCGTGACGCGTTCGGTAAGGGGGTGGGCCTGGCAGGTCAATACGAATCCCGCGGCCACTTCATTCTTGTCGAGCGCGAAGTTTCTTTCCATGCGGACTTCCCCGTCCACGCACTTGGCGCGGCAGGTGCCGCACACGCCCGAGGTGCACGAGAACGGCACCTCGAGGCCGGCCGCCGAGGCCGCGTCGAGGATGCTGGGCTGGCCTTCGGTGTAGGTGATCTCGCGCTGCAGGCCGTCGCGCACGATGGTCACGCGCGCGCGCTTGGCGTCGCCGGGCAGCGCCTCGTGCACCACGGCGCCGACCTGCGCGGTCGAGCTCGCCGAGGGCAGCGCGACGCCGAAGCGCTCGATGTGGATGCGTTCCTCGGGCACGCCCGCGGCCAGCAGCGCGGCCTCGGCCTCGTCGTTCATCTGGAACGGGCCGCAGATGTAGACGTGGTCGATGCTGCCGGCCGGCACCAGTCCCTGCAGGAACTCGCCGATCTTCTCGCGGTTCATCACGCCGAAGCCCAGCGGCGAGTCGGTGTGCTCGTCGGAGAACACGTGCTGCAGCACCAGGCGCGTCATGTAGCGGTTCTTCAGGTCCTCGATCTCTTCCTTGAACATCGTGGACTGGAGCTGGCGGTTGCCGTAGATCAGCGTGAAGCGGCTCTTCGGCTCGCGCGCCAGCACGGTCTTCATGATCGACAGGATCGGCGTGATGCCGCTGCCGCCCGCGATGCCGACGTGGTGGCGCGCGGACTCGCCCTCGATCGGCACGAAGAAGCGGCCTTGCGGCGCCATCACCTGGATCGAGTCGCCGGGCTTGAGGTGGGCGTTGATCCAGTTGGAGAACTGGCCGCCGCGCACCTTGCGCACGCCCACGCGCAGCTCGCCGTCGTCGACGCCGGCGCAGATCGAATAGGAACGGCGCAGGTCCTGGCCGTCGATCTCGTTGCGCAGGGTCAGGTACTGGCCCTGCGTGAAGCCGAAGACTTCGCGCAGCGTCTCGGGGACCTCGAAGGAGACGATGACGGCCTCGGGCGTGTCGGGCTCGATGGCCTTCACGCGCAGGGGGTGGAACAGGGTACTCATCGGCGTGGGGCCTAGATCGGCTTGAAATGTTCGAAGGGTTCGCGGCAGGCGAGGCAGCGGTACAGCGCCTTGCAGGCGGTGGAGCCGAAGGCCGACAGCCGCTCGGTGCGCTCGCTCGCGCACCGCGGGCAGGCGATGCGCTCGCCGGCGAGGCGGCCGAACAGGCGGATCGGCACCGCGGTGCCGGCGGCCTGCTCGGGCGTGAGGTGGGCGGGCGGGGCGATGCCGTAGGCCTTGAGCTTGGCGCGGCCCTCGTCGCTGATCCAGTCGCTGGTCCAGGCCGGCGCGCGGCGCAGGGTGGCGCGCGCGGGGCCGAGGCCGGCGCGCTCGATCGCGGCCAGCACGTCGTGCTCGATGGCCTCGGTCGCGGGGCAGCCCGAATAGGTCGGCGTCAGCACCACCTCGAGGCCGTCGTCGTGCTCGATCACGTCGCGCACGATGCCGAGGTCGCAGACCGACACGGCCGGCACCTCGGGGTCGGGCACCGAGTGCAGCACCTCCCAGACGGCGTCGATGCGCGAGGCGGCCATGGTGTCGGCAGTCACCACACGCCCCCGGGGAAGGCGCGCTGCAAGTGCTGCATCTCGGCCAGCACGAAGCCCATGTGCTCGCTGTGCACGCCCTGCTTGCCGGTGCTGCGGAACTTGGCCTCGGCCGGCGCGGCGAGGCCGGCGGCGTCGAGCACCTGCTGCATCTCGGCGAACCACGGCTCGCGCAATTCGTTCCAGGCCGGGCCCAGGCCGCTGGCGCTGGCCTCGCGGTCGACGGCGTCGGCCTCGAACAGCTCGGGCATGTAGAGCCAGGCCTGCTTGAGCGCGGCCTCGGTGCGGCGGCGCGACTCCTCGGTGCCGTCGCCCAGGCGCACCACCCAGTCGGCCGAATGCTGCTGGTGGTAGCGCGCTTCCTTCAGCGCCTTGCCGGCGATGGCGGCCACTTCCTCGTCGCTCGAGCTCGCCAGCCGTTGCCACAGCAGCTTGAGCAGGGTGGCGATCATGGTGTTGCGCACCACCGAGAAGGCGAAGTCGCCGCGCGGCAGCTCGACCAGCGTGAGGTTGAAGTAGTCGCGCTCCTCGCGCAGGTAGGCGAGCTGGTCCTCGTCGTGCTCGCGGCCGGCGCCTTCCAGCTTGCCGGCGTGGGTGAGCAGCGCGCGCGCCTGGCCCACGAGGTCGAGCGCGATGTTGGCCATCGCGATGTCCTCCTCGAGCACGGGCGCGTGGCCGCACCACTCGCCCAGGCGCTGGGCCAGCACCAGGCAGGTGTCGCCGATGCGCAGCAGGTACTGCACGGCGGGCGTGCGGTTCAGTTCGATCGATGCTTGCATGGCCGGCCGCTCACATGTGGTCGACGGACTTGGGCAGCGCGTAGAAGGTCGGGTGGCGGTAGACCTTGTCCTCGGCGGGATCGAAGTACATGTCCTTGTCGCCCGGATCGCTCGCGACGATCTGCTCGGAGCGCACCACCCAGATGCTGCAGCCTTCCTGGCGCCGCGTGTAGACGTCGCGCGCCATCTGGATCGCCATCTTCGAGTCGGCGGCATGCAGGCTGCCGCAATGCTTGTGGTCCAGGCCGGCCTTGCTGCGCACGAACACTTCCCACAGGGGCCATTCTTGTTTCTGTTCGACGGTCATGCCGCCTCCTTCATCGGTTGCTTGTTGGCATGGGCGAGTGCGGCTTCGCGCACCCAGGCGCCGTCGTCCCAGGCGTCGACACGGGCCTGCAGGCGTTCGCGGTTGCAGGGGCCGTCGCCGCCGATCACGCGCCAGAACTCGCTCCAGTCGATGGTGCCGAAGTCGTGCGCCTGGCGTTCCTCGTTCCACTTGAGGTCGGGGTCGGGCAGGGTCACGCCGAGGATGGCCGCCTGCTCGACGGTGGCGTCGATGAACTTCTGGCGCAGCTCGTCGTTGCTGAAGCGCTTGATGCCCCAGCGCATCGACTGCGCCGAGTTGGGCGACTGGTCGTCGGGCGGGCCGAACATCATGATCGAGGGCCACCACCAGCGGTTGACCGCGTCCTGCACCATCGCCTTCTGCGCGTCGGTGCCGTGGGTCATCATGGTCAGCAGTGCCTCGTAGCCCTGGCGCTGGTGGAAGCTCTCCTCGCGGCAGATTCGGATCATGGCGCGTGCATAGGGCGCGTAGGAGCAGCGGCAGATCGGCACCTGGTTCATGATGGCCGCACCATCGACCAGCCAGCCGATGGTGCCCATGTCGGCCCAGGTCAGCGTGGGGTAGTTGAAGATCGAGCTGTACTTGGCCTTGCCGGTGTGCAGCGCGTCGAACATCTGGTCGCGCGAGGTGCCCAGCGTCTCGGCGGCGGCATAGAGGTAGAGGCCGTGGCCGCCCTCGTCCTGCACCTTGGCCAAGAGGATCGCCTTGCGCTTGAGCGTGGGCGCGCGGCTGATCCAGTTGCCCTCGGGCAGCATGCCGACGATCTCCGAGTGCGCGTGCTGGCTGATCTGCCGCACCAGCGTCTTGCGGTAGTGGTCGGGCATCCAGTCCTTGGCCTCGATGAAGTCGCCGGCGTCGATGCGCGCGTCGAAGCGTTCCTCGAGCCGCAACTCGTCGGCCGAGCGCAGGGCCTTCTTGCCGTCGCCGGCATCCTTGCCCATGGTGTCCATGGCTTGTGTGTACATCGCGGTTCTCCTTGAGAGGTGAAGAGGTCGTCGATCGGTGTGGTCAGTAGCTCAGCTGCTTGGTGGACTGCGCGCGGCGGTCCACCTCGGCCGGTGTCAGGGCCTCGCTCTTGCAGCCGAAATCCTTGAACAGCGCCATCTGGTCGGCGTAATGGGGCGACTTGCGGCCGTCGGGTCCGACGAAGCCGCTCTGGCCCGGCGGGGCGGCGGTGCACAGCACGACGCCCTTGGCGCCGAGCACCACCTTGTCGTTCTGCGTGCCGCGGTTCATGTAGCTCGGCAGGGTCAGCAGCTCGTCGGCCCCGGCCTGCGGCGCGCCGATGAAGTTGCTGGTGAGGAACACATGCTTGGTCACCGGCGTGCGCCACTTGGCGGTGTCGCTGCCATAGCGCTTGTCGAGCTCGGCCACGGCCTGCGCGAGCGTGGCGCGCAGCACGGCGTTCTTGTCCTCGCCGTTGAAGAAGTCGTAGCGCTGCGGCACGCCGGCCTTCGGGCCGAGCAGCGCGTTGTAGACCAGCTTCAGGCCGTTGCCCGGGCGGATGCTGGCCACCTGCGTCTCGCCGGCATAGCCGGTGCCCGCATAGGCCGCGAACACCTCGGGCGGCAGGTCGTCGGCCAGCACCTTGCGGTAGAGGATCGGCAGCCACGCCGTCATGAGCGTGGTGGCCGGGCTGTCGTAGACGCCGCGCTCGGCCGGGTCCTCGTTGAGCATGTTCCAGTCCGCCAGCACCTGGGCCGCGCGGCGCGCCGGGTCGGCGGCCGGCAGGCCGCGCGTGGCCTCGAGCGCGAAGGGCACGAGGTAGCGCGCGTTGGTGTCGGCGTAGGCGGTGGTGCGGTTGAGCGCCCAGAGCTCGTCGGGCGTGAGCCGGGGCTTGGCCTCGAGCCGCGCCGTGAACTCGTGCACCCGGTCGACCACCGAGTAGTTGCCGCCGTCGCTGACCGCGCCCGGCGCCGACTGGTTGTTCCAGTTGGCGACGTAGCCCTGCGCCGGGTTGAAGGTCTTCGGGTCCTCGCCGAACGGGCGGATACCGAGCCATTCCATCGAGCCGTCGCCCACGGCGGGCAGGCGGATGTCCTGCGTGGCCGGGCGGATCGGCAGCCAGCCCGGCGAGACGTAGCCGATGTTGCCGGCGGTGTCGGCGTAGTACCAGTTGATGGTGATGGCCACGCGCGAGGCCTGCGCCAGCCACTGCTCCCAGTTCTGCGCGCGCATCGCGTGGATCCAGCCCAGCAGCGACTCGAGCTCGTAGCCGTCCCAGCTGCGCTTCATCGAATACGCGGTGCCGTTGGGCAGGTCGAAGTTGGTCACGGTGCCGTGCACGGTGGCGTAGACGTCCAGGCTCTGGTCGGGCTGGCCCTTGACCTTGATGAGCTCGGTGCGCTTGCTCATGGCGCGCATCGCGCCGTTGAAGCGGTACTGGTAGGGGTTGGCCGGGTCCAGCTTCTCCTGGTACATGTCGTTCACGTCGAGCGGGCCGGCGGTGGCGCCCCAGGCGATCTTGCCGTTGGTGCCGAACAGCACCACGGGATGCGCGAACGGCGTGTTGCCGGTCACGTCGAAGCCGGCGCCGTGCAGGCCGATGCCGAACACGTACGAGGGATTGAACCAGTTGAACTGCGGACCGTTGATGAAGACGGTGCTGCCGTCGGTGGTCTTGTTCGGGCCGGCGATCCAGAGGTTGCTGGCGATCGGGCGGGACCAGGGCTCGGCCACGCCGCGCTGCGCGGCGTCGATCTCGTTGCGCGCGACCAGCAGCTCGGGCGAGACCGGCGCCAGCGCCGCGCGATGGGCGGCGTGCGCATCGTCGGCGGCGCCTCGGGCCACGGCCTGGGAACGCGGCACGGTGGTGGGCGCGAGCGGGTCTTCCACCCAGCGGATCTGGTCGAACAGCTGGCGGCCGGCCTCGTCGCCGCGCGCCTTGCGCAACTGCTCGAGCAGGCGCAGGTTGGCGAGCTCGCTGCTCACGTTGGAGTAGCGGTTGGCCATGGTGCCGACCCAGATCATCGCCACGTCGTAGCCGGTCCAGTCGGCCTTCGGGCGGAAGCCGGCATCGGCGAACTGCTTGGGCAGCAGGGTGGCCGGCGCGGCCAGCACTTCGTTCACGCGCGCATTGAAGCCGGCGGCATAGCCGTCGAAGATGGCCTTGTCGTCGCTCGACAGGCGCGCCATCTGCGCGCGGATCGAGGCGGGATCGAAGCTGGCGCGGCTGCCCTTGTCGAGCGCGACATAGGCGGGGCCCATCACTTCGGCGACGGTGCCGAGCACGGCGCGGCGCGCCATCTCCATCTGGAACAGGCGGTCTTCCGCGACGGCATAGCCGAAGCCGTGGAACAGGCCGCGCACGTCGTTGGCATAGACGTGCGGCACGCCGTAGTCGTCGCGCTTGATCGTGACCTTGCCGGCCGGGGGCATGGCCGCGCCGGTGGCCGGGGCGGTGGAGTTGGCGGCGCAGCCGGCCAGCGCCACCAGGGCGCAGGCGAGGGCGATCGATCGGAAATTCAGTGTCATCGGTGGCGGTTCGGGGGAATAGCGGCGGCGCCTCAGCGCGGGCGGTTGTCAACCACGCGCCGGGCCTTGCCGGTCTGCGTGCGTTCCATCTCGTTCGGGGCATGCACCACCACGCGGGTGGAGATGCCGACCAGCGTCTTCACGCGGTGCTGCACCCAGCCGGCGATGGCCGCGCGGTCGGCCGCGGCGGCTTCGTTCGGCGCGAGCTCGCAGTGCACCTCGACCTGGTCGAGCAGGCCCTCACGGCTCACGTGCACCTGGTAAAGGCCGGTGAGGGCGCCGTGCGCGAGCACGATCTCCTCCACCTGGGTGGGGAACACGTTCACGCCGCGGATGATCATCATGTCGTCGCTGCGCCCGACGATCTTGCCCATGCGGCGGAAGGCGCGCGAGGTGGGCGGCAAGAGGCGCGTGAGGTCGCGCGTGCGGTAGCGGATGATCGGCATCGCCTCCTTGCTCAGCGAGGTGAACACCAGCTCGCCTTCCTCGCCGTCGGCCTTCAGTTCGCCGGTCTCGGGATCGATGATCTCGGGATAGAAGTGGTCCTCCCAGATCACCGGGCCGTCCTTGCTCTCGACGCATTCGCTGGCCACGCCCGGGCCCATGACTTCGCTCAGGCCGTAGATGTCGACGGCGTCGATGCCGGCCTTGGCCTCGATGTCGCGGCGCATGGCCTCGGTCCAGGGCTCGGCGCCGAAGATGCCGATGCGCAGCGAGCTGTCCTTGGCGTCCAGGCCCAGGCGCTCGAACTGCTCGATGATCACCTGCATGTAGCTCGGCGTGACCATGATGATGTCGGGCCGGAAGTCCTGGATCAGCTGCACCTGCTTCTCGGTCTGGCCGCCCGACATCGGGACCACGGTGCAGCCCGCGCGCTCGGCGCCGTAGTGCGCGCCCAGGCCGCCGGTGAACAGGCCGTAGCCGTAGGCGATGTGGATCAGGTCGCCGGCGCGGCCGCCCGCGGCGCGGATCGAGCGCGCGACCAGGTCGGCCCAGGTGTCGATGTCCTTCTTCGTGTAGCCCACCACGGTCGGCTTGCCGGTGGTGCCCGACGAGGCGTGGATGCGCGCCACCTGCTGGCGCGGCACCGCGAACATGCCGAAGGGGTAGTTGTCGCGCAGGTCGCTCTTGACCGTGAACGGGAATTTCGCGAGGTCGGCCAGCGTCTTGAGGTCGCCCGGCTGCACGCCCTTGGCGTCGAAGGCCTGGCGGTAGTGCGGCACGTTGTCGTAGGCGCGCTGCAGCGTGTCGCGCAGGCGCTGCACCTGCAGCGCGGTGATCTCGTCGCGGCTCGCGGTCTCGATCGGTTCGAGATCGCCGGGGGCGGGGCGGGGTGCTGGCATGACGGGGTCCTCGTTTTTTTCGTTCGGTTCAGGCCGCGACGGCGGGGCGGCCCTTGGCGGTGTAGGAGCGGCCGCGGAAGATCGCGACGCGCTCGCCGCGCTGGTTGGTGATCTCGGTGTCGTAGACGCCGGTGCGGCCGGCCTTCGAGACCTCGAAGCAGCGCGCGGTCAGCAGGTCGCCTTCGCGCGCGGGCGCGATGAAGTCGATCGCGAAGCCCGAGGCCACGGTCAGCTCGTTGTAGGAGTTGCAGGCGAAGGCGAAGGTGGAATCGGCCAGCGTGGCCATGAAGCCGCCGTGGCAGATCGCATGGCCGTTGAGCATGTCGGGGCGCACGCGCATCTCGATCGTGGCCTGGCCGGGGCCGACCTCCACGATGCGCATGCCCAGGCCCTTGGAGGCGTTGTCGTTGGCGAACATGCCGTCGCGCACGTATTCGGCGGTCTGTTGCGGGGTGCGTTCGGTGCTCATGGCTCAGCGGTCCTTGAAGACGGGGGCGCGCTTGGCGCGGAAGGCCTCGACACCTTCGCGGTAGTCGTTGGCGGCGCCGAGCTCGCGCTGCAGGCGGGCCTCCTCGGCCAGTGCGGTGTCGAGGTCCATGGTCTGCGCGGCATTCATCGCGGCGCGCGTGGCGACCAGCGCGCGCGAGGGCATGGCGGCGAGCCGGCCCGCGAGCGCGGCGGCGGCGTCGGCCAGCGCGGCGTCGTCCACCACCTGCCAGATCAGGCCGATGCGCGCGGCTTCCTCGGCCGGCAGCTTGTCGCCGAGCATCGCGATGCCCAGCGCGCGCGCCGGGCCCACGAGCCGCGGCAGCAGCCAGGTGCCGCCGGTGTCGGGCACCAGGCCGATCTTGGTGAAGGCCTGGATGAAGCTGGCCGAGCGCGCGGCGAGCACGAGGTCGCAGCACAGCGCGAGGTTGGCGCCGGCGCCGGCGGCCACGCCGTTGACCGCGGCGACCACGGGCACGGGCATGCTGCGGATGCGCTGGACCAGCGGGCCGTAGAGCTTCTCGATGACATGGCCCAGGTCCTTGGGCGCGGCGCCGGGGGTGGTGTCGGGCGCGACCATCGGGTCGGCGAGGTCCTGGCCGGCGCAGAAGGCGCGGCCGGCACCGGTCAGCACCACGCAGCGCACCTCGGCATCGGCGGCGGCCGCTTCGAGCGCCGCCAGCAGTTCGGCGTGCAGTTCGCTCGTGAAGCTGTTGAGCGCCGCGGGGCGGTTGAGGCTCAGTGTGCGGACGGCGCCGGCATTGCCGACGAGGACCAGGGGTTCCGACATGGGCTTGTCTCTCATCTGTGTGGGGGATGACTTCGGGTCAATTACTATTGACCGACCGTTCGGTAGATTTTAGGATCGCGAACGAATCCGGCACAAGTCCAAAGCATTCAGGGAAAACCCTGGTATTGCGTGACAGAGGACCGGCACCCCACAGGAGACCGCACCCATGCCCAGCTACGCCATCGACGGCGTGATCCCCGTCGTCGACCCCACCGCCTACGTGCATCCGTCCGCCGTGCTGATCGGCGACGTGATCGTGGGCCCGAACTGCTATGTCGGCCCCTGCGCCAGCCTGCGCGGCGATTTCGGCCGCATCGTGCTCGAGGAGGGCTCGAACCTGCAGGACAACTGCTGCGTGCACGGCTTTCCCGACAACGACACGGTGATCGAGGTCAACGGCCACATCGGCCATGGCGCGATCCTGCACAGCTGCGTGGTGCGGCGCGACGCCATGGTGGGCATGAACGCCGTGGTGATGGACGAGGCCGAGATCGGCGAGAAGGCCATCGTGGCCGCCAGCGCCTTCGTGCCGGCCGGCATGAAGGTGCCGCCGCGCACGCTGGTGGCGGGCATGCCTGCGCGCGTGAAAAGAGAACTGAGCGAGGCCGAGATCGCCTGGAAGCTCGAGGGCACGCAGGTCTACCAGGCGCTCGCGGTGCGCAGCCTCGCGACCATGCGCGAGGTCGAGCCGCTGGCGCAGGTCGAGGCCGGGCGGCCGCGGCTGCCGGCGATCGACGTCAAGCCGCTGATCGCGACCAGGCGCGGCTAGGATCGCGCGCTGCCCGCCACACCCTCTCAACGCCAGAACAGAAAGAACACCGATGCCCAGAGGAAGATCCGCCAGCTACGACGACCAGCGCGAGCTCATCCTCGAGCGGGCCGCGCGGCTGTTCGCGCGCCAGGGCTACCCCGCCACCTCGATGAACCAGGTGGCCGAGGCCTGCAATCTCTCGAAGGCCACGCTCTACCACTACTACAAGGACAAGCGCAGCCTGCTGATCAGCATCGCCGAGACGCACGTCTCCAAGCTGGCGGCGCTGGTGGCCGAGGAGGAGGCCTCGACGCAGACCGACGAGGAGCGGCTGCGGCGCTTCATCTACCGCATCGTCGAGGAGTACGCGGGCGCGCAGGACGCGCACCGCGTGCTGACCGACGACGTGCGCTTCCTCGAGGAAGAAGATCGCGAGCGCGTGCTCGACAAGGAGCGCGAGGTGGTCGCGGGCTTCGCGCGCGCGGTGGCCGCGCTGCGCCCGGGCACGCCGAGCGACGACCTCGCCAAGCCGCTGACCATGCTGCTGTTCGGCATGATCAACTGGATGTTCACCTGGATGAAGCCCGGCGGCCAGCTCGACCATGCCTCGATCGCGCCGGTGGTGGCCGACCTGTTCCTCGGCGGCATCGGTGCCGTGAAGGCACCGCCGGCGCGCGCGAAGAAGAAGCCGAAGCCGGCGGCCTGAGGGCGCGGACCTTCAGCGCGCCGCGCCGGCGTAGCGCGTGGCCGGCGTGCCGTTCTGCGAGGCGCCGAAGAGTCGGGCGCGCGCGTCGTCGTAGGCCGCGAACAGCGGCGCGTAGTCGTCCACCGAGGGCATGGTGATCGGCTCGCCGAGGTCGAGGCCGGCGATGGCGGCATCGACGCAGTGCTCGGCCGTCATCACGTGCGCGGGATCGAGGTTCGTGACCGGCACGCCCGACAGCTCCCAGATGTCGGTGGCCGTGGCCGCGGGCAGCACCAGCTGCACGCGCACGCCGCTGCCCGCCACTTCCTCCTGCAGGCCGCGCGTGAAGTTCAGCACGAAGCCCTTGGTGCCGCTGTAGATGCTGCTGATCGGCAGCGTGTGGAAGCCCAGCACCGAGCCGATGTTGATCAGCGTGCCGCGGTCGCGCGCCTTGAAGCCCGCGAGCGCCACCAGGCTCAGCCGCGCCAGCGCGGTGACGTTGACGTCGATCATCGACTGCGCCGACGCGGGCGCGGTCGCGAGCACCGGCGCCAGCGTGGAGGTGCCGGCGTTGTTGACCAGCAGCGTGATCGAGGCATCGGCGGCAATGGCCTGCGCCACGCGCTCGAGGTCGGCGGTGGCGCCGAGGTCGGCCACCAGGGTGTTCACCGTCACGCCGTACTGGCTGCGCAGCGCCTTGGCGGCTTCGTCGAGGCGGTCGCCGCGGCGTGCCACCAGCAGCAGGTCGTGGCCGCGGCGCGCCAGCCGGTCGGCGAAGAGCCGGCCCAGGCCGGCGGAGGCGCCGGTCACCACCGCGGTGCCGGGCTTGGCGGAGGTGTTGTTCGCTTGCTCGCTCATGTCGTTCTCCAAAAAAGAGGTCGGGGTGGCCGCGCGGTCGGCGACCGCTTCCAAAAGGCCCTTCGTCATCAAGCATGATGGTGATCATGTTTGACGGTGCGAAGCATGATGCCTATCATGAATAGCGTCAATCAGGGTCTGGAAGTACCCGGAAAGAGGATGAGGTCACATGCGATACCCCGCAGCGGAAACCGCCGAAAAGCATCAGAAGATCCTGGGCGAGGCCTCGCGCCTGTTCCGCGAGCGCGGCTTCGGCGGCGTGAGCGTGAGCGAGATCATGAAGGCCACGGGCCTCACGCACGGCCCGTTCTACAACCACTTCGACTCGAAGGAAGCGCTGATGGCCGAGTGCGTCGACCATGCATCGGCGCATTCGCTGGCCGACCTCGATGCCGCCACCCAGCTGCCCAACGGCATGGTCGACTACGTGCGCGCCTACCTCAGCGTGTCGCACCGCGATGCGCCCGGCGACGGCTGCCTGCTCGCGGCCTTCTCGGCCCAGACCGCGCAGAAGCAGGTCACCGCGCCGTCGCTCACCGCGCACATGAAGGCCAGCATCGAGCGCTTCGCGAAGTTCTTTCCCTGGCGCGCACGCAAGAACGCCGATGCGCGCGGCGACGCGATCCGCGCGGTGGCGGCGATGACCGGCGCTCTGGTGCTGGCGCGCGCGATGAACGACGAGGCGCTGTCCGAGGAGATCCTGCGCGAGGTGCTCGCGGGGATCGAGGGAATGGCAAAGGCCTGAGAGGGCGTCGCCCTAGAGGATCCGGTTGAACCAGAGCAGCGAGAGCCCGGCCGACAGCAGCGTGAGCACCGCGGCGCCGAGCGCGAACAGCGCCGAGATCTCGGTTTCCTTCTTCTCGACCGTGAGCCGCGAGCTCAGCGTTTCGTAGACCTTCTTGAGGTCGGCGGCGGTGCCGGCATAGAAGTAGTCGGCCTGGGTCTTGCTGGCGACGGCCTTGAGGGTTTCCTCGTCGAGCCGTACGCGCATCGACCAGCCTTCGAAGCCGATGGTCTCGCCGTCGACCGTGCCGATGCCCACGGTGTAGATGCGCACGCCGCGGTCGGCCGCCGCCTTGGCCGCGTCGAGCGGATCGACGCCGGTGGTGCGCTGGCCGTCGGTCAGCATGATGATCGCGGCCGAGGTGAAGGAGCCCGGCGCGACCGGCGTGAATTCCTTGGCCGGCTTGTCGGCCTGGTCGATGGCCACGCCGCGCTGGCGGCTCGGCGCGCTGAACTGCGAGACGTCGATGCCGGCCTCGGGGAACAGGGTCGCGAGCGACACCACGATGGCATTGCCGGTGGCCGTGGCGCGCTGCAGCTGGAAGCTGTCGATCGCGGTCACGAGGTCGTCGTGGTTGGTGGTGGGCAGCTGCGCCACCTGCGCGCTGCCCGCGAACGCGACGATGCCGACCTTCACGTTGCGCGGCAGGTCCTTGATGAAGCTCTTGGCGGCATCCTGCGCCGCCACCAGCCGGTTGGGCTGCACGTCGGCGGCGCGCATGCTGCCCGAGACGTCCATCGCGAGGATGATGGTCTGCTGGTTCGACGGCAGCATCACCACCGCCATCGGCCGCGCGGCGGCCACCAGCATCGCGGCCAGTGCGAGCAGGAACAGGAACGGCGGCACGTGGCGCCGGATACTCTGGCCGGTGCCCATCGCCTCGCGCACGATCGACAGGCTGGCATAGCGCACCGCGAGCTTCTTCTTGCGGCGCAGCAGCCAGAGGTAGAGCAGCACCAGCAGCGGAAGCGCCAGCAGCAGCCAGAGGAATTGGGGCCAGAGGAAGGTCACGGCGAAATCCTCGCGCTCGTCGTCGCGCACGTCAACTCGATATACCCGATGGTCGTCATGCAGCCACCGCTTTTACAGGACGCGAGGCACCCGAGGTGCGCACGCGCCGCTTGCGCATGTCGGCGAAGCGCACGATCGCCTCGACCAGGTCGTCGGCGGTCGACAGCTCCAGCGTGTCGACGCCGGCGCGGGCCAGCGCGCCGCGCAGCGCATCCTCGCGCTCGCGGGCGATGCGCGCGAAGCGGCGGCGAAAACCCGCATCGTGGGTGTCGACCCAGAGCTGCTCGCCGGTCTCGGCGTCGCGCAGCGGCACCAGGCCCAGGTCGGGCATGTCGAGCTCGAGCGGATCGAACAGGCGCACGGCCACCACCTCGTGGCGCTGCACCAGCTGGCCCAGCGGCTTCTCCCAGCCGGGCTCGCTCAGGAAGTCGGACACCACGAACACGGTCGAGCGGCGCGGCATCAGGGTGGCGGCCGACTTCAGCAGGTCGTCGAGCCGGGTCATGCCCTTCTGCGGCGGCGCCTTGTCGGCCTGGTCGGCGCGGCGCTCCATCGCATGTAGCAGGTGCAGCACGTGGCGCCGGCCGCTGCGTGGCGGGATCACGGCCTCGAGGTCGTGGCCGTAGACCAGCGCGCCGACACGGTTGCCGTGGCGCGTGAGCAGGCGCGCGAGCACGCCGACGAAGCCCGCCGAGATCTCGCGCTTGGCCTTCAGGCCCGAGCCGAAGTCGACCGAGCGGCTGAGGTCGAGCACGAACCAGGCCGACATCTCGCGGTCCTCGGTGAAGACGCGCACGTGCGGCGTCTGCAGCCGCGCCGTGACGTTCCAGTCGATGTGGCGCACGTCGTCGTGCAGCTGGTATTCGCGCAGGTCGGCCAGGTCGAGGCCGGTGCCGCGCATCAGCGTGCGGTAGTCGCCCTGCAGCAGGCCGTCGAGGCGGCGGATCACGGTCCATTCGAGGCGGCGCAGCGCGCGCTCGGCGCCGCCGGCCTCGAGCGCGGGGCGTTCGTCGTTCGCGGCGGCCTCGGGGGCCTTGCGCCACCAGCTTTTCTTCATGGCGGGTCGTGTGGGGTGATCCGGGTTCAGGCGGCGAGCTTCTCGTGCTCGAGCGGCTTCGGCGGCGCGGGCACCGCACGCATGATCTTCTCGATCAGGCCGTCGGGCGTCAGGCCCTCGGACAGGCCCTCGTAGGACAGCGTCACGCGGTGGCGCAGCACGTCGGGCACCAGTGCCGTCATGTCCTCGGGCAGCGCATAGCTGCGGCCGCGCAGCAGCGCCAGGGCGCGCGCGCCCTCGGTCAGGCTGATGCTCGCGCGCGGGCTGGCGCCGAAGGTGATGAAGCGGCCCATGTCCTTGAGGCCGTGCCTGTCGGGCGTGCGCGTGGCCGACACCAGCTTCACCGCGTACTGGATCAGGGAGGGGTCGACGTACACGCGTCGCGCCTCGGCCTGCAGCGCCGCGAGCTGCTCGGTGGTGGCAACGGGCACGGCCTCGACCGGCGGGCCGATCACGCGCTGCACGATCACGAACTCTTCCTCGTCGGTCGGATAGTCGACCAGCACCTTCATCATGAAGCGGTCGACCTGGGCCTCGGGCAGCGGATAGGTGCCCTCGGTCTCGATCGGGTTCTGGGTGGCCATCACGAGGAAGGGGCGCGGCACCTTGTGCGTCTCGCCCGCGATCGTGACCTGGCGTTCCTGCATCACCTCGAGCAGCGCGCTCTGCACCTTGGCCGGCGCGCGGTTGATTTCGTCGGCCAAGAGCAGGTTGGCGAACACCGGGCCCAGCGAGGTGCTGAAGTCGCCGGTCTTCTGGTTGTAGATGCGCGTGCCCACGAGGTCGGAGGGCACCAGGTCGGGCGTGAACTGGATGCGCTTGAACTGGCCCTGCACGGTGTCGGCCAGCGTCTTCACGGTCAGCGTCTTGGCGAGGCCCGGCACGCCTTCGACCAGCAGGTGGCCGCCCGCGAGCATCGCGACCATCACGCGCTCGAGGAAGCGGTCCTGGCCCACCACCACGCGCTTCACCTGGTAGAGGATCTGCTCCATCAGCTCGGCGGTGCTGGCGGGCGTGGCGAAGGAGGAGGTCTCGGTGCTGCTCATTCGGGACTTTCTGGATCGAGGAGGAGAAAGAGGATCAGAACGGTGGCGAACCGGCCGCCGAGGCGGCGTTCTCGATCGGCACCGCGAAGCCGATGCCGATGAAGGTGCGCTGCTGCGTGGGATTGAGGATGGCGGTGACGATGCCGAGCACCTCGCCGTCCATGTTGACCAGCGGGCCGCCCGAGTTGCCGGGGTTGGCGGCCGCGTCGAACTGGATCAGGTTGCCGAGCTCCTGCTTGCCCTCGGGCGAGCGGAACGAGCGCTTGAGGCCCGACACCACGCCAGCCGACACCGAGGGGCCGATGCCGAACGGAAAGCCCACCGCGGCCACCTGGTCGCCGGGCCGCAGGTCGGCGGTCGAGCGCATCACGGCGGGAATCAGGTCGTCGGGAATCTTCTGCGCCTGCAGCACCGCGAGGTCGTTCTCGGGCTGCACGCCGGTGATGACGGCCGGCGCCTCCAGGCCGTCGGCGAAGGTCACCTTGATGGTCTCGGAGCCCGCGACCACGTGCAGGTTGGTGAGGATCACGCCCTTGTCGACGATCACCACGCCGGTGCCCACGCCGCGCTCGACCTGGCCCGGCGGGCCGTCGTCGGCCGGTGCCTCGGGCGACTTGCCCTTGGCCATGTTGCGGCCGCGCTTCTGGGTCTTGGCCTCGGGCGTGGCCTTCTCGGAACCGTAGCCGACCACGCGCACCACCGAGGGCCGCACGATGTCGGCGGCCTTGGCGGCGGGCGAGGGCAGGGTGTTGGTCTGCAAGGTGCGCAGCACGGCCGCGTCGATGTCCTTCTGCGTGAGCTGGCGCGCGCCGCCGCGCTGCCACCAGGCCGCGCCGCCGGCCGCGAGGGCCGCGCACAGCGCGAGGCTCAGCAGCGCGAAGCTGCGGCGCCCGGGTTGCCAGCGCTCGCGCGCGGCGGCGGGCTGCGGCGCCACGGGATCGGTGACGGCCTGCCCGGGGGCCCCGTCGTCGGACTCGATCGGCGTGCGTGGCGAGCGGCTGTACATGGCGGGCCTGCGCATGGGTGCACCTCCGGCAAAAGACTGTCGCGTGGTGGGTGTCACGCAATGAGCGTGATGAAAAGCACGGTAGCACGCTTTCTTCTGCCTTGCATCCCTTCGGGCATCATGACGCGATGGCTCTTTTCGTCGATACCCACTGCCACCTCGACGCGCCCGAGTTCGGTGCGCAGATGCCCGGGATCCGCGCCCGCGCGGCCGAACGCGGCGTCGCGCTGTGCGTGATCCCGGCCGTGGCCGCCTTCAATTTCGAGACCGTGCGCAAGCTGGCCGAGCGCCAGGGCGACGCCTATGCGCTGGGGATCCATCCGCTGTGCACGGGCGATGCGAAGGAGGAAGACCTGGCCCTGCTCGATGCCGAGCTGGCCGCGCGGCGCGACGATCCGCGGCTGGTGGCGGTCGGCGAGATCGGGCTCGACTATTTCGTCGAGCACCTCGACGACGACAAGCAACAGCACTTCTTTCACACTCAGTTGCAATTGGCGCGCAAGCACGGGCTGCCGGTGCTGATCCATGTGCGGCGCTCGGTCGACAAGGTGCTCAAGCATCTGCGCCAGACCGCCGGCGGGCAGCCGTGGCGCGGCATCGCCCATGCCTTCAACGGCAGCGAGCAGCAGGCACGAGCCTGCACCGCGCTCGGGCTCAAGCTGGGCTTCGGCGGCGCCGTGACCTTCGAGCGCGCGCTGCAGCTGCGGCGGCTCGCGGCCAGCTTGCCGATCGAGGCGCTGGTGATGGAGACCGACGCGCCAGACATCCAGCCGCACTGGCTCTACCGCACGCAGGCGCAGCGCGACGCGGGCGAGCCGCAGGGCCGCAACGAGCCCGGCGAGCTGCCGCGCATCGCCGAAGTGGTGGCGCAACTGCGCGGCATCGGGGTCGACGAGCTGGCCGAAAAAACCACGCGAAATGCCGTGGAAGCGATGCCGAAGCTCCAAAGTCTTCTGGCGCTGTCGGAGGGGTCCTTACCCGGGGCGTAGGCCAATGCCTTGACTTGGGTCGAAGTGGTTTTCGGGCCTGCATTTGCTGTCATCCTTGAACCGTGGAGCTTCGTTGGACGGGTGTGACGACCTTCGTCACCGATGTCGAACGACACCGGCTCCCAGCATTTCATCCAAGAAAAGGAGTTCATCCATGAAAGCAACTTTCGCTCGCACCCTTCCCGTCGTGCTCGCACTGGCCTTCGGTGCCGTGGGCATCTCCGCCGTGGCACAGACCACCGCTCCGGCAACGGCCGAACCCTCGACCACCGAGAAGGTGAAGGAAGCCGGCAAGGACGCCTACGACGCGACCAAGGACACCACCAAGCGCGCCGTGAACGCAACCGAGCGCGGCGCCGAGAAGGCCTGGGACGCGACCAAGCGCACGACCAAGAAGGCCGCCAACGCGACCGAGTCGGGCGCCGAGAAGACCTGGGACGCGACCAAGAAGACCACCAAGAAGGCCACCAACGCCACCAAGAAGGCGGCCAACAAGACCGGCAACGCGGTCGAGAACGCCGGCCACAAGACGGCCGACGGCATGCGCAGCACGGGTCACGCCATCGGCGAGAAGATCCCGGGCACGGCCGAGAACGAAGCCGCCAAGAAGTAACCGCATGCGCCGTGCCCTCGGGCCGGCTCGCAAGGAATGGGAACCCGCTTCGGCGGGTTTTCCTTTTGGGGCGCGCCGCGACCGGTCCCGGACTATCGCTTGCGGCCAGAATGCGCATCCATGCCCAGATCCAGATCCACCGCAAGCCCGGCCCCGCCCGAGCGCGAAGCCATCCCAGGGCCGGTGGCCGCGGGCCCGGTGCTCACCGGACTCGCGCCGATCGTCTCGCCCGCCACCGTGCTGCTGATCCTCGGCAGCTTCCCGGGCGCGAGATCGCTCGAGCTGCAGCAGTACTATGCGCATCCCCAAAACCAGTTCTGGAAAATCTTGCAAGCCCTGTGGCCCCATGACCCGCTCCCCACGGGAGTAGACAGCTATCGAAAGCGTAGCGATTGGCTGCTGGCGCACGGCCTCGGCGTGTGGGACGTCTATGCGGCCTGCGAGCGCGAGGGCAGCCTCGATTCGGCGATCCGCGCGGCCGTGCCCAACGACATCGCGGCGCTGCACCTGCCGAAGCTGGCGGCCGTGGCCCACAACGGCGGCGAGAGCTTCAAGCACGCCCGGCATACCCGAACCCTCGGGGTGCCGGTTTACCCACTGCCTTCGACCAGCCCGGCCAATGCGTCGTGGAGCTTCGAGCGCAAGCTCGCCGCATGGCGCGAGGTCTTCTCTGTCCATGGACTGGTCTGATCCGATGGCCGCACGCAAGCAATCCACGTCCCGCCTTCCCGCCGAACTGCCCGAGGTCAACTTCTCCGACTGGGGCGACATCCGCTACCTGCACCTGGGCACCGAATGGGTCCAGGGCTCGATGAAGCTGGACGCGCCCTACGAGATCGAGCTCGAGTACGTGCAGCGCATGATGGCCTGGTTGCTGTTCGTCGACGGCACCGGCATCGGCAACCGCCATGCGATGCAGCTCGGCCTGGGCGCGGCCACGCTCACCAAGTTCTGCCGCAAGACCTTGCGCATGCGCACCACCGCGATCGAGCTCAATCCGCAGGTGGTGTCGGCCTGCCGCGGCTGGTTCAAGCTGCCGCCCGACGACGCCAAGCTGCGCGTGGTGATCGCCGACGCGGCCGAGGAGATCCGCCGGCCCGAATGGCAGGGCACGGTCGACGCGCTGCAGGTCGATCTCTACGACCACGAGGCCGCGGCGCCGGTGCTCGACAGCGAGGACTTCTATGCCGACTGCCGCGCGCTGCTCACCGAGGACGGCGCGATGACGGTCAATCTCTTCGGCCGCTCGTCGAGCTACGAGCGCAGCCTCGAGAAGATCCAGGCCGCCTTCGGCGCCGACGCGGTCTGGGCCTTCAAGCCGACGCGCGAAGGCAACACGGTGGTGCTCGCGCAGCGCCAGCCCAGCCGGCCGAAGCGCGAGGCGCTTGCCGAGCGTGCCCAAACCATCCAGACTCGCTGGGGCCTGCCCGCGCCCAAGTGGCTGCGGGTGTTCAAGCCGGTCCTTTCCATCTGAATCCATGAGCGCCGTTCCCGCTTCCGCCGCACCGGCAACCATCCGCCACGAGGGCCCGCTCGAGCTGCGCCGCATGATCGAATGGCTGGCCGCCGACGGCGTGATCTCGCCCGCGGAAGCCAAGCGCACCATCGCGCGCTGCGCCCAGGGCGAGAGCCGCCAGCATCCGCTCGTGCGGCTGGCCAATGTCGCGATGACGCGCGAGAGCGACAGCAAGCCGCTCGATCTCGAGACGCTCGCGCAGTGGCTTGCGGCCCGTGCGGGCTTGTCCTACCTGCGCATCGATCCGCTCAAGGTCGACGTGGGCAAGGTGGCCGACACCATGAGCGCGGCCTATGCCGAGCGCCACAAGGTGCTGCCGGTGCAGGTGCTGCCCAACGAGGTGGTGGTGGCCACGGCCGAGCCCTTCCTCACCGATTGGATCTCCGAGGTCGAGCGCCAGTCGCGGCGCACGGTACGGCGCGTGGTCGCGAACCCGGCCGAGATCCAGCGCTACACGGCCGAGTTCTTCGCGCTCGCGAAGTCGGTGCGCGCGGCGCAGAAGGCCGGCGGCAACACCGGCGGCGCGAGCTTCGAACAACTGGTCGAGCTCGGCAAGAGCAACAAGCAGCTCGACGCCAACGACCAGGGTGTGGTGCAGGTGGTCGACTGGCTGTGGCAGTACGCCTTCAGTCAGCGCGCGAGCGACATCCATCTCGAGCCGCGCCGCGAGCTGGGCGTGATCCGCTTTCGCATCGACGGCGTGCTGCATCCGGCCTACCAGATGCCGATGGGCGTGATGAACGCGATGGTCGCGCGCATCAAGCTGCTGGGTCGCATGGACGTGGTCGAGAAGCGCCGGCCGCTCGACGGCCGCATCAAGACCCGCAACATGCGCGGCGAAGAGATCGAGATGCGGCTGTCGACCCTGCCCACCGCCTTCGGCGAGAAGATGGTGATGCGGATCTTCGACCCCGACACCGCGGTCAAGGACCTCGACGCGCTCGGCTTCGCGCAGCACGATGCGCAGCGCTGGGAGCAGCTCGTCACTCGGCCCAACGGCATCATCCTTGTGACCGGTCCCACGGGCGCGGGCAAGACCACCACGCTGTACTCGACGCTCAAGCGCGTGGCGACCGAGGAGGTCAACGTCAGCACGGTGGAAGACCCGATCGAGATGATCGAGCCCGCGTTCAACCAGACGCAGGTGCAACCGCAACTCGATTTCGGTTTCACCGAGGGGTTGCGGGCGCTGATGCGGCAGGACCCGGACATCATCATGGTCGGCGAAATCCGCGACCTCGCCACCGCCGAGATGGCGGTGCAGGCCGCGCTGACCGGCCACCTGGTGTTCAGCACCTTGCACACCAACGACGCGCCCAGCGCCATCACGCGGTTGATGGAGCTCGGCGTGCCCTCGTACCTCATCAACGCCGTGATGCTCGGCGTGCTCGCGCAGCGGCTGGTGCGCACCCTGTGCCCGCACTGCAAGCAGCCCGACGACGGCATCACGCGCGAGAAGCTCGAGGCCATCGTCAAGCCGTGGCAGATCACGGGCTCGGTGCGTGCCTACAAGCCGGTGGGCTGCGTCGACTGCCGCATGACCGGCTACATGGGCCGCATGGGCCTGTACGAACTGCTGAGCATCAGCGAGACCTTCCGCAACGAGGTCACGAAGGCGCCGAACCTCGCGGTGCTGCGGCGCCAGGCCGTGGTCGACGGCATGCGGCCGCTGCGCCTCGCGGGTGCGCTGCGCGTGGCCGAGGGCCTGACCACGATCGAGGAAGTGCTGAGCGCCACGCCGCCGCTCGACGCTTGAACAGTCCCGGCGCAGCCCCGCGCCGAACACGAACTGCCTACATCCGAGGCGCCTCGTGCACCGGGGTTATCCCTAAGTTCTCGGTAGGTGGAACCCACATGGGGCTGACTTCCACCTGACTCCACAATCCCGCATCGAAATTTGTTCGAGGAGACTGTTCGTGAAAATCAAGAGTCAGAAAGACTTTTTCTCGGGCCTGATGTTCACCGTGGTCGGGGTCGCCTTCGCTTGGGGCGCCACCAACTACAGCGTGGGCACAGGCGCTCGCATGGGCCCCGGGTACTTCCCGCTGGTGCTCGGCATCCTGATGGCGGTGATCGGCCTGGGCATCATGTTCAGCGGCCTGACCGTCGAAACCACCACCGGCGATCCGATCGGCAAGTGGGCCTGGAAGCAGGTCGTGCTGATCCTCGGCGCCAACCTGATGTTCGGCATCCTGCTCGGCGGCCTGCCGAGCATCGGCCTGCCGGCCATGGGGATGATCATCGCGATCTACGCGCTGGTGATCATCGCGAGCCTCGCGGGCCACGAGTTCAAGCTGCCCAGCGTGCTGGTGCTGGCCACCGTGCTGGCCGTCGGCAGCTACGTTGCATTCATCTGGGCGCTCAAGCTCCAGATCCAGGTCTGGCCGACCTTCATCGGCTGAGGACGCAAGCACCATGGAACTCTTTCAAAACCTCTCGACCGGCTTCGGCGTCGCGTTCACCTTCACGAACCTGCTGTACTGCCTGGTCGGCTGTATCCTGGGCACGCTGATCGGCGTGCTGCCCGGCATCGGCCCCGTCGCGACCATCGCGATGCTGCTGCCCGCGACCTACGCACTGCCCCCGGTGTCGGCCCTGATCATGCTGGCCGGCATCTACTACGGCGCGCAGTACGGCGGCTCCACCACCGCCATCCTGGTGAACCTGCCAGGGGAGTCATCCTCGGTGGTGACAGTGATCGATGGCTACCAGATGGCGCGCAAGGGCCGGGCGGGGCCGGCGCTTGCCGCGGCGGGCCTGGGCTCGTTCTTCGCGGGCTGCGTCGGTACGCTGATCCTGGCCGCCTTCGCGCCGCCGCTGACCGAGCTGGCCTTCAAGTTCGGCCCGGCCGAATACTTCTCGCTGATGATCCTGGGCCTGATCGGCGCCGTGGTGCTGGCTTCGGGTTCGCTGCTCAAGGCGATCGCGATGATCGTGCTGGGCCTGCTGCTGGGCCTGGTGGGCACCGACGTGAACTCGGGCGTGGCGCGCTTCAGCTTCGACATCCCCGAACTGACCGACGGCATCGGCTTCGTGGCCATCGCCATGGGCGTGTTCGGCTACGGCGAAATCATCGCGAACCTCTCGCGTCCCGATGAAGAGCGCGAAGTGTTCACCGCCAAGGTGAAGGGCCTGTTCCCGACCAAGGAAGACTTCAAGCGCATGGTGCCCGCGGTGCTGCGCGGCACGGCGCTCGGTTCGGCCCTGGGCATCCTGCCCGGCGGCGGCGCGCTGCTGGCGGCCTTCGCGGCCTACACCATCGAGAAGAAGACCAAGCTGAAGCCGGGCGAAGTGCCCTTCGGCAAGGGCAACATCCGCGGCGTGGCGGCTCCCGAGTCGGCCAACAACGCCGGCGCGCAGACCTCCTTCATTCCGCTGCTGACGCTGGGCATTCCGCCCAACGCCGTGATGGCGCTGATGGTGGGCGCGATGACGATCCACAACATCCAGCCCGGTCCGCAGGTCATGACCAGCAACCCGGAACTGTTCTGGGGCCTGATCGCCTCGATGTGGATCGGCAACGCGATGCTGATCATCCTGAACCTGCCGCTGATCGGCATGTGGATCAAGCTGCTGTCGGTGCCGTACAAGTACCTGTTCCCGGCGATCGTGCTGTTCTGCGCGATCGGCGTGTACTCGACCAACAACAACACCTTCGACATCTGGATGGTGGGCATCTTCGGCTTCGTGGGCTACACCTTCTTCAAGCTCGGCTGCGAACCCGCGCCGCTGCTGCTGGGCTTCATCCTGGGCCCGATGATGGAAGAGAACCTGCGCCGCTCGCTGCTGCTGTCGCGTGGCGACTGGAGCGTGTTCATCACGCGTCCGATCTCCGCCGGCCTGCTGGCTGCCGCCTTGCTGCTGCTCGTCATCGTGCTGCTGCCGGCCGTGAAGTCGAAGCGCGAGGAAGCCTTCGTCGAGGAGTGATCGACGACCGCCCGGCATGCGTGCCGGGCTCGCTCCAATGAACGGCGCCCGCGGGCGCCGTTCGTTTTTGGCGAAGGCCTTTCAGCCCTTCGCCGTGCGCGGCTTCAGGTGCTGCCGCGCGATGTCGAGGAAGGCCATCGCCGCCGGGCTCAGTGGATGCTTGGCCAGCCGCACCGCCACCAGCGGGTATTCGAGCACCGGCCGCGTCACCGAGAGCACGCGCAGGTTCGGCGGCATCAGCACCTCGACGTAGCGCGGCAGCAGCGCCACGCCCGCGCCGGCCTGGATCAGGCCGAAGGCGGTGGAGAGCATCGACACGTGGTGCGCCACCTGCGGATAGACGTTGGCCACGCTCGACAGCTGCCGACTCACCGCGCGCCAGACGTTGGCGTCGGGGTTGACGTGGATGAAGGGCAGGGCCTCGAGCTGCCGCGCCTCGATGCTGCTGCGCTGCGCGAGCGGATGGTCCTCGCGCACGAACAGCGCCATGCGCTCGGTGAACAGCGGCTCGGTCGCGAGCTCGGAATGCGCCTGGCCGATGTCGGAGCCGAAGCCCAGGTCGGCCTCCTGCGAGAGGATGCGCGAGATCATCTGCTCGGCGGTGCTGTCGAGCAGCGTGGTGGCCAGCTTGGGGTGCTTGTGCGCGAAGCGCCCGAGCAGCGGCGGCATCAGCGCGCCGGCCGTGAGATGGCCCACCGCCAGCACCACGCGGCCCTCGCGCAACTGCGCCTGCGAGCGGCAGGCATTGACCGATTCATCGATCAGCCGCAGCGCGCGCACGGCCGTGTCGACCATCATCTGGCCGGCATCGGTCATGCGGATGCGCCGCCCGCGCACCACCAGCGGCTGGCCCAGGTCCTCCTCCATGCGCTTGACGAGGTGGCTGATGGCCGGCTGGGTCAGTTGCAGGCTCTCGGCAGCGAGCGTGAAGCTGCCTGTTTCGGCCACCGCCGCGAGCGCGCGAAGCTGCTGCAGCGAAACCTCCTCGGCGGCGATCCGTGCCATAAATTGTGCTCATAGTTGAATAAGCGGGATTATCTGGCTTGATGCGCCCGCGCTGCTTAGCATCGAGTGTTCGCCATCTTGCGAAGGGAATCCAGCACCATGCAACGCCACCAGTTTCTCCACGGCCTCGCGGCCGCCTTCGCCGCGCTGTGCCTGGCCGCGCCGGCCACCGGCTTCGCGCAGGGCTACCCGAACAAGCCGATCCGCCTGGTCGTGCCCTTTCCCGCGGCCGGCGCCACCGACCTGTTCGCGCGCACCCTGGGCCAGAAGATGGGCGAGAAGCTGGGCACCACGCTGGTGGTCGACAACAAGCCCGGCGCCGGCGGCGCCATCGGTTCCGACATCGCGGCCAAGGCCGCGCCCGACGGCTACACGCTGCTGTTGGCCACCACCAGCACGCATTCGATCGGCCCGGCCATCACCAGCCGACTGCCCTACGACACGGTGCGCGACTTCACGCCGATCGCGCACGTGGGCGACGCGCCGAGCATCATGCTGGTGCCGGTCGACTCGCCCGCGAAGACGGTGCGCGAGTGGATCGACTACGCGAAGAAGAACCCCGGCAAGCTCAACTACGCCTCGAGCGGCAACGGCACCATCGTGCAGCTCACGGCCGAGCTGTTCAAGGCGCAGGCCGGCGTGTTCGTCACCCACATCCCCTACAAGGGCACGGCGCTCGCGATCCCCGACCTGATCAGCGGCAAGGTCGACGTGCTGTTCGACTCGCTGCCCACCGGCATGCCGCACGTGCGCGACGGCCGGCTGCGCGCGCTGGGCGTGACCTCGCTCAAGCGCAGCCCGCTCGCGCCCGAGCTGCCGCCCATCGCCGACACGCTGCCCGGCTACGAATCGAACACCTGGTTCGGCTTCTACGGCCCCAAGGGCCTGCCGGCCGATCTCGTGGCGCGCGTGAACAAGGCCGCCAACGAGGCGCTGGCCGACCCCGAGGTCAAGGACAAGCTGTCGCGCCTGGGCATCGAGCCCGCCACGGCCGGCACGCCCGAGCAGTTCGCGAAGATGGTGGCGGCCGACGCCGCCAAGTGGAAGAAGATCGTCGTCGAACGCAAGATCACCAACGACTGAAGACACGAGAGCACGACCGCCATGACCGCCCTGAACTTCGATTTCGGCAATCCCTACACCTCCACCCGCATCCCGGTGTTCGCGCGCAACGTGGTGTCGACCTCGCACCCGCTGGCCGCGCAGGCCGGCCTGCGCATCCTGCAGCAGGGCGGCAACGCGGTCGACGCGGCCGTCGCCACCGCGGCCGTCATGACCCTGGTCGAGCCGGTGAGCAACGGCCTGGGCAGCGATGCCTTCTGCATCCTGTGGGACGGCAAGGAGTTGCACGGCCTCAATGCCTCGGGCCCGGCGCCCAAGGCCTGGACGCCCGAGTACTTCAAGGCCAAGTACGGCGCCGATGCCGCCACCCCGCCGATGCGCGGCATCGACTCGGTCACCGTGCCGGGCGCGGTGCGCGGCTGGGCCGCGCTCAGCGAGCGCTTCGGCAAGCTGCCCTTCGCCGATCTGATGGCGCCGGCCATCGACATCGCCGAGCGCGGCTACCTGGTGCCGCCGGTGGTGCAGGGCAAGTGGCTCGCGGCCACGCCGCTGCTGCAATCGCAGCCGGGCTTCGCCCAGGCCTTCCTGCCCTGGGGCCGCGCGCCCCAGGTCGGCGAGCTGTTCCGCTTCGCCGCCGCCGCGCGCGCGCTCAAGGCCATTGCCCGCACCAAGGGCGAGGCCTACTACACGGGCGAGATCGCCGAGGCGCTCGCGAAGTTCTCCAGGGAGCAGGGCGGCGCGCTCACCGTGGCCGACCTCGCGGCCTACCAGCCCGAGTGGGTCACGCCGATCTCTCGCGATTACCGCGGCCACACGCTGCACGAGATCCCGCCCAACGGCCAGGGCATCGCGGCGCTGATCGCGCTGGGCATCCTCGAGAAGTTCGACATCGCCTCGCTGCCGGTCGACTCGGTCGAGTCGCAGCATCTGCAGATCGAGGCCATGAAGCTGGCCTTCGCCGACGTCTACCGCTACGTGTCGGAGCGCTCGACCATGGAGGTCACGACCGAGCAGATGCTCGACGACGCCTACCTGGCCTCGCGCGCGCGGCTGATCGATCGCAGCAAGGCGCAGGACTTCAAGGCCGGCAACCCCGTGAAGGGCGGCACCATCTACCTCACCGCGGCCGACGAGAGCGGCATGATGGTGAGCTTCATCCAGAGCAACTACATGGGCTTCGGCTCGGGCTGCGTCGAACCCGAATTCGGCATCAGCCTGCAGAACCGCGGACACGGCTTCAGCCTCAGGGCCGAGAGCCCGAACGTGGTGGCGCCGGGCAAGCGTCCGTTCCACACCATCATCCCGGCCTTCCTCACCAAGAACGGCCAGCCGGTGATGAGCTTCGGCGTGATGGGCGGCAATATGCAGCCCCAGGGCCACATGCAGACGCTGGTGCGCATGCTCGACTACAAGCAGAACCCGCAGGCCGCCTGCGATGCGCCGCGCTGGCGCTTCAACGCGGGCCTGGAGATCAACGTCGAGGCCGCGATGAACCCCGCCACCGTGCAGGGCCTGCGCGGCCTGGGCCATCACCTCGAGGTCATCAACGACTCCTACCAGGACTTCGGCGCCGGCCAGTTCATCTGGCGCGCGGGCGATCCTTCGGTCGAGGGCTACGTGGCCGCCAGCGATCCGCGCCGAGACGGAGCGGCAGCAGGGTATTGAGCTTTCACGCGATGATCGGGGGATGACCAAGACGGCCGCGAGCACCGGCATTCCCCTTCAAGACGGCGCGAAGAGCGTCGCGCCCGGCCTCGTCCTCGCCTCGCTGGGCGCGATCGCGTTCAGCGGCAAGGCGATCATCGTCAAGCTGGCCTACCGCCACGGCGTCGATGCGGTGACGCTGATCATGCTGCGCATGTTGTTCGCGCTGCCGCTGTTCGCGCTCATGGCCTGGTGGGCCGGGCGCGGCAAGCCCGCCCTGAGCTTTCGCGACTGGCTCGGCGTGATCGGGCTGGGCTTCTCGGGCTACTACCTCGCGAGCTTCCTCGACTTCGCCGGGCTGGCCTACATCTCGGCCAGCTTCGAGCGGCTGATCCTCTATCTCAATCCCACGCTGGTGCTGTTCTTCGGCTGGGTGCTGTACCGCCGCCGCGTCACGCGGCCGCAGTTGATCGGCATGGTCATCAGCTACGCGGGCGTGCTGCTGGTGTTCGGCCACGAGCTGCTGGCCGGCGAGAGCAAGGGCGGCGGCCTCGCGGCGGCCTGGGGCGCGTTCCTGGTGTTCCTCAGCGCGGTGAGCTATGCGGGCTACCTGGTCTACAGCGGCGAATTCGTGCAGCGCCTGGGTTCGCTGCGGCTGGTGGGCCTCGCGACCACGGTGGCCTGCCTGTTCTGCCTCGCGCAGTTCGCGCTGCTTCGCCCGCTCGACGCGGCGCTGCAGGTCGCGCACGAGGTGATCTGGCTCTCGGTGCTCAACGCCACCTTGTGCACGGCGGTGCCGGTGCTGATGGTGATGATGGCCATCGAGCGCATCGGGCCGGCCATCGCCGCCCAGACCGGCATGATCGGGCCCCTGTCGACCATCCTCATGGGCGTGGTCATACTCGGCGAACCGTTCACGGCCTGGATCGCCGCCGGCACGGCGCTGGTGATCGCGGGCATCTTCGTTTTCACGCGCAAGGGCCGCTGAGGCCGTCGCGCTTTTCTTCTTTCTCTTCTGGAGTCGAACAAATGGATCTGGGCATTGCAGGCAAGACCGCGCTGGTGTGCGGCGCGAGCAAGGGGTTGGGCTACGGCTGCGCCGAGGCGCTGGTGCGCGAGGGCGTCAACGTGGTGATCGTGGCGCGCGGCGCCGAGGCGCTCGAGGCGGCCGCCAAGCAGCTGGCCGACGCGGCCACCGCGGCGGGCACGCCCGCGCCCTTCGTCAAGGCCGTGGCGGCCGACATCACGACCGAGGCCGGCCGCGCCGCCGTGTTCGCGCTGGGCCATGCCTTCGACATCGTGGTCACCAACGCCGGCGGCCCGCCGCCCGGCGACTTCCGCAACTGGGAGCGCGAGGACTGGATCAAGGCGGTCGACGCCAACATGCTGACGCCGATCGAGCTCATCAAGGCCACGGTTGACGGCATGGCCGAGCGCGGCTTCGGTCGCATCGTCAACATCACCTCGAGCTCGGTGAAGTCGCCGATCGAGGTGCTGGGCCTGTCGAACGGCGCGCGCAGCGGCCTCACCGGCTTCGTCGCCGGCGTGGCGCGCAGCAGCGTTGCCGGCAAGGGCGTGACCATCAACAACCTGCTGCCCGGTTCCTTCGAGACCGATCGCCTCAAGGGCACGATGAGCGGCGCCGCGCAGAAGTCGGGCCTGGACTTCGACACCGTGTGGGAGAACCGCAAGAAGGCCGTGCCCGCGCGCCGCTTCGGCACGCCCGCCGAGTTCGGCGCCATCTGCGCCTTCCTGTGCAGCGTGCAGGCCGGCTACATGACCGGTCAGAACGTGCTGGCCGACGGCGGTGCCTACCCGGGCACCTACTGAGCCGGACCATGCATCACGCGAGCCGAAGAATTCGCGGGGCAAGAGGATGAGCAGGGAGTCGTTTCAAGAGATCACGCTGGTGTCCGTCACCGGCCTGCCGGATGCGCGCGGCGCCGCCATGGCGCTCGCGCTGAGCCTGGCGCAGATGCCCGGGGCGCGCGCGCTGCTGTGCAGCCCGCAGGCGCCGGCCGACCTGGGCCGCGGCATCGCGCACCGTGCGATCGCGCCGCTCGACTACCACGAGTACAGCTGGTTCATCATGTTCGCGCTCTGGCGCCTGGTGGACACCGAGTTCGCGCTGATCGTGCAGGAAGACGGCTGGGTGCTCGACGCGGCCAACTGGAACGAGGCCTTCCTCGACCACGACTGCATCGGCGCGCCGATCCACCTCGCGCGCATCGAGCCGCCGCAGGGGCCGGCCTATTGGCGCAACCGCTTCGAGTGGGCCGACGAGTACGCGCGGCCCGACCACCGCGTCACGCCGGTGCTCAACGGCGGCTTCAGTCTGCGCAGCCGGCGCTTCCTGCGCGCGCTGGTCGACCATCCCGAGATCCGCGTGGAGATTCCGCCGCCCGATGCGCTCGAGGGCGAGCCGCTGCGGATGCACTGGCATCACAACCCGCTGCTCGAAGACGTGCAGCTGACCGGCGTGCTGCGGCCCGCGCTCGAGGCCCGGGGCCTGCGCTTCGCGCCGGTCGAGCTGGCGCGCGAGTTCGCGATCGAGCATGCGGGCCCGCAGCTGCACCATGGCTTCGATGCGCTGAGGATCTTCGGCCATCACTCGAAGGTGCGCCGGCTGGTGTCGCTCTCGCCGCCCACGGTGCGTTCGCTGGTGCCGCTGTCGGAGCTCGACGGCTGGTACGGCGAGCGCGACCTGCTGGCGATGTTCGAGCGCCGCGGCTACCGCGTCGAGTTCCCGCCCGAGGCGCGTCAGGCCGTGGCCGTGTCGCAGGGCCCCACGCGCAGGGTCTACGACTGCTTCACCTACAACGGCGAGGCCGACGTCCTCGCGGCGCGGCTGCACGAGCTCGACGAGGTGGTCGACTGCTTCGTCGTGGTGGAGGCCGACCGCAGCTTCACCGGCGCGCCCAAGCCGCTGCGCTTCGATGCCGCCGATCCGCGCATCGCGGCCTTCCTGCCGCGCATCCGCCATGTGGCGGTGCACGACATGCCCGAGGTTGACGCGGCGGCCGATGCGATCGCCGTGCCCGGCGACTGGCATGCCGACGCGCCGACATCGGGCTTCTGGATCCGCGAGAAATTCCAGCGCAACCAGATCCTGCGCGGCCTGCACGACGCGGCGCCGCACGACCTGGTGATGGTCTCCGACGCCGATGAGATACCGCGCGCCGACGTCGTTCGCGCCATGCGCGACGACCGCCGCCACGAGGTCTTCGGGCTGCGCCAGGCCTTCTATTACTTCTACGCCGACTACCGCAACGTGCAGGGCCCCGAGGCCGCGGCGATCTGGACCGTGGCGGCCACGCGCGCGCGGCTCGATGGCCTCACGCCCGACCAGCTGCGCCTGCGCGTGCGCAGCGGCGCCCAGCCCGCGCGGCTGATCGACGACGCGGGCTGGCACCTGTCGTACCTCGCGATGGACGAGGAGGCGGTGCGCGCCAAGATCCGTGGCTTCGCGCACCAGGAATACAACCGGCCCGAACTGCTCGAGGCGCTCGACATTCCCGCGCTGCTGGCCTCGGGCCGCGATCTCTACGGCCGGCCCGGCTACGTGTGGCAACTGGTGGGGCGCGAGGAGGCCCCGCGCTGGCTCGCGGCACAGCCCACGCTGGCGCACCTGTTCGCTCCGCGCGAGTGATTCAACGCCGCGCCGACACCACGATCCCGCCCACGATCAGCACGAAGGCCGCGCCGTGGTACCAGTGCGGCGCCTCGCGCAGGAAGGCCGCCGACATCACGGCCGCGAACAGCGGCGTGAGGTTCATGAAGATGCCGGCCACCTGCGGGCCCGCGCGCTGCACGCCGCTGCCCCAGCAACGGTAGGCCAGCACCGCCGGGCCGATGCCGATGAAGGCCATGGCGGCGACCAGCGACCAGCCCAGGTCGAGGTGGGCCGGCGTCAGCGCCCACTCGCCGGCCGCGAACGTGCCCGACCAGGCGACGCCGAACACCAGCTGCGCCATCAGGAACGCGGCCCAGTCGCGCCGCAGCGCGGCGGGCTCGTGCGTGCGCGCGAGCAGCCAGCTGTAGAAGGCCCATGCGATGGTGCCCAGGATCATGTAGAGGTCGCCCGGCACCAGCCGCAGCGCCAGCAGCTGGCGCCACTCGCCGCGGCTGAGCACAAGCAGCACGCCGAGCATCGACAGCAGCGCGCCGCCGATCGCGCGCCCATGCGGGCGGGCGCCGAAGAACAGGCTGCCCACCGCCAGCATCCACAGCGGCAGGCTCGAGCCCACCAGCGTCACGTTGATCGGCGTCGAGGTCTGCAGCGCCAGGTACTGGAAGGCGTTGTACAGGCCGATGCCCAGCAGGCCCAGCAGCGCATAGCGCCTCCAGTGCGCCCACAGCGGGCTCGCGGGCCGCAGCACCGGGGCCGCGAGCGGCAGCAGCAGCACGAAGGCGATGACCCAGCGCACGAAGTTCAGCGTGAGCGGCGACACCAGCTCGCGCACCAGCCGGCCGACCACCGCGTTGCCGGCCCACAGCAGCGGCGGCACGACGAGCAGGAGGACGGTCAGTGGCGTGAGGCGCTGCGGCTGTGACATGGGCGCCGACTCTAACGGCTGGATGCAATGACCCGTGTCGCCGCGGAAACCCCAAACATGGCAGGATGCGCCTCTTCTTTTTTCGCGCGTGGAGACAGCACCGATGTTGAGCAAAGCCGTTCGTATCGACCGCCATGGCGGTCCCGAGGAACTGAAGATCGTCGAGGTCGAGGTCGGCGAGCCCGGCCCCGGCGAGATCCGCATCCGCCACAAGGCCGTGGGCCTGAACTTCATCGACACCTACCAGCGCAGCGGGCTCTATCCGTTCCAGATGCCGCTGCAGCTGGGCATGGAAGCCGCGGGCGTGGTCGAGGCGGTGGGCGAGGGCGTGACGCACCTGAAGGCCGGCGACCGCGCCGCCTATGCGAGCCAGCCGCCCGGTGCCTACAGCGAGCTGCGCGTGATGCCCGCCAAGTGCGTCTGCAAGCTGCCCGACGACATCTCCTTTGAGACCGGCGCGGCCATGATGCTCAAGGGCCTGACCACGCAGTACCTGCTGAAGAAGACGCTGCCGGCCGAGGGCCTGCAGGCCGGCGACTTCGTGCTGTTCCATGCCGCGGCCGGCGGCGTCGGCCTGATCGCCTGCCAGTGGGCCAAGGCGCTGGGCCTGCAACTGATCGGCACCGCCGGCAGCGATGCCAAGTGCCAGCTCGCGCTGGACCACGGCGCGGCGCATGCCATCAACTACAGCAGCGAGAACTTCGCCGCCCGCGTCAAGGAGATCACCGGCGGCAAGGGCGTGAAGGTGGTCTACGACTCGGTCGGCAAGGACACCTTCGAAGGCTCGATCGACTGCCTGCGTCCCTTCGGCCTGCTGGCCGTGTTCGGCAACGGCTCGGGCCCGGTGCCGCCGGTGAACCTCGGCGTGCTGGCCTCGAAGGGCTCGCTGTACCTGACGCGTCCCACGCTGTTCTCGCACCTGGCCACGCGCGAGAGCACGCAGGCGATGGCGGACGACCTGTTCGCCATCGTGCAGAGCGGCGCGGTGAAGATCCCGATCGTGCAGCGCTATGCGCTGGCCGACGTGCAGCAGGCGCATCGCGACCTCGAGGCGCGCAAGACCACGGGCTGCACCATCCTCACGCTCTGAGCGCCACCCCGGCCTTGTCCTACCCGGGCAGGGGTGTCATGCCTGCGTCTTGTGGCGGGAGCACTTTGTAGCCTCGTTGGCAACGAAGCCCCGCCGCCGTCCCGCCTCTTCGCGGGATCGCCGCCTGCCGCCATGAGCACCGTCCGCACCTTCATCGTCGAAGACAACCCCACCATCCGCGAGAACCTCGTGGGCACCCTGCGCGAGGTGGCGCGGGTCGATCCGGTCGGTCTGGCCGACACCGAGGCCGAGAGCACGCGCTGGCTCACGCGCAACATGGCGGCGTGGGACCTGGCGATCATCGACCTGTTCCTGAAAGACGGCACCGGCCTCAGCGTGCTTCAGGCCTGCCGCCACCGCGACCCGTCGCAGAAGATGGTGGTGCTGAGCAACCACGCCACGCCCGACATGCGCCGCCGCTGCCTGCAGCTCGGCGCCGATGCCGTGTTCGACAAGGCGACCGAGGTCGACGACCTGATCGACTTCTGCCTGCGCTGCCGCCAGGCGCGCTTCACGGCCGCCGCCACGGGCTATCCCCCACCGTCCGCGTCGCCTTCTTCGCGCCCCGCCGCCTCGACGGCGCACTAGCGCGAAAATACGGGTAATCCCTAATTCGAGCGATCGTCCCCGTCCCGGGGGCGGTCGCGCTTCGCCTTTCCATGTCCCGTTCCCGCCTCCTGCCCGACAACTTCACCCTCGCCCTGCTGTCGGTCGTCACCCTCGCGAGCCTGGTCCCCGCCAGCGGCCGTCCCGCCCAGTTCTTCGAGGGCCTGACCACGGTGGCCATCGGCCTGCTGTTCTTCCTGCACGGCGCCAAGCTCTCGCGCGAGGCGATCCTCGAGGGCATCACCCACTGGCGGCTGCACCTGCTGGTGTTCGCGAGCACCTTCGTGCTGTTCCCGCTGCTCGGGCTGGCGTTGAAGCCGGTGCTGGTGCCGCTGGTCACGCCCGAGCTCTACACCGGCGTGCTGTACCTGTGCGTGCTGCCCGCCACGGTGCAGTCGGCGATCGCGTTCACGGCGATGGCGCGCGGCAACATGCCGGCGGCGATCTGCAGCGCCTCGGCCTCGACGCTGCTGGGGGTGTTCGTGACGCCGGTGCTGGTGGGGCTGGTGGTACTGCCGCACGGCGGGCATGCGGCTGCGTCGTCGCTCGATGCGATCGGGCGGATCCTGCTGCAGCTGATGGTGCCGTTCGCGGCGGGGCATCTGCTGCGGCCGTGGATCGGGGGCTGGGTGAAGCGGCGCGCTTCGGTGCTGAAGTTCATGGACCAGGGGTCGATCCTGCTGGTGGTCTATACGGCGTTCAGTGCGGCGGTGATCGAGGGGTTGTGGCGGCAGGTGCCGATGCATGCGCTGGTGGGGTTGCTGGTCGTGTGTGCGGTGATCCTGGCTTTGGCGTTGAGCCTGACTACCTTGTTGGCGCGCAAGCTTGGCTTCGATACTGAAGACGAGATCACGATCGTGTTCTGTGGGTCGAAGAAGAGTCTGGCTAGCGGGATTCCTATGGCGAAGGTTCTGTTTGCTTCGCATGCTGTGGGCGCTATCGTTTTGCCGCTGATGTTGTTTCATCAGATGCAGTTGATGGTTTGTGCTGTGTTGGCGCAGAGGTATGCGCGGCGGGAGGCTGGGGTTGCTGAGCCTTCTGCTGTTGTGGGGGCTGTCTCTTCTAAATAGCGGTTTGCCTTTGCGGCGGCAGGAGCCGGGAATTCCGCCCGGCGGCGGACCTACTTTCTTTTGCTTCGCCAAAAGAAAGTAGGCAAAGAAAAGGCGACCCCACTGTCTGCGTCCCTTCGCTTCGCTACGGGCAACCTGCGGTGCTCGCGTTTCGCGGGGTCTCGCAGAACTCGCTTCGCTCAAACAGCTGCGAGCCCTGATCCGCGAAACGCTGCGCTCCTCGGCGCAGCCAGAGGGGGGTGATTCGGGCCTTTGCTTCGCTCGGCCTTGGAATGCTGGTCGGGCCATCGCTTCGCTCGGCCTGGCAATGTCGCTCGGGCCATCGCTTCGCTCGGCCTTGTGTTTGTCTTGTCCCCTCTCCCTCTGGGAGAGGGCTAGGGTGAGGGCACCGGGCCTTACCAATGTTGCGACGGTATCCACCGCCCGGAGCCCTCACCCCAGCCCTCTCCCAGAGGGAGAGGGGGCAATACCAATGCCGAGCGAAGCGATGGCCTGATAGGTACCCGCGGCCGAGCGCAGCGATGGCCCGTTGGGTATGCGAGGCCGAGCGAAGCAAAGGCCCGAATCCCCCCCTCTGGCTGTGCCGAGGAGCGCAGGGGAAAGCGGGATCAGGGCCGCAGCTGTCTGAGCGCAACGAAGTGGAGCGAGTTCTGCGGACCCCCGCTTTCCTCGAGCACCGCAGGTTGCCCGCAGCGAAGCGGAGGGACACAGACAGTGGGGTCGCCTTCTTTTGCTTACTTTTCTTGGCGAGACAAGAAAAGTGAGTCGCCCGCCGGGGCGAGACCCGGCCAACGGCTTCAATACAAGACTCAGCCTTCGATCTTCCCCAACCGAGACTCTTTCAACCGAGAAGGCGCCAACGCCCCAGCCGACTCCAAGATCGGATAAGCAATAGAACAGATATGCGAATTGATCCGCTTCAAATCGCTGATCAGATCGATATGCAATGAACTCGTCTCGATGCTCAACGTCGTCCGATCCGACAACCGATCCAGGTGCGTCGTCGCATAAGCCCGCTCCAGATCCCGAAACCGAGCCTTCTCTTCCAGCAGCTTCTGCGCATCCCGAACATTCCCGTTCAGGAACACGCTCATCGACAGCCGCAGATTCGCCACCAGCCGCCCGTGCAGCTCGACGATCTCCGCCATCCCCGCTTCCGAGAAGTTGCGCTGCGGCTTGATCTTCTTGTCCTCCACGTCCTGGATCACCCGCTCGATGATGTCCCCGATCTGCTCCATGTTGATCGTGAAGCTGATGATGTCCGTCCAGCGCCGGCTCTCCTCCTCGCCGAGGGCCTCGCGCGAGATGCGCGTCATGTAGTACTTGATCGCCGAATAGAGCTCGTCCACCGTGTCGTCGAGCTGGCGCAACTCCTGCGCGAGCTTGAGGTCGTTGCGGCGGATCACGTCGAGCACGCCGATCAGCATCGTCTCCACGATGTCGGCCTGGTGCAGCGCCTCGCGCGCGGCATTCGAGATCGCGAGCGTGGGCGTCGACAGCGCCGACGGATCGAGGTGGTGCGGCCGCAGCGAGGCGGTCGAGGGCGCGGGCTCGGGCAGCATGCGCGTCACCAGCTTCGCCACCGTCTGCGTGAGGCCGATGAAGCCGATGCTGATGATGATGTTGAAGGCCAGGTGGAACAGCACCACGCCATGCGTGGGCGTCGGCAGCTGCGGCTGCACGTAGCGCAGCCAGAGCCCGACGAAGGGCGCGACCACCGCCACGCCCAGGGCCTTGAACAGCAGGTTGCCGATGGTCACCTGGCGCACCGGAATCGCCGACTTCGCCGTGGTCAGCACCGCGAGCAGGCCGCTGCCGAGGTTGGCGCCGAGCACCAGGCCGAGTGCGACGTCGAGCGGCACCACGTTCGAATTGGCCATGGTCGCCACCAGCAGCACCACCGCGAGGCTCGAGTACGAGGCGATCGCGAGCACGGAGCCGATGGTGATCTCGAGCAGCACGTCGCTGCTGATCGAGGCCAGCACCGCGCGCACCGCCTGCGAGGAGAACAGCGGCTCGGTGGCTTCGACCACCAGCTGGAGGGCCAGGAGCATCAAGCCCAGGCCGATGAAGACGCGGCCGATGCGGCCGGCCACGCTGGCCGGGCGGCTGATGAACAGCACCACGCCCACGAAGATGAACATCGGCGAGAGCCAGGACAGGTCGGCCGAGAACAGCACCGAGATCAGCGCCGTGCCCACGTCGGCGCCGCGCATCACCGCCAGCGCCGCGGGCAGGGTGATCAGGCCCTGGCCGACGAAGGAGGAGGTCATCAGCGAGGTGGCGGTGCTCGATTGCACGAGGGCCGTGACGCCGATGCCCGAGAGGGCGGCCGTGAATCGGTTGCGCATGCTCTGCACGAGGATCTTGCGCAAATTGGCGCCGAACACGCGAAGAACGCCGGTGCGCACGAGGTGCGTGCCCCACACCAGCAGGGCGACGGCCGCCAGCAGGTTCAGAAGATGCTTCATGGGTGTCGGGCTTGATCCTTTCTTTTCGTTCTGTTTCGGTTTTGCGTCGACCCCCCATTCTCCACATGTGGCCGGAGCAGGCCAGCGGGGTCCTAATCGATCAACGCGCCGTTGTCGTGGAACGGATACGGCCCCTCGAAATGCCCCGAGGCCGCGAGGTGCGTGACCAGCCGGCCGGCCGTGGGCGACCAGGCGTGCACGCGGAAGCCCGGGGGCTCGAGCGTCCAGGCCGAGGCCGCGTCGGGCGCGAGGTCCAGGCAGACCTGGTGCGCGGGCGCGGGCGCGGTCGAGGCCAGGGTGCCGCCGAAGCGCACGTCGATGGCGCGGTGCAGGTGGCCGCAGATCACGCGTTCCACATTGGAATGACGCGCGATCAGGGCCTCGAGTTCCGCGGCGCCCTCGAGCAGGCCGATCTCGTCCATGTGGCCGATCAGGGTCTGGAACGGCGGATGGTGCATCGCCACCACCACCGGCTCGCGCCGGCTCTCGCCGAGCCGGGCCTCGAGCCAGGCCAGCCGCTTCTCGCACAGCGCGCCATGGCTGGCGCCGGGCACCACGGTATCGAGCGCGATCAGCCGCAGCGGCCCGACGTTCAACGCGTACTGCACGAAGCCGTCGCTGTCGCCGCCGTCGCCGAGGTAGGCGTGGCCCGGGAAGCTGCGGCGCAGCTGGTCGCGGTCGTCGTGGTTGCCGGGCATCAGGTGGACGGGGATGCCCCGCGCCTCGAGCGGCGCCAGCAGGCGCGCGAGGTGCTCGTACTCGGCGGCGCGGCCGAAGTCGGTGAGGTCGCCGGTGATCACCACCGCGTCGGGCGACTGCCGCAGCGCGAGCACCGATCGCACCGCGCGCGCGAGGTAGGGCGCGGTGTCGATGCGGCCATAGGCCAGCCGGCCCGGCTCGCGGATGTGCAGGTCGGTGAGCTGGACCAGGAAGGTGTCTTGGGTCGTGGCGGTCATGCGCGGGTGTCCTGCGGGCTCATCAATCGGTCGGGGTGGATGCGAAGCGCGACGGCATCGCCGATGCCGTAGGGCGTGTCGCGCGCGGTGTCGGCCAGCAGCATCTGCGGCTGGTCGGCCACGCGCAGCTGCAGCTGCACGCGGTCGCCGAGGAAGGTGCGGCGCTCGACCGTGGCCGTGCCCCAGCCGGGGCGCGCGGGCTGCGCGGGGCCGACCTCGATGTCCTCGGGGCGCACCAGCAGCAGCGCGCGGTCGCGCCAGGCGCCGGGGCAGGGCAGGGCGCTGCCGCCGAGCCGAACGACATCGTCGCGCAGCGCCTCGGGCGTGCGCTGCAGGCGGTTCACGCGGCCGAGGAATTCGGCCACGAAGGGATGGGAGGGCGCGCGGTAGAGGTCCTCGCCGCGGCCCACCTGCACGATGCGCCCGGCCTGCATGACGGCGAGCCGGTCGGCGATGGCCAGCGCCTCCTGCTGGTCGTGCGTGACGTGCACGGCGGTGATGTGCAGTCGCCGCAGCAGCTCGGCGAGCTCGTCACGCAGCGATTCCTTGAGCTTGGCGTCGAGCGCGGCCAGCGGCTCGTCGAGCAGCAGCACGCGCGGGCGCACCGCCACGGCGCGCGCGAGCGCCACGCGCTGGCGCTGGCCGCCCGAGAGCTCGGCCGGGCGCTTGTTCTCGAGGCCGCCCAGGCGCACCAGTTCGACCAGTTCGCCGACGGCGCGCTTCTCCTCGGCGGGCGCCACGCCGCGGATGCGCAGGCCATAGCCGATGTTGGCCGCCACCGTCATCTGCGGGAACAGCGCATAGCTCTGGAACACCATGCCCACGCCGCGCTGCTCGACCGGGCGCTGCGTCACGTCCTGGCCGCCGAAGGCGATGCGGCTGCCGGCGTCGGGCGTTTCCAGGCCCGCGATCAGCCGCAGCAGCGTGGTCTTGCCGCAGCCCGAGGGGCCGAGCAGTGCCAGCACCTCGCCGGCCTCCACCTGGAGGTCGGTGGGCTGCAGGCCGCGCGTGCCGTCGGCATAGGTCTTGGCGCAGTGGGCGATGTCGATGGGGACGCGTTCAAGTTCCATGGCGTTTCTGGATCAGGTGGGCGAGGTATTGCAGGCCCCACAGCACGGGGAGGATGACGGCGAAGAAGACCAGCGTGTAGGCCGAGCCGATCTCGATGCGCATCGAGGCATAGCTGTCGGCCAGGCCCACGGGCAGGGTGCGCGTGAGCGGGGTGTGCAGCATCCAGGTGAGGTTGAACTCGCCGACCGAGAGCGTGAACACCATCAGGCTGCCGGCCACGATGGCGGGGAACACGGCCGGCACCAGGATGCCCATGAAGCGCTGGCGAAAGCTCGCGCCCAGCGTGCGCGCGGCCTCCTCGAGCGCGAGCAGCTCGTGGCGCTGGAAGGCCGAGCTCACGGTGCGCACCATGAAGGGCAGCGTGAACACGACATGGCCGACCAGGATGAAGGCGAAGCTCTGGCGGAAGGCCGTGAGCTGGCCGTAGGCGAGGATCAGCGCGAGCGCGGTCGCCAGGCCCGGCACCGCGACCGGCAGGGTCAGCAGCTCCTCGAAGACATGGGCCGCGCGCGAGCGGCTGCGCGCCAGCGCATATTCGCAGGGCACGCCGAGCAGCACGGTGCAGGCGACGCAGGCCGCGGCCAGCGCGAGCGACCAGCCGACGGTGCCGCCATAGTTCTCCCACACCTCGCCGAGCCAGCGCAGGGTGAGACCGCTCTTCAGGCCGGTGCTGTAGTTGTTGACCAGGCCGGCCATCACCGACAGCAGCATCGGCGCGATCATGAACAGGCTCACGACCAGGGTGATCGCGAGCAGGAAAGGGGCCTGGGGCCGGGTGTTCATTCGCATGACGGGACGGCCTCAGCGTGCGACGGGGTTCGCGCCGAAGCGGCGCGCGGCGAACAGCACCAGCCAGGTCACGAGGCCGAGCGCGATCGACAGCGAGGCCGCGAGCGCGAAGTTCGCGTAGTTGGTGAACTCGTTGTAGATGGTGATCGGGATCACCTCGAACTTGCTCGCGAGCGTGAAGGCGGTGCCGAAGGCGCCCATCGAGGTCGCGAACAGGATCGCGCCGCAGGCCAGCGTGGTGGGCGCGAGCTCGGGCATCCACACGTCGCGCGCCACGCGCAGCCGCGAGGCGCCGAGCGAGCGCGCGGCCTCTTCGAGCTGCAGGTTCATGGCCTCGGCCGCGGCCGCGTAGGTGGCGATGGCGCGCGGCAGCGAGAAGTACAGGTAGGCCAGGAACAGCCCGAGCAGGCCGTAGGCGAAGGTGATGCGCTCGCCGATCAGCGCATCGCTCAGGCTGGCCACCACGCCCTGGCGGCCGCCGAGCAGGATCACGAAGAAGCCGATGATCACGCCCGGAAAGGACAGCGGCAGCGTGAGCAGCGACAGCAGCACGCGCCGGCCCCAGAAGGCATGGCGCGCGAGGTAGATGCCCACCGCCGCGCCCAGCACCAGCGTGGCCAGCGTGACCGCCGCCGACAGCAGCACGGTGTTGGCCATGCTCTGCAGGTAGCGCGCGTCGGTCAGCACGGCGAAGTAGGTGGCCCAGCCCTTATCGGCGGGCAGCGCGAGCAGCCGCACCACCGGCAGCAGCCAGAAGGCCGCGAAGAAGGCGGCCGCGGGCAGGGCGCAGGCCAGCAGCCGCCAGCGCGGGGTCCAGGCGCCGGAGGCGCCGTCCGAAGGCATCGTGGCGGTGGCCTGCGTCATCTCATGCGGCGCGGCTCAGCGCACTTCCTTCAGGTACTCGTCGGAGAAGGCGCGCTGCGCCGCGGCCATGCGGCCGTAGTCCACGCTCTTGGCGCGCGCGTAGTCGCTCGCGGGCAGGAACTGGGCTTCGATCTCCTTGGGCATCGCGCCGGCGCGCACCGGGCGCAGGTAGGCCTTGGCCCAGATCGCCTGGCCCTCGTCGGACAGCGTGAAGTCCAGCACCTTCTTCGCGTCGGCCGCGTGCGGCGCCTTGGCCACCAGGCTCATCACGTAGGGCACGGCCAGCGTGCCTTCGCTCGGGATCACGAAGGCGACGTTGGCCTTGTCCTTGTACTTGGCACGGTAGGCGTTGAAGTCGTAGTCGAGCAGGATCGCGATCTCGCCCGAGAGCACGCGCGCGTACGAGGTCTGCTTGGGCACGATCGGCTCGTTCTTCTGCAGCGCCTTGAAGTAGTCGATGGCCGGCTTGAAGTTGTCGAGCGTGCCGCCGCGCGCCTCGTTCACCGCGACCGCGCCGACATAGCCGACGAAGGCCGAGGCCGGGTCGAGGTAGCCGATCAGGCCCTTGTACTCGGGCTTGAGCAGGTCGGCCCACGACTTGGGGACCGGCTTGCCCTTGAGCGCGTCGACGTTGACCATGAAGCCCAGCGTGCCCGAGTGGATGGTGAACCAGTTGCCTGCGGGGTCCTTGAGGCCGTCGGGGATGTCCTTCCAGGCGGCCGGCTTGTAGGGCTCGACCAGGCCGTCCTTGGCGGCCTGCACCGCGAAGGTCACGCCGAGATAGGTGACGTCGGCCACCGGGCTGGCCTTCTCGGCCGCCATCTGCGCGAGCGACTGGCCCGAGTTCTTGTTGTCGGGCGGCACGGTGATGCCGGTCCTGGCCTTGATGGCCTTCAGCTGGGTGCCCCAGTCGGCCCATTCGGTCGGGCAGTTGTAGCAGATGGCGGTCTGCGCGAAGGCGGCGCTGCCGCCGACGAGCGCGGCGGCGAGCAGGCCGAGGCGCGCGATGTGGCGCAAGGAAGAGGACATGGGAGAAGCTCCTGTGGCGGGGTGGGTTGAGGCAGTCGGGAGAAAAAGGGCGTCAGGCGATGTCGCCCGGATCGCCGTCGGGCGCGGCGGCGCACGATTCGCCGTCGCGGAACACATGGGGCAGCAGCAGGCTGGCATCGGCGTCGAGCGCGCCGCCGCCGGCCATGGCCTGGATCAGCAGCTCGACGCCGTGGCGGCCGATGTCGCTGTTGGGCTGCGCGATGGTGCTGAGCGCGGGCGTGAGGTCCTCGCCGAGCGCGATGCCGTCGAAGCCGATCACGCTGAGGTCCGCGGGCACGGCAAGGCCGCTGCGGTGCGCGGCGCGGATGCTGCGGATGGCCAGCAGGTCGTTCGAACAGACCAGCGCGCTGGGCCGGTGGCGCAGCTGCAGCAGCCGCGCGAGCCGGTCGACCGCGCTCTCGACGAAGGGCACCTCGACCAGTGGCTGCGGCTTGAGGCCCGCGTCGGCCATGCCCTTCTGGTAGCCGCGGTAGCGCTGCTGAGCGCGGTCGGAGGCCGTCAGCGTGCCACTGACCATCGCGATGCGCCGGTGGCCCAAGAGCACCAGCCGCGCCACCGCGTCGGCGACGGCGGCCTCGTTGTCGACCGTGACGCAGGGATGCGCGGGATGGCGGTTGTAGGCCAGCACGTAGGGCACGCGCTGGGCACGCAGCCGCTCGAGCGCCTTCGAGGTCGAGGGGTTGGAGACCACGAGGATCAGGCCGTCGACATTGCCGGCCAAGAGCATGTGGACCGCGCGCTCCTCCTCGTCGAGCTTGTAGCCGGTGGTGACGGGAATGATCGCGTAGCCGCCGGCCACGGCCGCCTGCGCGATGCCCTGCAGGCATTCGGCGAAGGTGGGGTTGAGCAGCGTGGGCAGCACCACGCCGAGCACGCGGCTGCGCTGGGTGCGCAGGGTGCGGGCGCTGGCGTTCGGCAGGTAATTGAGCTCGCGCGCCGCGCGCTCGACCAGGTCGCGCGTGGCGCCGCTGACTTTGTCGGGGAAATTGAAGACGCGCGAGACGGTGGCGACGGACACGCCGGCCTTGGCCGCGACTGCCTGGATGCTCATGGGTTGGTGCTATGTAATCGATTACATTGGACCGCGGCAGTATGACCTCGCCATGACAGCGCGGGATCGATGAAAACCCGTGCGCCCCGAATGCGCGAAGGGCGCGCCGGGAATCCCGGCGCGCCCTTCGAGGGAGCAAAAAAGACGGTGGGCCGCTACTTGCCGCGCCGCACCCTTCGGATCTCGTCGAGGATCAGGCAGATCGCGCCGAGCGTGATCGCGCTGTCGGCCGCGTTGAAGGCCGGGAAGTACCAGCCGCCCGCGTGGAAGCTCAGGAAGTCCACCACGTAGCCGTGCATCATCCGGTCGACCACGTTGCCGATGGCGCCGCCCAGGATGCAGGCCATGGCGAACGAGAACAGCTTCTGGCCCGCGTGCGACTTCAGCATCCAGACGATGAACACGGCCGCCGCCACGCCGATGCCGGTGAACAGCCAGCGCTGCCAGCCCGAATGGTCGGCCAGGAACGAGAAGGCCGCGCCCGTGTTGTGCGCGCGCACGACGTTGAAGAAGCTGGTGACGTAGGTGGCGTCGCCGAGCTTGTAGTAGCCGAGGATCAGCGTCTTGGTGAACTGGTCGATGATCACGATGATCAGCGCCAGCGCGAGCCAGGGCCAGATGCCGGTGCCGCGCGAGCGCGAGGCCGAGACGGTGCGGGTGGCGGCCATCAGGCGAAGCTCCTCGATTCGCCGGCGCCGAACAGGTTGCTGGTGCAGCGGCCGCAGATCGTCGGATGGGCCGGGTCGTGGCCCACGTCCTCGCGGTAATGCCAGCAGCGCTCGCATTTCTGCGCGGTGCTCGGCACGACCGCCGTGGCCAGCGCCTCGCCGGCGGCCAGCTTGATCGCCGAGGCGATGAAGACGAACTTCAGGTCCTCGCCGAGCGAACCCAGCAGCGCGAAGTCCTCGGCCGGCGCCGTCACGCGCAGGTTGGCCTGCAGCGAGGAGCCGACCTTGCCGTCGGCGCGCACGGTCTCGATCTCCTTGTTCACCGCGTCGCGGATCTCGCGGATGCGGCCCCACTTGGCGAGCAGGGCCTCGTCGGGCGCGTCGAAGCGGCTGTAGGTCTGGGTGAAGATCGAGTCGCCGGCCTGGCCGGTGCCGACGAGCTTCCAGGCCTCCTCTGCCGTGAAGCTCAGGAACGGCGCCATCCAGCGCAGCATCGCCTGCGCGATGTGCCACAGCGCGGTCTGCGCGCTGCGGCGCGCGCGCGAGCCGGGCGCGGTGGTGTAGAGGCGGTCCTTCAGGATGTCGAGGTAGAAGCCGCCGAGGTCTTCCGAGCAGTAGATCTGCAGCTTGGCGACCACCGGGTGGAACTCGTACACCTTGTAGTGCGCGAGGATCTCGTCCTGGAACTGCGCGGCGCGCGCGAGCGCGTAGCGGTCGATCTCGAACAACTCCGAGAGCGGCAGCGCGTCCTTCGCGACGTCGAAGTCGCTGGTGTTGGCCAGCAGGAAGCGCAGCGTGTTGCGGATGCGGCGGTAGGCGTCGACCACGCGCGCGAGGATCTTGTCGTCGCCCGCGATGTCGCCCGAGTAGTCGCTCGCGGCCACCCACAGGCGGATGATCTCCGAGCCCAGCTTGTTGCTGATCTCCTGCGGATCGATGCCGTTCTTGAGCGACTTGCTCATCTTGATGCCCTTGGCATCGACGGTGAAGCCGTGCGTGAGCAGGCCCTTGTAGGGGGCGCGGTCTTCGAGCGCGCAGGCCAGCAGCAGCGACGAGTGGAACCAGCCGCGATGCTGGTCGTGGCCCTCGAGGTAGAGGTCGGCCTCGGGGCCGGTCTCGTGGTGCACCGTGGGGTGCGTGCCGCGCAGCACGTGATAGAAGGTCGAGCCCGAGTCGAACCACACCTCGAGGATGTCGGTGCTCTTGGTGTAGCTCGGCGCGTCCTCGGCGCCGAGGATCTCTTCGACCGTCACGCGGCTCCAGGCCTCGATGCCGCCCTTCTCGACGATGTCGGCGGCCTGGTCGAGGATCTCCATCGTGCGCGGATGCAGCTCGCCCGAGTCCTTGTGCAGGAAGAAGGGGATCGGCACGCCCCAGCTGCGCTGGCGGCTGATGCACCAGTCGGGTCGGCCGGCGATCATGTCGTGCAGGCGGGCCTTGCCGTTCTCCGGATAGAAGCTGGTCTGCTCGATCGCGTCGAGCGCGGTCTGGCGCAGCGTCTTGGGCGCCTTGTCCTTGGTGAACACGCCCTCGCCCTCGTCCATGCGGATGAACCACTGGGCCGCGGCGCGGTAGATCACCGGCGTCTTGTGGCGCCAGCAGTGCGGGTAGCTGTGGCTGATGGTCTCGGTGGTCAGCAGGCGGTTGGCGTCGCGCAGCGCGCCGATGATCACCGGCACGGCCTTCCAGATGTTCTGGCCGCCGAACAGCGGGAAATCGGGCGCGTAGCTGCCGTTGCCCTGCACCGGGTTCAGGATGTCGTCGTAGGCCACGCCATGGGCGACGCAGGAGTTGAAGTCGTCCAGGCCGTAGGCGGGCGAGGAGTGGACCAGGCCGGTGCCGTCGGTGGCGGTGGCGTAGTCGGCCAGGTAGATCGGCGACAGGCGCCGGTAGCCCGCGTCCACGTCGTACAGCGGATGCTCGAACTCGAGCCCGCCGAGCGCCTCGCCCTTGACGGTGGCGATCACCTTGCCGTCGAGCGCATAGCGCGTCATGCACATCTCGACCAGCGAGGCGGCCAGGATCAGCAGGCCGCGCTCGGTGTCGACCAGCGCGTACTCGAGCTCGGGGTTGAGGTTGATCGCCTGGTTGGCCGGGATGGTCCAGGCGGTGGTGGTCCAGATGACGGCGAAGACGTCGCCCAGCGCATCGGGCCGGCCGAAGGCGGCGAGCACCTTCTCGCGCTCGTGCGCCTTGAAGGCCACGTCGATGGTCTGGCTCTTCTTGTCGGCGTACTCGATCTCGAACTCGGCCAGCGAGGAGCCGCAGTCGAAGCACCAGTAGACCGGCTTCAGGCCGCGGTAGACGAAGCCGCGCTCGATCACGCGCTTGAACGCGCGCAGTTCGCCGGCCTCGTTGGCGAAGTCCATGGTCTTGTAGGGATGGTCCCATTCGCCCAGCACGCCCAGGCGCTGGAAGTCGGCCATCTGCTGGGCGATCTGCTCGGTGGCGTAGGCGCGGCTCTTGGCCTGCATCTCGTCGCGGCTCAGGTTGCGGCCGAACTGCTTCTCGATGGCGTTCTCGATCGGCAGGCCATGGCAGTCCCAGCCCGGCACGTAGAGCGCGTCGTAGCCCTCGAGCTGGCGCGCCTTGGTGATCATGTCCTTCAGGATCTTGTTCACCGCGTGACCCATGTGGATCTGGCCGTTGGCGTAGGGTGGCCCGTCGTGCAGGATGAACTTGGGCGCGCCGCGGCGGGCCAGGCGCAGGCGGTGGTAGGTGCCGTGCTCGGCGTCGTTCCATTCCTTGACCCAGCCCGGTTCGCGCTTGGGCAGGTCGCCGCGCATCGGGAAGGGGGTGTCGGGCAGGTTCAGCGTGGAACGGTAATCGGTGGGGGCAGCAGCGTCAGACATGTTGGGGGTGCGAAACAGTGGGCTTCGACAGGCTCAGCCCGAACGGCACAAAGGGCGTCGGTGCGGAAGAAAAGCCGTTCGCCCTGAGCTTGTCGAAGGGCGGCAGCACGGAGCGTGCAGGGCTAAATTCGGTCGCGCGTGGTCTGGCGATGGGTTTCTGCGTGGGTGGATGCAAAGAAGGCACGCGCGTCGCGTCCATCCTTCGCGATGCCCGCGGTGAGGGCTTCGAGGCTGGTGTAGCGCAATTCGTCGTGCAATTTGTGCAGCAGTTCCACGCGCACGATTTTACCGTAGGCCCCTTCGGCGCCCAGGTGAGAGGGCCACTCGAGGCAGTGGGTCTCGAGCAGGACCCGGCCGGCATTGACGTCGTTCGGGTCGAGCGAGGGCCGCACGCCGAGGTTGGCGACGCCCGGCAGCGGCCGCTCGGACAGGCCGTGCACCAGCACCACGAAGATGCCGCTGGCCGCCGGTTTCCAGTGCTTGAAGCGCAGGTTGAGGGTGCGGAAGCCGTCGTCCTGCCCCGGTGCCGAGGCGCCGAGCGCGCGGCCCAGCTTGCGCCCGTGCACCACGTGGCCCGAGATGGCGTAGGGCCGGCCCAGCAGGGTCTGGGCGTCGGCCATGCGGCCTTCGGCCAGCGCCTCGCGCACGGCCGAGCTCGACACGCGCAGGCCGTGCACCTCGTAGCTGTTCATGCGCGCGACGTCGAAACCGCGCGCATCGCCGGCCGCGTCGAGCATCGCGTAGTCGCCGGCGCGCCTGGCGCCGAAGCGGAAGTCGTCGCCCACCAGCACGTAGCGCGCGCCCAGGCCGTCGACCAGCACGTTCTGGATGAATTCCTCGGGCGACTGCGAGGCGAGCCGGGCATCGAAGGGCAGCACCACGGTCTGCGCGACACCGCAGGCGGCCAGCTCGCCGAGCTTGTCGCGCAGCGTGCCGATGCGCGCCGGCGCGAGTTCGGGCTTCTTCGCGAGCGCGGCGAAATAGTCGCGCGGATGGGGCTCGAAGGTCAGCACGCAGCTCGGCAGGCCGCGCTGCCGCGCCTCGGTCTGTAGGAGCGCCAGCATGGCCTGGTGGCCGCGGTGGACGCCGTCGAAATTGCCGATGGTCAAGGCGCAGGCCGGAGCCACGCCCGGGTGCCGGAAGCCGCGGAAAACCTGCATGGGTGAATATCTTTTTGATAGCGCCTGTCGCCCGCCGAATGGGCTCATCAGGCCGTTTTGTCACAAAGCCGGTATATTGTGACGCAGTGCGCCGATCCGCGAGGTCGCCGACGCGCTCCGTGTCCCGGGTCTCTCCGTGTTTCTTTCGTTCTGTCGAGGAGGCGTGTGGTGAAGGTCTTGAAGCTGTCGGCCCAAGGGCTGCCCCAGTCGTGGATTTCGCTCGAACAGGCGGTGATCCACTATGCAGCGGACGAAGTCCGCTGGGAGGCTGGCGGCCAGGTGGCCCTGTTCCGCGGCGGCCACAACGCGATGACGGGCGAGCAGTCGCAGATTGCCGTCAACAGCATCATCGGCACCAAGGGCGTGCCGCGCATCAACCCCTTCACCCAGCGCCCGGGGCTCACCAACAGCAAGCTGTTCGCGCGCGACCGCAACGTCTGCGCCTACTGCGGCGGCCATTTCCATGAAGATGAGCTGACCCGCGAGCACATCATTCCGTTCGCGCAGCGCGGCATCGACACCTGGATGAACGTGGTCACGGCCTGCAAGCCCTGCAACCACCGCAAGAGCAGCCGCACCCCCGAACAGGCCAACATGCCGCTCTTGTACGCGCCCTACGTGCCCAGCCTCTGGGAGGACTTCATCCTGCGCAACCGCCGCATCCTGGCGGACCAGATGGAATTCCTGATGGCGCACCTGCCGCAGAGCTCGCGGCTGCACGACAGCTAGCTGGCCAGGTTCAGGCCTTCCAGGAAGGCGGGCGCTTCTCGATGAAGGCCTGCACGCCTTCGAGCGCACTCGCATCCATCATGTTGCAGGCCATGGTCTGGCTGGCGTCCGCCAGCGCCGGCGCGATGCCCGTTTCGAGCTGCCGGTAGAACAGCGCCTTGCCGAGCGCCAGCGCGGTGCGCGGCTTGGCGACGATGCTGGCCAGCAGCGCCTCGAGCGCGGCATCGAGCTGGTCCGGCGAGGCCACGCGGTTGACCAGGCCCTTCTCGCGCGCTTCCTCGGCGCCGATGAATTCGCCGGTGACGAGCATCTCGAAGGCCTCCTTGCGCCCCAGGTTGCGCGACAGCGTGACGCTCGGCGTGGCGCAGAACAGCCCGACGTTGACGCCGCTGACCGCGAAGCGCGCCTCGCTCGAGGCCACGGCGAGGTCGCACACCGCCACCAGCTGGCAGCCCGCGGCGGTCGCGATGCCGTGCACGCGCGCGATCACGGGCACCGGCAGCCGTTGCAGCGACAGCATCATCTCGCCGCAGCGCGCGAACAGGCGCTGGTAGTAGTCGAGCGCGGGCGCGGCGCGCATTTCCTTCAGGTCGTGGCCGGCGCAGAAGGCCTTGCCGGCGCCGGCGATCACGACGGCACGCACCGTGTCGTCGGCCGCGATGCTGGCAATGGCGTCCTCGAGGGCGCCCAGCATGCCCTCGGACAGCGCATTGAACGCGCCCGGGCGGTTCAGCGTGAGCGTGACCACGCCGCGGGCGTCGCGGGCCTCGAGCACGAAGGGGGAGCTGTCGTTCATCGCATGCCGCCTTTTCTTCAGTAGGTCAGTTCCAGCACCGTGACATGGCGCTGGGCCGCGGGCCAGGTGAGCCCCGTGAGGCGCTCGCCGTTGAACTCTCCCGTGACCGCGCGCTGCGGCTCGGACCCCGTCTCGCGCAGGCGCGAACTCGATACGCCCGCGCCCTGGGGCGGCACGCCGGCCGGCGGGCTCTTGCCGTCGAAGCGCAGGGTGTCGCGCTGCGCGTCGAAATAGCCGCGCGGCCGCGTGAAGACGACGACCGCGTTGGCGCTGCCGTCGGCCGGCACGAGCGGATCGAGCCGCAGGTTCACGAGGCTGCTGCCGCGCGGGAACGGGCTGCGGTAGATGTGGGTGACGCCGGCCTGCGTGTCGAGGACGAATTCGTAGGCCGCATCGGCGCGTGCGTTGAAGGGGCCCCAGCGCCCGTCGGCGCCGACGGTCTTGCGGTGCACGGGCTCGCCGAGCCGCCGGCCCGTGGCCGGATCCACCGCGTACACCAGCACCTGCGCGCCGGCCAGCGACTGGTTCTCCGCGCCGATCGCGCGGCCGTCGAGCACCGGGCCCGCCTCGCGCGCGATCTCCAGGCTGCGCGGCGCTTCGCCGGTGAGGAACTGCCAGGTCGCCGCGAAGGCCGCGGGCGAGAACGAGGTCTCGCGGTGGTCCACGCGCGGCAGCACGGTGTTGGTCGCGCCCTTGAGCGCCGGGCCGTCGAAGCCGATGTTCGTCGGCTTGCCGGGCGAGCCGATCCACAGGCCGTCGGGCTGGGCGTACTTGTCGTTGTTGTCCGAGCGCAGCGTGAGCCACTTCACGCCGGGCGTCACCTCGTCGCCGTTCGGGCCCTTGGGTGCGTTGAGCTGCCGCATGAAGGGCGACAGCCCCGAGAACTCGTTGTTCTCGCGCAGGCCCGGCACGGCCCAGATGCCGTGCGCCGGGTTCCCGCCGAGCACCACGTGGCTGACGACGGCCGCGCCGCCGCCGTTCTGCACGTAGTTGCGGATGGTGTTGCCGCCGCGCGAGTTGCCGATCAGCATGACCCGGGTCGCGCCAGTGGCGCGCAGCACCTGCTCGACCTTTTCCTTGAGGAAGGCGGCCGATTCCGCCGTGGAGCTGCGCCCGGGCTGGGCCACGCCGTCGTCGTCGCGCGCCAGCGGCAGGGGCTGGTCGAAGGCGAACAGTCGCGCGCGCGGCCAGCCGTTCGACTCGAAGCGCCAGAGCGTGGTCTGCCACAGCGCGGCCGAGTCGCCGTTTCCGTGCACGAAGACGATGGGCGGGCGGTCGGCGAGCGAGGGCATGGCGGTCGGCGCATTGGCGCAGGCGGTCAACAGGAGGGCGGGGGAGGCGAGCAGCCCGGCGAGGACCGGCGGCGCGCCTAGGAGGAGGGTGCGGCGGGATGGCATGGTCGTTCTTCGTGGTTGCGTTGCGGGGGCCGTTCCGAATGAAAAACGCCCGCCGGCGCGAAGGCGGGCGGGCGCTGGATGCTAAGAGAAAAGCACCGTCAGGCGAAGACGCCGGCCGTGTCCTGCATGCGCGCCGACACCTCGCCCAGGTGGTGGAAGCTGTCGCCGAAGCTCATCTCGAGCTGCGTGAGCTTGCGGAAGTAGTGGCTGCCGATGTATTCGTCGGTCACGCCGATGCCGCCGTGCAGCTGCACCGAGTTCTGGCCCACGAAGCGCATCGACACGCCGAGCTGGTACTTGGCGCGCGCCAGCGCCTGACGCCGTTCGGCCGCGGGGGCGTTGAGCTTGAGCGTGGCGTAGTAGCTCATCGAGCGCGCGAGCTCGAGCTGCATCTTCATGTCCGCGACGCGGTGGCGCAGCGCCTGGAAGCTCGAGATGACCACGCCGAACTGCTTGCGCTGGTTCATGTAGTCGACCGTCACGTCCAGCGTCTTGTCGAGCACGCCCACCGCTTCGGCGCAGGTGGCGGCGATGCCGACGTCGACCGCGTACTCGAGGGCCGCGAGGCCGTCGGCCGTGACCAGCGTGGCGTCGGCCTTGTCGAACACCACCTCGGCGGCGCGGCTGCCGTCCTGCGTGCCGTAGCCGCGCGCTTCCACGCCGCTGGCGCTGCGCTCGACCAGGAACAGGGCGATCTTGCCGTCGGCCTGGGCGGGCACGAGGTAGGCATCGGCCTGGTCGCCGATGGCCACCAGGCTCTTGGCGCCGGTCAGGCTCCAGCCCTCGCCGGCCTTCACGGCCTTGGCTTCGCAGACGTCGAGGCGGTAGCGCGCCTTGCGCTCCTGGTAGGCCAGCACCACGATGGCCTCGCCGCCCGCGATGCGCGGCAGCCAGGCCTTCTTGAGCGCCTCGCCCGCGTAGCCGCCGAGCACGGCGCCGGCGATCAGCGTCTGCGCGAAGGGCTCGAGCACGATGCCGCGGCCCAGCTCTTCCATCACGACCATGCCGGCCACCGGGCCCATGCCCAGGCCGCCGTCGTCTTCGGAGATGTAGAGGCCGCCGAGGCCGAGTTCGGCCAGTTCGTCCCAGGCCTCGCGCGAGAAGCCGCCCTGGGCTTCGATGCCGCGGCGGCGCTCGAAGTCATAGCCCTTGTCGACCCATTTGCGGACGGCGTCGCGCAGTTGTTCCTGGTCGTCGGTGAAATTGAAGTCCATGTGTGATCTCCGTTTGTCCTGAGCCTGGTCGAAGGGCTCAGCCCAGAACCGTCTGCGCGACGATGTTGCGTTGCACTTCGTTCGAGCCGCCGTAGATGGTGGTCTTGCGCATGTTGAAGAAGGTCGACGACAGCGGCGCGAGCGCCGGGTTGCCGCCCGGGAAGTTGCCTTGCCAGCCGGCGGCCATGGCTTCGCGGATCAGCGGCAGCGCATACGGGCCGCCCGCGAGCATCATCAGTTCGCTGTAGCGCTGCTGGATCTCGCTGCCGCGGATCTTGAGCAGGCCGGCCACGTCGAGCGAGTTCTTGCCCGAGGTGGCGGCCGAGAGCACGCGCAGCACCATCATCTCGAGCGCGACGATGTCGACCTCGAGCCTGGCGATCTCGTCTCGGAAGCGCGCGTCGTCGTACACGCCCTCGGTCTTCGCGATGCGCTTGAGGCGCTCGAGCTCGCGCTTGGCGCGGTTGACGTCGGCGATGTTGGTGCGCTCGTGCGAGAGCAGGTGCTTGGCGTAGGTCCAGCCCTTGTTCTCCTCGCCGATCAGGTTCTCGGCCGGCACCTCGACGTTGTCGAAGAACACCTCGTTGACTTCATGGCCGCCGTCGAGCAGCTTGATCGGGCGCACGGTGACGCCGGGCGACTTCATGTCGAGCAGCAGGAAGCTGATGCCGGTCTGGGGCTTGCCCTCGCTGCTGGTGCGCACGAGGTTGAACATCCAGTCGCCGTACTGGCCGAGCGTGGTCCAGGTCTTCTGGCCGTTGACGATGTACTTGTCGCCCTGGCGTTCGGCCTTGGTCTTGAGCGAGGCGAGGTCGGAGCCCGAGCCCGGTTCGCTGTAGCCCTGGCTCCACCAGACCTCGCCGCTGGCGATGCCGGGCAGGAAGCGCTTCTGCTGCTCGGGGTTGCCGAAGGCCATGATGACCGGGGCCACCATCACCGGGCCGAAGGGCACGATGCGCGGCGCGCCGGCCAGCGCGGTTTCTTCCTCGAACAGGTGGCGCTGCACGGCGGTCCAGCCGGGACCGCCGAATTCCTTGGGCCAGCCGTAGCCCAGCCAGCCCTTCTTGCCAAGGATCTTGGCCCAGGTCTGCATATCGTCGCGCGTGAGTTCCAGCGCGTTGTGGACCTTGGTGGAGATTTCCTTGGGAAGGTTTTCTTTGACCCATGCGCGAATCTCTTCGCGGAACTGCTGTTCTTCGGGCGTGAAGCTCAAATCCATGCGTGCCTCGCTGTGTTGATCGTCGGTGCACCGCAGACGCGGCGTGTCTCCGGAGCCACGAGTTTTAGCACGGTCGTGCTGCAAATCGCTGTCCGCGCGGCGACAAGTCTGGGTGCGCGGACCTCGCGCGGCAAGGGGCGGGCCGGAAAAGGGCAGCTTGGCGGGCACGGATAATCCCGCCTCCCATGAAGAACATCGTGATCCTGATCTCCGGCGGCGGCTCCAACATGGAGGCCATCGTGCGTGCCGCGGCGCGCGACCGCTGGGCCGAGCGTTTCGGCGCGCGCGTCGCCGCCGTCGTCAGCAACAAGGCGGAGGCGGGCGGCCTGGCGCTGGCCCGGGCGCAGGGCATCGCGACCGCGGTGGTGCCGCACAAGGATTTCGAGAGCCGCGAAGCCTTCGACCAGGCGCTCGCCGCGGCGGTCGACGCGCATGCGCCGGCGCTGGTGGTGCTGGCGGGCTTCATGCGCATCCTGACGCCCGGCTTCGTCGAGCGCTATGCCGGGCGGCTGGTGAACATCCATCCCTCGCTGCTGCCGGCCTTCCCGGGCCTGCACACCCACCAGCGCGCGATCGACGCGGGCTGCAAGGTGGCGGGCGTCACGGTGCACCAGGTCACGACCGAGCTCGACCATGGCCCGATCCTGGCGCAGGCCGTGGTGCCGGTGCTGCCCGACGACACGGCGGCGACGCTCGCCGGCCGGGTGCTCGCCCAGGAGCACCAGTTGTATCCACGCGCCATTGCCCAGTGGCTGATGGATACATCAGGACACAATCCTTAAAGAACTTGTTTATATTCGCGGGTTTTCGGGAGTCGCAGTGAAAACCCAATCGCTACTGTCCACGATCGCCGGTGCCGCCCTGATGGCCGGCTGCGCCGCTCCGGCCCCGCCGCCGCCCGCCGCGCCGGCGCCGCCGCCCGCCCCGGTGTTCCAGTGCGGTGCCGACGGTGCCCGTTTCGCCGTGGGTCAGCAGCTCACGCCGCAGCTCGAAGCCGCCGCCAAGGTGCGCGCGGGCGCCGGCACGGTGCGCGTGCTCAAGCCCGGCGACGCCGCGACCACCGAACTCGATGGCGGGCGCCTGAACCTCGACGTCGACGCCCGCAACCGGGTGACGGACGTCCGCTGCGGCTGAGCGTCCCGATTCGTTCGAACGGACGGCGAAGCGGCGAGGCAGGATGAGCGCCGGCGCCCGTTCAGCCGTCGATCCGCGCGAAGCGCGGCTGCACGCGGCCGTCGATGTCCACGGTTTCGCCGAACATCGCGGCCGGGCGCACCCACAGGCCGCGGGCGCCGTAGAGCGCGCGGTAGAGCGTCATCGGTTCCAGGGTCTCGCTGTGGCGCACGGTGCCCAGCACCTCGTATTCCCCGCCCTTGTAGTGGCGGTAGCGGCCCGGCGGGGTTTCGATCAGGGGCGGCAGGTCGTCGTCGGTCACGGGGTCGTTTCTTTCTTAGTCAGGAGTCGGGGCCGCCGGCAGGCATGCCGGGGCCGGCGGAAGTACCGGAATGGATCGCGCTGATTTTGTCCACCTCGTCCGACTGAGCGAGCATGCCAGTGCGGAGGACAGCGCGCGCTACCGCCGCGGCGTGGCGGCGTTCGCGGCCCTGGGCTATCTGTGGGTGCTGGCCTGCCTCGGGCTGGCGATGGGGCTGATCGTCTGGGTCGCCGTGTCGCTCGGCGATGGCGGATTCAGCGTCTCGCGCGGCTGGCTGCTGCTGTTCGGGCTGGGCCTGCTGTGGGCCACGGTGCGCGCGCTGTGGGTGCGCTTCGACGAGCCGGACGGCCTGGAGCTCTCGCGCGAGGACGCGCCCCAGCTGTTCGAGGCGCTCGACCGCATCCGCGGCAAGATCAAGGGGCCGCCGGTCCATCACGTCTACCTCGACGACGATTTCAACGCCAGCATCCGCCAGGTGCCGCGCTTCGGGCTCTTCGGCGGCGCGGTCAATTCGCTGAGCATCGGGCTGCCGCTCTTGATGATGCTCGACCGGCGGCGGCTGCTGTCGGTGCTCGCGCACGAGTACGGCCACCTGCGCGGCAACCACGGCAAGCTCAGCGCCTGGATCTATCGCACGCGGCTGTCGTGGCTCAAGCTCGACGCCAACCTGCAGCGCAACGAAGGCGTGATGGCGATCGTCTCGCAGGCCTTCTTCCGCTGGTACTTTCCGCGCTTCGCGGCCAAGACCTTCGCGCTCGCGCGGCAGGACGAGTACGAAGCCGACCGCATCTCGGGCCGGCTGCTCGGCACCTCGGTGGCGGCCGCGGCGCTGACCGAGATCTCGATCAAGGCCAACTGGTACGCCAACGAGTTCTGGCCCTGGCACTGGGCCCGGGCCGAACGCGAGCCGCTGCCGCTGGGGCCCTTCGCGGGGCTGCGCGAGTGCGCCGCGACGCCACCGGGACCCGAGTTCGCGCGCCAGGCGCTGCGCGAGGCGATGCGCCGCGTCAGCGACCTGGAAGACACCCATCCGGTGCTGCGCGACCGGCTCGAGGCGCTGCGCCAGAAGGCGACGGTGCCGGCCTGGTCGAAGCGGCCGGCGCTCGAGATGCTGGTCGACGGCCCGCGCTGGATCGCGCACTTCGACGCCCAGTGGCGCCAGGCCCATGCCGCCGACTGGAAGCAGCACCACGCGCACCGCTCGCGCATCCGCGAGCGCATCGCGGTGCTGGCGGCGCGCGGCGAGCGCAACACGCCCGACGAATGGGTCGAATGGGCCGATGCCGAGCGCCGCCTCGACACTTCGGCGCCGGTGCGCGAGCACTACGAGCGCGCGCTGCGGATCGCGCCCGAGCATCCGGGCGCGCTGCGCGGCCTGGCGCAGATGATTCCGCCGACCGAGCGCGAGGCGCGGCTCGCGGTGCTCGAGCGGCTGCACGAATCGGGCGCCGCCAGCCGCTGGTGGGCGGCGCGCAATGCGGTGGCGGTGCTCGAGAACCCCGATGCCGGTCCGCACGACGAGGCGGGCCTCAAGCACTGGCGCGGCCGCCTGAAGGAGGCCGAGGAGGCCGAGGCGCGCGCGTGGGAGGAACTGACCGAGACGCCGTGCTTCGCCCAGATCGGCCGCCACGACCTCAACGCGCACGAGCTCGACGAGCTGCGGGCCGACCTCGTGCGCAACCTGCCGGTGTCGCGCGCCTGGCTGGTGCGCAAGAATCTGCGCGAGTTTCCGTGGCGGCGCGCCTTCGTCGTCTTCGTCGAGCTGCCGGGGCTGGACGACGAGGAGCGCTGGCAGCTGTGCCGCCAGCTCGAGCAGACCCTGAGCCTGCCCGGCGTGGCGCTGGTGCTGTGGGCCGGGCATTCGCCGACGCTGGAGGACATCGAGCGGCAGGCTTTCGGGGCCGTCTGGACGCGCGGAGCCTGAGGTCGACGGCGGCTGAGACAATCGGGGCATGCACCCCAAAGCCCTGTTGGACGCCACCGCCGATCTGGTCGGCCTGGTCCTGAAATTCGACCACCCCGCCGACCAGGTGGTTTCGCGCTTCTTCCGCGACCACCGCGAGTTCGGTCCGCGCGAGCGCGCCACCCTGGCCGAGACGGTCTACACCGTGCTGCGCAAGAAGCTGCTGTTCGATCACCTCTCGCCCTCGGGCAGCGGCCCGAAGGAACGCCGGATGGCGATCCTGGGCTTCCACGGCCCGCGCGACTTCCTCAAGAGCGCGCTCAACGACACCGAGAAGCGCTGGCTCGACAACTGCGACGCCGTCAGCGAGGACGACCTGCTCGAACGCCATCGCCACAACCTGCCCGAATGGCTGGTGGCACCGCTCAAGAGCCAGCTCGGCGACGGTTTCTGGCCGCTGGTCCGGAGCCTGCAGCAGCCGGCGCCGCTCGACCTGCGCGTCAATTCCCTGCATGACAAGCGGGCCGATGTGAAGGCGGAGCTTGCCAAGGCTGCTATCAAATCGGAAGCAACGCCGTATTCGCCCTTGGGCCTGCGCATCGAAGGCAAGCCCGCGCTGACCAAGCTCGACGCCTTCGTGCGCGGCGCCATCGAGGTGCAGGACGAGGGTTCGCAGCTGCTGGCGCTGCTGCTGGACGCCAAGCGCGGCGAGATGGTGGTCGACTTCTGCGCGGGCGCCGGCGGCAAGACGCTGGCGATCGGCGCGGGCATGCGCAACACCGGGCGGCTCTACGCCTTCGACACCTCGGCGCACCGCCTCGATGCGCTCAAGCCGCGGCTGGCGCGCAGCAAGCTCTCGAACGTGCATCCGGCCGCCATCGCGCACGAGCGCGACGACCGCGTGAAGCGGCTCGCGGGCAAGATCGACCGGGTTCTGGTCGATGCGCCCTGCTCAGGGCTCGGGACGCTGCGGCGCAATCCGGACCTCAAATGGCGCCAATCGGCCAAATCCGTGGAGGAACTGACCGCGAAGCAGGCGGCGATCTTGCAGAGCGCGGCCCGGCTCGTGAAGTCGGGCGGGCGGCTGGTCTACGCCACCTGCAGCGTGCTGCCCGAGGAGAACGAGGCCATCGCGGAGGCTTTCGGCGCCGCGAATCCCGACTTTGTGCCCGTGGACGCGGCGGAACTGCTGCAGGGCCTCAAGGTGGAGCAGGGCGACAGCCTGGTCGCGGGCGGTGCCGACGGACGGCGCTACCTGCGGCTGTGGCCCCACCTGCACGCCACCGACGGTTTCTTTGCCGCCGTGTGGAACCGCAAATAGGTACGGCGCTCCAAAGTAAGGGTAAATCTGCGCAAACCATGGGGTGAAAGGTGAGTGATTCCTGACCCCCGGCCCTAAAATTGCGAGTTACCTAGACAAGCCGCACCTTCGTGCGGTTATGGAGTACCTGACTCAATGTTGCTTCCTGACTCCGCCATCCTGAGTGCGGCCATCGACTGGCTCGGAAACGGCCTGTGGGATCTCACTTGGTGGCAGATCGTGCTGTACACGCTCGTCACCACGCACATCACGATCGCCGCCGTGACGATCTTCCTGCACCGGACGCAAACGCACCGGGCGATGGACCTCGGCCCGATCCCGTCGCACTTCTTCCGCTTCTGGCTCTGGATCGGCACCGGCATGGTGACGAAGGAGTGGGTCGCGATCCACCGCAAGCACCACGCCAAGTGCGAGAGCGAGGAAGATCCGCACAGCCCGCAGGTCAAGGGCATCGAGGAAGTGCTCTGGCGCGGCGCCGAGCTCTACCGCGCGGAGTCGAAGAACAAGGAAACGATGGAGCGCTACGGTCACGGCACGCCCGACGACTGGATCGAGCGCAACCTGTATTCGCGCTACAGCTGGCAGGGCGTGGGCCTGATGCTGGTGCTCAACCTGGCGCTGTTCGGCACGCTCGGCATGGCCGTGTGGGCGGTCCAGATGCTGTGGATCCCGATCACCGCCGCCGGCATCATCAACGGCATCGGCCACTACTGGGGCTACCGCAACTTCGAGGCACCCGACGCCAGCCGCAACATCATGCCCTGGGGCCTGATCATCGGCGGCGAAGAGCTGCACAACAACCACCACACCTATCCGACCTCGGCCAAGTTCTCGGTCAAGAAGTACGAGTTCGACATCGGCTGGATCTATATCCAGATGATGCAGAAGATCGGCTGGGCCAAGGTCAAGAAGGTGCCGCCGAAGATGCTGATCGGCGACATCCAGCCCGTGGCCAACGAGAAGACGCTCGAGGCCGTGATCGCCAACCGCTACGAAGTGATGGCCGGTTTCGCGCGCGAAATGCGCCGCGCCACGCAAGAGGAAATTGCCGCGCTCAAGAGCAAGGGCGCCGACCTCTCGGCACTGAAGGCCGCCAAGCGCTGGATGCACCGCGACGACGACAAGGTGCCCGCCTCGGCCCGCTCGCACGTGGTGCAGGCCCGTGCCGCCCATCCGGTGCTCGACAAGATGGCGACCATGCGCGAAGAGCTGCGCCAGCTCTGGCTCAACACCTCGCACTCGCGCGAGCAGCTGGCGGCCGACCTGGCGGCCTGGTGCCATCGCGCGGAAGCCAGCGGCATCGCGGGCCTGCGTGAGTTCTCGACGCGGCTGCGCTCGGCACGCGCCTGAGAGGCCTTTCTCTCCATCGAAAAGCCGGCCTCATGGCCGGCTTTTTTGTGCGCGTCGTATTTGCCTGTCGATGGAAATTCCGGGCAAATAAAAAAGCCCGCGGCTTGCGCTGCGGGCTTTTTAGAAAGAATTCAGACTGAATTACTTCAGCTTGATTTCCTTGTATTCGACGTGCTTGCGTGCCTTCGGGTCGAACTTCATGATCGACATCTTTTCAGGCATCGTCTTCTTGTTCTTGCTGGTCGTGTAGAAGTGGCCGGTACCCGCGGTGGATTCCAGCTTGATCTTTTCGCGTCCGCCTTTGCTCGTTGCCA
>Ga0209025_1000271_pt1 | contig 120435 bp, 113 predicted proteins | sample AraplaMF_Col_mLB_FD_184256 | JGI IMG/M metagenome (GOLD analysis project Ga0209025, IMG submission 184256) | Arabidopsis root microbial communities from the University of North Carolina, USA - plate scrape MF_Col_mLB (SPAdes) (version 2) | ecosystem: Host-associated > Plants > Roots >... | reverse complement strand
TGGCTCTCGATCCAAAACCGCCAAACCCCCCGGTCCCATCACCTTCAAGCATGGCCTCGATATCCTCAAAACCATGGCCGCTGGCTGGGCCCTACGCGATATGTACATCCCCTAGCGCGAAAGCGGGAATCTCTATCCGGTTGAGGCGTGACGAGATCCCGCTTTCGCGAGGATGACGAAGTTGGAATCGTTGGGGATGACCCGACTCCTACTTCACCGGCAACGGCGCGTTCGGCAGGGTCGGGCGGCCGCCGGCGGTCCAGTCCTTCACCCCGCCGGGGAACCAGTGCACCGCGGTGTAGCCCTCGGCCACCGCGCGCCGGGCGGCATTCCAGGACATCCAGCATTCGGCGTCGCAATAGAACACCAGCGGCCGGGCATGGTCGCCCAGCGTCAGCGCCGCCAGGGCGTTGTGGAAATAGCCCTCCATCTCGACCGACAGGGCGCCATAGCCGGTGTTGGCCAGCCAGACGCTGCCCGGGATGTCGCGCCGCTCCGGGGGCCGCCACAGCGTCTCCGGCGGCAGCTTGTCCGGCCGCGGCGGCTGCGGCAGCACGTCGATCACCACCACCGGCCCGCCGCGGATCAGCGTCTCCACCGCCGCCGCGTCGATCACCGTGGCGCCCTGCAGCGTCGCCGGCACCGGCGCCCGAAAATTCTCCATCCGGTAGCCGTCGGGCTCCGCCACCTGCGCCAGAACCGGACCGGCGGCCAGGCAAACCGTCAGCACGGCGAGGCGGAGCAGGGGGCGCATGCGGGCGCTCAAAGCATCGGCTGCCCGCGGGCGTCCAGCAGCGGCACGCCGTAATCCTTCAGGATCGCGGAGATCGCGTCCTGATTGTCCCGGATCAGCCCGTTGATCCGGTCCTTCCAGTCGCCCTCGCCCGGCCGCATGCCCATGGTGATGTAGAAGTCGAGCCTTGTGTCCTTGGGCTCGTTCAGCAGCGGCGCCACCACCAGCGCGTCGCCATGCTGCTTGGCGTAGTAGCCGGCGATCGGGCCCCACAGCACGGCGACGTCGATCTGCCCGGCCGCGAGGTCGTCGATCATCTGCTTGCCGGGCGCGTCATAGCGGCTGTCGACCACCAGCGGATAGGGCCGGGCCTGCGGCATCAGCCCGTCGCGCGCCGCCAGGTTGGCGGGCGGCGTGCCGGCGGTGATGCCCAGGCGCAGTGTCTTCAGCCGCGGGTCGGCCAGGCTGCTCAGCCCGTCGAGCTTGTCGTCGCGCCGCGTCACCAGCACGTAGCCGGAGCGGTAATAGGGATTGCTGTTCTGCACCATGTCGGCCCCGGCGACGATGCCCATCACCAGGTCGCAGCGCCGGGCGCGCAGGGTCATGCGCAGGAAGCCGGTCGAGTTCGGGTACCAGGTATAGCGCACCGGTACGCCCAGCTTCCCGGCCAGCAGCTCGGCGATCTTGTTCTCGAAGCCCTCGCCCTTGTCGTTGGAGAAGGGCAGGTTGGCCGGGTCGGCGCAGACCCGGAGCGCCGAACGGTCGATCGCCTCGGGCCGCGGCGGCTCGCTTCGGCCGGGCCCGGACAGCAGGACGGCGCCGGCCAGCAAGGCCAGCGCCGCGATGCGCCGTGACAGGGATGTCATGCCGGGCGCCCTAGCCGGGCGTCCCCATGCAGGAGGCTTCCGCGTCGGCATAATCCTTGGTCTTCTTCTCGAACTTGGCCGGCCGGCCGCGCCCCACGGCGCCGTCGGACCGGGCCTTGAGATAGGCGTAGATGTCGTTGATGTAGCACATCACGTTGGGGTCGGACCCCAGCGCCGGCATCTTCTTGTCGCTGGCCGTGTTCACCGTCTCCTTGCCGTTCACCACCGTCTCGAGGAACTGGTCGAAGGACAGCGTCTTCAGGGAATCGACCAGCGCCGGGGCGAAGCTGCTGCCCTCGCCGTCCGGCCCGTGGCAGACGTAGCAGATGCCGTTGTAGCGGCGGAATCCGTTATAGACGGCCCAGTCGACCGTGCCGTCCGGAGCGATCTTGTAGGGCTTCTCCTCCTCTGCCGCCGCCGGGGCTGCCGGCGCGGCATTCGCCGCGGGCTGCTGCGCCGCCGGGTCGCTGCTCTTGTCCTGGGCGAAGCCCGCGGCGGCGAAGCCGCCGGCCGCGATCAGGCCGCCGGTCAGGAGGGCGGTGCGGAACAGGAAAACGCGGAAAGGCATCCTCGATCCTCTCGGATGATAGGGCAGGTCGGCGCGGCAGGGCGTGAAGAAGACGGAGGCGGGCCGAAGCCCGCCTCCGAGGCACAGGGAGGCTTCAGTCAGGAAGGGCGAACACGGTCAGCGTTCCGCCCAGCTGGGTGTATTGCGACAGCGACTGATAGGCGCCGACCGCACCGAGGCCTTCCTGCGGATTGGTCAGTCCAGCCGCCATCCCGATGCCGGCCCAGCCGCCGACGCCGGAGAGCACGGCAACGTACTGCTTGCCCTTGCTGGTGAAGGTGTTGACGTTGCCGATGATGCCGGAGGGGGTCTTGAACTTGTACAGCTCCTTGCCGGTCTTGGCGTCGACCGCCTTCAGATAGCCCTCCAGCGTGCCGTAGAAGACGACGCCGCCGGCGGTGGCCAGCGCCCCGCTCCACACCGAGAACGGTTCCGGGATCGACCAGACGATCTTGCCCTTCTCCGCATCCCAGGCGATGAAGTTGCCGAGATGGTCGCCGCCCGGCGCCGGGTACATGCTCAGGGTGGCGCCGACATAGGGCTGGCCGGCGGTGTAGGCCACCTTGTACGGCTCGTAATCCATGCAGACATGGTTGGTCGGCACGTAGAACAGGCCGGTCTCGGGCGAGAAGGCCGCCGGCTGCTGGTCCTTCGACCCCAGCGCCGCCGGGCAGATGCCCTGCGAGTTGACGTCCTCGCCATTGGCCTCGGTCGAGAACTTCTTGTCGCGCTCCGGCAGGCCGGTCTTCAGGTCGATCTTCGTCGCCCAGTTGACCGCCGGATCGTATTTCTCGGCCACCAGCAGCTCGCCGGTGACGCGGTCCAGCGTGTAGCCGAAGCCGTTGCGATCGAAATGGACCAGCAGCTTGCGGTCCTTCCCGCCGAACTTCTGGTCGGTCAGGATCATCTCGTTGACGCCGTCATAGTCCCATTCGTCATGGGGCGTCATCTGATAGACCCATTTCGCCATGCCGGTGTCGGCGTCGCGGGCGAAGATGGTCATCGACCACTTGTTGTCGCCGGGCCGCTGCACCGGGTTCCAGGTGCTGGGGTTGCCGGTGCCGTAATAGATCAGGTTGGTCTCCGGATCGTAGGAGATCCAGCCCCAGGTGGTGCCGCCGCCGATCTTCCACTGGTCGCCCTGCCAAGTGGAGATGCCGGAATCCTTGCCCACCGGCTTGCCCAGCGCGGTGGTCTTCACCGGGTCCATCAGCGTGTCGGCGTCAGGCCCCATCGAATGGGCCTGCCAGACCAGCTTGCCGGTCTTGATGTCATAGGCCGAGACGTGGCCGCGGACGCCGAACTCGCCGCCGGAATTGCCGATCAGGACCAGGTTCTTGACCACCAGCGGGGCCGAGGTGCCGGTCTCGCCCTTGGTCGCGTCGCCGTCCTTGGCGCTCCACGCCACCTTGCCGGTCTTGGCGTCCAGCGCCACCAGCGTGGTGTCGGCCTGGTGCAGGAAGATCATCCCGTCACCATAGGCGACGCCGCGGTTGACGGTGTCGCAGCACATCACCGGGATGACGTTCGGATCCTGCTTCGGCTCGTATTTCCAGACGATCTTGCCGTTGTTCGCCAGGTCCAGGGCGTAGACGGTGTTCGGGAACGGCGCATGGATGTACATCATGTCGCCGATCACCAGCGGCCCGCCTTCATGGCCGCGCAGCACGCCGGTGGAGAAGGTCCAGGCGGGTTGCAGGTTCTTGACGTTCGCGGTGGTGATCTGCTTCAGCGCGCTGTAGCGCGTGTTGGCATAGTCACCCGCCGGCTGGGTCCACTGGTTGGGATCCTTCTGCAGCTTCAGCAGCTCGTCATTGGCCGACGCAATCGTCGGCACAGCCGCCATGGCGAGCACGAGCGCCAAGGCGGTCCCGGAAACGCGCAGCAATCTGGGCATTCGCTATCCTCCCATTGATCGCGATGCGGGACCCGCGGCGATGCCGTCGGCATGCCGGAGGTCCGCCTCGACGGTCGTTCACGCCATCGGGCCCGGTCGTCATGGCCTCGTCCCGGGCCGGTTTGGTGGTTCATTCGGAAGACGACCGCCATCACTTTGCGAAGACATCCAAATCCCAGTCAATTGCAAACACACAAAATCGTATTGTTCTTTGGTAGGAAATCGGAATTTCGCAACTGCGAAGAAAATACTTGGGTTGCACCAAGGTACAATCTCGAAATATTGATTTCGCGCATTGGTCAACAGCGGGAAGGCAGGTGGGGCTGTGGCGGGCGGTGTGGCAGTGCAGCGGCGCCTCGATCGGATTTTTGCGGCGCGAAAGAATGCCGTTCATCGCGCTTGTTCAAGGGTGAGGGCAGTAGTTCCGCGTCATCGGCCCAATCATGGCGCGGCGCAGCTCACGGCATCGGCTGCCCCGGCCGGCAGGGCGGGATCATCGGGTGGGGGCCGAGGCGGGTGAGGCGGATCGAGAAGTCGCGCAGTGTCGGCGCCGTGTCGCGCAGCCAGCGATACTGCACGTCATAGGCCTCGCGCTCGCGCTCGACCCAGGCGTCGCAATCGGCCGCCGGCGCCCCGCCCGCGGCGGCGCGCTGCAGGAAATGGGTCAGCTCATGCACCAGGATGCTGGTGTCTGCCGGGTCGCGGCCGATTCGCAGCGACTCGTCGAGCGCGATGGTGCCGTCCGGCTCGGCATAGCCCATCACGGCGCAGGGATGGGTGCAGGCCATCGCCTCCAGCGCCGGGTGCGGCAGCACCAGCACGACCGGCGGGTCGCCCGGCACGGCATAGCCGGTGTAGCCGGACACGGCGGTCAGCAAGCTGGCGACCAGCGCCGCCGGAACCGCGCCGGTCATCGGGTGAAGCCGACTTTGGCGAGGGAAGCTCGGGCCATTGCATTGGAGTCCCCCCTCCCCTCGCGGGAGGGGGGTAGGGGGAGGGGGTTTTCTCCACCGGAGCGGGCGGTCGATTGGGGCAGGCCGGTTCGCCGGTCGGATCCGATCCCCGGCAACACGCGCGCGGACGCGCGCAGACCCCTTCCCCTGCCCCCCTCCCGCAAGGGGAGGGGGGACAAATGAGGACGCGGCAATACTGCCGGCCAGCCCTTCTCGTTCCTTGGAACGAATTGACCCGCCCCCGCCCCTTTGCTCTGCTTGCCGTCCCAAGCGACTGCGGAGCGATCGCCATGAAGGGCTGTGCGGTACTCGCCCTCCTTGCCCCGGCGCTGCTCGCCACGCCCGGCCCGGCGCGCGCGAACGACTATCCGACCCCGGTGGTGGCCGACTACGTCATCGGCTGCATGGCCAGCAACGGCGAGACGCAGGAGATGCTGCAGCGCTGCTCCTGCAGCATCGACGCGGTCTCGTCGATCATGCCCTACGGCGCCTATGAGAAGGCCGAGACGGTGCTGCGCATGCAGCTCGCCACCGGCGACCAGGCCGGCATCTTCCGCGAGATGACGATGCTGAAGACCATGGTCGACACCCTGCGCCTGGCGCAGATCGAAGCCGATTTTCGCTGTTTCTAAGGGCTGCCCGAGGGTTGACGCTCCGAACGGAGACGTTCTCTCCTCCCTGTCATTGCCGGGCTTGACCCGGCAATCCAGAAGGTGTCGACGCTCTCTGGATGCCCGGGTCGAGCCCGGGCATGACAGCAAGGGGGGCGCCAGCATCCCCCCTCACATCGTCGCCGGCACGGGCCAGGCGCCGGTGAACACGGCGCCGTCCGAATCCTTGGCCGTGGCGCTCAGCCGGCCGGTCTCGGTCGGGGTGAAGCTGAACTCCACCACCGGGTTCTCGCTCAGCGAGATGTTGCCCTCGACCTGCAGCAGCTTCGTGCCGTCATAGCTGACCTCGATGGTCTCGATGAACCGCGCCGGGACGTAGGTGCGCTTGATCTGGTCCATCTGCATGCCGGAATAGTTCGGGTGCCGGATCAGGAGCTCGACCCGGCTCGGCTCGCCGATCTGGGCCGCGTCCAGGTTCTTGGTCCGCATCTCGCCGAGATGGGCCTCGGCCTGGTCCGGCGTCTTGCTTGCGGGGGCGGAGCAGCCGCCGGCCGCCTTGACGAAGACGGCGGCCATGAACAGCGACCCGTCCTCGGTCTCGGCCACGGCGTGGATGTTGGTATATTCGTTCACCCGCACCCGGGTGCCGATGGTCGGGTCGGCGATGCCGTCGCCCAGCCGGAACACGGCGGCGACCGGGGCCGGGTTCTTGTCCACCACCAGGGTCACGGCGCGGATCCGCCCGGGCATGTGCCCGCCATCGAAGCGGATGGTCACCGGCACCACGGCCGCGTCATAGGCGCGCGGCGGTGCCTCGACCCGCATGAAGGCGCTGCCGTCGGCGACCGGCTTCTCGCCGAAGATCGCGCTTTTCAGGTCGGGCCAGGGATCCTCATCCGCCCGGGCGGGGCCGGCCAGGGCCAGCAAGGCGACCAGGATCAGGGCTGCGGCGTGCTTCGGCATCGTGTCCTCCCTTCGCCGTCCTTCGGCTATTCCCACTCTAATTCCGTGTAGGCCGTGGCGACGTTGCGGTCGTTGTAGTCGTCGAACAGCAGCCAGCGGCCGCGCTCGGACCGGGCGACCGTGGCCACCGCCTGGTCGAGGCTGCGCCCGGCGGCGAGGGCCGCGCGGGTCTCGGTCAGGATCAGGGCAAGATAGCGCTCCTCGTCGTCCAGCGCATCCGGCCAGCGCGCCGAAGCGGGACCGTGGCCGGGAACCACCCGCCGGATCCCGGTTTCGCGCCGCAGCCCGGCGATGGCGTCGACCCAACCGCGCAGCGACCCGTCGATCGCCGGCACCCGCTCCAGGAACACCAGGTCGCCGGCGAACAGGGTGCCGGTCGCGGTGTCCAGCACGGTCAGGTCGGCATCGGTGTGCGCCGCCGGCCAGGCCTTGAGCTCCAGCGTCCGGCCGCCGAGGTCGAGCGACAGCCGGTCGCGCACCAGCAGGGTCGGCGCCAGGATCTCGGTGCCGGCGGCGGCGTCGCCCAGGTCTCGGCGCAGCCCGGCGAGATAGGTGTCGGCCCGGGCGGCCAGGCCGCGCGGCAGGTTGGCATGGCCGACCAGGGTGGTGTCCGGCCCGGCGAAGGCGGCGTTGCCCAGTGCATGGTCGGGGTGGAAATGGGTGTCGATGGCCCAGCGGACGGGCAGGGCGGTGCGCTGCCGCACCGCCGCCAGCAGCCGGCGGCCCTCGGCGGCGCTGCCGCCGGTGTCGATCACGGCCACGGCGTCGCTGCCGACGACGAAGCCGAGATTGGCGATGCCGCCGAGATTGGCCGCCGTCGCCTCCTCATGCGCGCCGTGGAACACGAAAACTCCGGGCGCGACCTCGGTCACCGGCAGCGGCTCGTCGGCACGTGCTGCCGCCCCGCCCAGCAGGCCCAGCGCCAGGGTGCCGCCGAGCAGGCGCCGGCGGCTCAGCGCCCCCGGCGGGCCTGGATTTCGCCCGCGCGCGAATGGCGGCACCCGACATCTCCCGCAATGGCCGAACAACAGGGCGCGCATTTGCCGCGCGGCTGAATTGGACTTTGGTCTCAGACCCCGCTTCTCGCCTTGTCTGGGCCCGGGGCGGTTCATACAGTCGGGCCAATCCCGCCCGTCGAGCGGGCAGGCGCGGCAGGGCCTCGGCCCGTATCGCGCCGAAGCGGAACGCCGGCCCGGCCGGCCCAGCAGGAGGACGTCCGAGATGCGAGGTTTTGCGCTGGTCGCGGCAGTCGCCGCGCTTGCCTTGCCGATGGCAGCCCAGGCCCAGGATGCGGCGGGCGACGCGGCCAAGGGCAAGCAGGTCTTCGCCAAATGCCAGGCCTGCCATTCGGTCGAGGCCGGCACCAACAAGCTCGGCCCGTCGCTGCACGGCGTGGTCGGCCGGGTCTCCGGCACGCTCGAGGGCTTCAAATATTCCGACGCGATGAAGGCCGCGAATCTGACGTGGGACGAGGCGACGCTCGACAAGTACCTCGCCAATCCCAAGGGGCTGGTGCCCGGCACCAAGATGGTCTTCCCCGGCCTGCCGAAGGAGCAGGACCGGCTCGACGTCATCGCCTATCTGAAGGAGGCGGGCGCGAGCTGACGATGCTCAAGGCACTCCGGCCCGTCCTTTCCATCCTCCCCCTCCCCCCGCGGGAGGGGGTTGGGGGAGGGGGTGTTGCCGCGGGAGCGGATATTCGCGGATCAGCGCCGCCGCCGACCGTGGTTTCCGGCAGCTCGGCGCCGGCCCTCCTCGATCGACAGACCCCTCCCCCCTCCCGCAAGGGCTGCGGCATTCACACATCGCCTCTTTTGAGTCCCCCCTCCCCTTGCGGGAGGGGGCTAGGGGGAGGGGGTTCTATCGGCTCGAGCCGGCCCAGACTGTCGCAAACCGGCATGGGCGGCGAGTTCGGTGCCCTGCCCATTCGCGCGCGGACGCGCGCAGACCCCTCCCCCTGCCCCCCTCCCGCAAGGGGAGGGGGGACTGGAAAAAGCGCACTTCAACAATGTGTGAATCCGATAGCCCGCAAGGGGAGGGGGAGAGCAGGAGGCTGGGCAGCGCTCGGCATCGTCGCCGCCCTTCTGGCCGTTCCGGCCGCGGCGCAGCAGCAGGCGCCCAAGCTGTCGGTGACCATCGGCTGGCTCGGCGAGGCGATCCCGGAGCCGGAGCCTTTGTCGCTGGTCGAGCCGGTGGCGAAGGACAAGGGGCTGGCCGGCGCCCGCCTCGCCATCACCGACAACCAGACCACCGGCCGTTTCCTCGGCCAGGACTACACGCTGGACGAGACCGTGGTCCCGGCCGGCGGCGACCTGGCCGGCGCCGCCGCTGCCATGGCCGGCAAAGGGATCAAGCTGGTCGTCGCCGACCTGCCGGCCGACCGGCTGCTGCAGCTGGCCGACCTGCCGGAGATGAAGGATGCGGTGATCCTCGACGCCCGCGCCCAGGACGACCGGCTGCGCGTCGCCGACTGCCGCGCCAATGTCTTCCACACCATCCCCAGCCGGGCCATGAAGGCGGATGCGCTGGCGCAGTACCTGGCGTTCAAGCGCTGGACCCGCTGGGTCCTGGTTTCCGGCTCGCTGGACGACGACAAGGCCTTCGCCGACGCCGTCCGCCGCGCCGCCAAGCGCTACGGCGCCGAGATCGTCGAGGAGCGCACCTACGAGTTCCAGGCCGGCTCCCGCCGCTCCGACACCGGCGAGCAGCAGGTGCAGAGGCAGATGACCCAGCTGACCCAGCGCCTGCCGGATTACGACGTCATGGTCGTGGCCGATGAGAGCGAGGTGTTCGGCGAGTACCTGCCCTACCGCACCTGGGACGCGCGGCCGGTGGTCGGCACCCAGGGGCTGATGCCGACCGCCTGGCATCGCAGCCAGGAGCAGTGGGGCGGCACCCAGATCCAGCGCCGCTTCCAGAAGGCCTCCGGTCGCTGGATGCTGGAGCGCGACTACGCCGCCTGGGCCGCGATCCGCGCCCTGGGCGAGGCGGTGACCCGCACCGGCAAGGCCGATCCCGCCGCGATCCACGATTATCTGGTGTCCGATGCGTTCCAGCTCGGCGCCTTCAAGGGCGTGCCGCTGACCTTCCGTCGCTGGGACCAGCAGCTGCGCCAGCCGATCCTGCTGGCCTCGCCGATGATGCTGGTCTCGGTGTCGCCGCAGGAGGGCTTCCTGCACCAGCGAACGCCGCTCGACACGCTCGGCTATGATGAGCCGGAGTCGCAGTGCCGTCTCAACCCCGACCCATAGGAGGCCGCGCATGGACAGGCTCGTGCTCTTGGCTGTAGCGGCGGCGGCCTTCGGCGCCGGGCCGGCGCAGGCCTTCACCGCCTATGTCTCGAACGAGAAGGGCAACACCGTCAGCGTGGTCGACCTCGACACCATGGCGGTGACCCAGACCATCAAGGTCGGGCAGCGGCCGCGCGGCATCACTCTCAGCAACGACGGCAAGGTGCTGTACGTCTGCACCAGCGACGACGATCACATCGAGATGATCGACACGGAGACGCTGAAGCCGCTCGGCACCCTGCCCAGCGGCCCGGACCCGGAGCTGTTCGTGCTGGCGCCTGACGGCAAGCGGCTCTACGTCGCCAATGAGGACGACAACATGGTCACGGTCCTCGACCTCGAGCAGAAGGCGATGGAGACCGAGATCCCGGTGGGGGTGGAACCGGAGGGGATGGGCGTCAGCCCGGACGGCAAATGGCTGGTCAACACCTCCGAGACCACCAACATGGCGCATTTCATCGACACCGCGACGCTGCAGCTGACCGACAACGTGCTGGTCGACACCCGGCCGCGCTTCGCCCAGTTCACGCCCGACGGCAAGCAGGTGTGGGTCTCGGCCGAGATCGGCGGCACGGTCAGCGTCATCGACACGGCGTCGCGCCAGGTGCTGAAGAAGATCGGCTTCGCGGTCCAGGGCGTGCGCAAGGAAACGATCCAGCCGGTCGGCGTGCGCATCACCGCGGACGGCAAGACCGCCTTCGTCGCCCTTGGCCCGGCCAACCGGGTCGCCGTGGTCGACACCGCGACCTATGAGGTGACAGACTACCTGCTGGTCGGCCAGCGGGTCTGGCAGCTGGCCTTCACCCCGGACGGGAAGTACCTGGTGTCGACCAACGGCGCCTCGAACGACATCTCGGTGATCGATGTGGCCGCGCGCAAGGTGATCAAGTCGATCCCCGTGGGCGAACTGCCCTGGGGCGTGGCGATCCGCTGAAGCGGGAGTTGCCGGTGATCCCTTCCGTTCTCGAGAATGCGATAGAATTCCCTCTCCTCGGGGAGAGGGAGGGGCCCATTCGCGTTGGCGAATGGGAGGGTGAGGGGGATGGCCGGCGATCGGGAGAGCGAGACGCACCCTCAGCAAACTCAGAGTCCCCCCTCCCCTTGCGGGAGGGGGGACTCAGTTTTCTCCGTCATCGGGCATTCTTCGATGCTTCCCCCCGCTGACGCCCTTTCCGTCTCCGGCCTCTCGCACCGGATCGCCGGGCGCGAGATCCTGGCGGGGATCGAGATCGCGGTGCGGCCCGGGAGCTTCACCGTCCTGCTCGGCCAGAACGGCGCCGGCAAGACCACGCTGTTCTCGCTGGTCACCCGGCTCTACGGCGCCCAGTCGGGCAGCATCCGGGTGTTCGGCCATGATCTGGCGCGCGAGCCCGGGCGGGCGCTGGCGCTGATGGGCGTGGTGTTCCAGCAGCGTGCGCTCGACCCCGACCTCTCGGCCCGGCAGAACCTGCGCTACCACGCGGCGCTGCACGGCATGCCGGGTGCCGTCGCGCGGTCCCGCATCGCGGCGGAGCTGGAGCGGGTCGGCCTGGCCAAGGAGGCCGACCGCAAGACCCGCAGCTTCTCCGGCGGCGAGATGCGGCGGATCGAGATCGCCCGCGCTTTGCTGCACGAGCCGCGGCTGCTGCTGTGCGACGAGGCGACGATCGGGCTCGACATCCGCAGCCGCGCTGCGATCCTGGCCGATGTCCGCGGCCTGGTGCGCGACCGCGGCCTGACCGTGGTCTGGGCCACCCATCTGATCGACGAGGTCGAGGCCGCCGACCCCACCATCATCCTGCATCGCGGCCGCATCCTGCGGCAGGGCCCGGCGGCGGCGATCGTCTCCGACCTGGGCATCTCCGATCCCGGCGCCGGCGGCCTGCAGGACGCCTTCCGCCGGCTGACGGAGGCGGCATGAGCACGATCCAGATCGAGGCCGAGCGCCGGCCCCTCGGCACCGTCACCCTGGCCGGCGCCTGGCGCTGCCTGCTCGGCATCCTGTGGCGCGAGGCGCTGCGCTTCGTGCATCAGCGCACCCGCTTCCTCTCGGCCCTGGTGCGACCGCTGGTCTGGCTGTTCATCTTCGCCGCCGGCTTCCGCTCGGTGCTCGGCGTCTCGATCATCCCGCCCTATGAGACCTACATCCTGTACGACGAGTACATCGTCCCCGGGCTGATCGCGATGATCCAGCTGTTCAACGGGATGCAGAGCTCGCTGTCCATGGTCTATGACCGCGAGATGGGCAGCATGCGCGTGCTCCTCACCAGCCCGATGCCGCGCTGGTACCTGCTGACCGCGCGGCTCCTGGCCGGCACGCTGCTGTCGCTGCCGCAGGTCTATGTCTTCTTGGCTATCGCCCGGTTCTGGGGCATCGAGCCGCCGCCGATGGGCTATGTCGCCGTGCTGCCGGCGCTGGTCCTGTCCGGGCTGATGCTGGGCGCGCTCGGCCTCTTGCTGTCCTCGGCGATCCGCCAGCTCGAGAACTTCGCCGGGGTGATGAACTTCGTGATCTTCCCGATGTTCTTCGCCTCCTCGGCCCTCTACCCGCTGTGGAAGGTCGAGGAGGCGAGCCCGCTCTTGCGCGACGTCTGCGGCCTGAACCCCTTCACCTATGCCGTGGAGCTGGTGCGCTTCGCCCTCTACGGCCAGGTCGACACCCAGTCGCTGCTGCTCGTCCTGGCCTTCGCCGTGGTGTTCCTCGGCGGGGCAATCCTGGCCTACGACCCGGCGCGCGGCCTCGTCGCCCGCGTCCGCGGCCCCGGCGCCGGCTGAAAGGAGGCCGTCATGGTCCGTTGGCTTCTTCCCGCGCTCCTGGTCCTGGCGCCCGCCATGGCCTGGGGGCAGGACGCCCCCAAGCCCGACAATCCGCCGAAGGACGACTGGCCCTGCGTCCAGGTGCTGCAGCCGGAGCTGTCGATCGGCGCGATGTGGCCGGGCGACGACCCGACGGCCACCGGCCCGTCCTGGCGCGACGACGCGGTGGTGGCGGCGCTGGTCGAGCGGGTGGCGCCGCGCCGCGTCCCGGTCGACGAGGCGACGGCCGAGATCCGCCGCTTCGCCGCCGGCTACGAGGGCGACCGCAAGACGGCGCTGTCCACGCTGTTCGCCGGTCTGTTCGAGACCGTCAACGGCGAGCGCGCCACCATCATCCGCGGCATCCGCCGCTACAACGCCCGCCAGGCGGCGCTGGCCCAGCGGATGGAGGACACGACCCAGGCGCTGGACGGCGTCGACTCGACCTCGACCGACATGGCGGTGGCGCAGAAGCGGCAGCAGCTGGAGACGCAGCTGTCCTGGGACCAGCGGGTGTTCGACGAGCGCGAACGTCTGCTGCCGGCGATCTGCGACCAGCCCTTCATCCTGGAACGCCGCCTGTTCGCCCTGTCGCGGACGATCCAGGAGGAGATCGGGAAGTAGGGGGCGGCTGATAGGGCGCGCCGGACGCCCGCGGCCTGCTCCACCCCCTCACCCGAATTCGCTATCGCGATTTCGACCTCTCCCCAAGGAGAGGTGAAGCAGGCTCGGCTCCGAAATCCCTCTCCTCGGGGAGAGGGAGGGGCCCGGCGCCGAAGGCGACGGGAGGGTGAGGGGGCTCTCGCCGCCTGCACCCCTGCTGCCCGGAAAAGTCCGCCACCCACCGCCCCAGCGCCTCGACCGTCACCCAGCCTTCGCCGGCCCCGGCGCCGCCGAGATGGCGGTAGGGCGCGTCCGGCTCGCCCAAATCGGACAGCACCGCCAAAGCATGGCGCAGATCGTCGTCACCGGTGTACAGGCCCGGCGTCGCCAGCACCGGCAGGCCGGCGCGGCGGGCGGACAGCACGCCGTTGCGCGAATCCTCGATGGCGATGCAGCCGGCCGGGTCCAGACCCATCGCCTCCAGCACCGCCTGGTACACGTCCGGCGCCGGCTTCTTGCGCGGCACCGCGTCGCCCGCGACCATCACCTCGAACAGCGCCGGCCCTTCCGGCCCCAGCGCCGCCGCCAGCAGCGCCGCGACATTGGCGGGCGTCGTGGTGGTGGCGATCGCCAGGCGCACGCCCTGCGCCCGCGCCTCGGCCAGCAGGCGGGCGACGCCCGGGCGCAGGGCCACGGCGCCGGCCGCCACCAGCGCGGTGTAGCGCTCGGTCTTGGCCCGGTGCAGCGCCGGCACGTCGCAGCCGGGCGGGTCGGCCAGACCGGCCAGGAACCGCCCGATCCGCTCCTTGCCGCCGGTTACGGCCAGCAGCTCGCGATACAGGCCGCGACTCCAGTGCCAGTCGAGGCCGGCGGCGCGGAAGGCGGCGTTGAAGGATTGGCGATGCACCTCCTCGGTCTCCGCCAGGGTGCCGTCGACATCGAACAGGATCGCCTCGAGCCGCATCGCTACCCGGCCTCGACCAGGCCGAGCATCTCCGGCAGCGCGGCATAGTCGGCGAGGATCCCGTCCGGCTCCAGCGTGGTGACGTCGCCATAGCCGAACGGCACCGCCAGCACCCGCACCCCCGCCGCCCGCGCGGTGGCGATATCGACATGGTGGTCGCCGAGATAGACCGTGTCCTCCGGCGCGGCGCCGAGTTCCGCGATGCAGGCCAGCAGCGGCGCCGGGTCCGGCTTCATGCCGTGGCCGCTGTCGCCGCCGACCAGCGCCCCGACATGCGGCGCGAAGCCCAGCGCCCGCAGCACCGCGCGGGCTGTCCAGGCCGCCTTGTTGGTGCAGATGCCCACAGGGATCCCGGCGGCGGCCAGCGCCGCCAGCGCCGCGACCGCGCCGGGATAGGCCGTGCTGCGCACCGCCGGCGCCGCGGCGTAGCGGTCAAGGAAGCGCCGGGTCATCCAGTCCGCCTCGGTCGGGTCGCAGCGCCGCAGCCGCAGCGCCCCGCGCAGCAGCCCGGGCGCGCCATGGCCCATCAGGCTGCGCACCTCGTCCTCCGACAGCGGATGGATCCCGGCCTCGCGCAGCACCGCGGCCAGGGCGGCGGCGACATCGGCGACGCTGTCGACCAGGGTGCCGTCGAGATCGAACACGACGGCGCGGATGTCGGGGGGGAGGGCCGGGCTCATGGCCGGCCCTCCCGGCCGCGGCTCCGGCCTACGAGGCCGTGAAGGTGAACTGGTCGCTGTAGGTTTCGCCGCTCAGATTCGGATAGACCGGAACGGCCGCCGAGGTGCCGAACATGTTGGTCACCCGGATGTCGACCGTGCCGAAGCCGGCGGGCGACACGGCGGTGATGCTCGATCCATCGCTCGCCACCGTCTGCGACGCCGCCGCGACGATGCCGAAATCGACCACGCAGTCGGAGGTGAAGGTCGAGCCCGAGGGCGGCGTGATCGTCACCGAGGTGCCGCCGGCCGAGCTGCCGCTGGTCGGGCTGACCGAGGCGACGACGGGGACGGAGGACGGGATGGTCGGGGCGCCCAGCAGCGTCAGATAGGTGTTGCCGGAATGCTGGAAGCCGACCTGCAGCTCGAACTGCTGCACCGACGAGGCGGCGGCCGCGGGATAGCTTTCCAGGAACAGCGGCGACGACCCTGCGTTCAGCGCCGACTGCTGGGTCGGCTGGACATAGGTGTTGCCGTTGGTTTCGCCCGCCACCGTGGTGATCAGGATGCCCACCTCGTTCAGCGGCTCGGCGGTGGGGCCGGGTCCCGGCGGGTTGCTCTTCGGCCCGGGATAGAAGGGGCTGCTCAACCAGTCTCCGGGCAGCGACGCCAGGGTTGCCCAGGCGTTCGGCACCAGGTCGTATTTGTTGTAGGTGCAGACCGCATTCGGGAACTGCTTGTCGAACCAGGCGGCGAAGGCGGCGTCGCCCGCGGTCGGTGCGGCAAAGGTGTAGGGCAGGATGCTGGTGATCGACAGCGCGCCGGCCGACACCTGCTGCTGCAGGAACAGCGCCACCGTGGTCGCCATCGCGCCGCCCAGGCTGTGGCCGACCACATACAGCGTGTAGGGTGCCAGGGTCGCCAGCTGCGTCAGCAGGTCGGTGCCCATGGCGATGTCGGTGAAGGCTTGCATCGCGCCCTGGGAGATGTTGGGCATCGATCCGATGGAGGGCGTGCCGCCGGCGGCGAAAGGCAGCACCAGCCCGACCTGCATGTCCTCCGCCATGTCGATCGGGTCGCCCATCACCGTGCCGCGCAGCACCAGCGCGTAGGCCGAGTTGCCGTCGCTGTCGTTCGGCCCCTGCGCGATATAGGCGAGGTTGGCGCCGCTCAGCGTCAGCCCGACCCAGCTCAGGCTCCAGCCGCCCTGGGTGGCCAGGCCGGTCAAGGCCAGCTGCGCGGTGATGCCCTGGCCGATCCGGGTCGCCTGTTGCGCCGGCGTCTCGCCCGACGGCCGGGGCGTGGCCCCGTCCGCGGTCAGGGCCGCCAGGGTCATCATGATCTGTGTGTCGGTATAGGTGGCCATGCTGAAAATCCTCTCGCCAAAATGCGCCAATAAAACAGGAAAAATACTTCCGAATACTATGGTATGTCTGGGCAAGTATTGGCGCAGATACTGCCGGCGGCAGTAGGGGGTATTTCACGAAAGGATGCAACCGCATTGTCGCGGCCATGGGCGGGCGGGGGACGGGCGTGATCATCGGGCGCCCTCCCGGATCGCGGCGATGTTGGCCTCATAGGCGGCCGGGCCGCCGCGGAACACCGCGGAGCCGGCGACCAGCGTGTCCGCCCCGGCCGCGGCCACCACCGCAGCCGTCTCCGGCGTCACCCCGCCATCGACCTCCAGCCGGATCGGCCGGTCGCCGATCATGGCGCGGATCCGGCGGATCTTCTCGGCCATCGCCGGGATGAAGGCCTGGCCGCCGAAGCCGGGATTGACCGTCATCACCAGGATCAGGTCGAGCCGGTCCAGCACATGCGCCACCGCGTCCGCCGGCGTCGCCGGGCACAGCGCCACCCCGGCCTGCTTGCCGAGCGAGCGGATGTGCTGCAGCGACCGGTCGAGATGCGGCCCGGCCTCGGCATGCACGGTGATGACGTCGGCGCCGGCCTTGGCGAAGGCGTCGAGATACGGGTCGGCCGGGGCGATCATCAGATGGACGTCGAACACCCGGTCGCTGTGCGGCCGCAGCGCCTTCACCACATCCGGCCCGATCGTCAGATTGGGCACGAAATGCCCGTCCATCACGTCGATATGGATCCAGTCGGCGCCGGCCTGCACCACCGCGCGCACCTCCTCGCCCAGCCGGGCGAAATCGGCGGACAGGATCGACGGGGCGATCACGACACTCACAGCTTGGCCTCCTGGTCCGGCGGCTCGGCCGAGAACACGCGGCTGGCGCGGATGTCGGCCTCGGCCAGGGTGACGAAATCCTCGACCGACAGGTCGGGCGGCATGTCCCGCACCAGCCGATTGGCCTGGCGCAGCCGGGCGCGGTCCAGGGCGTTGCGGATCGACCGGCCGTTGGCGAAATGCGGCAGCCGGATGCGGCGGGCGACATAGTCGCGGAACGCCTGCAGCGCCTCCGGGCTGAAGCGGTAGTTCTGCCGCGCCAGCATGCCCTCGCCGATCGTGATCAGCTCTTCCTCGGAGAAATCCGGGAACTCGACGTGATGGGCGATGCGCGAGCGGAAGCCGGGATTGCTGGTGAAGAACTTCTCCATCCGGTCGCCATAGCCGGCGACGATCACCACCAGGTCCTCGCGCTGGTTCTCCATCACCTGCAGCAGGATCTCGATCGCCTCCTGGCCGTAGTCGCGCTCGTTCTCCGGCCGGTACAGGTAATAGGCCTCGTCGATGAACAGCACCCCGCCCATCGCCCGTTTGAGGATCTCCTTGGTCTTCGGCGCGGTGTGGCCGATGTACTGGCCGACCAGGTCGTCGCGGGTGACCGAGACCAGATGCCCGCGCCGGACATAGCCGAGCCGGTGCAGGATGTCGGCCATGCGCATGGCCACGGTGGTCTTGCCGGTGCCGGGGTTGCCGGTGAAGCTCATGTGCAGGGTCGGCGCCTCGGCGCCGAGGCCGAGCCGGCGGCGGATGCGCTCGACCAGCAGCAGGGCGGCGATCTCGCGGATCCGGGTCTTCACCGGGACGAGGCCGACCAGCTCGCGGTCCAGCGCCTCGAACACCTCGTCGATCCGGGTCTCGGCGAATTCCCGGGCGAGGTCGATGCGGGTGTCGGCCGGCGGCAGGGCGAGGGCGGCTTCGGTCATGGCGGGCCTCTTGGTTCTTCAGTCTGCTGGGGCGGCTCTCCCCCTCACCCTCCCGTCGCTGCGCGACGGGTCCCTCCCTCTCCCCGAGGAGAGGGGTGGTTCACCTCTCCCTGGGGAGAGGTCGAAATCGCGCAGCGATTTCGGGTGAGGGGGTGGCTCTGGCGGTCGGGATCTATTGCGGTCCCGCCACCAGCCGCGTCGTGTACCGGATGCTCCTGCCCCCGATCTCCTGGCGCTCCAGCGCGAACCTCGCCTCCTCCGGCGGGCGGTTCACCAGGAAGGAGATCCGCAGCGATTCCCAGCCCGGCGTGGCGTCGAAGCCGGAGATGCGGATGTAGCGGTCGCCATAGGCCTTGCGGCACGAGGCCAGCTCGGTCATCACCGCGGCGGCGTCGCGGATGTCGAACATCGGCAGGTCCCACATCTCCCAATAGGTGTTGCGGGGGTGCGGGTCGTCGGTGAACTCGATGTTCACCGCCCAGCCATGGTCGATGCAGTACTGCACCTGGGCGGTGATCTGCCGGTCGGTCAGGTCGGGCAGGAAGGAGAAGCATCCCTGGGTCACGCGCATGATGGTTTCCTCAGCTGGCGGCGGTGACGGCCGGGACGAAGTCCGGCGTGTCGGTCGAGGCGTAGTCGAAGGTGACGTCCTTCCAGACGTCGAGGGCCTGGCGCAGCGGCTGGCAGTGGCGGGCGGCGTCGGCCAGGATCTGCGGCCCCTCCACCTTGGTGTCGCGGCCCTCGTTGCGGGCCAGGATCATCGCCTCCAGCGCGACCCGGTTGGCGGTGGCGCCGGCCTGGATGCCCATCGGGTGGCCGATGGTGCCGCCGCCGAACTGCAGCACCACATCCTCGCCCAGATAGTCCAGCAGCTGGTGCATCTGCCCGGCATGGATGCCGCCCGACGCCACCGGCATCACCTTGCGCAGGCTGGCCCAGTCCTGCTCGAAGAACACGCCGTTCTCCAGCGTCGCCGGCAGATGGTCCTCGCGCAGGATGTCGTAGAAGCCGCGGGTGGTGTTCGGGTCGCCCTCCAGCTTGCCGACCACGGTGCCGGCATGGATGTGGTCGACCCCGGCCAGGCGCATCCACTTGGCGATCACCCGGAACGACACGCCATGCGTCTTCTGTCTTGTGTAGGTGCCGTGGCCGGCGCGGTGCAGATGCAGGATCATGTCGTTGCGCCGCGCCCATTTCGACATCGACTGGATCGCGGTGTAGCCGATCACCAGGTCGATCATGACGATGACGCTGCCGAGCGACTTGGCGAACTCCGCCCGCTCATACATGTCTTCCATGGTCGCGGCGGTGACGTTGAGATAGGTGCCCTTGACCTCGCCGGTCACCGCCTGGGCCCGGTTCACCGCCTCCATGCAGTACAGGAACCGGTCGCGCCAATGCATGAAGGGCTGCGAGTTGATGTTCTCGTCGTCCTTGGTGAAGTCGAGCCCGCCCTTCAGCGCCTCGTACACGACCCGTCCGTAGTTGCGGCCCGACAGGCCCAGCTTCGGCTTCACCGTGGCGCCCAGCAGGGGCCGGCCGAACTTGTCCAGCCGCTCGCGCTCGACCACGATCCCGGTCGGCGGCCCGTCGAAGGTCTTCACATAGGCGACCGGCAGCCGCATGTCCTCCAGCCGCAGCGCCTTCAGGGGCTTGAAGCCGAAGACATTGCCGATGATCGACGCGGTCAGGTTGGCGATCGACCCCGGCTCGAACAAATCGAGGTCATAGGCGATATAGGCGAAGTACTGGCCCGGCTGGTTCGGCACCGGGTCGACCCGGTAGGCCTTGGCCCGGTACTTCTCGCAGGCGGTCAGCCGGTCGGTCCAGACCACGGTCCAGGTGGCCGTGGAGCTCTCGCCCGCCACCGCCGCCGCGGCCTCGATCGGGTCGACGCCGTCCTGCGGCGTGATCCGGAACAGCGCCAGGACGTCGGTGTCCTTCGGCTGGTAGTCGGGCTCCCAATAGCCCATCTTCCGGTATTCCAGCACGCCGGCCTTGTAGCGGTCCTTGCCGGTGACGGTTGCGGCCTTGGTGTCGAGGGTCGTGACATTCGTGCTCATGGAGCTCTCCTCTCAGGCTGCGGCGCCGATCGCGATGCGCGGGTCGAGCGCGCCGGACCGGTAGCGTTTCGCCATCTCGGGCAGGGGCAGGGGGGTGATCTTCGAGGCCTGGCCGGCCGTGCCGAACTGCTCGTAGCGCTCGCGGCACAGCGCCTCCAGCGCCGCCATCGACGGCTGCAGGAACTTGCGCGGGTCGAACTCGCCCGGCTTCTCCACCGCGATGCGGCGGATCTCGGCGGCCATGGCCAGGCGGCAATCGGTGTCGATGTTGACCTTGCGCACCCCGTGCCGGATGCCGCGCTGGATCTCCTCGACCGGCACGCCCCAGGTCTTCGGCATCTCGCCGCCGAAGCGGTTGAACTGCTCCTGCAGCGCCTCAGGGACGGAGGAGGAGCCGTGCATCACCAAGTGGATCTCGGGCAGCCGCTGATGGATCGCCTGGACCACATGCATCGCCAGGATCCCGCCATCCGGCCGGCGCGAGAATTTGTAGGCGCCGTGCGAGGTGCCCATGGCGATGGCCAGCGCGTCGACCCGGGTCTCGCGCACGAAGGCCACCGCCTGGTCCGGGTCGGTCAGCAGCTGGTCGTGGCCCAGCGCGCCCTCGGCGCCGTGCCCGTCCTCGGCCTCGCCCTGCCCGGTCTCCAGGCTGCCGAGCACGCCGAGCTCGCCCTCCACCGACACGCCGACGGCATGGGCCGCGGCGGTGATGCGGCCGGTGATGCCGACATTGTAGTCCCAACTGGCCGGGGTCTTGGCGTCGGCCTCCAGCGAGCCATCCATCATCACGCTGGTGAAGCCGTGCTGGATCGCCGACAGGCAGGTGCCGTCGTCATTGCCGTGGTCCTGGTGCAGGCAGATCGGGATGCCGGGATGCATCGCCTCCGCCGCCTCCACCATCTTCGCCAGCATCAGGTCGCCGGCATAGGACCGGGCGCCGCGGCTGGCCTGCAGGATCACCGGCGCGTCGACCGCCTTCGCCGCGGCCATGATCGCCAGGATCTGCTCCATGTTGTTGATGTTGAAGGCGGGCACGCCGTAGCCATGCTCGGCGGCGTGGTCCAGAAGCTGTCGCAGCGTGATGCGGGCCATCGGGGTCCTCCTAAGGACGGTCGGTGAAGCTCGGTCGTCGGGCCCCCTGTTCCCCTCTCCTCGGGGAGAGGGAGGGGCCCGCCGCGTTGGCGGCGGGAGGGTGAGGGGGAGAGCGGGCCCTCCCCCCTCACACCGCGTGCACGCCCTGGGCGGCCTTGACCATGTGGAAGGCGACCAGGAGCTGGGTGAGGGCGAGGGGGTGGCTGACGGCCTTGCCGAGCGCGCCGTCATAGCGGCCGAGGTCGTCGCGCAGATGGCTGGCCTCGGGGATATGCTCCCAGAGATACTCCTCCACCCGCTCGGCCCGGCGGTCGGAGATCGAGCCGCGGATCTCCAGCACGTCGACCGGCTTACCCTCGTCGCGGGTCAGCTCGAAGCCGACGCTGCCGTCGCCCACCGCCTCGATCAGCCGCGAGAAGTTCGGGTGCGGCAGGGTCGGGCGCAGGATATGGGCGACGTCGAGCCGGTGGTCGGTCTCCGGCGCCCCGGCCGAGGAATTGGCGCCGGGCGGCCGCTGGAAGCGGATGACGATGTCGGCGAACAGTCGCTGCGGCCGGATGAAGGTCGGGCTGTCATATTCCCGCTTCTTCAGCGATTCCAGCACCTGCTCGGCGGTGTAGCCGCGCTTGGTGGTGTCGCGATGCACCTTCCAGCGCACCCGCAGCTCCTCCTCGGGGTCGAGGTAGATCTTGACGTCGTAGCAGTCGCGCATCGCCCTTGTGGCGTAGCCCAGCAGCCCTTCCGCGACCACGAACTCCTTCGGCTCGATATATTCCGGCCGGTCCAGCGTGCCCTGGTCGTGGTTGTAGATCGGCTTCAGGATCGGCTGGCCCTGGCGCAGCAGGTGCAGATGCTGCTCCAGGATGTCGACATAGTTGCCGGCCGGGTCCAGCGCCGAGACCCCGTTGCCCGCCCGCTCGCGCCGGTCGTAGCGGTGATAGTCGTCGGTGCAGATCAGGGTGCAGCGCTGCGGCCCCAGGATCTCGGCGATGCCGCGCGACAGCGTGGTCTTGCCGGCCGCGCTGTCACCGACGATCCCGAGGATGATGGGCCGGTCGAAGAAGGGCTTGGACATTCTGGTCTCCCGTCTCGGGTCGTGATCGGCGAGCCTCGGGCGCGGCTCGGAAGGGTTGGGCCAGCTCCGGCCTGCGATCCGCGGCTCGCCCCCTCCCCCAGGGGGAGGAGAAGGGGAGGGGGCTGCCTCCGCCCTGGGTGTCGCTGCGGCAAGGGGCGGAGGGGTGGGGTTGGGTGGATGGGCAGCTTCAGCTCCGGCCTGCCCATCCTGAGTCCCCCCTCCCCTCGCGGGAGGGGGGCAGGGGGAGGGGGGTGTCTCGGCCAGAGCCGGCGTCGGAGCCGACGGAGAGGCCTGCGCCACCCCCTCACCCGAAATCGCCACCGCGATTTCGACCTCTCCCCGAGGGAGAGGTAAGGGGGCGCCGTTCCTTTCCCTCTCCTCGGGGAGAGGGAGGGGCCCGCCCCGTTGGCGGCGGGAGGGTGAGGGGGCGGCTCCGGCCCCGCAGGAAGGGTGCACGCTCATCGCCGCGCCGTTCTTTCCCCTCTCCTCGGGGAGAGGGAGGGGCCCGCCGCGTTGGCGGCGGGAGGGTGAGGGGGCCGCTCCGGCCCCGCAGGAAGGGTGCACGCTCATCGCCGCGTCTCCGCCGGCGCGGGCACCTCGACATACGTCGTCAGCACCTGCCAGCGCCGGTCCGGCGCCGTCAGCATCAGCGACTGGGTGCGGGTGCTGGCCCCGCGCCGCGACACGCCCTCGAACAGGAGGCCGGTGGTGATGCCGGTGGCGGCGAACCACACCTTGTCGCTGCGCACCAGCTCCTCCACCCCCCACCAGCGGCTGGTGTCGATGCCGGCCAGGGCGACGGCGGCGCGCTCATGCTCCAGCTGCGGGTCGATGCGGCCCAGGAACTCTCCCCCCAGCGCCCGGATGGCGCAGGCCGCCAGCACCCCTTCGGGCGTGCCGCCGGTGCCCATCAGCGCGTCCACCCCGCCGCCCGGCATGGCGGCGACGATGGCGCCGGCCACGTCGCCGGCGGGGTACAGGGCGACGCGGGCGCCGGCGGCGTGGATCTCCTCCACCAGCCGGCGGTGGCGCGGCTTCTCCAGCACATAGATCGACAGCTCGGAGACGGGCTTGCCCAGCGCCTCGGCCAGCACCTTCAGCTTGTCGCGGGTCGGGGCCAGCGGGTCGATCCGGCCCTTCACCGCCGGGGGACCGGCGAATTTCTCCATGTAGAAGGCGGGGCCGGGGTCGAACATGGCGCCCTGCGGCGTCATGGCGACCGCCGCCAGGGCGTTGGTCTGGCCGTTGGCCAGGTGGCTGGTGCCGTCGACCGGGTCGACCGCGATGTCGACCGCCAGGCCCTTGCCGCTGCTGGCGCCCAGGCCCAGCCGTTCGCCCTTGTACAGCTGCGGCGCCTCGTCCTTCTCGCCCTCGCCGATGACGATGCGGCCGTCTATGTCGAGATGGTTGAGGACGGTGCGCATGGCGTCGACCGCGGCGGCGTCGCCCTCGTCCTTGCGGCCGCGCCCGATCCAGTCGAAGGCGGCGCGGGCTGCGGCTTCGGTGACGCGGCGCAGCGCGTAGATGAAGCCGTCCTCGGCGATGGCGGCACCGGTCATGCGCATCTCCACCCGATATCCGCACCTCGGCCGGGGCCGGGTGCGGGGCAGGGAGTCTGGCGCTCCCCAGGACGGTCAGGATCGGGGAGGGGCGGAGAGACCGGAACGCCCGCCCGGGTGGGCGGGCGCGATCTTACGGGTGGGGCTGGACCCGCCCGGATGGGTGGGCACTAGGGACTACTTTCCCCATGGTGACTTGGTGGCCGAGTATCTATTTAAGGTCCCTTACGGCGGATCCGTCTCCAGTTATAATTCGCATTCTGCCTCGGCCATATTGTCGATCTCTCGCCTCTTTGTCTGGAGATGATGTTCCCATAGTGCCTCTAGAAGGGGATCTGATGTGCTTGGACCATTCTCTAACATCAGCTTCTAGAAGTTCCTTCGTTGTTGGGTCGTACGATCCAACGCCCTTCAGTGTTATCGTTGAGTCGATGACCTCATCGGAGCTATCTTCGATGATGGTGCGCTCCAACTCGAATGACACCTCGAATGAGATTGCGACCAACGATGGCTTTGGTGTCGTATAGCCACTGATTTTAATTCGACGCATGCTGCCGAGTTTAAAAATTGCATCGGAACCCCTCATTATGCCCTCGGCGGCTATCTCACTTGCTCGATCCAAAATAGTATTGATGATTTGGTGGCCGATCGCCTCTTCGTCGATCGCTGCTGAGTCGGAGCTCACGTTGGCTAAAAAATCTCTCAAGCTGTAATGAATCTGGATATCTTTTTTTGTGGCAATCAGTTCTGATTGTAAAATCTTGGCGATGCCAGATGCCTTATTTCTATTTTCATAGAATGCAGTATCCTGGCTTATCAAATGAACAGTTCGATCTTCTGCCATTGACAGCGCTGCATCCCAGATGCAGCAATCCCGAAATTGTTCGTTATTATTTCCGCTCGGAGGGAGACCTTGAAGCACGCGATGAAGTGCCGATTTCGCTTGATCATGAGTGAATGGTTGCCTGATCAACGCGCCGCTGAGTTGGTCCCAGCGCACCGCAATGCCGTCCTTGATCGCCAGTGCGGAGGGCGCGGTTATCATAAGTTCGTGGCCCGACAGTTGCCGCAGCAGAGTTAGCTCGCGCTTGATAATTTCAACTGCGCGCTCGGCCATCTCCGGTAGAGTTTGAGCGATCTCGAGTTCAACCACCTCCGGCAAAATCATCGATGATTTGGCACCCGCTATCGCATAGAGGAAAGCATTTCCTATTGCTGTTTGTAACAATCTTTCGGTAATCCAAATATTAGCATCGAGAAGGACGTAGTAAGGATTGGAGTTTTGCATGATAGATCTCACATATATCTTAAAAAGATCGGCATATCTGTTTCGAATTGCTTCGTTTAATTAGAGAGGCCGGTTCGCGCTGGCAATAGCTATCACTTGATTCGTTACGTTGCGTCGCGCCGAGGAAACAATATCGGCGCAGTCGGCGCATTCGTCAAAATCATATCTTACAAGACCGGCTATGATGCCGTGAGGCTGCCACTCACCCCTCCTTCTCATCCGCCGGCATATCGTAGCGTCGACGTTGATCGCCCAGATTGGCGGCTTCGACTCCCGGTGGTTGGACCGCACCGGCCGCTCATCTATAGGTCAGATGGCTCAGGTGGCGGGTCGGGTCCTTTTCCTCGGACGGAACAGGGCAAGCGCCTCCCGGGTGGTGTCGATCAGGGCCTCCCGAGAGGATAAGGCCGCTTCCGGGCTCTGGCCCGCGCAATGGAGCCAGATCCGCATCGACGGTATCGTGTCTTCCATATTGTCGACCTTCAGCAATATGTCCATGATTTCATATCTTATAAACCATTTATAGTTTTCAACTTTCGAATTCATGAAATCTCTTGTATCAGTAATTATGTTTTCGTAGTCGAATTCCCATCGTTCGGAATGATCGATGAAAAACAGCTGCACATAGCCGCCGCATCGATAGCGGATATCGGCCTCGCTCTCCGGTACCTCATACGCGCCAAGCGCGCATCCGACTGTCGCGAACAGGGATGATGGCTGGGCCAGCTCGACCAGGATCCGCCTCAGCGCTTCGGAGTCCGAGGTTTCCGGTATGGTTGCGGCCAGGTCCGGCCGGCCGCGAACATCGATGAACCCGTGGTTGCTGGATTCGCCCTCCCTGGGGATGGGCGGATAGGGGATGGTGATCCCCTGCTCGGCGTAGATCAGTTCCGTTTTCAGCGTCATCTTGTCGTTCGATGGCTATGGCGTGGGCGATATCGCGGTTCTGCCGAGGCGCCGAAAGGGCCGACCCTCACTCCCTCTCATAAGCCGGCACATCCACCTCCCCCAGGCTGATCGCCCGAAAACCCTCCCGCCGGCTCCAGTCGAGATGGCCGCCCAGGCGCTCGACCAGGGCGGCGGCGTCGGTCTGGGGCAGGTTGACGGCGGCCAGCGCTTGCGCCGTCGCCCGCAGCCAGAGCACCGGCGTCACGCCGATATGGCCCGAGCCGCGGTCCAGCAGGTCGGCCTGCATCACCACCTCGATCTCCTCGACCGGCAGGGCGGCCAGGCATTCCGCCGCCGCCCGCACCGCGGCCGAGCAGATCGTGTCGCGGTGCAGCTCCAGCACCCGGCCCTGCGACAGCGGCTTGACCGAGGCCTTGCCCGATTGCAGCAGCGTCACCGACCGGTCCGGCAGGTCCTCCAGGTCCAGCCCGTCGATCATGGCGACGATCCGCCCGCCCGCGACGAAGACGAGGTCCAGCCCCTCGACCGAGAAGGGCAGGTCGCCCAGCCGGGTGAAGCGGCCCAGCGCGTCCGCCACCGCCGCCGGGTCGCGCGCCACCAGCCGGCGGGCGAAGTCGATCTCGGCCCGGCGCGCCTCGGCCTCCTGGAGGCGAGCCTCGAACGCTGCCTCGTCCCGCATCCGCGCATCCTCCACCGCCGCGACCAGTTCGACCTGGCGCCGCTTGGCCCCGCCGAAGGTGCGGGCGAACCAGCCGGGGCGATAGGCGTCGAGCTCCCGCCGCGCCGCCGCCTCCTGCGCCGCGCTGCGCTCGGGCGGCAGCGGCGGCGGGGCCGCGGCGAGGGCGTGCCAGTCGCGGCGCTCGAGCACGACCCGGTGGGCGCCGGTCAGGGCCTCGATCAGCCGGTCGTATTCCTCGGCCGCCGAGGCCGCGGCCTCCAGCGCCGCCTGCTTCTGCGCCGCCTTCTCATAGGCCAGGCGCCGGCGCTCCGCGCGCTCCTGCTCGCGGCGCACCGCCCGGATGCTGCTCGCCATTCCCCCTCCCGAACGGTGCCTCGCTGGAACCCCTCACCCTTGCGGCGGATTGTGGAGAATGCAAGGCGCAGCCGCCATCAGCACAGGAGCCCATGCCGTGACCGACCTCGCCGCCCGCTACCGCGCCTATATCGACTGCCTGAACCGGCAGGACTGGGCGCGGCTGGGCGATTTCGTCGACGATTCGGCCCGCCACAACGGCCGCCCCTTCGGGTTAGCCGGCTATCGCGCCATGCTGGAGCAGGATTTCCGCGACATCCCGGACCTGCGCTTCGTCATCGGGCTCCTGGCCTGCGACCCACCCCTGGTCGCCGCCCGGCTGGACTTCACCTGCTCGCCGCGGGGCCGGTTCCTCGGCCTCGACGTGAACGGCCGCACGGTCTCGTTCAGCGAAAACGTCTTCTACGAGTTCCGCGACGAAAAGATCGTCCAGGTCTGGTCGGTGATCGACAAGACGGCGATCGAGGCCCAGCTCTGACGGTCCTGGGAGGCCTGGGCCACCCCCTCACCCGAAATCGCGGTGCGATTTCGACCTCTCCCCAAGGAGAGGTGAGGAGGCGGCTCTGAATCCCTCTCCTCGGGGAGAGGGAGGGGCCCGGCCCGCTTGGGCCGGGAGGGTGAGGGGGAGAACCGGCCGTGCCCGCCCATCACGGGTTCTATAGGACCGCCTATCGCGTATACTGACCGTCTTCCTATCATCGCAGCAACACAGCCGACACCGCGGAGGCAGGCATGGAACCGTTCGAAGGCACTCCGGGCGACGACCATCTGATCGTGCAGGGCGACGATGAGTTCTATTACGTCCAGGCCTATACCGGCGCGGATGTGATCGACATCCGCCTGCCGGCGACGGCCGGGTCCGCCATCCACCTGGAGGACGGCGGCGATACGGTCAATGGCGGCGACAGCATCGACCTGATCACCTTCGCCGGCGGCGGCAACCGCCTCTATGGCGGCGGCGGGCGCGATACCTTCAGCGCGCTGAGCGTCGGCGCTGGCAACCTGATCGACGGCGGCGCCGGGTCCGACACCTTCAACCTCGCCAGCACCGGCAACGGCGCCTTCATCACCCTGGCCGAGCACCGGGCGGCCGTGCGCTCCGAGCACTCCGGGCTGATCTATCAGTATGACCTGCGCGACATCGAGAATCTGAGCGACACGGCCGGAAACGACATCCTCGTCGGCGACGACGGGCCCAATCAGATCGCGACGGCTTTCGGCGACGACCTGCTGTCCGGGCGTGGCGGCGACGACGTCTTCTGGAGCCACGACGAGATCGAGCCGGGCTCTGGCAACGACACCTTCGTCGGCGGGCTGGGGGCGGACCGGATCAGCACCGCCAACGGGATCGACACCATCCGTATCGACCGGCTGGTGGAGAGCCTGCCGGGGCATGAGGACGTGGTCACCGATTTCAGCATCCGCGACATCCTCGACGTGTCGCGGATCGATGCCGACCAGACGGCGCCGGGCAATCAGGCCTTCACCTTCATCGGCGATGCCGCCTTCAGCGGCACGGCCGGCGAGCTGCGCTACCAGCGGCTGGGCGACGGGCTGATCGTCTCCGCCGACGCCGGTGGCGACCGGGAGGCCGACATGGCGGTGGTGCTCGAACCGCAGCCCTACCAGAACCTGACCCGGATCACCGCGGAGGACGTGTTGCTCTGAGGCGGAGAGGGAGGGGCCCGGCGCGCAGCGACGGGAGGGTGAGGGGGAGAGCCGGCCGTGCCCGCCCATTGCGGGTTCCACAGGACATCGTATCACCTGTGCTGACCATCTTCCTATCATCGCATCGATGATCCGACAGCAGCGGAGGCAGGCATGGCGACGATCGAAGGTAGCCCGGGCAATGACCACATCATCGTCGACGCCGAGGACGGCCCCGGCCCCCACACGGTCAGGGCCTATACCGGCGTGGATGTGATCGAGATCGACACCTATGGCCGGATCGACATCTACCTGGAGGATGGCGGCGACACGGTCCGCGGCGGCGACGGCACCGACGCCATTCATTTCAACGGCGCCGCCAACCGCCTGTATGGCGGCGAGGGCAATGACGAGTTCACCTCCGGCACCCTCGGCGCCGGCAACCTGATCGACGGCGGCGACGGCACCGACACCTTCCGCGCCGGCGGCACCGCCGCCTTCATCAACCTGGCCGAGGGCCGCGGCGCGTTCCGGGACGCCTCCGGCGAGCTGCACCAGTACGAGCTGCGCGACCTCGAATCGCTGCAGGGCACCACCGGCAACGACATCCTCGTCGGCGACGACGACGCCAACACCATCCATGGCTGGATGGGGCACGACCTGCTGTCCGGCGGCGGCGGCGACGACATCCTGACCAGCGACGACTGGATCTCGTCCTCCGGCAACGACACTTTCGTCGGCGGGCTGGGGGCGGACGACATCACCACGGCCAATGGCGACGACGTCATCCGCATCGACCGGCTGGTGGAGAGCCTGCCGGGCCAGGAGGACCGGGTCACCGATTTCAGCAGCCGCGACATCCTCGACCTGTCGCGGATCGACGCCGACCAGACGGCGGCGGGCGACCAGGCCTTCACCCTGATCGGCGACGCCCCGTTCAGCTACACGGCCGGCGAGCTGCACTATCAGCAGCTGGGCCGCGGGCTGCTGGTCTCCGCCGATGCCGATGGCGACGGCCGCTCCGACATGCAGGTGATCCTCGAGCCGACCTGGTACCAGGGCCAGGCGCTGACCAGCCTCGCGGCCGACGACGTGCTGCTCTGAAGGGAAGGGGCCACCCCCTCACCCGAAATCGCTGCGCGATTTCGACCTCTCCCCAAGGAGAGGTGCAGAGAGCGCGACCGATATTCCCCTCTCCTCGGGGAGAGGGAGGGGCCCATTCGCGTTGGCGAATGGGAGGGTGAGGGGGAGAGCGGACGCCCGCCTGCGCGCGGACGCCCGCAGCCGCCTCAAGCCACCGCGCGTCCAATGTCCGGGCGGCGCGGGAACAGGCGGGTGACGGCCTGGCTCCAGGCATCCGCCGGCTGCGACGGCTGCGGCGGGACGAAGGAGCGGTAGCTGCGGAACGCCAGCCGCCCGTCTGCTCCGCCGTCCACGCGCCGGGCCGGGGGCTCGCGGCACATCACCCAGCTGGTCAGCTCGACCGCGCCGTGCTGGCGCAGGCTCTCGCCGCGGACCAGCAGCACCCAGCAGCCGGAATCGTCGAAATAGCCGTGGTCGATGGCGTCGATCTCGACCTCGGGCGCCCCGGCCTGGCGCAGCGCCACGGTCGAGGAATGCTTGAACGGCGGCGGCGACATCGGGTCGAAGCCGGCCAGGATGAAATTGGTCCGCACGGCGAAGGTCCCGTCGGTCGCCACCGCGCCGGCGGCCAGGGTGCCGCGCACCAGCACCAGCGCGTTGAAGGGCTCGGGCCCCGGGACGGCGCTGCGCACCACCGGCTGCAGCGTGGCCTCCAGCCCATGGTCGTCGGCATCGGCCGGCAGGGCGGCGAGGCGGATCGGATCTCTGGCGTCGAGCATCTGCATGGTTGGCATCTCGCCGTTGAGAGGAAGCCCTTCCAAGGACAGCGAACCACGCGCCGCCCACCGGCGTCGTCCTACGTTCGTAGGACGCCGGGCGGAAAATTTGCGGGGGTGGGCCTTGCTGTCGCGTCGCGGGATCTTTTCGAAAACCCCCGATCCGTCATCCCCGCGAAAGCGGGGATCTCGCCGCTTGACTGGAAAGAGATTCCCGCCTTCGCGGGAATGACGGCAAAGGAATGGGTCGTTGTCCCGAAGATCCTCCGCAAGCGGGGCGGTCGCCGCGCCGGGCGGCCCCGCTCCCTACCCCCGGTCGCGCCCCAGCAGCACCGCCACCGCCTGCGCCCGGTTGGCGGCGCCCAGCTTCTCGTACAGGTTGCGCAGGTGGAACTTGACCGTGTTCGGCGACAGGCCGAAGCGGCGGGCCAGCCCCTCATTGCTCAGGCCCTCGGCCAGCCGCTCCAGCAGCTCGCGCTCGCGGGCGGTCAGGCAGGCCAGCGGGTCGGCCGCCGCCGCCCGGCCGAGGTCGAGGAAGGGGAACATCATCCGGCCGCGCGCCACCTCGGCCACCACGTCCAGCAGGCGCTCCGGCGGCTCGGATTTCGACAGGAAGCCGGCGGCGCCCAGCTGCATCGCGGTGCGCGCCACGTCCAGATCGGCGCCGGTGTAGACGACGATGCGGGGGGCTCCGGCGCCCGCCCGGGCCGGGGCGGCCTCCCGGGCCGGGGCGGCCTCCCAGGTCTTCAGCGCCTCCAGCACGGCGCGGCCGTCGCCATTGGCCATCACCCAGCCGATGATGCCGACATCGAACTCGAACCGCGCCACGGCGTCGAGGAAGCGCTCGCCGTCGCTGGCCGAGACCACCAGCTCGAACCGCCGGTCCTCGCCGAACAGCGACTGCAGCCCGCGCAGCACCAGCGGGTTCTTGTCGGCGAAGCCGATGCGGATCGGGTTCGCCTCGGCCCCGCCCAAGGCGGGGGTCAGGTCGGTGAGGGGCGGGGTCCTGGTCATCCGGGGCGGGGGCATGAGGTGTTCCGCCGGATGCTATCGCGTCCGAGGCCCCGCTGTCCGTCGTCCTTGCGACCAAGACGCCGGGGCAAAGCGGCGCGCCGGCGCGTGAACATCATGTGCACTGGACACGATGCGCGATTCATGTTCATGATACGTTCCATGGACATGGCGCAATCCGACTCCGAAGAGATCAAGCCGACCGACCCCGATATGAAGTGGACGGGGTGGGCGCTGGACACGCTGCGCGAGCTGGTCGCGATCGACATGCTCAGCAAGCGGATGATCTCGACGCAGCAGCAGGCGACGCCGGCGGGATCGGACGCGCCCGATTTCGACCTGAAGCAGTCGCGGCTGTCGCGGTCGGTGCGGCTGTCGATCGCCATGACCGAGCGGATCCGCGCCCAGTACCTGATGCGCCGGGGAAAGCGCAAGCAATCGGGCGAGCAGGAGCGCCGCCGGCAGCGGCGGCAGCAGGCCGCCGACACCGTGGCCAAGGCGATCGCCCAGCCCGAGGATTTCGAATACATGCGGCACTGGGTCTGGGAGCATCTGGTCGAGGACGAGGTCCTGGACGAGCAGCTGGACACGCTGTCGCCCGAGGAGTTCATGCGCGAGGTCTGCCGCAAGATCGGCCGTTCGCCGCCGCACCCGATCCGGGTGCCGCAAGGCTGGGACGATGGGGCGACGGACGCCGAGCCGGCGGAAACCGCCGAGGCTGACGATCACGAACCCGCGGAGGCCTGGCCCCATCCGTCGGATGAGTCCGAGCCCGGCCGGCCCATGCCGAAGCCGTCGAAACCGGACAGCAGCTGAACGCTGTGCCACCTGTCGTGCCTCCCCGTCACCAGCCTGCCCAGCCTTCCACTCTCCCCCTCCCCTTGCGGGAGGGGGTTGGGGGAGGGGCTGCGCGCGTCTGCGCGCGAAATGGCCTGCCGGAAGGTCGGGTCGGGCGCCGGCCGCAGCCGGTCCAGGCTGCGGCACCCCCTCCCCCTGCCCCCTCCCGCGAGGGGAGGGGGAGGATGATTGTTCGGTTGCGCGAGGGCCCCCTACTTCACCACAAACGTCCCGCGCATGCTGTCGCCCTCGGTCTCCGGGGCGAGGAAGGTGAAGGTGCCGGGGCGGATCGGCACGAAGGTGATGGTGGCCTTGCCGGCGTCGTCGAACTCGATCGAATCCAGCCCCAGCGGCCGGATCTCGATCTTGTTGACCACCACCTCGTTGATCCAGATGTTGCGGAAGAACTCCGGCGCGGCGATGCCCAGCTCGGCGGTGCCGTCGGCCTCGATCGTCCAGCGGTAGTATTTGCCGGCCTCCAGCTCGTAGGGCTTGTCCGGGAAGGGCACGCCGGACGACAGCTTCAGCGTCTCCAGCGTGGTCGGGCGGGTGGTCAGCCCGGCCTGGGCCGCGGCCGGTCCGGCGAGACCCAGCGCCAGCAGCAGGGCGGCCGCCGCCGCGATCGTCGGTGCACGCATCTCAAGCTCCCTCCGTGTCCGGCGGTCCGCCCCGCCCGTTCGGGTGAGTATGGCGGCCGGTCCGCGCTAGGTCCGTTGTCCTTTGGTCCAAGCCGGGCCCGGCCGGTGTATGCTCGACGGCAGCGATCACGATCGGGGGGAGACGGCATGCGGCGCAGCGGACCAGGACCTGGCTGAGATGGGGCGCAGCCTCGACCGCCTCGCCGCCTCGGTCGTCGACGGCATTCTCGACGACATCGCCGCCGGCCGGCTGAACCCGGGCGAGCCGCTGGCGCCCGAGGCGGCGCTGGCCGAGCGCTTCGCCGTGTCCAAGCCGGTGGTGCGCGAGGCCATGGCCCGCCTGGCGGTGCAAGGCGTCGTCGCCATCCGCCACGGCCGGACGACCGTGGTGCAGCCGCTGTCGGGCGGCGCCGTCGCCGGCCTGTTCGCCACCCTCGCCCGCGCCTATGGCATCGCGCCGGGCGAGTTCTCCGCCCTGCGCCGGGCGATCGAGATCGAGGTCGCCGGCCTGGCCGCCGCCCGCGCCACGGCCAAGGCCGACGCCGATGAGGTCGCCGGGCTGATCGAGGCGGTCGAGCAGATGGCGTCGGAGATCCGCACCATCGACCCCTGGGTCGAGGCCGACCTCCTGTTCCACCGCCGCCTCGCCGCCATCGCCGGCCAGCGCCTCTTGGCCCATCTGCTGGAGGCGCTCGAGCCCTCGACGCGCGAGACCATGCGCAACGCCAAGCTGAAGCGCGACCTCGCCACCACCCAGCGCGCCTTGCGCTGCCACATCGAGCTGGCCGAGGCGGTGCGCGCCCGCGACCCGGACCGCGCCCGCGCCCTGATGGTCGCCCATTTCGACATCGTCGCCGACCTTGATGGGCCGTGAGGGGATCAGCCGCCGACCATCAGCCGCACCACCTCGTCGGCATCGGTCTCCGCGGTCCGCCGCTCGCCGGCCTTGACCCCGCGGCGCAGCACCACGATCCGGTCCGCCACCGCGAAGATGTCGCCGAGATTGTGCGAGATGAAGACCACGCCCTTGCCCTGCGCCTTCAGCGCCTGCACCAGGGCCAGCACCTTGCGCTGCTCCGGCACGCCCAGCGCCGCGGTCGGCTCGTCCATGATCAGGATCCGGGCGTTCCAGTAGATCGCCCGGCCGATCGCCACCGCCTGGCGCTGGCCGCCGGAGAAGGTCGCGACCGGCGCCTCCAGCCGGTCGACATGGAAGTCCAGCCGCGCCATGGTCTGCCGCGCCGCCTCGGCCATGTGCTTGCGGTCCAGCACCGGCAGCAGCCCGAACAGCCGCCGCTTCGGCTCGCGGCCCAGGAAGATATTGGCCCCGATCGACAGGTTGTCGGCGAGGGCGAGGTCCTGGTAGATCGTCTCGATGCCGCGGTCGCGCGCGTCATGCGGCGTGGCGAAGGAGACCGGCTCTCCGGCCAGGCGGATCTCGCCCTCGTCATGCCGGTGGACGCCGGAGATCGCCTTGATCAGCGTCGACTTGCCGGCGCCGTTGTCTCCCGCCAGCGCCAGCACCTCGCCGGCCGCGAGGTCGAGCGACACCCCGCTCAGCGCCTGGACCCCGCCGAAGCGCTTGGACAGGCCGCGCACCGACAGCAGCGGTTCAGTCATCCTGGCGCCCTCTTGCGAGCCGGCGCTGGCTCTGGTCGACCAGCACCGAGATGATGATGACGACGCCCACCGCGACGAACTGCCAGAACGGCTCGACGTCGATGAACACCAGCCCGTACTGGATCACGGCGATCACCAGGGCGCCGGCGATGGTGCCGCCGATCGTGCCCGATCCGCCGAACAGGCTGGCACCGCCGATCACCACCGCGGCGATCGAATCGAGCAGCAGCGGCTCCCCCGCCTGGGCCGCGCCGGCGTTGAAGCGGGCGGCGTACAGCGATCCCGCCAGCCCGGCGCAGACCGCGGCCAGCAGGTACAGCCGGATGGCGTGGCGCTTCACGTCGATGCCGGCCCGCAGCGCCGCGTTGCGGTTGGCGCCGATGGCATAGGTGTGCTGGCCGAAGCGGGTCTGAGACAGCAGGTAATGCATCGCCAGCGCCGCGATCACGGTGATCAGCACCACCGTCGGGATGCCGGCGACGCGGCCGTTGCCGATGGTGGCGAACCAGCTGTTGACCACCGGCACCGTGGTGCCGCCGGCGATCAGGAAGGCGGCGCCGCGGGCGACGCCGTACATGCCGAGCGTGCCGATGAAGGGAGGCACCTTGAGATGCGCGATCAGCCAGCCATTGACCAGCCCCGGCACGAAGGCGACGGCGACGCCGGCGGCCAGGCCCAGCAGCATCGCCGGCACCGGGCCGAGGCCGATCACCGGCCCCAGATTGGCCGCATGCGCCGCGACCACCGAGGCCAGCCCCATGGTGAAGCCGACCGACAGGTCGATGCCGGCCGAGATGATGATGAAGGTCTGCCCCAGCGCCAGCAGCAGCGGCGCCACCGCGAAGATGCCGATCGACTGCAGGTTGTACGGGTTCAGGATGAAGGTCGTGTCGTAGACGATCCGGGCCCAGGCCTCGAAGAACACGACCAGCAGGATCAGGAACAGCCAGGCCCGCAGCTCCGCCACCCGCAGGAGGAAGGCCCGGCCGCTGCTCGTGGTCGGGGAAGGGATCGAGGAGGTCGACATGGGCACCCGGCTCCTGGTCGGGAAGGACCAGGCCGCCGCGGGACGGCGGCCTGGCGGCTCGTCACGCGGCGGATCAGCCGGTGTAGAGGAACCGCGACACCTTCGGGTCGTCGATATTCGCCTTGTCCATCACGGTGAAGCCGGTGCCGATCGCGGTCGGCACCGACTGCTCGGTCAGGTGGGCGAAGGCGCTGATCACGCCGAAATACCCGATCTCGGCCGGGTGCTGGGCGATGGCGATGTCGACCGTGCCGTTCTTCAGGTCCTCGACGATCGATTGCGGCGCGTCGAAGGCCGCGACCTTGACCGCGCCCGCCTTGCCCGCCTGCTTGACGCCGTTGGCGGCGCCGAGGGCGGAGAACAGGTTGGCGCCGAACACCCCGGCCAGGTCCGGGTTGCGGGCCAGCACCGCCTGCAGCTGCGACGCCGCCTTGTTGGCGTCGTCGTCGTTGAACTGCGTCTCCAGCACCTCGATGCCGGAATGGGCCTTGATCTCGTCCTTGAACCCCTCCTCGCGCTGGTCGGTGGTGGAGATGCCGGGCTTGACGTTGGAGACGTAGACCTTGCCCTTGCCGCCGATCGACTTGGCCAGCGCCCGCGCCGCGATGCGGCCGCCCAGGATGTTGTCCGAGGCGATGTAGGACAGCGGGAAGTCGGCGTTGCCCTCGCCGGCCTGGTACACGCCGGTGCCGATGAAGGTGTCGACGGTGAAGACCGGGACGCCGGCATCCGCCGCCTTGCGCAGCGGCTCGATCAGCTGGGTCTTGTCGGTCGGCGCCACCAAGAGGGCGTCGGGCTTGCGCGCGATCACCGCATCCAGCACCGGCACCTGCAGCACCGGGTTGAACTCCGGCGCGCCCTGGAACACCAGCTCGGCCCCGACCGCCTTGCACGCCGCCTCGGCGCCGCGCCGCATGGTGATGTAGAAGGCGTCCGTCGTCAGGCCGGGGACGAGGGCGATCTTGAAGCTCTTGCCCTGCGCCGCGGCCGGGGCGATCGCGGCGGTGCCGGCGAGCGCGGCCGAGGCGCCCATCAGGGATAGAAGCAGTCTCCGTTCCATCGTTTCCTCCATCTGTCTGGTTGGTTGTCGCTTTCTTCTTGGTCTTTGGCGCGGGATCAGGCCGGGACCAGCTCGGCCTTGCGGTCGAAGCCGGCCAAGGCGTGGTTCAGCGGGGTCAGCGTCGCGTGCAGCCGCTCGAACACCGAGCGGTGCAGCGCATCGTAGCGCGCGGTGAGCTCGGGGGCCGGGGCCACCGTATGGTGCCGCTGGTCGATCGCGGCGAGGGCGGCGTCGAGATCGGGCCACAGCCCGGCGGCGACGCCGCCGAGCAGCGCGGCGCCCAGCGCCGTGGCCTCGGGCTCGTCCACCACCGTCACCGGGCGGCCATAGACATTGGCCTTGATCTCGAGGAACAGGGCGTTGCGCGAGCTGCCGCCGATCGCCCGGATCTCGGTCGGCGGGGTGATCCCCGGCAGCGCCGCCATGGCGTCGACCATCAGCCGCGCCTGCATCGCCAGCCCCTCCAGCACCGCCCGGTACAGCGCGCCGCGATCGGCATGGGCGGTCAGGCCGATAAAGGCCCCGCGCGCGCTGGTGTCCGGGTCGGGCGGCGGGCTGTAGACCAGATGCGGCAGGAACACTACGCCCTGGCTGCCCGGCCCGACCGCGCGGGCCTCGGCGATCAGCGCCTCGTGCTCGGCCTGGCCGGTCAGCGAGCGAAACCACTCGACCGCCCCGCCCGAGCTGTTGATGCCACCGCCGAGATAGGACAGCGGGCGGTGGGTCTCGATCGCGCCCTGGATGAAGCCGCGCCGCATCACCGCCGGGTCGAGCAGCGGGAACGCCGTCGCCAGCAGCACCGCCTCGGCCGTGCCCAGGCTGTCCAGCAGCATGCCCGGCCGGGTGATCCCGGCGGCGTAGGAGCCGCAGAGATGGTCGTGGCCGCCGGTGGCGACCACCGGCCGCCCGGCCAGGCCGGTCTCGGCCAGCACCCCCGGCCGCACCGGGCCGATCACGGTGCCGGAGGCCAGGACCGGCGGCAGCAGCGCGGGGTCGAACCCGGTCAGGCCCAGCAGCTCCTCCGACCAGCGGCGCTCATGGATGTCGAAGCAGAGGGTGCGCGAGGCCAGGGTCGGCTCGGTCGCTGCCACGCCGGTCAGGCGGAAGGCGATCCAGTCGGCGATGGCCAGCACCCGGCGGGCGCGGCCCATCGCCTCCGGCCAATGCGCCCGCATCCAGGCCAGCTTGCACAGGGTCAGGGTCGGGTCGAGGGCGAGGCCGGTGATCTGGAAGATGCGGTCCGGGCCGATCGTCTCGGCCAGGTCCCGCGCCGCCGCCTCGGTGCGCCGGTCGAACCAGACCAGCGACGGCGCCAGCGACCGTCCGCTGTCGTCGACCAGCACGCAGCTCTCGCCGACGCTGCCGACCGCGAGCCCGGCGACCGGCTTGCCGCCGAGCGACCGGGCGACCTCGGCCAGGCAGTCCGTCACCGCGGCGAACAGCTTGTCGGGATCGTATTCGCCGCGGCCGCCCGCCTGCATCCGCGCAGGCGTCGGCCGCGCCGCCTGCGCCGCCCGGCGGCCGCGCGCATCGAAGGCGATGGCGCGGACCGACCGGGTGCCGACATCGATGCCGATCAGGAAGGGCGGTTCGAAGCGCGTCGCCATCTCTGGCCCCGCAGTGCTTGGTGTCAGCCGGCCAGGCCGCCGGCGGCCATCGCCTCGTCGACGCCCTGGCCGCGATGGATGATCGCCGCCAGCGCGCGCACCACCGCCGCCGGGTCCGGCGCCTGCCAGATGTTGCGGCCGAAGACCACGCCGCGCCCGCCGGCCTGGACCGAGCCGTGCACCACCGCCAGCGCATCCCGCACCGTCTCCATCTTCACCCCGCCGGCGATCAGCACCGGGGCGGGGCAGGTGGAGGTCACCCGGCGGAAGCTGTCGGCCGAGCCGGTGTAGTAGGTCTTGACGATGTCGGCGCCGAGCTCGAAGGCGATGCGCGAGGCCGAGGCCATGGCGCCGGCATCGAGCGGGTTGGGGATGCGCTCGGCCGGGCAGGGCAGCGCTTCGACCATCACCGGCAGCCCATCGGCGGCGCAGTCGCCGACCACCCGGGCGACGATGTCGTAGGTCCGCATCTCGACCTCGCCGCCCATGAAGCCCATGACGCAGACGCCATCGACGCCCAGCCGGCGGGCGTCTTCCACCGTGTGCAGCAGGCTCCATTCGGTGTAGCGCAGCCAATCCTCGCGGGTGATGCTGGGGCCGCCATCCAGCCGCAGATAGACCGGCAGCCGGCCCAGCAGCCGGTCTCGGTAATGCTTGATCACGCCGTAGGAGGTCATGATCGCGTCGGCGCCGGCCGCGATGACGCGGTCCAGCACCGCGCCCGGGTCCTCGAGCCCCGGCACCACGCCAAGCGTGCGGGCGTGGTCCATGGCGATGACGATGCCGCGATCACCGAAGGAAAGTCTGGCCATGCTGCTCACCGGTTGGTTGCGGGAGGATCTGGCTGTCGGGATGTGCGCTGACAGGTCGGATGTTAGTTATCAGATATGTTCTGTCAACGAATGATTATTTCGCATGTGCGGTATAGGGAGGCCATTTATGTCGGGGGGAAAGGCCGAATACGGCCGCGATCCTGAGAGAGCACCTGCTCTGGCAGCGCAGCATTCAATCTTGAGAGGGAAGGGCCGCCCCCTGTCAGGCCGCCGAGACCACCCGTGCGCGCTCGTCGAGCCAGCCGGGGCGCAACTCCGGCACCGAGGCCAGCAGCAGCTTCGTATAGGCGGCCTGGGGCGCCCGCAGCACCTGCTCGGTCGGCCCGGCCTCGACGGTGCGGCCCTGGCGCAGCACCAGCACCTCGTGGCTGATCGAGCGGACCACGCCGAGATCGTGGCTGATGAACATCAGGGCGACGCCGAGCTCGCGCTGCAGCTCGGTCAGCAGGTCCAGCACCGCCTCGCCGACCACGGTGTCGAGGGCGGAGGTGACCTCGTCGCACAGGATCAGCTCGGGGTCGGCCGCCAGCGCCCGGGCGAGGTTGACGCGCTGCTTCTGTCCGCCGGACAGCTCGCCCGGCAGCCGGTCGGCCACAGCCGCGGGCAGGCGCACGAGGTCGAGCAGGCGGTGCAGCCGTTGCCGGCGCTGGCGGTCGCCCTGGCCGTGATAGAAGGCCAGCGGCCGGGCAATGATCTGTTCGACCGTCCGGGCCGGGTTCAGCGCCGTGTCTGCGTTCTGGAACACGATCTGGATGCGGCGCAGCTGGTCGCGGTTGCGGCCCTGAAGCGTGGCCGGCAGCGCCTGGCCGTCCAGCAGGATGCGGCCGCGGGCCGCCGGCAGCAGCCCAGCCACCACGCGCGCCAAAGTGCTCTTGCCGCTGCCGGATTCGCCGATCACGCCGAGGGTGCGGCCGCGCCGGATCGACAGGTCGATGTCCTGCAGCGCGGTGATCGGCGGCAGCGCGCCGGGGCGGGCCGCGCCGAAGCCGGCGAGCAGCCCTTCGACCCGCAGCAGCGGGGCGGCCTCGGCCGGTGCCGGAGCGTCACCGGCGGTCCGCCGCGCCGGGGTGGCGGCGGCGATCAGCTGGCGGGTGTAGCTATCCTCCGGCGCGGTCACCAGGCGCCCGGTCGGGCCCGTCTCCTGCAGCCGGCCATGGCGCAGCACCGCGATCCGGTCGGCGATCTGGGCGACCACGGCGAGGTCGTGCGAGACGTAGATGCCGGTCGTCTTCCGGGTCCGCACCACCGCCTTGAAGGCGCGCAGCACCTCGATCTGGGTGGTGACGTCCAGCGCCGTGGTCGGCTCGTCGAAGATCACCAGCTCGGGGTCGTTGATCAGCGCCATTGCCGCCATCAGCCGCTGCAGCTGGCCGCCCGAGACCTGGTGCGGGTAGCGGTCGCCGATCCGGTCGGGGTCGGGCAGGGCCAGCTCGCGGAACAGCTGCCGCGCCTTGGTGCGGGCCGCCTCGGCGGTCATGGTGCCGTGGATCAGCGCGCTCTCGATCACCTGCGCCATGATGCTGCGCGACGGGTTGAACGCCGCCGCCGCGCTCTGGGCGATATAGGCGATCTGCCGGCCGCGCAGGCCGCGCAGGGTCTTGCGGTCGAGTGCCAGGATCTCGCGTCCGAAGACATTGACCGAACCGCCGGTGATGCGGCAGCCGCCGCGGCAATAGCCCATCGTCGCCAGCGCGATCGTGGTCTTGCCCGAGCCGGATTCGCCGATCAGCGCCATCACCTCGCCCTGGCCGATGGTGAAGCCGACATCGTCGACGATCACCGCCTCGCCGCCCTCCTCGGTGTGGGCGGTGACGCGCAGGCCGGAGACCTCGACGGTCGCGCTCATCTCAATGCCTCTCGCGGCGGCGGCCGGGCAGGCTGTCGATCAGCAAGTTGACGCCGATGGTCAGCACCGCGATGGCGATGGCCGGCATGATCACGGCCGGCGCGCCCTCGCTCAGCCCCGAGATGTTCTCGCGCACCAGCGATCCCCAATCGGCGTTCGGCGGCTGCACGCCGAGGCCGAGGAAGCTCAGACTGCTCAGCAGCAGCACGACGAAGACGAAGCGCAGGCCGAAATCCGCCAGGATCGGTCCGACCATGTTCGGCAGCACCTCCTGCAGCATGATGTATCCGGCGCGCTCGCCGCGGGCGCGGGCGGCCAGGACGAAATCCTCCGCCGCGATGTTGACGCCCAGCGCCCGGGTGATGCGGAAGCAGCCCGGCAGGTAGATGAAGGCCAGCGTCAGCACCAGGATCGGGGTGGAGGAGCCGAGGCCTGCCACCAGCACCAGCGCCAGCATCTTGCTCGGGATCGAGGTCAGGGCGTCGAGCGTCCGGCTGAGGATGGCGTCGGACCAGCCGCCGATCGCGGCAGCGAACAGGCCCAGGCAGACGCCGGCGCCGCAGGCCAGCAGGGTGGCGAGGCCGGCGATGCCGACGGTGTAGCGGGCGCCGAGCAGGACGCGGCTCAGCATGTCGCGGCCGAGATAGTCGGTGCCCAGCGGAAAGGCGGCGCTGACCGGTTTGAACACCTCGGTGTCGATCACCGCCCCGGCATCGTAGGGGGCGAAGGCCCAGCCGAACGCGGCGACGGCGATCGCGGCCAGCACGATCGCGGCGCCGATCACGCCGGCCGCGGACAGGCGCAGCCGGCGCGTCCGGCGCCGGGGCAGCTCGATATCGTCGAGGGCGGGCTGGGTCATCGGTGGCGCAGCTTCGGGTTGGACAGGATCGCGGCGATGTCGGCCGCGGTGACCAGCAGCAGATAGACCGCGCAGAACACCATGGCGCAGGACTGCACCACCGGCATGTCGCGCATGGCGACGCTGTCGACCATCAGCTTGGCGATGCCCGGATAGTTGAAGATGGTCTCGACGATGATCACGCCGCCCAGCAGATAGGACAGGCTGAGCGCCACGGCATTGACGATGGCGCCGACCGCGTTCGGCAGGGCGTGGCGCAGCACGATGCGCGCCGGACTGGCCCCCTTCAGCGCCGCCATCTCGACATAGGGCGACCGCAGTGTCTCGATCACCGCGGCCCGGGTCATCCGCGCCATCTGCGCCGACACCACGAAGGTCAGGCTCAGCACCGGCATGGCCACGGCGCGCAGGAACTGCAGCGGCGAGGCGTGGGCCGGGACGAAGGACAGCGCCGGCAGCCAGTGCAGATGCACCGCGAAGATCAGCACCGCGACGGTGGCGACCAGGAACTCCGGCACCGCCACGACCGAGATCGTGGCGGTGGCCACCACCCGGTCGTAGAGCGAGCCGCGCCAGACCGCTGAGGTGATGCCGATCGCCAGCGCCAGCGGCACCGCCACGGCGGCGACGATGGCGGCCAGCAGCAGCGAGCTGGCCAGGCGGGTGCCGATCAAGGGGCCGATCGGCTGGCGGCTGACCAGCGACACGCCCGGGTCGCCGGTCACCATCCCGCCGAGCCAGGCGAGGAATCGCTGCGCGGCCGGCTGGTCGAGCCCCAGCGCCGTGCGCAGGCCGGCCACCGCCTCCGGCGTCGCGCTCTGGCCCAGGATCGCCTGCGCCACGTCGCCCGGCAGCAGCTGGGTGGCGACGAACACGACGACGGCGACGAAGACCAGGGTCAGCGCCGCGACGACCAGCCGCCCCCCGATCAGCTTGGCAATCGGGCCGTTCATCGTCCGACCCCCGGGCTCGGTGCCGGCTGATCTTCCTTGACCCCCCTTCTTCGCGAGCTACGACACTCACGGATCGTCTTCTTTGAGTCCCCCCTCCCCTTGCGGGAGGGGGGTAGGGGGAGGGGGGTCTCTCCGCTCGAGCCGGCCCAGATTGTTGCAAACCGGCACGGACGGCGAGTTCGGTGCCCTGCCCATCCGCGCGCGGACGCGCGCAGACCCCTCCCCCTGCCCCCCTCCCGCAAGGGGAGGGGGGACTTGAAGAAGCTCGCTTCAACGATGTGCGAATCCGATAGCCCTTGCAGGAAGGGGGACTCGTTGAGCTTCCGCCTCAGGGATCGGTCTTTCATCATCCGGTGCTAGCTGTCCAGCCAGACATACTCGCCGAAGCCATAGCCCATCAGGGCGCCGGTCGGCATTGGCTTCAGCCCCTTCAGGCTGCTGGTATAGGCGTCGAGGTTGCTGATGAAGGTCGGGATCGCCACGCCGGACCCGTCGCGCACCATCACCTGCAGGTCGTGATACATCTGCCGGCGCTTGTCCTCGTCGGTCTCGGCCCGGGCGGCCACCAGCAACTGGTCGAACTTCGGGTCCTTCCAGCCGGATTCGTTCCAGGCCGCGTCCGACTTGTAGAACAGCGTCAGCAGCAGGTCGGCGGTCGGCCGTGGGTTGATGTTGCCGAAGCCGACCGGCGACTTCATCCAGTAGTTCGACCAGAAGCCGTCCGACGGCACCCGCTGCACGTCGAGCGTCAGCCCGATCTTTTGCGCTTCCTGCTGCAGCAGCACCGCCATCTCCACCGAATTGTCGGCGGCGGGGGAGGCGACGACCGGGATGGTTGAGCCCAGAACCCCGGCCTTCTGGAAGTGGAACTTGGCTTGGTCGGGGTCGAAGGGGCGCTGCGGGATGTCCTTGGCGTAGAACCGGTTCGAGGACGGGATCGGATGGTCGTTGGCGATCTCGGCATAGCCGCGATAGATCGCGGACTGGATCTGCTCCCGGTTGATCAGGCTCTTCATGCCCAGGACGAAGTCCGGGCTGCTGCCCGGCGCCGCGTCCAGCCGCATGATCAGGTTGGTGTAGTTGCCGGCCCGCGTGTCCAGCACGCCGAAGGCGCCGGTGTCCTGCAACTGCTTGACAGAGCGCGGATTGATGGTCGAGGCCAGGTGCACGTCGCCGGAAAGCAGCGCGTTGACCCGGGCGCTCTCATCGGCCAGGCCGAAGAATTCGATCTGGTCGAGCCAGGGGCCGTCGCGCCAGTAGCCGTCGTTGCGCACCGCCACCGAGCGGACGCCGGGCGTGAACTCCTGGCACTTGAACGGGCCGGTGCCGACCGCGGTGGCGAAATCCTTGGTGCCGTCCTTGACGATGTGGAAATGGGCGGTGCCCAGGATCACCGGGAAATCCGCGTTCGGGCTTGACAGCTTGATGCGGACCTCGTTCGGCCCGGAGACCGCGATCTCCTCCATCGCCGCCGCCAGGGCCTTGGCTTTGCTGCCGACCTCGGGGTCGAGATGGCGCTTCAGCGAGTAGGCCACGTCCTCCGCCGTGAGGGCCTTGCCGTCGTGGAAGGTGACGTCCTTGCGCAGCTTGATGGTCCAGATCGTCGCCTTGTCGTTCTCGATCGTCTCGGCCAGCTCCGGCTGCGGCTCGCCGGCTTCGTCGATCCGGGTCAGCTTGTTGTAGAATAGGTTGCAGCGGACATAGTCGGTCGACGCCGTCTGCTTGGCCGGGTCGAGCGTGTCGGCGGTCGAGCTGGTGTAGCCGGCGACGCGGATGCTGCCGCCGCGCTTCGGCGTGTCGGCCAGCGCCTGGCTGGCGTGGGTAAACACCGACCCGCCGGCGGCCAGGCCCATGCCGGCCATCCCCAGCATGCCCAGCACCTCGCGCCGGGTGGCGCCGCCGCGCAACGCCTCCAGGACCCGCCGGCGGTCGGCGGGGCGCATCGCTTCGAAATCGCTGATCTTCGTCATGCCGCCGTCCCTCTATTGTGCGGGATCACCGATCCCGAGCTCCCTGGTTGTTCTGATGCCGGGGCATCCCGGACGCGCGGTGTTCCGCGTCGTCCCTCGCAGCCGCTGGTGCCGCGATGCCTCGGTTCCCGTCCGGTATGATGGCGGCGTTCGTAGGATTGTCAACAATCTTAATGAAGACGATGCTGCCGCCGGATCCGGCTACAGCCCGAGCAGGCCGGGCAGGCCGCTGATGTCCTTGATCTCGTGATAGCCGTAATAGGGGTTGGCCGGCTCATGTCCCCGGTTGACGAACACCTTGTTGGTGATCCGCAGGTCATGCGCGGTCATCAGGTCGTAGCGGAAGCTGGAGGAGCAGTGCAGCACGTCCTCCGGCCCGCAGCCGAGCCGGTCGAACATGTATTCGAAGGCGCGCATCCGCGGCTTGTAGGCCTGCGCTTCCTGCGCCGTGTAGGCGGCGTGGAAGGGAGCGCCGAGCTTCGCCACGCTGTGCGGGATCAGGTCGGTCATCGAATTCGACAGGATGACCAGCGGAATGCGGGTGGCGACCTTGGCCAGCGCCTCCGGCACGTCCGGATGCGGCCCCCAGGTCGGGATGGCAGCATAGACGGCGTCCGCATCCTCCTCCCGGAACGGCACCTGCCACAGGTTGCATGAACGTTCGAGGGCGTTGCGCACGACCTCGTAATAAGGCTTCCAGGCGCCCAGCACCTCGTCCAGGCGATAGGCCGAGAAATCGGCGCAGAAGGCGTCCAGCCGCGACGCGTCGACCCGGTCGGCGTAGATCCGCCGGGCCACGGGTGCCATCTGGAAATAGATCAGGGTGCCGTAGCAGTCGAAGGTGACGTATTTCGGTCTCAGGGCCATGGTCGTCGCTCTGATGGGATCCGCGATCGGGCCATCCTAGAAGGGGCGGGCCGCACGGCCAGCCCCCACCGCGCCGCATCGCCGGGCGATCATGCCGTTTGCGGCTGGCCGGATGGCATGACATGCCGATCCACCGTCCTCCTTCGGCGCGACCGCGGCGGCGCGGCAGGGCAGGATAGCGGCGCAACGGCTGGAGGCGGGTGATGAAGTCGGTCGAGGAGATTCTGGCGGATCTGGTGGCGATCCCATCCGTCTGCCGCACCCCGAACGGGGCCATCGTCGACTATGCCCGGTCGTACCTTGCCGAACATGGCGTCGCCGCCGCGGTGCTGCCGGGGCCGGAGGGTGACCGGGCCAATCTGTTCGCCACAATCGGGCCGGCGGATGTGCCGGGCACCATCCTGTCGGCCCATCTCGACGTGGTGCCGGCGGCGCCGGAGGGCTGGACCGGCCACCCCTTCGCCCTGCGCCGGGACGGCGACCGGCTGTTCGGCCGAGGCGCGGTCGATATGAAGGGCTTCGTCGCCTGCGTGCTGGCCTCCGTGCCCACCCTGGTCGCGGCCCGGCTGACGCGGCCGGTGCATATCGCCCTGTCCTATGACGAGGAGGTCGGCTGCGTCGGCGTGCGCCACCTGATCGACCGGCTGCCTCAGCTCTGCGCCCCGCCCTCCGGCTGCATCGTCGGCGAGCCGACCGGGCTTCGGCCCGTGCTGCGGCACAAAGGCAAGATCGCCCAGCGGGTCCGCGTGCGCGGCCGCGCCGGCCATTCCTCGCGCCCCGACCTGGCGGACAACGCCATCCACCTGGCGGCGGAGCTGATGCTGGCGGTGCGGGACGAGGCCCGACGGATCGAGGCCGAGGGCCCGTTCGACGACCGCTTCGCGCCGCCGGTCTCGACCCTGCAGGTCGGTGTCGTGTCCGGCGGCACCGGGGTCAACATCGTGCCGGCGGACTGCGTCTTCGACCTCGAGGCCCGCGCCATCCCGGGCACCGACCCGGCCGCGCTGTGGCAGCCGGTCGCGCGCTTCGCCGCGGACCGGATCGCGGCGCTGCGGGCCGAGGGGCGGTCGGTCGCGATCGACAGCGAGACCCTGGCCCTCTACCCGGCGCTCGACCTCGCCGACGATCATCCGCTGGCGGCGCTGGCCGAGGCGATCTCGGGCCAGCCGCGGCAGGCCGCGGTCAGCTTCGGCACCGAGGCCGGGCTGTACCAGCAGGCCGGCGTGCCGTCGATCGTCTGCGGCCCGGGCGACATCGACCGGGCGCACAGGCCGGACGAGTTCATCACCCGGGCCGAGCTGGCGTCGGGCGTCGCCATGGTGGGGCGACTGGTGTCTCATCTCTCGTTATGATTGTTGACAATCCTACGAGTGACGTGATCAAGCTAGTGGGTCGCCGCCGCGACGGGCGCTGATCGGGCGCACGATCAGGCGGGCGCGCGATCAGGATCGATGATGAAACTGGCTTCCTACTGGATGGATTCCGTGACGCCGTTCCAGGGCGCCGCCGCCGGGCCGGTCGAGGGCAAGGTGGATGTCGCCGTGATCGGTGCCGGCTTCACCGGGCTGTCGGCGGCGCTGGCGCTGGCGAGGCGCGGCGCCCGGGTGGCGGTGCTGGACGCAGGGCGGGTCGGCGCCGGCGCCTCCGGCCGCAACGGCGGCCAGTGCAACAACGGCCTTGCGGTCGATTTCCAGGGCGTCGCGGCGCGCCACGGCCTCGACCGCGCCCGGCTGCTGTACCGCGCCTATGACGCGGCGGTCGACACGGTCGAGCGGCTGGTGCGGGAGGAAGGGATCGACTGCGACTTCCAGCGCACCGGCAAGATCAAGCTCGCCGCCAAGCCGGAGCATTTCGACAAGCTGAAGCGGGCGCAGGAGGTGCTGGCGCGCGAGGTCGATGCCGACACCGCTTTGGTCGCGGCCGGCGACCTGCGGGCCGAGATCGGGTCCGACCGGTTCCACGGCGGGCTGGTCTACCGGAAGAGCGCCGGCATGCATATGGGCCGCTTCTCCAAAGGCCTGGCCGAAGCGGCAGTGGCGCGCGGCGCGCAGATCTTCGAGGACGCGCCGGTGTCGGCGCTGGAGCGGCGGAACGGCCATGCCCATGAGGTGGTGACCGCCCGCGGCCAGCTCACGGCGTCGCAGGTGCTGTTGGCGACCGGCCCGTCGCGCGCGGGCCCGTTCGCCTGGTTCCGGCGCCGAGTCATCCCGATCGGCAGCTTCGTGATCGTCACCGAGCCGTTGCCGCACGCGGTGGTGGACGAGCTGATGCCGACGCGCCGGATGGCGACGGATTCGAAGAATGTCGGCACCTATTTCCGCATCCTCGGCGACAATCGGCTGCTGTTCGGCGGGCGGGCGCGCTTCGCCGTCTCCAGCCCGCTGTCCGACGCCAAGAGCGGCCGCGTGCTGCAGCGGACGCTGCGCACGGTCTTCCCGCAGCTCGGCGACGTGCGCATCGACTATTGCTGGGGTGGCATCGTCGACATGACCGCGGACCGGCTGCCTCGGGCCGGCGTGCATGACGGCCTCTACTACTCGATGGGCTACAGCGGCCACGGCACCCAGATGGCCACGCATATGGGCGCGGTGATGGCCGAGGTGATGAGCGGCCGGCCAGAGGCGAATGTCTTCCGCGATCTCGGCTGGCCGGCTGTGCCCGGCCATTTCGGGCCCCCCTGGTTCCTGCCCCTGGTGGGCGCTTACTATCGGCTGCAGGACGTCCTGCATTGAGCGGGCCGGGGCGGACATCACGGGGGACGGGGGAGCGCATGGCACAGGCGAATGGTGGGAAGGTCAAGCAGCTGAAGCGCACGACCCTGTCGGGTCAGGTCAGCGAGCAGATCCGCGCCTCGATCCTCGATGGCACCTTCCCGCTCGGCGCCCAGCTCAACGAGATGGAGCTGGCGGCCAGCTTCGGCGTCAGCCGCGGGCCGGTGCGCGAGGCGCTGCAGCGGCTGATCCAGGAAGGGTTGCTGCGCAGCGAGCCGCATCGCGGCGTGTTCGTGCCGGAGTTGAGCGACGAGGACCTGCAGGACATCTACTTCGTGCGCAAATCGCTCGAGCTGGTCGCCCTGCGGCGGGTCATGGGCCTGCCCGGCCGGGTCGCGCTGGCGAAGAAGCTGAAGGCCGTCGTCAAGCAGATGGAGGTCTCCGTCCGGCGCGAGGACTGGTCGCGCACCGCCGAGCTGGACCTGGAGTTCCACCGCGAGCTGGTCGACACCGCCGGCAGCCACCGGCTGTCCCGCGGCTACGCCACGCTGCAGGCCGAGACCATGCTGTGCCTGCACAAGCTGATGGGCGGCTATCGCGGCAACAAGGCGCTGATCGACGAGCATAAGCTGCTGGCCGACCTGGTCGGCGGCGACGACGCGGAGGCGGCGCTGAAGGAGCTGGACCGCCATTTCGGCGACCCGGTGCGGACGCTGCACAAGGCCAATGCCCTGCGGCAGGGCAAGACCGACGTCGCCGCCGAATAGGAGCAGGTCGTGCATCCATCAGGCAACAGGCTCGATCAGATCGACATGCGCATCCTGGTGCAGTTGCAGCGTCAGGGGCGGATGACCAATGTCAACCTGGCGGACGCGGTCGGGCTGTCCACCAGCCCCTGCCTGCTGCGGGTCAAGCGGCTGGAGCAGGCGGGCTACATCAGCGGCTACGGCGCCCATCTCAACCTGGCCAAGCTGGGCGAGACCGTCACCGTCTTCACCGAGATCACCCTCGCCGACCAGACAATGCCCTATTTCACCCGTTTCGAGGCGGCGATGCGCGGCCTCGAGGAGGTGATGGAGTGCCACCTGGTCAGCGGCGGCTACGACTATCTGGTGAAGTTCGTCACCCGCAGCCTGTCGCATTACCAGGAGGTGATGGAGGGGCTGTTGGAGCGCCCGGTCGGGATCTCGAAATACTTCAGCTACATCGTGATCAAGACCCCGGTCCGGAAGACCGAACAGCCGCTGATGAGCCTGTTCGCCTGAGCCAGATGGAAGGGGCGGAGCCAACCCCCTCACCCGAAATCGCTACGCGATTTCGACCTCTCCCCGAGGAGAGGTGATTTCCCTCTCGACGCCGAAGGCGGCGGGAGGGTGAGGGGGTGGCGCCGCCCGCGCCAGCACTCAATACGCCCGCCGGCGGTCGACCACGTTCTCCAGCGGCAGCCCGTCCCGATGCCGGCGGATCGCGCGGATCACCTGGCGGGCGGAGGAGTCCGGATGGGTGGCGCTGGCCACATGTGGGGTCAGCATGACGCGGGGATGGCGCAGCAGCGGGTGGTCGGGGGCGGGTGGCTCAGTCGCCAGCACATCGAGCATCGCAGCCGAGACCTGACCGCTGTCCAGCGCGGCCAGCAGGTCGGCTTCGACCACATGCCCGCCGCGACCGACATTCACCAGCCCGGCTCCGGCCGGCAAGGCCCCGAAAACCTCGGCATCCAGGAGACCGCGGGTGGCGTCGGTCAGCGGCAGCAGGCAGACCAGGATCTCGCACGCCCAGAGGAACTCCGGCAGCGTCTCCAGCCCGGCGAAGCATGTGACTCCGGGGATCGACTTCTCCGACGCGCTCCAGCCGCGCACGGAAAATCCGAGGTCGCGCAGCGCCTCAGCCGCGGCCCGGCCGAGCACGCCCAAGCCCATCACCCCAACCGTGCGGTCGGCGCCGCGCCGCACCGGGCGCGGGACCCAGCGGCCGTTGCGCTGGTCGGCGAGATAGGCCGGGATGTCCCGGTGCAGCGCCAGCACGGCGTACAGCACATATTCGACCATCGACCGAGTGAGGTCCGGATCGACCATGCGGACGAGCTGGACCCGCGGCGGCAGGCGGTCGACGGCCAGATGGTCCACCCCGGCGCCGAGGCTGAACAGCACCTCCAGCTTCGGCACCGACCGCGCCAGATCCTCGGGCGGGATCCAGGCCACCAGATAGGCGGCGTCCGATGGCGGCGCGTCGGGCGACCAGACCTCGAGCGCGATGTCCGGCGCCTCTTCCCGGAACACCCTCTCCCAGACCGCGCCGCGGACCGGATCGGATTTGTACAGCAGCATCGCCCGGGTCATGGTCAGCCCAGGGCCTGGTTGATCAGCCCGAAGATCCTGGCCGATGCCGGGGCCGCCGGCCGGTCGCCGCGCCGCATGGTCGCGACCCTGTCGACCCGCGCCAGGCCAGCGGCCGCCAGCCGGTCGGCAAAGGCGCCGTCATCTGGCGTGTCCACCCGCAGGAAGCGGCCGGCATGCTCCTCCAGATGCGGCTGCAGCAGGGCGATGGCGGCGGCCTCGTCCGGCGCCACGATCGGGCCGACGACGTGGCCGCGGCCGAAGGGGCGACACAGGCTGAAGCCCACCAGCTCCCCGTTCACCTCGTAGCCGGTGCCGACCGACCGTGTGGCGAGCCCGTCCAGCGCCGCCGACCGGTCGGCGCCATAGGCCTCGCGGTCGAGCTCGCGGATCCGCGGCCAGCCCCCGGCAGCGATTGGCCGCACCCGCCCGGGCGCGGCTACCGCCGGCAGCGACTGCACCGGCCCCTGGTGCTGATGGATCCGGCCGATCTCGCGGAACCCCTCGGACCGGTACAGCCGCAGCCCGGCCGGGGTGGCGTTCAGCTGCAGCACGCGGTCGCCGGCCTGGTCGAACAGCCATTGCATCAGCCGCCGCCCGGTGCCCTTGGCCTGCAGCCGCGGCGAGACGATGATCATGCCGACCGTGCCGAAATCCGGGCCGAACGGCCACCACAGGGCCGAGCCGATCACCCGGCCGGCGCCGTCGCAGGCCACCACGCCATGGCCGACCTCGTAGACGAAGCGCCAATCCTCCGGCCGGTGCGCCCAGCCGACCTCCACGGTCAGGGCGTGCAGCGCCGGCAGGTCCTGCTCCGTCATCGGGCGCAAACTCGGGGGAGGGGTGTCCTGGGTCATCACCGCTATCTCTGGTCGGGCCGCATGCCCTCAGCTTGCGCCGTGCATCCTGGCACGATCGGCCGAAAACCCGGCGGCGCACCATGCGGATGCACCAAAGCGGCGCGCATCCATGGCAGCATCTGCTTCGATGCCGAGGTTAGCCTCTATCGCAGGCAATAGGGACGCTCGAGTGAAAGGACAATCCCACAGTTGTCATGCCCGGGCTTGACCCGGGCATCCAGAGGGCTCGACACCTCCTGGATTGCCGGGTCAAGCCCGGCAATGACGGAAAAGGGTTTGGTTCTCACCCGATCGCCCTCCCAACCAGTCTCAGGGAAAACAGGACGTATCCCATGGCTCGTGTCGTCATCATCGGTGCCGGTATCGTCGGTCTGTCCGTGGCGCGGGCGGCGCTGCAGCGCGGGCACGAGGTGCATCTGCTGGAGCAGGGCGAGGTGCCGAACCCGCACAGCGCCTCCTACGACCAGCACCGGATGATCCGCTACCATTACGGCGCGGCGGTCGGCTACACCCGGATGGTGACGCCCGCCTTCGAGGCTTGGTCGCGGGTGTGGGACGACATCGGCAGCGAGCAGTTCGAGGACACCGGCGCGATCGCGATCTCGCTGGAGGCCGGCGACTATGCCGCCCAGACGCTGGCGGCCTTCCGCGAGCTCGGCGTCCCCCACGAGGTGCTGGACCGCGCCGGCGTGGAGCGGCTGTGCCCGCATCTGCAGCTGCCCGAGGGCGCCTGGGGCGTGGTCGCCTTCCCCGGCGGGCCGCTCTTCGCCGGCCGCATCGTCACCGAGCTGGCGCGCTGGGTGGCGGAGCACGGGGCCGTGATCGAAGGCGGCTGCCGCATCGCCGGGGTGGACCAGGAGCGTGGCGTCGCCATCCGGGCCGACGGCAGCACGGTCGAGGGCGACATGCTGGTGGTCGCCGCCGGCGCCTGGCTGCCGGCGCTGATGCCGGAGCGCTATGGCGACGCGTCCACCTGGCGCCAGGGCCTGTGCTATGTCGAGCCGCCGGCGCGCTTCGCCCAGTCCTGGCGGGACGCGCCGGCCATCGTCACCCTCGGCGACCATGGCGGCTACACCCTGCCGGACCGCCGCGGCGCCGGCCTCAAATTCGGCCACGGCCCGCACCGGCGCCGCGCCCGGCCGGAGGTCGACGGCTTCGGCTCCGACCTTGCCGGCGAGGGCGAGGCGATCCTGGCGCCGTTCCGGCCCTATCTCCGTGATGCCGCGGATTACCGCCCGACCCGGATCCAGGTCGGCTACTACGTCCTCGACGCATCACGCCGCTTCCGGCTCGACCATGCCGGGCGTGGCCTCGTGGTGACCCATTGCGACGGCCAGATGTTCAAGTTCGGCCCGCTGCTGGGCGAGCGCATCATCGCCATGTTCGATGGCGCCGAGAGTGCGTCCGACCTCGCCCGCTGGGCCGCCGGATACTGATCATGCTCGACTTCGATCCTGCCGCCGTCGCCATCCCCGCCGGCCATTTCATCGACGGGTGCGTCGTGGCCGGGGAGGGCGAGGCGATCGGCGTCCGCCGCCCCTCCGACAGCGCCCTCTATGCCGACCTCCCTGTTGCCTCCGCCGAACTGGTCGACCGGGCGGTGACCGGCGCCGCCGAGGCGCAGCGCCGCACCGACTGGGCCACCCGAGCGCCGCGTGAGCGGGCCCGGGTGCTGCGGCGCTTCGCCGACCTGATCGATGCAAGGGCGGAGGAGCTGGCGCGGCTCGAGGCGCTCGGCTCCACCCGGCCGATCGCCCAGGCCCTGGCCGTCGACGTGGCCTCGACCGCCGAGGGCTTCCGCTTCTTCGCCGAATATGCCGACAAGCTGGGCGGCGAGGTCGCGGCCACCCGCAGCGACAGCCTCGGCCTGGTGATCTCCGAGCCCTATGGCGTGGTCGCCGCGATCACGCCCTGGAACTTCCCGCTCAGCATGGCGTCCTGGAAGGCCGGGCCGGCGCTGGCCGCCGGCAACGCCGTGGTGCTGAAGCCGTCGGAGCTGACGCCGTTCTCGACCGTGCTGCTGGCGCAGCTGGCGGTCGAGGCCGGGGTGCCGCCCGGCATCTTCAATGTGGTCCAGGGCACCGGTGCCGTCACCGGCGACGCGCTGTGCCGCCATCCGCGGATCGGCAAGATCTCCTTCACCGGCTCGACCCGGACCGGCGCCGCGATCATGGCGGCCAGCGCCGCCAGCGGGGCGAAACCGGTGACGCTGGAGCTCGGCGGCAAGAGCCCGCAGCTGGTCTTTGCCGACACGCCGAGCGCCGACCGCACGGCCCGCCAGGTCGCCGCCGCGATCCTCGGCAATGCCGGCCAGGTCTGCGTGGCCGGCTCGCGCCTGATCGTGCAGCGCCGGCTGCGCGACGAGATGGTGGAGCGGCTGACGGCACTGTTCGCCGAGGTGCGGCCGGGCCCGACCTGGCGCGGGGACACCAGCTTCTCGCCGATCATCTCGACGCCGCAGGCCGACCGGATCGACGGCATCGTCCGCCGCTCCCTGGCCGCCGGTGCCCAGGCGGTGACCGGCGGCCGGCGCCTGGCCGCGAACCAGGACGGCGCCTTCTACGAGCCGACGATCCTGACCGACGTCACCGACGACATGCCGGCGGTGCGCGAGGAGATCTTCGGCCCGGTGCTGACGGTCCAGGCCTTCGACGACGAGGAGGAGGGGCTGGCGCTGGCTGACCACCCCGATTACGGCCTCGCCGCCGGTGTCCACACCGCTGATCTTGGCCGGGCGATGCGCGCGGTGCGCCGGCTGCAGGCCGGCACGGTCTGGGTCAACCGCTACGGCCGCACGGCCGACTTCATCCTGCCGACCGGCGGCTACAAGCGCTCCGGCATCGGCAAGGATCTCGGCCGTCAGGCGGTCGAGGCCAATCTGCGCCACAAGAGCGTGCTGATAGAGTTCTGACGGGCCGGGCCGGCGGCGCGGCCGAGGCCGCCGGTCCTATCCTGTTCTGAAAAAATCTTTACATCCGTCACATCGGATGACAGAAGAATTTTCATCCGGCCGCCCCGCGGCTTTCCATTCCTTGCTCGCTCCCGCATGGCCCAGGACCTGCCGCAGACCCTGACGAATCGTCTGGCGCAGAGCGTCGAATCGCTCTCGCCGGCGCATCGCCGGGTCGCGGATTTCGTCCTGGCACACCCGTTCCGCGCCGCCACCATGGGGATCGAGGATCTGGCCGCCGCCGCCGACGTGTCGGTCGCCACTGCCAACCGCTTTGCCCATCGCCTCGGCTTCGGCGGCTTCCCTGAATTCCGGACCGAGCTGCTGCAGCAGTTCCAGCGCGCCCTCGCCCCGGTCGAGAAGCTGCGGGCGACCCAGCAGGGTGGCGAATCGGCCCATGCCGTGCTGCGCCGGTCGCTCGACGGCGTCTCCGCCAATCTTGGCCAGGCCGCTGCGCTGCTGACCGACGAGGCCTGCGCCGGCGCGGTCGACCTGGTCCTCGCGGCGCGCCGGGTGGTGCCGCTCGGCCTCGGCATCAGCGCCGTCACCGCCCGCTTCCTGGCGGAGCTGCTGCATCCCTACTGCCTCGCGGTCGAGGTGCTGGACGGCAGCGGCGGCACCGAGCGCATGGTCCGCCAGCTGCTGCGCCTCGGCCCCGGCGACCTGCTGATCCCGATCTCGGTGCCGCGCTATTCCCGCACCACCATCGACCTGCTGCGCCGGGCCAAGGTACGGGGCTTGCGCGCCCTGGCCCTGACCGACGGGCCGGCTTCTCCCCTGGTGCCGGACAGCGATGTTGCCCTGTTCGGCCCGGCCGAGCATGGTGTGCTGCACGGCTCATCGGTCGCCGTGATGGCTTTGGCCGAAGGTCTGACCGGGGCCGTGGCCCAGCGCCGCGGCACCATCGCCGATGCCGCCGAGCTGACCGAGCAGATCATGCCCTTCCTCCTGGTCGACGACGCCCCCGCGCGCCGATCCCGTCCCCCAGCCCCGGAACGCCGACGATGACCCTGGCCTATTGGACCGGAACCTATCTGCCGCTCGACGACGTCAAGGTCTCGCCGCTCGACCGCGGCTACCTCTTCGCCGACGGGGTCTACGAGGTCGTGGCGGTCTATGACGGCCGGATCTTCGAGCTCGACGCCCATCTCGACCGGCTGGCCCGCAGCCTCGCCGCCGTGCGGATCGACCCGGGCCTCGACCGCGCCGGCCTCGCCGCGGTGTTCGAGCGGCTGGCGGCCGACGCGCCGCGCCCGGCCGCGACCATCTACATGCAGGTCACCCGCGGCGCCCCGGCCCAGCGCAGCCATGCCTTCCCGGCCTCGGCCCAGGCCAGCATCCTGGCCTTCGCCGGCGTGTTGAAGCGCCTGACCCGGGCGCAGCAGGAGGACGGCTTCGCCCTGGTCTCGGCGCCGGACATCCGCTGGCTGCGCTGCGACATCAAGTCGATCGCTCTTCTGCCCTCCGTCCTCGCCGCCCAGAACGCGGCCGAGGCCGGGGCGCTGGAGACGGTGATGCTGCGCGACGGCCTGGTCAGCGAATGCGCCGCCAGCAACGTCTTCGTGGTCAGGGACGGCCAGGTGGCGACGCCCATCGCCGATCACCGCATCCTCGACGGCATCAACCGCCGCCTCGCCATCCGCCTGGCCGGGGAACTCGGCATCGCGGTCGAGCAGCGCGACGTCGCCGAGGCCGAGCTGCGGGCCGCCGACGAGATCTGGATCACCAGCACCACCAAGGAGCTGGCGCCGATCGTGCGGCTGGACGGCGCCGCGGTCGGCCCCGGCCGGCCCGGGCCGGTGTGGCGGCGGGTGCGCGACGCCTTCGACCGCCTGGTCGGTCTGCCGGCATGACCGTGGCGCCGCTGATCGAGGTCGATGGGCTGACGGTCCAGTTCCCGACCGATGACGGCACCGTCACCGCGGTCGAGGATCTTAGCTTCGCCATCGCGCCCGGGGAGACCGTGGCGGTCGTTGGCGAGAGCGGCTCCGGCAAGTCGGTCACCTCGCTCAGCCTGATCCGGCTGGTCGACTATGGCGGCGGCAAGATCGCCCGCGGCTCGGTGCGCTTCCGCGGCCGCGACGGCACGGTGCGCGACCTGGCCAAGGCCCCGGCCGAGGCGCTGCGCGCCCTGCGCGGCAACGAGATCGCGATGATCTTCCAGGAGCCGATGACGTCGCTCAATCCGGTCTTCACCATCGGCGACCAGATCGCCGAGGCGGTGATGCTGCACCAGGGCAAGGACGCCAAGGCGGCCCGGGCCGAGGCGCTGAGCATGCTGGAGCGGGTGCGGATCCCGGAGGCCAGGCGGATGCTCGACCGCCATCCGCACCAGCTGTCGGGCGGCATGCGCCAGCGGGTCATGATCGCCATGGCGCTGTCCTGCCGCCCCAGCCTGCTGATCGCCGACGAGCCGACCACGGCGCTGGACGTCACCATCCAGGCCCAGATCCTGCGGCTGATCCGCCGGCTGCAGGGCGAGATGGGCATGGCGGTGATGTTCATCACCCACGACATGGGCGTGGTGGCCGAGGTCGCCGACCGGGTCGTGGTCATGTACCAGGGCCGCAAGGTGGAGGAGGGGCCGACCGAGCGGATCTTCACGGCGCCGCAGCACCCCTACACCAAGGCGCTGCTGTCGGCGGTGCCGAAGCTGGGCAGCCTGCAGGGCCAGGCGCTGCCCGTGCGCTTCCCGCTGGTCCGGGTCGACGGATCGAAGGAGCCGCCGCCGGCGCCGCAGGACACGGTGCGTGCCGGCAGCCCGCTCCTGGAGGTCGACAAGCTATCGACCCGCTTCGACGTGCGCCGCGGCGTGTTCGGCCGGCTGGCCGCCCGCGTCCATGCGGTGGAGCAGGTCAGCTTCGGCCTGCAGCCGGGCGAGACCCTGGCCCTGGTCGGCGAGAGCGGCTGCGGCAAGTCCACCACCGGCCGCACCATCATGCAGCTGCTGGAGCCGTCCGCCGGTTCGATCCGCTTCGAGGGCCGGGCCATGGCCGAGATGAAGGCGGAGGAGCGGCGTCGGCTGCGCCAGAAGATCCAGTACATCTTCCAGGACCCCTTCGCCTCGCTCAACCCGCGGCTGACGGTCGGCTTCTCGATCGCCGAGCCGCTGCTGACCCATGGGCTCGCGAAAGGCCGGGCGATCGAGCAGCGGGTCGCCGACCTGTTGACCCAGGTCGGGCTGCGGCCGGAGCATGCGCGGCGCTATCCGCATGAATTCTCGGGCGGCCAGCGCCAGCGCATCTGCATCGCCCGCGCTTTGGCGTCGGAGCCGCAGCTGATCATCGCCGACGAGGCGGTGGCGGCGCTCGACGTCTCGATCCAGGCCCAGGTGGTGAACCTGCTGATGGAGCTGCAGGCGCGGCACGGCCTGTCCTATCTCTTCATCTCGCACGACATGGCGGTGGTGGAGCGGGTCAGCCACCGCGTCGCGGTGATGTATCTCGGCCAGATCGTCGAGATCGGGCCGCGCCAGGCGGTGTTCGAGAGCCCGCAACATCCCTACACCCGCCGGCTGATGGCGGCGGTGCCGGTGGCGGATCCGACCCGGCGCAGCCGCGACATGAGCCTGATCGAAGGTGAGATCCCGAGCCCGATCCGGGCCCTGGGCGACGAGCCGCGGGTCCAGCCGCTCGTCGCCGTCGGGCCGGGCCATTTCGTCGCCCGCCACCGCGTCGGCGACTTCGGCTGAACCCGAACCAAACCAAAAGGGGAGAGCAATGAGCAACTGGAGACGAACCCTGATCGGCTGTGCCGCCGCAGCGCTGCTGGCGCTGCCGGGCGCGGCGATGGCCAAGACCCTGGTCATCGGCATCCAGGAGAACCTGACCGGCCTGGACCCGTCGAACGCCAACGAGACCTCGGCCCAGTCGGCCTCGCGCCTGTTCTACCAGGGGCTCTACGGCTTCGATCAGGACATGAAGCTGGTGCCGCTGCTGGCCGAGAGCTACACGGTCAGCGACGATGCCAAGCAGTACACCTTCAAGCTGCGCCAGGGCGTGAAGTTCCAGGACGGCACCGACTTCAACGCCCAGGCGGTGAAGGTCAGCCTGGAGCGGCTGGCCAATCCCGAGAACAAGCTGAAGCGGCAGTCGCTGCTGTCGATGCTGGACCATGTCGAGGTGGTCGACGACCACACCGTCAAGGTGCTGCTGAAGGAGCCGTTCGGCGCCCTGGTCAACACCCTGGCCCATCCCGGCACCATGATCATCAGCCCGGCGGCGCTGGAGAAATACGGCAAGGACATCGGCCGCAACCCGGTCGGCACCGGCCCGTTCAGCTTCAAGTCCTGGTCGGCCGACACGCTCGAGGCGGTGCGCAACGACAGCTACTGGAAGGGCGCGCCGAAGGTCGACGGCGTCACCATCCGCAGCGTGCCGGAGAATGGCAGCCGCATGGCCATGCTCCAGGCCGGCGAGGCCCAGTTCATCACCCCGGTGCCGCCGGAGATGGTGAAGGTGGTCAAGGCCAATGCGAACCTCTCGGTGGTCGAGCGGCCGTCGATCGTCAACTGGTACGTGGCGCTGAACACCCGCAAGAAGCCGTTCGACGACGTCCGCGTCCGCCAGGCGCTGAACTACGCGGTCGACCGCACCGCCTTCTGCAAGGTGGTGCTCAGCGGCTTCTGCGAGCCGGCGGATTCGCCGATGCCGCCGACGCTGAAGTTCTACGCCAAGCAGGGCGTCTGGCCGTATGACCCGGCCAAGGCGAAGTCGCTGCTGGCCGAGGCCGGCTATGCCGACGGCTTCGAGGCCGTGCTGTGGTCCGGCAACAGCACCACCTCGATCCGTGCCACCCAGTTCCTGCAGCAGCAGCTGTCGCAGATCGGGGTGAAGGCCCAGGTGACGCCGCTCGAATCCGGCGTGCTGTCGCAGAAGATCTGGAGCGTGCAGACGCCGGATGAGGCGACGGTGCAGATGTACTATGGCGGCTGGTCGTCCTCGACCGGCGACGCCGACTGGGCGCTGCGGCCGCTGCTGTGGGGCAAGGGCTTCCCGCCGAAGCTGTTCAACGTCGCCTACTACTCCAACCCCGAGGTGGATTCGGCGCTGGAGGCGGCGGTGGCCACGGCCGATGAGGGCAAGCGGGCCGAGGCCTATGCCAAGGTCCAGGCCCAGGTCTGGCAGGACGCGCCGTGGATCGACATCGCCGTCGAGCATGTGCTGAGCGCCCAGGCCAAGGACCTGTCCGGCGTCTTCGTCCTGCCCGACCGCGGCTTCGTGGTCGAGGATCCGGCGTTCCAGTAAGTCCACACCGAAAGGCCGGCGGATTTCGTCGATGCTGACCTCCCTTATCTTGTCATCGCCGGGCTTGACCCGGCGATCCAGGGGCCACCAGGAGCTGCTCTTGCGGCCCTGGATGCCCGGGTCGAGCCCGGGCATGACAAATGGGGGAACGCGCACAGCACCCGTCGATGGCCCGCCGGCCGATCGGTTTCCGGAGCCCCCATGCTGAACTATCTGATCCGGCGCCTGCTCGGCATCGTCCCGGTCATGGCGGTGATCGCCGTCCTGGTCTTCAGCTTCGTCCACATGCTGCCCGGCGACCCGGCGCGGCTGGTGGCGGGCCTGGACGCGACCGCGGACGATGTGGCGCTGGTGCGCGCCGATCTCGGCCTCGACAAGCCGCTGCACCAGCAGTTCCTGACCTTCCTCGGCAACATCGTCCAGGGCGATTTCGGCACCTCGCTGAAGACCCGTCGGCCGGTGGCGGAGGAGATCGGCGAGCGGCTGATGCCGACGGTCTGGCTCAGCGTCGTCAGCATGGTCTGGGCGGTCATCGCCGGCCTGCTGATCGGCGTGCTGTCCGCGGTCAAGCGCGGCCGCTGGCAGGACTATGGCGGCATGGTCCTCGCCGTCTCCGGCATCTCCTTCCCGCCCTTCTGGCTGGGCCTCTTGATGATCGGCGTGTTCTCGGTCGATCTCGGCTGGCTGCCGACCGGCGGCTACGGCACCTGGCAGCATTTCGTCATGCCGTCGATCGCGCTGGGCCTGACCGTGGCGGCGGTGATGGCGCGCTTCACCCGCTCCGCCTTCATCGAGATCTTCCGCGAAGATTATGTCCGCACCGCCCGGGCCAAGGGCGTGTTCGAGCGGTCGGTGATCTGGAAGCACACGCTGCGCAACGCCATGATCCCGGTCATCACCATGGTCGGGCTGCAATTCGGCTTCCTGCTCGGCGGGTCGATCGTGGTCGAGACCGTGTTCACCTGGCCCGGCCTCGGCCGCCTGCTGGTCGACAGCGTCTCCTTCCGCGACTACCCGGTGATCCAGGCCGAGATCCTGCTGTTCTCGATCGAGTTCATCCTGATCAACCTGGCCGTCGACGTGCTCTACGCCTTCGCCAATCCGGAGATCCGCTACCGATGAGCGCCGTCACCGCCCCCGTCGCCTCGGCCGGCGCGGAGAGCGTCCGCTCGCCGTGGCGCGAATTCTGGCGCCGCTTCCGCCGGCAGAAGGTCGGCGTCATCGCCGGGCTGTTCCTGGTGGCGCTGGTGGTCGTCGCCATCCTGGCGCCCTGGATCGCCCCCTACGACCTGGCTGCGCCGGATTACGAGCGGGTGCTGGAGGGGCCGTCCTGGGCCCATCTCGCCGGCACGGACGCTTATGGCCGCGACATCCTCAGCCGCATCATCTTCGGCGCCCGCATCTCGCTCGCCGTCGGCTTCCTGTCGGTGACGCTGGGCGGCGTCGCCGGCATCCTGCTCGGCCTGGTCAGCGGCTTCTATGGCGGCTGGGTCGACGGCTTCGTGATGCGGCTGTGCGACGTGCTGCTTGCCTTCCCCGGCATCATCCTGGCGATCGGCGTCATCGCCGTGCTAGGCCCCGGCATCGACAATGTGATCTACGCCGTCGCCGTGTTCAGCGTGCCGGTCTTCGCCCGGCTGGTGCGCGGCAGCACGCTGGCGATCAAGCAGACCGTCTATGTCGACGCCGCCCGGGCGATCGGCGTGCGCCACCGCCTGCTGATGCTGCGCCACATCCTGCCCGGCACGCTGCCCAGCGTGATCGTCTACTTCTCGATGCGCATCGGCACCTCGATCCTGACCGCCGCAAGCCTCAGCTTCATCGGCCTCGGCGCCCAGCCGCCCAGCCCGGAATGGGGGGCGATGCTGGCCGATGGCCGCAGCTATCTCGGCGTCGCCGACCACATCACCCTCTTCCCCGGCATCGCCATCTTCGTCACGGTGCTGGCCTTCAACCTGCTCGGCGACGGCCTGCGCGACGCGCTCGACCCGAAGCTGAAGACGTAAGGGAGGCATCGGTGACGGCCCGTCTCGCCCGCGATTTCGGCCTGGTCTGCGGCACGCTGCCGACCGGGCCGCTCAACGCCATCACCGATGTGCCCGGCGTGCTGGTCGGCCATCTCAGCATGCATGCCGGGGACGTGCTGACCGGCGTCACCGCCATCCTGCCGCACAGCGGCAACCTGTTCCGCACCAAGGCCCGCGCCGCGGTCGAGGTGATCAACGGCTTCGGCAAGAGCACCGGGCTGATGCAGGTGGCGGAGCTGGGGACCGTCGAGACGCCGATCCTGCTGACCAACACCTTCGCGGTCGGCACCTGCGCCACGGCGCTGATCCGCGCCGCCATCGCCGCCAACCCCGACATCGGCCGCGAGACCGGCACCGTCAACCCGGTGGTGCTGGAGTGCAATGACGGCTTCCTGTCCGACATCCAGGCCCTGGCGGTGACCGAGACCGACGCGCTGGAGGCGATCAAGGCGGCCAGCGACGGCCATATCGGCCAGGGTTCGGTCGGCGCCGGCACGGGGATGAGCAGCTTCGGCTTCAAGGGCGGCATCGGCACCGCCTCGCGCCGGGTCAAATTGGACCGCGACCATTTCCATCTCGGCGTGCTCGTGCTGGCCAATTTCGGCCGGGCTGGCGACCTGGTGCTGCCCGACGGCCGCCGCCCGGCGCCGCTCACGGAGCCGGCGCCCGAGAAGGGCTCGGTGATCGTGATCCTGGCGACCGACGTGCCGCTGGAGCATCGCCAGCTGCATCGCGTCACCAAGCGCTGCGGCGCGGGCCTGGCGCGGCTCGGCGCCTTCTGGGGCCATGGCAGCGGCGACATCGCGCTCGGCTTCACCACCGCCGACCCGGTGGAGCACGACCGGAAGCGCGACCTGGTCGGGATCAGGGCGCTCAACGAGGCGCGGATCGACCGGCTGTTCCAGGCCGCGGCCGAGGCGACGCAGGAGGCGGTGCTGAACGCCCTCTGCGCCGCCGGGCCTGCCATCGGCCGCAACGGGCACAGCCGGCCCTCGCTCGCGGATTGGCTGGAGGCGGAGGAACGCAAATGAAGATCTATATCTCGTCCGATATCGAGGGCGTGGCCGGGGTGGTCACGCCGCAGCAGGGCCAGCCGGGCAACGGCGAATACGAGCGCGCCCGCCGGCTGATGACCGAGGAGGTCAATGCCGCGATCGAGGGCGCGCTGGAGGGCGGCGCCACCGAGATCCTGGTCAATGACGCGCACGGCCCGATGACCAACCTGCTGCCGGAGCTGCTGCACCCGGCGGCGGAGCTGATCCAGGGCAAGCCGAAGCCACTCAACATGTTCTGCGGGCTCGATGCCGGCCATGCCGCGGTGTTCTGCCTCGGCTACCACGCCCGGGCGTCGGAGCAGGGCGTGCTGGCCCACACCACCAACGGCTTCGCCTTCCGCGCCGTGCGGCTGAACGGACGGCCGCTGGGCGAGGCCGGGATCTACGGCGCCTATGCCGGCAGCCTGGGCGTGCCGGTGGCCATGGTCTCCGGCGACGACCGCTGCGTCGCCGAGCTACGCGGGCATTTCCCCGAGGCCGAGTTCGTCCAGACCAAGCAGGCGCTGGGCAACCGCGCCGCCCGGTCGCTGCCGCTGCCGGCCGCCCGTGCCGCCCTGCGCGAGGGCGCGGCCCGTGCCATCCGCCGCGCCGGGTCGATCCCGCCCTTCCGCATCGACGGCCCCTACACGCTGGAGCTGGAGATGGGTGGCCCAGCTTTGGCCGACCTCGCCGCCACCCTGCCGCCGGCCGAACGGCGCGACGGCGTCACCGTGGCCCTGCCCGCCGGCAGCGTCGCCGACGCCATCCGCTGGATGAACGCCGTATCCGCCATGACCGCATTTCTCCGTTAGTCCCGAGGCTTCCATGACCGACCCATCCCGCGCCGTCCTGGCGATCCATGGCGGCGCCGGCACCATCCGCCGCGACTCGCTGTCGCCGGAGCAGGAGGCGGCCTATCACCAGGGCCTGCGCACCGCGCTCCGTGCCGGCCATCTGGTCCTGGCGGCCGGCGGCTCCGCGCTCGACGCCGTCACCGCCGCGGTGATGGCGCTGGAGGAGGATCCGCTGTTCAACGCCGGCCGCGGCGCCGTCTTCACCAGCGCCGGCGAGATCGAGATGGACGCGGCGGTGATGGACGGGCGCGACCGCCGCGCCGGTGCCATCGCCGGCATCTGCGGCCCGCGCCACCCGGTCCTCGCCGCCCGCGCGGTGATGGAGCGGACCGAGCATGTGATGCTGGCCGGGGAGGGGGCGCGCCGCTTCTGTCGCGAGGCCGGGCTGGAGCACATGGACTCGTCCTGGTTCCGCACCGAGCGGCGCTGGGAAGCGCTGCAGCAGGAGCTGGAACGCCGCCGGCAGGCCCTGCCGGATGATGGCGACCCGGCGCGCAAGCACGGCACGGTCGGCGCCGTGGCCTGCGACGCCGCCGGCAGCCTCGCCGCTGCCACTTCAACCGGCGGCATGACCGGCAAGACTCCGGGGCGGGTCGGCGACTGCCCGGTGATCGGTGCCGGCACCTGGGCCGACAACGCCACCTGCGCCGTCTCCGGCACCGGCCACGGCGAGATCTTCATCCGCTACGCCGCCGGGCACGAGATCGACGCCCGCATGCGCTGGGCCGGCCAGGGGCTGGAGCAGGCGGCCGAGGATGTGGTGCAGGCGCTGCTCGCGCCGGCCGGCGGCTCCGGCGGGTTGATCGCGGTCGATGCCCAGGGCCGCGTCGCGCTGCCCTTCAACTGCGAGGGCATGTATCGCGGCGTGGTCGGGGCCGACGGCGTCCTGCGCACCGCGATCCATCGCGAGGATTTCCGCGTCGAGCCGGTCTAGGCTGGCGGTCGAGGGCGGCGAGTCGCCGCGAAGGGGAGGACAGGATGGCGGTCGATTTGGGGAAGAGGCTGGCGGCGCTGCGCGCGAAGATGCGGGAGGCGGGCGTCGATCTCGTCGCGCTCGGGCCCGGCTCGCACATGCAATGGGCCGCCGGCTTCCACCCGCATGCCGATGAGCGGCCCTGCCTGCTGCTGATCGGGCCGGAACGCGAGGCATTCCTGATGCCGGTGCTGAACGCCGAGGGCTCGCGTGAGGAGACGGCGATCGCCTTCCACAGCTGGGACGACGCCGTCGGGCCGGACGCCGCGCTGGCGGCCGCCCTGGCTGATGTCGGCGCCACCCAGGCGAGCCATGTGGTGCTGGACGAGACGATGCGGGCCGATTTCGCCCTGCTGCTGCTCGGCGTGCTGCCTGGCGCGCGGCACAGCTTCACCGACAGCACCATCGGCGCCCTGCGCATGCGCAAGGATGCGGCGGAGTTCGCCAGGCTGAAGATGAATGCCGGCATCGCCGACCGCGCCATCCAGGCCGCCTTCGCCGCGGCCCGGCCGGGCATGACCGAGCTGGAGCTGGCGGATGTGATCAAGGCCCACTTCGCCTCGGAAGGCGCGTCGCCGCAGTTCTGGATCGTCGGCGGCGGCGGCAACGGTGCCTTCCCGCACCACCAGACCGGCGGGCGCCGGCTGGAGGAGGGCGACGCCGTGGTGGTCGACATCGGCGGCCGCAAGGGCGGTTTCCCCAGCGACATCACCCGCATGGTCGCGATCGGCCGCCCGCCGGAGGGCTACGGCCAGATCCACACCATCGTCGAGAAGGCGGTGCAGGCGGCGCTCAAGGCCGCCAGGCCCGGCGTGCAGGCGAAGGAGGTCGACGCCGCGGCCCGGAAGGTCATCGCCGATGCCGGCTATGGCGAATACTTCGTCCACCGCACCGGCCACGGCATGGGCATCGACGGCCACGAGCCGCCCTACATCACCGCCACCTCGGAGACGGTGCTGGAGGAGGGCATGGTGTTCTCGATCGAGCCGGGCATCTACATCCCGGGCCGCTTCGGCATCCGGCTCGAGGACATCGTGATCCTGCGCGAGGACGGGCCGGAGATCCTGTCGACCCTGCCGCGCGACCTGCACGTGGTGCGGGTCTGATAGGGACAGGCAAAAGGACAGAGCTCAACTTTTATTGTCATTGCCGGGCTTGACCCGGCAATCCAGAAGATGTCGACAATCTCTGAATGCCCGGGTCAAGCCCGGGCAAGACAGTTGTATATAGAATTCTGAGTAACTTAAGCGCCTCACCCGGCCGCCCATTTCGAATCCGGCACCACCACCAGCTTGCCGACGAAGCCCTTGGCCATGAAGTCGGCCTGGGCGCGGTGGAAGTCGGAGAGGTGGTAGACGCCGCCGACCAGCGGCTTCAGCTTGCCCTCCTCGATGTACCGCACCAGCCGGCGGAAGGCGCCGCGCGTGCCCTGGGACGAGCCGTGCAGCTCCAGGTGCTTCAGATACATCGTCCGCAGGTCCAGTTGCACCACCGGCCCGGCGATGGCGCCAGCGGTGGTGTAGCGCCCCTCCGGCCGCAGGATGCGCAGCAGGTCGTTGAACATCGGCCCGCCGACCAGGTCGGCGACGACGTCGATCGGCCGGCCCTTGGTGACCCGCTCCACCGCCGACACCAGGTCGCCGGCATCGCGGGTGACCACCGCCTCGGCGCCGGCGGCCAGCACCGCCTCCTCCTTGCCGCGTCCGACCACGGCATAGGGGATGGCGCCGCGGGCGCGGCACAGCTGGACGATGCCGGAGCCGACGCCGCCCGAGGCGCCGGTGACCAGCACCCGCTCGCCCGCCGCCACCCGGGCGCGGTCCAGCATGTGCTCGCCGGTCAGGTAGGCGCAGCAGAAGGTGGCCAGCTCGACATCCGTCATCGGCGTGTCGACGCGATGGGCGTGGTCGGCCGGCAGCGCCATGTACTCGGCATAGCCGCCGTCGCGGCCATGGCCCATGTAGTCGATATCGGCCAGGCTGTCGTCGTCGCGGTTGTAGAGGCTGAAATCGACCATCACCCGCTCGCCGATCCGTGCGTCCGGCACGCCGGCACCGACCGCGACGATGCGGCCGACCGTGTCGGTGCCCTGGATGCGCGGGAAGGTCAGGGTCGACCGGTCGCCGCGGCCGCGCCAGCTCGACACCGCCTCCGGGTCCGCCTCGGTGCCGTAGGCGCCCTCGCGGACCCAGACATCGGTGTTGTTCATGCCGCAGGCCGCGACCTCGATCAGCACCTCGCCCGCGGCCGGCTTCGGCACCGGCACGTCGTCGCGATGGACCAGCTTGTCGGGCCCGCCATGGCCGGTCAGGACCACGGCGCGCATGGTGGCGGGGATGGTTTCGGCGATCATCGTCCTGCTCACAGCTCCTTCTCCACCGACTCGACGGCGCCGGCCACGGCCTTGACAACGATGTCGGCCTCGTCGCGGGTCAGGCACAGCGGCGGCGCGAAGCCCAGGATGTCACCCTGCGGCAGGGCGCGGGAGATCACGCCGCGGGCCAGCGTCGCCGCGTAGATCCGCGGGCCGACCTTCAGCGCCGGGTCGAAATACACCCGGTCGTCCTTGTCGGCCACGAACTCGACCGCGGCCGCCAGGCCCTCGCCGCGCACCTCGCCGACGATGCGATGCCCGGCCAGCGCGTCGGTCAGCGCCTGCTTGAAATAGGCGCCGGTCAGCTTCGCGTTCTCCACCAGACCCAGGCTGTCGACCAGCTCGAGATTGGCGATCGCCGCGGCGGTGCACAGCGGGTGCGAGGAGTAGGTCCAGCCATGGCCGATGGCGCCGAGCGCGTCGGACCCCTTCTCCAGCACCTTCCACACCTTCTCCGACACGATCACGCCGGACAGGGGCGCATAGGCCGAGGTCAGGCCCTTGGCGATGGTGATCAGGTCCGGCCGGATGCCGTAGTGGTCGGAGCCGAACATCGACCCCAGCCGGCCGAAGCCGGTGATCACCTCGTCGGCGATTAGCAGCACGTCGTACTTGGCCAGCACGGCCTGGATCTTCTCCCAATAGCCGGCCGGCGGCGGCACCAGCCCGCCGGTGCCCAGGATCGGCTCGCCGATGAAGGCGGCCACCGTCTCCGGCCCCTCGGCCAGGATCAGCTCCTCAAGCCTGTCCGCGCATTGCTGCGAGAATTGCTCCTCGCTCAGCGACCGGTCCTCGCGGCGGTAGTAATAGGGCGCATCCGTGTGCAGCACCTGGGCCAGCGGCAGGTCGAAGGCCTTGTGGAACAGCTCGAGCCCGGTGAGGCTGCCGGTCATCAGGCCGGAGCCGTGATAGCCGCGCCAGCGCGAGATGATCTTCTTCTTCTCCGGCCGGCCGAGGATGTTGTTGATGTACCAGACCAGCTTGACGTTGGTTTCGTTGGCGTCGGACCCGCCGAGGCCGAAGAACACCCGCGACATGCCGGCCGGCGCCCGGTCGATGATCATCTTGGCCAGGCGGATCGACGGCTCGCTGCCATGGCCGACATAGGCGTGGTAATAGGCCAGCTCATGCGCCTGGGCGGCGATCGCATCGGCGATCTCGCGCCGGCCGTAGCCGACATTGACGCAGTACAGGCCGGCGAAGGCGTCCAGGCTGCGCTTGCCCTCGCGGTCGGTGATGTAGACGCCCTCGCCGCCGGTGATGATCCGGTTCGGCGTCTCGCCCCGCGCATGGGCCGCCATATGGGTCGAGGGATGGAAGAAGTGGTCGCGATCCCAGGCGTCGAGTTCGTTGCCGCGAAGGGCCATTGGAGGTCTCCTAGAACAGGGGGCGGGCGCTCAGGCGGCGTCCAAACAAAGATACTTGAGCTCGGTGAAGGCCTCGATGCCGTGGCGCGAGCCTTCGCGGCCGAGGCCGGACTGCTTGGTGCCGCCGAACGGGATCGGGGCGCCGGTGATCTTCACCCGGTTGACCGCGACCATGCCGTAATCGAGGGCACGACCCAACCGCAGCGTGCGGGCGCCGTCGCGGGTGACGACATAGGCCACCAGCCCGTATTCGGTGTCGTTGGCGCGGGCAATGACCTCGTCCTCCGCGTCGAAGGCGGTGACGGCGGCGACCGGGGCGAAGGTTTCCTCGCGCATGATCGCGGCGTCGTCCGGCACGTCGGCCAGCACGGTCGGGGCGAAGAACAGCGGCCCGGCGGGGTGGATGTCGCCGCCGGCCAGGCAACGGGCGCCGCGGGCCACGGCCTCCTGGACATGCTCCGCCGCCTTGGCCACGGCGCGGCTGTGCATCAACGGCCCGATCTCGGTCTCGGCATCAAGGCCGTTGCCGACCCTGAGCGTCGCCACCCGCCGGGCGAAGGCCTCGCAGAAGGCGGCATAGACCGGCCGCTCGACATAGATCCGGTTGGCGGCCAGGCAGTCCTGGCCCGAGGTCGCGAACTTCGCATCGATCGCGATCGACACGGCGTGGTCCAGATCGGCGTCGGCAAAGACGATCAGCGGCGCGTGGCCGCCCAGCTCGAGCTGCAGCCGCTTGATCGTCGGGGCGCAGCGCTCGGCGATCAGCCGGCCGATCTCGGTCGACCCGGTGAAGCTGACCGCCCGCACCCGCTTGTCGGCACAGATCCGGCCGACGATCGGCTCCGGGTCGCCGGTGACGATGTTCAGCACACCGGCCGGGATGCCGGCGCGCTCCGCCAGCTCGGCCAGGGCCAGGGCCGACAGCGGGGTCTGTGACGACGGGTGCGCCACCACGGTGCAGCCGGCGGCCAGGGCGGCCGCGGCCTTGCGGGTCAGCATGGCGCAGGGGAAGTTCCAGGGCGTGGCGACGCCGACGACGCCCAGCGGCTCGCGCCGCACCATCACCTCGGCGCCGGGCAGATGGCTGGTGACGGATTCGACGTTCAGCCGCTTGGCCTCCTCGGCGAACCACTCGACGAAGCCGGCGCCGTAGTCGATCTCGCCGCGGGACTCCGCCAGCGGCTTGCCCTGCTCCAGCGTCATCAGCAGGGCCAGGTCCTCCTTCGCCGCCATGATCCGGTCGAACCAGTTGCGCAGCCGGGCCGCGCGCTGCTGCGGCAGCAGCGCCCGCCAGGCCGGGAAGGCGGCCTCTGCGGCGGCGATGGCGCGGTCCGCCTCGGCCGCGCCCAGCCGCGCAACCCGGGCGACGGTGACGCCGGTGGCGGGGTCGTCGACCTCGAACACCGCGCCGTTGGCGGCAGCGGTCCAGCGGCCGTCGATATAGGCCAGCTCGCGCAGCAGCCGGCGATCGGTCAGGCGGCCCAGCGCGTCATGCTGGCTGGGGCGGGTGGCGAGAGCGGTCATTGGCTGAGCCTCCGTCAAGGGCGAGGCCGCCAGGGTAGGGGGAGAGCGGGGGAGAAGGAGACTGTTCGGGCCGTGGTCGAGAGACCAAGTCTCTCGCGGAAGCGGATGGCGGAGAGAAAGTCTCCGGCCTCAAAATCCCTGATATTTCTTCGTCATTCCCGCGAAAGCGGGAATCTCGCGCAGCAAAGAGCACTGCCGGGAAGAGATCCCCGCCTTCGCGGGGATGACGATTGCATTCGGGATCAGGCGTTCTCCGTCCCCGCCAGCATCTCGACCGGCACCGTCGCATCATCCTTCACCGTGCGCGTGACGATGTAGGTGAAATACCGGTCGATGCCGATCTCCTCCTCCAGCAGCCGGTCGATCAGCCGCTGATAGCCGTCGATGTCGCGCGCCACCACCTTCAGCAGATAGTCGATGCCGCCGCCCAGCGACCAGCAGGCCACCACCTCCGGCACCGCCTTCACCGCCCGCTCGAACCGGTCGAAATCGGCCTGGCGGTGGGCGCCCAGCGTGATCTCGACGAACACCATGGCGAAGGGCGCGATCCGGCGCAGCGCCAGCCGGGCGTGGTAGCCGGAGATCACGCCCTCGCGCTGCAGCCGGTGCAGCCGGGTCCAGCACGGCGTCGGCGACAGCCCGACCTTCTCGGCCAGGGCCAGCTTGGTGATCCGCCCGTCGCGCTGGATCTCGGCCAGGATGCGCAGGTCGATGGGGTCGAGCTTGACGGAAGTCATGGCAAACCATGCCGGTGCGCAATTCGGGTTGTCAATTGAACTGATTGTGGATCACAGTCCAATCATGACAATGTGGCAGCCTGATCCCACCGCCCTGCGGCGGCCCGCCTATCTCTCCTTGGCCGACCAGATCGCGCGGGCGATCTCGGATGGGCGGCTGCAGCCGGGGGAGCGGCTGGCGACCCACCGGCACATGGCCGAGACGCTGGGCCTGTCGGTGCAGACCGTCAGCCGGGCCTATGAGGAGCTGATCCGCCGCGGCCTGATCTCCGGCGAGACCGGGCGCGGCACCTTCATCCGCCCGCCGCAGCGCGAGCCCGTGCCGCCTTACATCCCCGAGCGGCTGAGCGAGGTCATCGACCTCTCGATCCTGAAGCCGGTGGTGTGCGAGACCCGCCACATCGACGCAATGAAGGCGGCGCTGCACGCGCTGGCGGACGACCTGCCGCATTCCGCCGTGCTGTCCTTCCGCCCGAACACGCTGTTCGCCCGCCACCGCCGGGTGGCACAGGCCTGGCTGCGCGAGCATTGCGGGGTCGAGGCCACGCCCGGCACCATCCACCTGACCAACGGCGCCACCTCCGGCATGACCATCGCCCTGATGGCCGCGGCCCCGCCGGGGTCGACCGTGGTGACCGAGGCGGTCGGCCACCACACGCTGGTGCCGCTGGCCGCCTATCTCGGCCTCAGGCTGCGCGGCGTGGCGATCGACGCCGAGGGCGTGATCCCGGAGGCGCTGGACGAGGCCTGCAGCGAGGGCGATGTCCGCGCCCTGTTCGTGATGCCGAACCCGATCAACGCCACCGCCAGCCTGATGGGCGAGGCGCGGCGGGCCGGGATCGTCGAGGTGGCGCGCCGCCACGGGTTGCAGATCATCGAGAACGACGTGCTGGCGCCCCTGCTGACCGAGCGCCTGCCGCCGCTGGCCGCCCTGGCGCCGGAGCGCACGCTCTACGTCACCACCTTCACCAAATGCGTGATGCCGGGGCTGCGCGCCGGCTATCTGGTGGTGCCGGACCGGCTGGGCCCGGGCGTCGCCAACCGCAGCCTGGTCACCAGCTGGATGGCCACCGGGCTGATCGCCGAGCTGGCCGCCCGCTGGGTCGAGAACGGCACGGCGGCGGAGCTGGTGCGCTGGCAGAACGAGGCGATTCGCGGCCGCCAGGCGATCGCGGCCGAGCTTCTGGCCGGCATCCCGCACAAGGCCCATCCGGAGGGGCTGCATGTCTGGCTGCCGCTGGGCGAGGGGCGGTCGGAGGAGGAGTTCGTGTCGCATGCCAGGCTGCAGGGCGTGGCGATCGCGCCCGGCGCCTCCTTCGCCATCGGTGGCGCCGCCGAGGGCGGCATGGACCGGCAGCCGGCGGTGCGCATCTCGGTCGGCTCGACCACGCCGGAGCAGCTGCGCGACGGGCTGAAGATCGTCGTCAACCTGCTGCAGGGCGAGCCGGAGCCGGTGCTGCTGGCGATGTAGGAAATGGCAAGCCGCTGCCTAAGGAATCATCACGTCGGGTCAAATTGTACTGATTTGTTTTTCCATTTGACATGATTTTGTCTCCCTTCCATCGTTGGCGGCAACACAGGCCCGTCGCCAACAGGGAGAGCGACTTGGCGAACTCCGCATCGGATCCGTGCATCAGCGTCGAGGGCGTGACCAAGCGCTTCGGGCCGCTGACCGTCCTCAACGACCTGAATTTCACCGTGAAGCCGGGCGAGAAGCTGGCCCTGATCGGGCCGTCCGGCTCCGGCAAGACCACCATCCTGCGCATCCTGATGACGCTGGAGGAGATCAACGGCGGCCATATCCGCATCGAGGGCGAGCAGCTGTTCCACATGCCGCGCAACGGCGGGCTGGTGGCGGCCGATGACCGCCATCTGCACAAGATGCGCGCCAAGATCGGCATGGTGTTCCAGCTGTTCAACCTGTTCCCGCACAAATGCGTGCTGGACAACGTGACCCTGGCGCCGATCCTGACCAACGGTGTCGACCGCAAGACCGCCGAGGCCCGGGCGATGGAACTGCTCGAGCTGGTCGGCATGGCGGAGAAGGCCAAGGCGATGCCGGCGCAGCTGTCCGGCGGCCAGAAGCAGCGCGTGGCGATCGCCCGCGCTTTGGCGCTGAAGCCGAAGATCATGCTGTTCGACGAGGTCACCTCGGCGCTCGACCCCGAGCTGGTCGAGGAGGTGCTGAACGTCATGCGTCGCCTGGCCGCCGAGACCGACATGACCATGCTGCTGGTCACCCACGAGATGAGCTTCGCCCACGACTTCGCCGACCGGGTCCTGTTCTTCGACCGCGGCCGGATCGTCGAGGAGGGGCCGCCGGACGAGATCTTCCGGCACCCGCGCGAGGAGCGGACCCAGACCTTCCTCAAGAAGATCATCGCCGCCGGCCAGCGGATCTGACCGCGGCGGCACCGCAAACGAGAGAACAGGAGAGGCAGAAATGAACAACCGATTTTGCGCGAGTCTGGTCCTGGCCGCCGTATCGGCCGTGGCCCTGGCGCAGCCGGCTGCGGCCGACACGCTGGACAATCTGAAGGAGCAGGGCTTCGCCCGCATCGCCATCGCCAATGAGCCGCCCTTCACCGCGGTGGCGGCGGACGGCAAGGTCTCCGGCGCCGGGCCGGACGTGGCGCGCGAGGTGTTCAAGCGCATGGGCGTGCCCGACGTCGTCGCCTCGATCTCGGAATACGGTGCCATGATCCCCGGGCTGCAGGCCCGCCGCTTCGACGCCGTCACCGCCGGCCTGTTCATGAAGCCGGAGCGCTGCCGCGCCGTGGCCTATTCCCAGCCGATCCTGTGCGACGGCGAGGCCTTCGCGGTGAAGAAGGGCAACCCGTCGAACTTCCAGAGCTACGCCGACATCGCCGCCAATGCCGACGCCAAGATCGGCGCGCCGGGCGGCGGCACCGAGGAGCGGCTGGCGCTCGAGGCCGGGGTGCCGCGCGACCGCGTGATCGTGGTGCCGGACGGGCAGAGCGGCATCAAGATGCTGCAGGACGGCCGCATCGACGTCTATTCGCTGCCGATCCTGTCGATCCAGGACCTGCTGAAGAAGGCCAGCGACCCGAACATCGAGATGGTCGGGCCGGTGAAGAACGCGCCGGTCTATTGCGATGGCGCCGCCTTCCGCAAGCAGGACACGGCGCTGCGCGACGCCTTCGACAAGGAGCTGGCGGCGCTGAAGCAGTCCGGCGAGTTCGCCAAGATCGTCGAGCCCTACGGCTTCTCGGCCAAGGCCGCGCTCGAGACCAACCGCGACGCGATGTGCGGCGGCCCGAACTGACAACCTTGTCCGTCATTCCCGCGAAAGCGGGAATCTCTATCCGATCGTCCGGTCGCGAGATCCCCGCTTTCGCGGGGATGACGGTCAGAAATGGAAATGACGTCCACACGATGACCCCGCCACGACGAGCCGCCGCATGAGCGAATGGGAAGGCTATCTCGGGCTGATCCTCGACGGCGCCTGGGTGACGATCGAGCTGACCGTGCTGGGCTGCGCCCTGGCGCTGGTGGTCGCCTTCCTGGCCGGGCTGGGGCGGCTGTCGTCCAGCTGGGCGCTGCGCAGCATCGCCACGACCTATGTCGAGTTCTTTCGCGGCACCTCGATCTTCGTGCAGCTGTTCTGGATCTATTTCGTGCTGCCGCTGGCGGGGTTCGAGCTGAGCCCGCTGCTGGCCGGCGTGCTGGCCCTCGGCCTCAATGTCGGGGCCTATGGGGCCGAGGTGGTGCGCGGCGCCGTGCAGTCGATCGGGCGGGAGCAGCGCGAGGCCTGCGTGGCGTTGAACCTCACCCGGCGGCAGAGCCTGTGGCACGTCATCCTGCCCCAGGCCTTCGTGCTGATGCTGCCGACCTTCGGCAACAACGCCATCGAGCTCCTGAAGGCCACCGCCGTGGTGTCGCTGATCTCGCTGACCGACCTGACCTTCCAGGCCCAGATCGTGCGGGCCCAGACCGGCAGCACCGCCTTCCCCTTCCTCACCATCCTGGTGATCTATTTCGCGCTGGCGATGCTGATCTCGGCCGGGGTGCGGGCCTTGGAGCGCCGCCTGGCCCGCGGCCTCGACGGCGTGCGGAGCTGAGCCATGGATTGGGACTGGGCCTTCGTCGCCGAGATCCTCCCGACCCTGATCGAGGGCGTGAAGATCACCATCCTGGCCACCCTCCTGGGCTATGCCCTGGCGGTGGTGCTGGGCCTCGGCCTCGCCTTGCTGCGCCGCACCCGCCGCCGCTGGCTGGCGCGCAGCGTCAACTTCCTGATCGAGTTCATCCGCGGCACGCCGCTGCTGGTGCAGCTGTACTTCCTGTTCTACATCATGCCGGATCTCGGCCTGACGCTGTCGCCGCTGACCGCCGGGGTGATCGGCCTCGGCCTGCACTACGCCACCTACACGGCGGAGGTGTACCGCGCCGGCATCGACAATACCCCGCGCGGCCAGTGGGAGGCGGCGAAGGCCTGCAACCTCACTGTGGGGCAGAGCTGGCGCCATGTGATCCTGCCGCAGGCGATCCCGCCGATGCTGCCGGCCCTGGCCAACTACTTCATCGCCATGTTCAAGGAGACGCCGCTGCTCTCCGCCATCACGGTGCTGGAGCTGATGAACCAGGCCCGCAGCGTCGCCAACTTCAACTACCGCTACCTGGAGCCGATGACGCTCGTCGGCGCCTTCTTCCTCGTCATCAGCCTGATCGCCGTGGTCGGCCTCCGCTATCTGGAGCGCCGCTTCCGGCCGCTGCGCTGAGCCGGAGCCCGACATGGTTGAGATCGAACGGTCCGCTTTGCCGCTCAGCTTCGACGACCGGCCGCTGCCGAAGCGGGTCGGCCTCGTCATCCTGGCGACCGACCACACCAGCGAGCCGGATTTCCGCCGCATGGTCGCCAGCGACCGGATCGGCGTCTATGTCGCCCGCATCGCCTATGCCAACCCGACCACGCCGGAGAACCTCCGCCGGATGCAGCCCCGCCTCAGCGAGGGCGCCGGGCTGATCCTGCCGGAGGAGGAGCTCGACCTCGTCTGCTACTCCTGCACCTCGGCCTCGGTGGTGATGGGCGACGATGCGGTCGAGGAGGCGATCCGCGAGGCCAAGCCGGGCGTCACCGTGGTGACCCCGCCGCTGGCGGCGCGCCGCGCCCTCGATGCGCTGGGTGCCCGCCGGATCGCGGTGCTGACGCCCTATACGGTCGAGACCAGCCGGCCGATGGCCGCCTACTTCGCCGGCCACGGCCACGATATCGCCCGCTTCACCTGCCTCGGCCTCGACGACGACCGCGAGATGGCGCGGATCAGCCTGTCGTCGATCGTGGAAGCGGCCGAGGCGGCGATGGCGCCGGAGGCCGAGGCGCTGTTCATCTCCTGCACCGCCTTGCGCGCCGCCGGCGTGGTGCCGGAGATCGAGCGCCGGATCGGCAAGCCGGTGGTGACCAGCAATCTCGCCACCGCCTGGATGAGCCTGCGCCTCTGCGGCGACGACCGCCCCCGGCCGGATCTCGGCCGGCTGATGGCGCTGTGAGGGGCGGGCGATGGTTCTACATCCGCTCTCTTCATTGTCATTGCCGGGCTTGACCCGGCAATCCAGGGGCCGCCCAGGGCGGCATCGGCATTCCCTGGATGCCCGGGTCAAGCCCGGGCATGACAGGAAAGGGGAAGGGCGTAGCCAAAGTGCTGGTGCCCCTCGTTTGAGTCCCCCCTCCCCTTGCGGGAGGGGGATAGGGGGAGGGGGGTCTCTCCGTCCGAACCGGCCACGGTCTGTCGAAAATCCGAGGCCTATCGCATTCGCGCGCGGACGCGCGCAGACCCCTCCCCCTGCCCCCCTCCCGCAAGGGGAGGGGGGACTAAAAGGGGTGTGCCTGCGTCCTGAAGGGACAGGGCGATGACCCGTACCGTCACCCTCGACACCATCCGCGCCGCCGCCGACCGCATCGCCGGCGAGGTCGTTCGGACGCCGCTCATCCGTTCGACCACCCTGTCCGACCGCGCCGGCGCCCCGGTGTTCCTGAAGCTGGAGACGCGCCAGACCACCGGCAGCTTCAAGCTGCGCGGCGCCACCAACGCCGTGCTGTCGCTGCCGCCCGGGGCGCGGAATGTCGGCATCGCCGCGGCCTCGACCGGCAATCACGGTCGCGGCCTGGCCCATGCCGCCGCCCGCCAGGGCCTGCGCTGCATCGTCTGCATGTCCGCTCTGGTGCCGGAGAACAAGGTCGCCGCGATCCGCGCGCTGGGCGCCGAGATCCGCATCGTCGGTCGGTCCCAGGACGACGCGCAACAGGAGGTCGACCGGCTGGTGGCGCAGGAAGGCTTCACCGCCATCCCGCCCTTCGACCACGCCGATGTGATCTCCGGCCAGGGCACGATCGGGCTCGAGATCGTCGCCGACCTGCCGGAGGTGGCTCAGGTGGTGGTGCCGCTGTCCGGCGGCGGCCTGTTCGGCGGCATCGCCGCCGCCGTCAAGGGGCTGCGGCCGCAGGTCCGGATGGTCGGCGTGTCGATGGCGCGCGGCCCGGCGATGCGGGACAGCCTCGCCGCCGGCCGCCCGGTCGCGGTGGAGGAGCTGCCGACCCTGGCGGATTCGCTCGGCGGCGGCATCGGCCTCGACAACCGCCATACCTTTGCGCTGGCCCGCGACCTGCTGGATGAGGCGGTGCTGCTGACCGAGGCCGAGATCGCCGCCGCGATCGACCACGCCTATGCGGCGGAGCAGGAGATCGTCGAGGGCGGCGGCGCCGTCGGCATCGGCGCGCTCCTGGCCGGCAAGCTCACCATATCCGGCCCGACCGTCCTGGTGGTCTCGGGCCGCAACATCGACATGGCGCTGCACCGCAAGATCGTCAGCGGCGCCTGGGAGGAGACACCGTGCCCCGCATGACCATCGTGACGGAGGCGGAGCTGCGCCGCGCCGTCCCGCTCGACCGCGACGCCGTCGCCTGCGTCGAGGACGCGTTCCTGGCGCTGGCCACCAAGGACGTGGCGATGCCGCCGATCCTGCGTCTCGACATCCCCGAGCATCGCGGCGAGGTCGACGTCAAGACCGCCTATGTCCCAGGCCTCGACGGCTTCGCCATCAAGATCAGCCCCGGCTTCTTCGACAACCCGAAGCTGGGCCTGCCCAGCACCAACGGGCTGATGGTGCTGTTCAGCACCCGGACCGGGCTGGTCGACGCCGTGTTCCTGGACAACGGCTATCTGACCGATGTCCGCACCGCCGCAGCGGGCGCGGTGGCGGCGAAACATCTCTCGCGCCCGGATTCCCGGGTGGCGGCGATCTTCGGCGCCGGGGTGCAGGCGCGGCTGCAGCTCGAGGCCCTGACCCTGGTGCGGCCGATCGCCGAGGCCCGGATCTGGGCCCGCGACCCCGACCGGGCGCAGGCGGTGGCGGCCAAGCTTTCGGACGAGCTGGGCCTCGCCGTCCATGCCGAGGCGGCGCCGGAGGCCGCGGTCGACGGCGCCGACATCATCGTCACCACCACCCCGGCGGCCGAGCCGATCCTGCGCGCCGACTGGCTGTCGCCCGGCCAGCATGTCACCGCCATGGGATCGGACGCCGAGCACAAGAACGAGCTGGACCCGGCGATCCTCGCCCGCGCCGATCTCTATGTCGCCGACAGCCTGGCCCAGACGCGCCGGCTGGGCGAGCTGCACCACGCCATCGCCGCCGGGGCCGTGGCTGCCGACGCCGTCTTCCCCGAGCTCGGCGCCGTCATCGCCGGCCGGGCGCCCGGCCGGCCCTCCGCCGCCGCCATCACCGTCGCGGACCTGACCGGCACCGGCGTCCAGGACACCGCCATCGCCACCCTGGCCCGCGGCCGCGCCGCCGCCGCCGGGGTCGGCACCCCGTTCGAGAGCTGAGCCGATGGATGGGCCGGCGCCACCCCCTCACCCGAAATCGCTGCGCGATTTCGACCTCTCCCCAAGGAGAGGTGAAAGGAGCCGCCCCAAATCCCCCTCCTCGGGGAGAGGGAGGGGCCCGACGCCGAAGGCGGCGGGAGGGTGAGGGGGCGCGGCCTCACCCTTTCGAGGTGACGGTTCTCTCACGAGACCGGGCTGTGCCGCGCCTGAGACGACAGAAACGCAACCGACACAAGTTCCCGAGGGATCCATGTCTGTCGAACTGAACTTCAGCCGCGAGGAATATGCCGCGCGGCTCGCCAAGACCCGTGCCGCCATGTCCCGCCGGGGCATCGACCTGCTGTGGGTCAGCGACCCGTCGAACATGGCGTGGCTGACCGGCTATGACGGCTGGTCCTTCTATGTCCACCAGGGCGTGCTGGTGCCGCCGGAGGGCGAACCGATCTGGTACGGCCGCGGCCAGGACGCCAACGGCGCCAAGCGCACCGCGTATCTGGCCCATGACAACATCATCGGCTATCCGGACCATTACGTGCAGTCGACCGAGCGGCACCCGATGGACCGGCTGGCCGACATCATCGACTCGCGCGGCTGGGGCCGGCTGTCGATCGGCGTCGAGATGGACAATTACTGGTTCTCGGCCGCCGCCTTCGCCTCGCTGCAGCGCCATCTGCCCAATGCCCGCTTCAGCGACGCCACCGCGCTGGTGAACTGGCAGCGCGCGGTGAAGAGCCCGCAGGAGCTGGACTACATGCGCAAGGCCGCGCGCATCGTCGAGGCGATGCACAAGCGCATCGTCGAGAAGGTCGAGCCCGGCCTGCGCAAGAACGACCTGGTGGCCGAGATCTACGATGCCGGCACCCGCGGGGTCGAAGGCTTCGGCGGCGACTATCCGGCGATCGTGCCGCTGCTGCCATCCGGCGCCGACGCCTCGGCGCCGCATCTGACCTGGGACGACAAGCCGATGCGGTCGGGGGAGGGCACCTTCTTCGAGATCGCCGGCTGCTACAAGCGCTACCACTGCCCGCTGTCGCGCACCGTGTTCCTGGGCAAGCCGACCCAGGCCTTCCTCGACGCCGAGAAGGCGGTGCTGGAGGGGATGGAGGCAGGCTTAAGCGCCGCGCGGCCGGGCAACACCTGCGAGGACATCGCCAACGCCTTCTTCGCCGTCCTCAAGACTTACGGCATCGTCAAGGACAACCGCACCGGCTACCCGATCGGCCTCAGCTACCCACCCGATTGGGGCGAGCGCACCATGAGCCTGCGCCCCGGCGACCGCACCGTGCTGGAGCCCGGCATGACCTTTCACTTCATGACCGGGCTGTGGCTGGAAGACATGGGGCTGGAGATCACCGAGAGCATCGCCATCACCGACAGCGGCGTCGAGATCCTGGCCGACGTGCCGCGCCAGCTCTTCGTCAAGCCATGACAGAGCTTCCGCCCTCGCCGATCGTCCCCTCGGTCGATTTCGATCGCGACGGGGTGCAGCACGGCACGCTGCGCCTGCCCTACAGCCGGGACGATTCCGCCTGGGGCTCGGTGATGATCCCGGTCGCGGTGATCCGGAACGGGGAGGGGCCGACCGCGCTCCTCACCGGCGCCAATCACGGCGACGAATATGAGGGGCCGATCGCCCTGTTCGACCTGGCGCGGACCCTGGACCCGGCGCAGGTTAGCGGCCGGGTGATCATCGTCCCGGCGATGAACTACCCGGCCTTCCGCGCCGGCACCCGCACCTCGCCGATCGACAAGGGCAACCTGAACCGCAGCTTCCCGGGACGGCCGGACGGCACGCCGACGCAGAAGATCGCCGACTACTTCCAGCGCCGGCTGCTGCCGCTGGCCGATATCGTGCTCGACTTCCACTCCGGCGGCCGGACGCTCGACTTCGTGCCCTTCGCCGCCGCGCACATCCTGCCCGACAAGGACCAGGAGGCGCGCTGCTTCGCGGCGGTGGCGGCCTTCTCCGCCCCCTGGTCGATGCGGATGCTGGAGATCGACGCCGTCGGCATGTACGACACCGCGGCCGAGGCGGCGGGCAAGGTCTTCGTCACCACCGAGCTCGGCGGCGGCGGCACCGCCACCGCGCGCACGGCGGGGATCGCCAGGCGCGGCGTGCGCAACCTGCTGCGCCATGCGGGGATCCTGCAGGGCGAGGTCGAGCGCGCGCCCAGCCGCTGGCTCGACATGCCGTCGGCCGACTGCTTCCGCTTCGCCGAGCAGGACGGCATGGCCGAGACCTGCGTCGACCTGGGCGACCCGGTGCGCAAGGGCGACGTCATCGCCCGCATCCACCCGGTCGACCGCACCGGCCAGGCTCCGGCGGAATACCGTGCGGCGCTGGACGGCATCCTGGCCGCGCGGCACTTCCCGGGACTGGTCAAGGCCGGCGACTGCCTGGCGGTGATCGGGACAGTGGAGGGGTAGGGCGGCGGCAGGTGCCCGGCCGACGGGGATGGTGACGGGGCGCGGTCAGGGTTCCGATGCGCTCGCCGGCCCGGCGGGCACGGTGAACCGGAAGACGGCTCCCCGCGGCTGGTTCGTCTCCACCCACAGCCGGCCCCCATGCGCCTCGACGATCGAGCGGCAGATCGCCAGACCGATGCCCGTTCCGCTGGGCTTCGTCGTATAGAAGGCCTCGAACAGCCGGCTCGTGCTGCTCGGATCGACACCCGGACCCGAATCCCGCACCTCCACGCGCACCTCGCCTGCCTCGGTCCTGCCGGTGCTGATCAGCAGCTCTCGCGCGTCCTTGCTGATCGCGCTCATGGCTTCGACCGCATTGATGATCAGGTTGAGGGCGACCTGCTGCAGCTGGACCCGATCGCCTTCGATCGGCGGCAGGCCGTCGGTGAGGTCCGTCCGCACCGAGACGGCGTTCTTCGTCGCCTCGCTGCAGGTGAGCTCGATCACCTCGCGGATCGCCTCATTGATCTCCAGGCGATCGTTCTGCGGCGGCGCCTTCCTGATCAGGGCGCGAACCCGGCCGAGCGTGTTGCTCGCGCGATTGCCGTCCCGGACGATGCGATCGAAGGCCGCCCGGGCCCTGTCCACGTCGGGCCGCGGGCGGTCGAGCCAACGCAGGCCGGCCATGGCATTGGTCACGGCTGCGGCAATGGGCTGCTTCATCTCATGGGTGATCGAGGCGGCGAGATAACCCAGCGTCGCGAGCCGGTTCGCGTGAGACAGCTCGGTCATCGCGATCGCGTCGATGCCGGAGGTGGCTCGGCTGGTCTCGGTACAGGGATGCTCAGGATCGTCACGGTCGCTCGACGCTTGCATCGCTGGATCCTTTCAGGCCGGATCTCGAAGATCTCGACCCAGGGGCTGTCATTCGGCGGGACGTCGAGCCAGACCTGCATCGCTGGGATCGAAACCGGTGACGTCCGGCGGTGCGGAGCACGGCAGGCGCCGCCTCAGTTGCCGCTCCGCCGAGCGCGAGATGATCGAACGTCCTCATGGTCGACCAGCCTCCTCCGCGGGGAAACCTTCGCTGATGATGATGCCGGATGATGCGTGCACCACCGGTCAACCGTGAGTTTACTCTTGTAAAAAAGGGTAAAGCCGCGCCCCTCGCGTCGAGGATCGGCCTTCAATCCGGACGCGGCCGAAGCGTGTCGATCCATGCGCCGGCTGTCCTGAGATCACTCGTGTCGTGACCCTCGGTGAAGCGATCATAGACGGAGGACAGGAGCTCGTAGGCCTCCGCGACATTGCCGCCCTGGTGCCGGAGCTGGGCCAGGCACGTGACGGCCCGCAGTTCCCATGACAAGGCGCCTTGCCGCCGCGCCCAGTCCGAGGCTTGCTCGAAGTGCTCCTCGGCCGCCGCAACCGATCCCTTGGCCCAGGCGAGCCGGCCCTTCACGCGCAAGAGCTCCGACAGGCACCAGCGATCTTCATGGGTTTCGCAGCGAGCCAGCCCCTCATCGACGGCGACCAGTCCCTCCTCGATCTCGCCGGCATCACACATCGCTTCGGCCAGCATGGCCAGAATGAAGGTGGAGTGTGCCTCGAACCCGGTATGCCGCAGTTTCCTGACGGCCGCTCGCAAGTGTGGCAGCCCGGTTTCGGGGTCGGTTGATCGAATCAGCCGGATCGCCTCGTAGCAGCGGCCGCTGGCCTCCCAGATCAGGAAGCCGTGCTTGGCGGCAAGATCGAGCAGCAGTGCAATCAGGCGCTCTGCCGCGTCCGGATCGCCGACCAGCAGCGCGAGCGGTATTGCGGTTTCGTTCAGGACGTACTGCAACGTCATGACATGGCCGAGCGCCTCAGCGTCTGCCAGAGACCCCTGCGACAGACTCAGCGCCTGGTCGGGTGCCCCCTGCAGCCAGAGAACACGGGCAAGATTCGCACGTCCGACAATGCTGTGATCCACGCGAAAGCCAGCCGTATGCCATCGATGCAAATCACGCTCATACCGCGAGAGCATGTGTTCAAGAAATCGTTTGGCCTCTGCCTGCTCCCCAAGATAATGATGCGAGATCGCGATGGCACGATGACCCAGTAGAAGCTTTGCCGTTTCGTCGAGTTTTGTTGCCAGATCACAAAACCGTTCCGCAAATCTCAAAGCGATCCGGGGAGAGCCGCCATAAAGCCTCGCGTTCCATAAGCCCCACAGCGCCCGTGCCTCGTAGTCTGCTTCGCCGAGTTCGGTGGCGAGTTCGAGGGCGCGCAGCCAGGCGGCATCAGTGGCTTCGCCGGGGCCCCGCGTATAGACCACGGCCGCCCCCAACGCCGAGCGCAGCCGCATCTCGTTGCGCAAATCGTCATGGGACTCCGCCGCGATCGCATCGAGCGCCCGCTCGGCACTCGCCACACCGGCGTGGAGCTGGCCCAGATCAAACAACAGTATCGCGGCGGCGACGGACAGCGAGACGCCGATCGCCGGATCGCCGCCGGCCGAGAATGCCCAATCGAGCGCCGAGCGTATGTTGTCGACCTCCTGGCGATAGATGGCCAGCCATTCATCGTTGGAGCGACGGGTCCATTCCGCCTGCGCGCGGTCCAGCAGGTCGCGATAGAACTCGGCATGAGCGCGCGAGACCAGTGCAGCTTCTCCGCTGTCGCGGAGCTTTCCGATCGCATAGGCGCGCGTCGTGTCGAGCAGCCGGTAACGCACGGCGGCGCCGCTCACATCCGCCGAGATCAGCGACTTCGCCACCAGATTCGCCACACCCCCGACGACCTCGGGGACAGCGATGTGGCGGCCCGCCGCGACGGCACAGGCGGATTCGAGCGTGAAATCGCCGGCGAATATGGCAAGGCGACGCAGAATGACGCGCTCATCCTCCGACAGGAGCTGGTAGCTCCAGTCGAGTGTCGCGGCCAAAGTCTGCTGCCGCGCCGGAGCGGTCCTCCGCCCCTGGTTCATCAGCCGGAACCCGTCATTGAGGAGGGCCGAGAGCTCATGGATGCCGAAGGCGTCGATGCGGGCGGCGGCAAGCTCGATCGCGAGGGCGATCCCGTCGAGTTTCCGGCAGATCTCGGAAACGACGGGCGCCTCGGCGTCGCTGAGCTCGAAATCTTCCCGGCTCGCCGTCGCGCGTTCGACAAACAGCTGCACCGCCGGAAAGCCGAGCGCCTCGGCGGCGGTTGGATCGGACCCGCGGGGCGGGCTGGTCAGCGGCGGCAGGCGGTGCACGTGCTCCTGTCTTAACCGCAGCGGTTCCCGGCTGGTCGCCAGGATGTGCACGCCGGGAGCGCCGGTGACGATCTGCTCCGCCACGGCCGCCGCGGCTCCGATGACGTGCTCGCAGTTGTCGAGCAGGATCAGCAGCTGCCTGTTCCGCAAATACGCCAGCAACCCGTCGACGATGTCCTGTGAGTGAATGGTCAGCCCGAGTGCCGACGCCAGGGTGCCCGGCACGAGCCGGGGATCGCGCAACGGCGCCAGATCGACGAACCAGATGCCGTGATCGTAAGCCGATGTCAGGGCCTCGGCTGTGGCGAGCGCAACGGTCGTCTTGCCGATGCCGCCAGCCCCGACGATGGAGACGAGCCGGTGCTGCGGCAGGCGCCGCAGCAGCGCATCGACACTGTCGGCCCGCCCGATCGCCCGCATCAATGCGGGCGGCAGATTGTGCATGCGCTGGCCGGCGGGCGGCTGATCCGCCGGCACCGGCTCGCCGGCATCCACCGGCGCCACGAAGCGATAGCCGCGGCCGGAAACGCTTGTGACATAGCGATGCCCCGGCCGGCCGTCGCCGAGCGCCTTTCTCAGCGCCGTGATCTGGACCCTCAGATTGGCTTCTTCGACGAAGATCCCGGGCCAGACGCGGGCCATCAGTTCCGACTTGGTGACCAACTCGCCCGGACGTTCGACCAGCGCGGTCAGGATCTCCAGGGACCGATGGCCCAGGCGAACCGTTCTTTCCCCCTCCAGAAGCAGCCGCCGGGACGGCAGGAGGCGGAAAGGGCCGAACGAATAGGCACGGTCGCGCGAGGCGGACGCGTCGACCACAGCGATTTAGCCTTTTTTTGCAATTTCTAACTTTTCTAAGAGTATGGGCGCTCTCGCGGCTTGTCCATTCCGGCCGAGCCGGCAGGCGGTTGGCGGAAGGGGGTAGGCCCTATCCGGCAGGGTGCCGGCCGGCCGTCACAGCACCGTCTCGAGCCGGCTGAAGCGGACCGGGAGGATTTCCCGGGCGTGGAGCGTTCCGGCCGTGTCCTTGTCGATGACCGTGAGGATCTGCGCCTGGTCGGGGCCCAGCGGCATGACCAGGTGGCCACCCGGCCGCAGCTGGTCCAGGAGCGCCATCGGCGGCTGGTCGGCGGCGGCCGTCACCATGATCCTGTCATAGGGGGCGTGCTCGGCCCAGCCGCGGGAGCCGTCGCCGATGCGGATGCCGACGTTGGACGTGCCCAGCCGGCGCAGGCGCGACTGGGCCTCGCCGGCGAGCTCCTCGACGATCTCGACGCTCCAGACCCGGGCTGCCAGCTCGGCCAGCACCGCCGCCTGGTAGCCGAGGCCGGTGCCGACCTCCAGCACCACCTGGTCTGGCTCGGCAGCGAGCAGGTGGGTCATCAGCGCACAGATGAAGGGCTGCGAGATCGTCTTGTCGAAACCGATCGGCAGCGGCCCGTCATGATACGCGACGGCCGCGAGCTCCAGTGGGACGAAGTGGTGCCGCGGCACCCGCCCCATCGCCGCCAGCACCCGCCTGTCGAGCCCGACATGTCCGAGTTCGTCGCTCATCAGATCGGCATGGATCGCGATCACCTCGACCATGTGCCGGCGCAGGATCGCGAAGTGCTGCTCTTCCATCGGCTTCATGGGCGGTGGGCCTCGTCCCGGTCCAACGTGCCTCCGGAGTATCCCGCCGAGCGGGTGTGCAGGTCCACAGCCATGCGCGCCTCCTTTGCCGGACCTGCCGGCCGATGCCATATCGATGGCGGGAGCAACGATGGAGTTCCGACCCCGTGCAGCCCGACCTGTTCGGCCCGTCACCGTTCGCCGGCCTGTCGACCGTCGAGGATATCGTCACGCCGGACGAGGAACGGCGGCTGACCGCGGCGGTCGACGGGGCGGAGCTGTCGCCGTTCCGCTACCAGGGCTGGGAAGGCCGGCGCCTGACCGCCACCTTCGGCTGGCGCTACGATTTCGAGGATGGCGGCTTCCGGCCGGCGGAGCCGATCCCGGACTGGCTGTTGCCGCTGCGGGAGAAGGCGGCCCGCTTCGCCGGGCTGGGGCCGGCCGAGCTGGCCCAGGCGCTGCTGATCCGCTACGACCCCGGCGCCGGCATCGGCTGGCACAAGGATCGGCCGGTGTTCGAGCATGTCGTCGGCGTCTCGCTCGGCGCGCCGGCAACGATGCGCTTCCGCCGCCGCCGATCGGAGGGCGGCTTCGACCGCCGTTCCGTGCCGCTGCCGCCGCGCTCCGCCTATCACCTGTCCGGCGAGGCGCGGCACGGCTGGGAGCACAGCATTCCGGAGATGGAGGCGACGCGCTGGTCGGTGACGTTCCGCAGCCTGTCCGGCCGCTGATCAGCCGAACGCCACCAAGCCCCGCAATTGGTCGAACTCCGCCACGATCGGCGCGCCGGCGTCGTTCGGCTTGACCGATGGGTCGCGGATGACCTGGATCACATGCACGCCCGCCTGCCGCGCCGCCGCCACCTCGCGCGGATTGTCGGTCAGGAACAGGATGCGGTCGGGCGCGGCGCCGAGATCGGCCGCGATCTTCAGATAGGAGTCCGGCACCACCTTGGCGCCGATATCGGTGTCGTAGTGCCGGCCGAAATAGGGCCGCAGGTCGCCGCGGTTGGAGTTCTGGAAGAACTCGACCTGCGCCTTGACCGAGCCGGAGGAGAAGATGTGCATCGGCATGCCGGCTTTGCGCCAGCCCTCCAGCGCCGCATGGGCGTCGTCATAGATATGGCCCTTGAAGGCGCCTTCGTTGTAGCCCTCCTCCCACACCAGCCCCTGCAGCAGCTTCAAGGGCGGCACCTTCTGGTCGGCATCCTGCCAGGCGATCAGGGCGGCGACCGGGTCCTGGCCCGGCTCGATCCGCTCCGCCGTCTCCCGCAGCGCCCGCTGCACCACCGGATGGTCCGAGTGCTTGGCGACGAAGACCGGGATTCGTTCGCGGGCGAAGGGGTACAGCACGTCCAGCACATAGCGCTGCGAGCTGATCGTGCCCTCGATGTCGAGCAGGATCAGGTCGATCGGGTGGGTCTGGAAGGTCAGGGTCATCTCGGTCTCTCAGGCAGCGCGTGCAGCCGCCACGATATCGTCTGTCGTCCGGAAACGCTCGGACTGCGTCAGCATGCGGCGGGCCAGCAGCACGGTGCGGCGCTCGCAGGCGGCGCGGCGGTCCGGGTCGGCGATGCGCAGGAAGTCGGCGACATGGGCGTAGCTGAACACCCGGCGGATCATCTTCAGCGCCGCGAACCCGACCATGTCGGCGAAGATCTCCTCCTCCAGCGCCTCGTAGTCGCCGCGCAGCAGGGCCGCCGAAGCGGGCTTCGGGAACAGGTCGTCATGCCAGGCGTCGCCGCCGCCCTCCGTCTCCCACAGCGTGCGGAAGGTGCGGCTGAAGCTGTCCCACAGCAGCTCCGGCTGCTGCAGCAGCCATTCGGCCATGGCGGCGCGATCGTCCGCCGGCGTGGCGTGGCCGGGCTGGGCCAGGTGACTGATCAACAGGTTGGCGAGATAGGCGCCGAGGTCGAAGCCGATCGGGCCGTACAGGGCGAATTCCGGGTCGATCACCTTGGTGTCCGTCTCGGTCACCATGATCGCCGCGGTGTGCAGGTCGCAATGGATCAGCGCCTGGCCCACGGTCAGGAAGCGCTGGGCCAGCCGGCCGGCGGCGCGTTTGAGCTCGACATCCTCGCGGAAGCCATGGGCCAGGTCGTCCAGCTGCGGGCTGGTCCAGGAGCTGCGCGGGTTGTCGCGATAGGCATCCTGGAAGATCAGGTCGAGGGTGATGCGCTGCAGCTCCACCCCGGCGGCGAAGCGGGCCTGCCATTCCCGCACCCGCTCCAGCGGCTGGTGGAAGGGCGAGGTGCGATAGCAGGCGCGGGCGACGAAGGCGCCGATATCGGCCGAGACGCGGGGGAAGCGCCGGCCCTCGATCAGGGCGTAGCGCAGCGTCTCGTGCGGCGTCAGCAGCTCCATCGCCAGGATCTGGCGGCCGGGGTCGTAGTGGTGGAGCTTCGGCAGCGCGTCCTCGGCCAGCGGGCCGACGATGGCGAGGTAGGACTGCTCGAAATAGGCGCGGTTGTCGGGCAGCGGCCAGCTCTCACCGGCATGGCGCACCCAGGGCAGGGCCTGCTTCAGGCACAGGCCGCCGGCCGGGCCGCGGACCAGGAAGACGACATTGAGGAAGCCGTCGCTGGCCTCGCGGATGTCCCAGCCCGCCGGGTCGCCGCCGAGGATCGCCGCCAGGTCCGGATGGGCGGCGAGATAAGTGCGGGCGGCTTCAGTGTCGAGGGCGCGGGGCTTGTCGGGAGTGAACGTCATAGAGGAGCAACCCCCTGCTCTTGCCGGAGAGAACCCCCTCCCCCTAACCCCCTCCCGCGAGGGGAGGGGGGACTCAATAAGATTGATCGGGAGGCAAAGAGGCGCGGCCGTCGCCTATGCCGGTGCAAGAGGCTTGAAAGAGCGAGAAAAACCGAGTCCCCCCTCCCCCTGCGGGAGGGGGCTAGGGGGAGGGGGTTCGTGCCGCAAGAACCGCCGCCCGCCCTCACTTCACGCTCCCCTCGGTCAGCCCCGCCACCAGCCAGCGCTGGGCGAGGAGGGCGATGAGGTAGATCGGCGCGATCCCGGCCAGCGAGGCCGCGGCCATCTGGCCGAAATTCACCAGCCGGTCGCCCTGGAACAGCGAGATGCCGACGGTCAGCGTCCGGGTCTCGTCGGCGAAGGTGAAGACCGAGGCGAACAGGAACTCATTGTAGCCCAGGATGACGACGATGATCGCCGTCGCCGCGATGCCGGGGGCGACCAGCGGCGCGATCACCCGGACCAAGGTCAAGAGCGGCCCGGCACCGTCGATCGCCGCCGCATCCTCGATCTCGCGCGGGATCCGCCGCAGGAACGGGATCAGGAGCCACAACGCCACCGGCACGTTGGTCAGGCCGTAGACCAGGGCCAGGCCGATCACGCTGTTGAGCAGGCCGGCCGCCTTCAGCAGGAAGAAGAACGGGATCGCGGCCACGATCGGCGGGGCGACGAAGCTGCCGAAGGCGATCGAGATCAGCCGCTCCCCCGCCTTGTCCAGGCGCAGACAGGCATAGGCCGCCGGCAGGGCGATCAGGATGGTGACGATGCCGCCCAGCACCGCGGTCAGCACCGAATTGACGATGAAGCGGGTCAGCGCCGTGGCGCCGAAGGCGGCCGGCCAGTTGGCCAGCGTCGGCGCCTCCGGCAGGAAGCTGCCGCTCAGCACCTGATCGGGCGATCTGAAGGAGACCGAGAGCAGATAGGCCAGCGGCAGCAGGAAGGCCGCGGCCACCAGCACGGCGACCAGGTCGACCCAGGACCAGCGATGCGGCGCCTGCGGCCGCGCGGGATGGGCGGCGACGGTCATGTGTACCGCGCCTCCAGCCGCTTCGCCGCGCGCGAGGCCGGCCAGATCACCAGGCTGACGAAGCCGACGAACACGAGCGTCGCCGCGGCGGCGCGGCCGACATCGAACTGCTCGAAGGCCAGGCGCCAGATCTGGAAGCCGGAGGTGGTGGTGTCGAAGCCCGGCCCGCCGAAGGTCAGCACATAGACCAGGTCGAACAGCTTGAACGCCATCACCAGCCGCAGCAGGAACACGGCGGCCAGCGTCGGCACCAGGAGCGGCAGGGTGATGTGGCGGAAGCGCTGCCAGGCGGTGGCGCCGTCCAGCCGCGCCGCCTCCATCACCTCCTCCGACAGGCCCTTGATCGCGGCGAAGCACAGCAGCGCGACGAAGGGCGTCCACTGCCAGGCGTCGGCGACGACGATGGCGACGCCGGCCCAGGTGGAGGAGCCAAGGAAGCTCATCGGCGCGTCGATCAGCCCGGTGGTGCGCAGCCAGCCATTCAGCAGCCCGCCATCGGCGGCGAAGATCAGCTTCCAGGCGACGCCGACCATCACCGGCGGCGTCATCAGCGGCAAGAGGGCCAGGCTGGTGAACACCCTTCCGGCCTTGACCAGCCGGTGGAACAGCAGGGCCAGCGCCAGGCCCAGCACCAACTCGACCGCCGCCATCGGCAGGGCAAAGGCGGCGCTGCGCCACAGCGAGGCCAGGAAGGCCGGGTCGCCCAGCACCCGCGCGTAATTGGCGATGCCGGCCCAGTCGCGCAGCGGCTTGCCGAGCGTGCTCTTGCTCAGCGAGAGGGCGACCAGCGCCACCAGCGGATAGAGGGTGGTCAGCACCAGCGTCACCACCAGCGGTGAGGCCAGGGACGCATTGCCCAGCCGCCACCGCCGGCGCCGCGCCGGCGCTTCCACCGTGTCGATGCTCGCCGCCAGGGCCATCACGAACCGATGATCGCGGTCCACTGCTGATGCGCGGCCGCGATCGCCTCCTCCGGCGCCTTCTGGTCGGCCAGGACCAGGGCCAGCTCGTCGGCCAGCACCTGCATCAGCTGCGGCGATTCCGGGCCGTTCGGCCAGGGCAGGCCGTTCTCCAGCGCACCGGCCAGCGCGGTCTGCACCTTCGGCGCGAAGGCCTTGTATTCCGGCGCGACCAGGGTCGATGCGCGGTCCGGGTCGATGCCGCTGCCGGTGGTCAGCAGCAGCTCCAGCCCGGTCTTGGCGCTGGTCGCGAACTTGATGAACTCCCAGGCGTGCTCCTGCTTCTGCGAGCCCGAGGAGATGGCGAAGCCGAAGCCGGCATTGAGCGCCAGGCGCGGGGTGGTGTTCTTGCCGCCGACCGGAATGCGCACCGCATCCCATTTGTCGACGATCTTCGACCCCTTCGGGTCCTGGGCATAGACGCCGAGGTCGCTCCAGAACTCGATCATCGCGACCTTGCCGGACAGGAAGGCCGGCAGGCCCTCCTCGAAGCGGGTCTCCAGCGGCGTCGGCAGCGCGAAGGGCGCCGCATCCTTCAGCGCCTTGGCGGCCTCGGCCGCCGCGGCCTCGTCGAGGGCGGAGGTGCCGTCCTCCTTCAGGAAGCGGCCGCCGAACCCGGCCAGCCGGTTGGCGTAGGTGGAGCCGATGATGATCGGCGCCTTGCCGCCCAGGATCGCGGCGCCATAGATGCCGTTGGCCTTCTCGGCCTCAGTGATCGCCTTCGCCCGGTCCCGGTACTCGTCCCAGGTGGTCGGTGCCTTCAACCCGTGCCGGTCGAAGATCTCCTTATTGTAGAACAGCAGGTGGCTGTCGCCGTCATAGGGCAGGCCCCAGCGCTTGCCGTCGGCCAGCGTGTACGGATCGTACAGCGACCGCAGATAGTCGTCGGGCTGGATCTCGGCCTTATCGCGCTCGATCCATCCGGTCACGTCGGTCACGACGCCGTCATTCGCCAGGGCGCCGACCCCGGTGTACCAGTAGTCGATCACGTCGAAATTGTTGGTGCCCGACTGCACGTCCAGCGTCGCCTTGGACTGGACTTGGTCATAGGGCACGGCGGTGACGTTGACCTTGGCGCCGGTCAGCGTCTCCCACTGCTCCGCCAGGATCCGGCCGGTCACCACATGCGGCTGGATGATCATCAGGTTCAGGCTCTGGCCGTCGAAGCGCTTCGCCTGGGCGAAGGCGCGACCGAAGGGCGCGAGGCCGAGCCCGAGCGCGCCGGCGGAAGCCCCGGCCAGCAGGCGACGGCGGCCGATCGGGAATGCATGGTCGCGGAAGGAGGTCATGGCGGGAGTTCCTGAAAGGCGCCGGAGCGAATGCGGGTGGGCCGGAGCCACCCCCTCACCCGAAATCGCTGCGCGATTTCGACCTCTCCCCGGGGAGAGGTAAGGGGGCCGCAGCTTCTGCTCCCCTCTCCTCGGGGAGAGGGAGGGGCCCGGCGCGAAGCGACGGGAGGGTGAGGGGGAGAGCGGTGCTTCCCCCCGGCACCCGCATCAGCCGGCGTAGAGCGGGAAGCGGCGGGCGATGGTGTCGCCGGTGAATTTGGCGATCCAGCCGTCGCTGTTCTCGAACAGGCGGATGGCGGTGAAGCGCGGCGCCGGGCCCATGTCGAACCAGTGGGTGGTGCCGGCCGGCACGCTGATCAGGTCGTCCTTGGTACACACCAGCTTGAACACCCGGCCGGCCTTGCGCAGGTAGAAGGCGCCGGAGCCCTCGACGAAGAACCGGACCTCGTCCTCGCTATGGGTGTGCTCGTCCAGGAACTTTTCGCGGAAGGCCTCGCGCTGCGGGTGGTCCGGCTGCATCCGCACCACATCGACCGATTTGTAGCCGCATTCGGCCTTCAGCTTGTCGATCTCCGGCTTGTAGGCCGCGATCACCGCGTCCTGGTCGGCATCGGCCGTCAGCGGCGCGCTCGCCGCCCAGCGCTCGAACCGCACGCCGATGGCGTTCAGCTCGCGCGCGATCGCGGCGCCGTCCTCGGTGTCCGCCAGCAGCGAAGCGGGGTTGGTCTCGTCATAGACAGTGAGCCGGGTCATGGCTGCAGCCTCCGTCGCTCGAATTCGAATCCCAGCAGGACCTCCAGCGCCTCGAGGTGGCGCCGCGCCTCGGCCGGGGTGCGGCCCCAGGCATACAGCCCGTGGCCGGCCAGGAGATAGCCGGGAATGGCGGGGGCGCCGCCCTGCCGCGCCAGCACCTGCGGGCCCAGCACCGCCATGTCCTGCGAATTGGCGAAGACCGGAATGTCGAGCGCGACCTCATGGGTCTTCACGCCCGCCAGCGCCTTCTGCAACTCGAAGCCCTGGATCCGCACCGCGCCCTTGGCGGCATCGACCAGCGACAGCAGCGTCGCCGCCGGGCTGTGGACGTGGAAGATCGCGCCGATCTCCGGGAACGCCCGGTACAGATCGATATGCAGCGGCGCCTCGGCCGAGGCGCGCGGATGCGCCGGGTCGGCCAGCGCCACGGTGATGATGTCGTCGCGGGTCAGCCGGGCCTTGTCGGTGCCGGTGGCGGTGATGGCGATCTCGTCGGCGTCGATCCGGGCCGAGAAGTTGCCGCTGGTGGCCGGCACCCAGCCGCGGGCGCCGGCGAAGGCAGCGCCGTCCAGCACGGCCTGGATCGCCGCCTCCTGGCCCGCCGGGCTCTGCGGCAGGCGGGCGGCGGGCGAGATGGGGAGGATGTCGGGAGTCGGGGCCATGATCGATCCGAGGCGGGTCGGCGGAACCTGTATTTTGCAATGCAGCGTGAGGAATTTTTCGCTAAATCCCTCTCACCATGAGTGTCCAGACCTTATATCCGCGCCGATCCGTGTCAATTTCAATTTGTATAACATAATTTCGAGTTGAAAGGCGAGCCCCAAACCGGGGCTGCTCCGGTGCGGTTGACCTTCCACCTGCTGGAAGCACCATCTCGCTGGGACGGAGCAGAGGAGCAGGGAATGGCGCACGCCCATCACGGCCATCCGGCGCATCACCATCACCACCGGGCCATGCCGCCGGACCCGGCAGCGGCCGGCACCATCTACACCTGCCCGATGCACCCCGAGATCCGGCAGCAGGGCCCCGGCAGCTGCCCGATCTGCGGCATGGCGCTGGAGCCGGAGCAGGTGACGGCGGAAGCCGGCCCGAACCCGGAGCTGGCCGATATGCGGCGGCGGTTCTGGATCGGCCTCGTCCTCACCATCCCGATCGTGGTGCTGGAGATGGGCGGCCACCTGCCCGGGCTCGACATCGCCCATGCGATCGGCGCCCGCACGGCGGTCTGGGTCCAGCTGGTCCTCGCCACGCCGGTGGTGCTCTGGGCCGGCTGGCCGTTCCTGGTCCGCGGCTGGCAATCGGTGGTCCGGCGCAGCCTCAACATGTTCACGCTGATCGCGCTCGGCACCGGCGCCGCCTGGCTCTACAGCCTGGTCGCGGTCCTCGCCCCCGGGGTGTTCCCGGACGGCTTCCGCGGCATGGACGGGACCGTCGCCGTCTATTTCGAGCCGGCGGCGGTGATCACCGTTCTGGTGCTGCTGGGCCAGGTGCTCGAGCTGCGGGCGCGCGAGCGCACCGGCGGCGCCATCCGGGCCCTGCTCGACCTCGCGCCGAAGCTGGCGCGCCGGGTCCGCGACGACGGGTCGGACGAGGAGATCCCGCTCGAGCATGTCCATGTCGGCGATCGGCTGCGCGTCCGGCCGGGCGACAAGGTGCCGGTCGACGGCACGGTCGAGGAGGGCCGCAGTTCGGTCGACGAGAGCATGATCACCGGCGAGCCGATCCCGGTCGAGAAGGGTTCGGGCGACACGGTGATCGGCGGCACCATCAACGGCACGGGCGGCTTCGTGCTGCGGGCCGGGCGGGTCGGCAGCGAGACGGTGCTGGCCCGCATCGTCGAGATGGTCGGCCAGGCCCAGCGCAGCCGGGCGCCGATCCAGCGCCTGGCGGACAAGGTCTCCGGCTGGTTCGTGCCGCTGGTGGTGGCGGTCGCGGTGCTCGCCTTCGCCGCCTGGGCGGCCTGGGGGCCGTCGCCGGCGCTGACCTATGGCCTGGTCGCCGCGGTCTCGGTGCTGATCATCGCCTGCCCCTGCGCCCTCGGCCTGGCGACGCCGATGTCGATCATGGTCGGGGTCGGCCGCGGCGCCCGGCTCGGCGTGCTGATCAAGGACGCCGAGGCGCTGGAGCGGCTCGAGACCGTCGACACGCTGGTGGTCGACAAGACCGGCACCCTGACCGAGGGCAAGCCACGGCTGGTCCGGATCGTCCCGGCGCCGGGCCGGGACGAGGCCGGGCTGCTGCGCCTGGCCGCCGGGCTGGAGCGCGGCAGCGAGCATCCGCTGGCCGCCGCCATCCTGGCCGGCGCCGACGAGCGCAAGCTCGAGGTGCCGGCGGCCGAAGAGTTCCGCTCGCTGACCGGCAAGGGCGTCGCCGCGCGGATCGAGGGGCGGGACATCGCGCTCGGCAACGCCGCGCTGCTGGACGAGCTGGGCGTTGCTGCGGGCCCGCTGGCGCAGGAGGCCGAGGCTCTGCAGCGCGATGGCGCGACCGTGATGCATCTGGTCGTGGATGGTGCCGTCGCCGGGCTGATCGCCGTGGCCGATCCGGTGAAGCAGACGACGCCCGCCGCCATCGCGGCGCTGGGCGCGGCCGGGCTGCGCGTCGTCATGCTGACCGGCGACAACCGCACCACGGCCGCGGCGGTGGCCGGCCGGCTCGGCATCGGCGAGGTCGAGGCCGAGGTGCTGCCCGAGGACAAGGGCGCGGTCATCCGCCGGCTGAAAGGCGAGGGCCGGGTGGTGGCCATGGCCGGCGACGGGGTGAATGACGCCCCGGCCCTGGCCGAGGCGGATGTCGGCATCGCCATGGGCACCGGCACCGATGTGGCGATCCAGAGCGCGCATGTCACGCTGGTGAAGGGCGACCTCGCCGCCATCGCCCGGGCGCGGTCGCTCAGCGCCGCGACCATGCGCAACATCCGCCAGAACCTAGTCTTCGCCTTCGTCTACAACGCGGTCGGCGTGCCGGTCGCGGCCGGCGTGCTGTACCCGGCCCTGGGCCTGCTCCTGAGCCCGGAGATCGCGGCCGCGGCGATGGCGCTCAGCTCCGTCTCGGTGATTGCCAACGCGCTGCGGCTGCGGGCGGTGCGGCTCGACGGTTGAGCACCGGCGTGCAAGACCGGCCACGCGCCGGCCGGTAGCGTCGCGGCATGGATACCTCTCTCGCCGATCCGGGACTGTGGCGCCCGCTGGCTGCGCTGCTGCTGGCGTCGACTGTCGTCATGGGCAGCCCCGGCCCGTCGACGATCAGCCTCACCGCGGTCGGCGCCTCCTTCGGCATCCGCCGGTCGCTGCCCTATGCCGCCGGGCTGATCGCCGGCACCGTTGCGGTGCTGCTGGCGGTGGCGGCCGGGGTGGTGGCGCTGGTGGCGTCGATCCCGCATGGGGTGCTCGCGCTCGGAATCCTCTCCAGCGCCTACATCCTCTACCTGGCCTGGAAGATCGCCACGGCCCCGCCGCTCGACGCCCGAAGCGGGGCGGCGGCCGCGCCGGGCTTCCTCGGCGGGTTCGGGCTCGCCATCGCCAACCCCAAGGCCTATGTCGCCATCGCCGCGGTCTTCGCCGGCACGACCGTCGCCGCGGACCCCGGCCTCGACGCCGCGGTGAAGACGGCGCTGCTCAGCGGCATGATCGTGCTGATCCATCTGTGCTGGCTGCTGGCCGGCGTGTCGCTGTCCCGCCGGCTGCGCGACCCGGTCAGCGCGCGCCTGATCAACCTGGTCATGGCCGCCGCCCTCGTCGCCGTCACCGCCGCCGCGCTCATCGGCTGAAAACGGATCTCAGCGGAACGGAAGCGACCGCGCCGCTATTCGCAGCATGAGTGTTTTCCGTATCAGGAGGCCGATATGGGCCGCGGCATTCTTCTCTGGCTGCTCGGGGTTCCGATCCCGGTGATCATCCTTCTCTTCCTGCTGTTCCGCTGAGGGAGGGCGAGATGGTCGGCACCTATTCCGAATATCCCGAGCCGCGCACCGTCGTCCCGGCGGTGGAGGCGGCGAAATCCGGCGTGTCCTGGGGGGCCGTCTTCGCCGGCGCCGCGGTGGCCGCCGCGATCACCCTGGCGCTGATGGTTCTGGGGGCCGGCTTCGGCCTGTCCATCGTCTCGCCCTGGCCCGGCTCCGGCGTCACCGCCAGCACCTATGCCGTGACCACGGCGATCGGGCTGGTCCTCATCCAATGGGTGTCGTCCGGCTTCGGCGGCTACGTCACCGGGCGGCTGCGCACGCGCTGGGTCAACGTGCACACCGACGAGGTCGCCTTCCGCGACACGGCGCATGGCTTCCTGACCTGGTGCGTCGCCACCCTGTTCGTCGCGATGGTCGCGGGCTTCGTCAGCTATGGCGCGGCGTCGACCGGCGCCCAGGCCACGGCGACCGTGGCGTCCGGCGCGGCGCAGGGCGCGGCCGCGGCCGCCCCGGCGGCTGCGCCGGCCGACCCGACCGGCTACGCCATCGACATGCTGTTCCGGCCCGCGCCGGACACCCAGCCGCCGGCCGCCGCCAATGGCGATCCGCGGCCGGAGGTGGTGCGGATCCTGGCCAATGCCGTCGCGGCGGGCAGCCTGCCGCCGGCGGACAAGGCCTATCTCGCGCAGCTCGTGGCGCAGCGCACCGGCCTAAGCCAGGCCGATGCCGAGAAGCGGGTCGACGAGGTGGTGGCCCAGGTCGACGCCGCGGCGGTCAAGGCGCGCGAAGCGGCGGACGCCGCCCGCAAGGCCGGGCTGTGGACCGCCTTCGCCGCCTTCCTGGCGCTGCTGATCGGCGCCTTCATCGCCGCGGTCAGCGCCTCGCTCGGCGGCCATCTGCGCGACGACCGCCAGACCCTCGCCTAGCGCCGCGGGTCCAGCAGGTCGCGAAGCCCGTCGCCGAACAGGTTGAAGCCCAGCACCGAAAAGGTGATGGCCAGGCCCGGGAACAGCGACAGCCAGATGTTGACGCCCAGGAAGTTGCGGCCGTCGCTCATCATCGCGCCCCATTCCGGCGTCGGCGGCTGGGCGCCGAGGCCGAGGAAGGACAGGCTGGCGGCGGTCAGCACCACGGTGCCCGCCGTCAGCGTCGCCTGCACGATGATCGGCCCCAGCGCGTTGCGCAGGATGTGCTGGAACAGAATACGCCACAGCCCGGCGCCCAGCGCCCGCGCCGCCTCGGTGTACTCCACCTGCTTCAGCGCCAGCGCCAGGTTGCGCGACAGCCGGCCATAGACCGGGATCGAGAAGATGGCGATGCCGATCATCAGGTTGACCAGGCTGGTGCCGAGGATGCTGACGATCAGGATCGACAGCACGATGCCCGGGAAGGCGAACAGGATGTCCATGAACCAGATGATGACTTGGTCGACCCGGCCGCCGGAATAACCGGCCAGAAGGCCGAGCGGGATGCCGACGACCAGCGCGATGCCGACGCCCAGCACGATCTCCAAGAGCGACAGCCGGGCGCCGTAGACGATCCGGGAATACAGGTCGCGGCCATACTGGTCGGTGCCGAAGAAATGCTCGGCCGAAGGCGGGCGCAGGGCCGTGGCCAGCGACTGCTGAGTCGGGTCGTGCGTCGCGAGAAGCGGCGCCAGCAGCCCGGCCAGCACCAGCAGCAGCACCATGGCGCCGCCGATCGTCAGGCTGCGGTGCCGGCGCAGGATGCGGCCCAGGCGCCTAGCCCGGGACGGGGCGGCCGGAAGGTCGTCGCTGTCGGCGAGGGTCGTCATGGTCCTAGTCGAAGCGGATGCGGGGATTGATGGCGGCGATCAGCAGGTCGGCCAGGAAGTTCACCACCACCACCGAGGTCACGGTCAGCAGGGTGACGCCCTGGATGATCGGGTAGTCGCGGTAGCGCACGGCGTCGACCAGCAGCCGGCCGATGCCGGGCCAGTTGAACACCGATTCGGTGACCACCGCGCCGCCCAGCAGGCCGCCAAAATTCAGCCCGACGATGGTGACGATCGGGATCAAGGCGTTGCGCAGCGCATGCTTCCGGTAGATCACCCGCGGCCCGAGCCCCTTGGCGCGGGCGGTGCGGATATAGTCCTGGCCGATCACCTCCAGCATGCTCGACCGGGTCATGCGGGCGATCAGCGCCGCCGGCAGCAGGCCGAGGGCGATCGACGGCATGACATAGTTCTGCCAGCTGCCGGCGCCCAGCAGCGGCAACCATTTCCACCGCACCGCCAGCAGGTTCATCATCATCAGCGCCAGCCAGAAATTGGCCACCGACGCGCCGCCGATGGCGGCGATCATCACCGCCTGGTCCGGCCATGCGTTGCGGTAGACCGCGGCCAGCATTCCGGCCGCTACGCCGATCAGGATCGCGGCGGCATAGCTGACCACGGCCAGCGACAGGGTATAGGGGAAGCGCTCCGACACCTCGTCGATCACCGGCTTCTTCGACTTGATCGATTCGCCGAAATCGCCCTGGGCGGCATTGCTCAGGAACAGCCCGTACTGCACCAGGAAGGGCTGGTCGAGGCCGAGCCGGGTGCGCATGCCGTCGACCGCGTCCTGCGTCGCCTGCGGCCCGGCCATGATCCGCGCCGGGTCGCCCGGCAGCATCCGCACCGCGCCGAAGATCAGGAACGAGACGCCGAGCAGGATCAGCGGGAGCGCCACCAGCTTGCGGGTGAGATAGGCCTTCATGCGATCGCCGAACCGCAAAGCAAACGAGTCCCCTCTCCCCCTGCGGGAGGGGGGTAGGGGGAGGGGGTTCTCGACATCGGCGCGGGCGCGACAGGTATCGGCTCAGGCGGCGCAAACCCCCTCCCCCTGGCCCCCTCCCGCGAGGGGAGGGGGGACTTACAGGGCGCGAGGGAGAGGGGGAGACGCATCGATCCCTACGCCTTCGTCGCGCGTTCCGGCACGATCTCGCCGCCGGGCTGCAGCCAGGCGCCCTTGACCTCGGCGCGGGCGGCGGCGAGGTCGTTCGGGTAGTACAGCAGCACATGCGCCGCATCCTGGACGATGATGCGCTGCGCCTTGGCGTACAGCGTCTTGCGCTCGGCATCGTCGGTCGACGACCCGGCCTTGTCCAGGATGCCGTCCAACTCGGGGTTGCTGTAGAAGCCGAGATTGGCGCTCTTCGGCGACCAGCTGTCGGTGTAGTATAGCGGCTTCAGCTGCAGGTCGGCGTCGAAGGTGCCGGTGGACCAGGAGGCAATGACGCTGTGCACGCCCTGCGCCGCCTTCTCCTCCGGCGTGCCGAAGGCGGCGGCGGTCCACACGCCGCTCTCCATCCGCTGGATGTTCAGGGTGATGCCGGCCTGGCCCCACATGCCCTGCAGGATCTCGGCGATGTTCGCCTCCGGCTCCTGCACCGCGACATTGATGGTGATGCCGTCGGCATGACCGGCCTCGGCCAGGAGGGCCTTGGCCTTGGCGACGTCGAAGCCATAGCCCTCGACCGTCGGGTCATAGCCGAACACGGCCGGCGACAGCGGCGAGGTCGCCGGCAGGCCGAAGCCGTACAGCAGGTTGCTGACCAGCCCGGCCCGGTCGGTGGCCAGGTTCAGCGCCTGGCGGACGCGGACGTCGTCCAGCGGCGCCAGCTTGCAGTTCAGCGCCACCCAGAACACCGAGGTCGGGTTGCCCTGGATCAGGCTCAGCTCGGAATTCGCCTTGATCGGTGCGGCGAAGACCGGCGGCAGCGGCACGACGATGTCGGCGTCGCCGGTCTGCACGGCCATGTTCATGACCGCCGCTTCCTGGGTCCAGATCCACTTCAGGGTCTTGGTCGGCGCCTTGTCGCCCCAATAGTCGGCATTGGCCTCCGACAGCACGTATTCGCCCGACTTGTACTCGGCCAGCTTGTACGGGCCGGTGCCGACCGCGCCGCGGCCCAGCGTGCCGGCCTTGTCGGCCTTCGGGCTGACGATCGAGGCCGAGGCCACGGCCATCAGCTTCAGGAAGGCAGGGTAGGGGCGCTTCAGGGTGAAGCGGATGGTATTGGCATCGGTGGCCTTGACCTCGGCCAGGATGGCGCGGAAGCGGCCGCTGGCGGCCAGGCCGCGCTTCTCGTCCATGTGCCGGGCGAAGCTGGCGATCACGGCGTCGGCGTTGCACGGCTCGCCGTCATGGAACTTGACGCCCTGGCGCAGGGTGAAGGTCCAGTTGGTGCCGGTGGCGTCGCCCTCCCACTTGGTGGCCAGGACGGGCACCAGCTCCATCTTGTCGTTGTAGCCGGTCAGGCCCTCATACATCGGCTCCAGGATCGCCGAGGTGTAGGTCGCGGTCTGGTCCGCCGGGTCCATGCTGCGCGGCGCCTCGCTCTGCAGGATCACGATCTGCGAGGCATCGGCGGCGAAGGCGCCACGGCCGCGCAACAGCGCCGCCAGTCCCAGCGATCCGCCCAGGGCCAGCGCGCCGCGCCGGTCGATCACAAGGGTCATGTCCCGTCTCCCATTGGTGGAATCGATCCGGATGTCCCGGCGATTTTGTTCGATCAGTGAAGCCTTCGGCTTGATTAAATTCAATTCCTAAACTAACTGTCAAGTCGAACCCGCCGGATTACGAGGCAGATGGCCAACCCGTCGAAACGCTCCTTGCTCGAGGCCGTGGCCGACCACGGACCGCTCAGCCGGTCCGAGCTCGCGCTTCGCACCGGGCTCAGCAAGGCGGCGATCACGGGGCTGAGCCGGGAGCTGATCCAGGACGGCGCGCTGCAGGAGAGCGAGACGGCGCCATCGCGCCAGGGCCGGCCGTCGATCCTGCTGCGGCTGAACCCGGCCCATGGCTATTTCATCGGCGCCTCGATCGTGGAGGAGCCGGTGACGCTGGTGCTGACCGACTTCCAGGGCGCGGTGCTGGGCCAGCGCACGGCCCCCTGGTCGAACGATCCACAGGCGATCGCCGGCACCATCCGCGACTCGATCCCGCATCTCCTGGGCGAGGCCGGCATCCCGGCCGACAGGCTGCGCGGCATCGGCGTCGCCCTGTCCGGCCTGGTGAACCACGACCAGGACCGCTGCCTGCACTCCGCCAATCTCGGCTGGATCGACCTGCCGGTGGCGGCGGTGGTGGAGCAGGCGACCGGCGTGCCGACCTTCCTGGAGAACGATGCCAACGCCGTCGCCACCGGCGAGCGGCTGTACGGGCTGGCGCGCGACTACCGCACCTTCGCCACCGTCACCTTCGGCGACAGCATCGGCTGCGCCCATTACGTCGACGGTGTCCTCTATCGCGGCCATGGCGGCGGCGCCGGCGAGATCGCGCATTGCACGATCGAGCCCGGCGGTCTGCCCTGCCGCTGCGGCAAGCGCGGCTGCCTCGACACCGTGGCGCCGCGCCAGGCGATCCTGGCCCAGGCGCGCGGCCTCGGCGTCTCTACCGTGGCGGAGGTCGAGGCGCTTGCGGCGCAGGGGCATGCCGACGCCATCGCCATCCTGCACCGGGCCGGCGCGGCGCTGGGCCTGGCCATCGCCCATGTGATCCAGGTCAACGACCCGGAATTCGTGCTGATCGTCGATGTCGAGGGCGCGATGGGGCCGCTGTTCCGCACCGTCACCCAGCAGGCGATCGAGGCCAATGTCCTGCCGCGCCTCGCCGCCTCGACCACCATCCGCTTCCACCACGCCACCCGCGCCCTGTGGGCCCGCGGCGCCGCCAGCATCGCCGCCCACCGCTTCCTGACCCGCGCCGAAGAAGGCTGAAGACATGGCATCCCTCCCGCGCATCGCCGTCGGCGGCATCCACACCGAATGCAGCACCTACAGCCCGGTCCTGGCGACCGAGGCGGATTTCCGCGTGCTGCGCGGCGACGCCCTCCTCGCCGACCCGTCCTTCGCGATGCTGCGGGATTATGACGCCACCTTCCTTCCGACCCTGCATGCCCGCGCCATCCCCGGCGGCCCCGTCGCCCGCGCCACCTATGAGGCGTTCAAGGCCGAGTTCCTGGATCGTCTGAAGGCGCTCGGCCCGATCGACGGCCTCTACATCGCCATGCACGGCGCCATGAATGTCGAGGGCATGGAGGATGCGGAGGGCGACTGGATCACCGCTGCCCGCGCCGCGGTGGGGGCGGACTGCCCGATCTCGGCCAGCTACGACCTGCACGGCAATGTCAGCCAGCGCATCATCGACGCGCTCGACATGTTCTCGACCTACCGCACCGCGCCGCATATCGATGTGGAAGAGACCAAGCGCCGCGCCGTCAGCCTGCTGATGTGCCGCCTGGCCGAGGGCGTGACGCCGCTGCTGCTGTGGGTGCCGGTGCCCGTGCTGTGGCCGGGCGAGCGCACCAGCACGGTGGACGAGCCGGCGAAGTCGCTCTACGCCCGGCTTCCCGCGGTCGACGCCGTCGACGGCATCCTCGATGCCTCGATGATGGTCGGCTATGTCTGGGCCGATGAGCCGCGGTCGACCGCCGCGATCATCATGACCGGCACCGACCCGGCGGCGATGGAGCGCGAGGGCACGCGTCTGGCCCAGGCCTATTGGGACGCGCGCGACGATTTCGTCTTCGGCAGCCGCACCGGCACCGTCGATGAGTGCGTGGACTGGGCCGTCGGCTCGGCGACCCGGCCGGTGATCCTGGCCGATTCCGGCGACAATCCGACCGGCGGCGGCGTCGGCGACCGGGCCGACCTGCTGCGGGCATTGCTGGCGCGGGACGCGCAGGACGTGCTGATCGCCGGCATCGCCGACCGTCCGGCCACCGATTCCTGCTTCGCCGCCGGCACCGGCGCCCGGCTGCGCCTGAGCATCGGCGCGAGCCTCGACACCCAGGGCAGCGTGCCGGTGGAGGCGGAGGCCGAGGTGCTGGTCCTCGACCCCGGTTCCGATCTCGCCGACCGGCAGGCCCTGGTCCGCATCGGCGGCATCCGCGTGGTGCTGACCGCCCGGCGCCGACCGTTCCACACCATCGCCGACTTCACCCGCCTGGGCGTGCACCCGGCCGAGGTGGCGATCCTGGTGGTCAAGTCCGGCTATCTGTCGCCGGAGCTGGCGCCGATCGCCAACCCGAACCTGATGGCGCTGTCGCCCGGCGTGGTCGACCAGGATGTCGAGCACCTGCCGCGCCACCGCACCACCCGCCCGACCTTCCCCTTCGACCGCGGCTTCGACTGGCAGCCCCGCCCCGTCTGGTCCGCCCGGTCGCTCAAGGCCCTGGGGCGATGATGGCGATGCCGATGGCGCGGTCGATCCCGACCTGCTCCGATTGCCTCTCCCGCCTGGCGGGAGAGGTCGGACGTCCGCCAGGACGTCCGGGTGAGGGCTGGCCCCGGCCTCGACAAAATCCCCTCACCCGGAGCCGCTTCGCGTCTCCGACCTCTCCCGCAAGCGGGAGAGGCAACGCAGGATCATCGTCCCGCTTGGGACTCCCAGCGCAGCGAAAGACCCGTCCATGACCACCCCCCTGATCGAGATCTGCGTCGAAGGCCTGGACGGGTTCCTGGCGGCCCAGGAGGGCGGGGCCGACCGGGTCGAGCTCTGCGCCAGCCTGATCGAGGGCGGGCTGACCCCCAGCATCGGCACGATCCTGGAGGTGAAGGCCCGCGCCCGCATCCCGTTCCACGTCATCATCCGGCCGCGCGGCGGCGACTTCCTGTACAGCGACACCGAATTCGCCAGCATGCTGGCCGATGTGAAGGCGCTGCGAGAGCTGGGCGTGCCCGGCATCGTCATCGGCTGCCTGACCGCGGATGGCCGGATCGACGAGGACCGCACGGCGCAGCTGGTGCGCGCGGCCCGGCCGATGAAGGTCACCTGCCACCGCGCCTTCGACATGACCCGCGACCCGGAGGAGGCGCTGGAGGCGCTGATCCGCACCGGCGTCGACCGGGTGCTGACCTCGGGCCAGCGGCCGGACGCCACCGCCGGCCTCGCGATCCTGAAGCGGGCGGTGGAGCAGGCCGGCGACCGCATCGTCATCATGGGCTGCGGCGACCTGGACGAGGCCAACATCGCCGGCATCCGCCGCGCCACCGGGCTGCAGGAGCTGCATTTCGCGGCGCCGCGCAGCGAGCCGAGCGGCATGGTCTACCGCAACCCGGAGATCGGCATGGGCGGGACGGAGCTGGAGCGGGAATACACCAACACCGTGACCGATCCGGAGCGGGTGCGCGCCACCATCCGCGCCGCGCGCGCCTGATGGCGGCAACCGGGCCAGACGCCGACACCATCCTGTCGGTCAGGGACCTGCGGACCTGGTTCGACACCGAGGACGGGCCGATCCGCTCGGTCGATGGGGTGACCTTCCACATTCGCCGCGGCGAGACCCTGGCCTTGGTCGGCGAATCCGGCTCGGGCAAGAGCGTCACCAGCCTGTCGCTGATGCGGCTGATCCAGTCGCCGCCCGGCCGCATCGCCGGCGGCGAGATGCTGTTCACCGGCGGCGACGGCCGGCCGCGCGACCTGGCGACGCTGTCGGAGGCGGAGATGCGCCGCATCCGCGGCAATGAGATCGCCATGGTGTTCCAGGAGCCGATGACGTCGCTGAACCCGGTCTATCCGGTCGGCGACCAGATCGCCGAGGCTGTGGCGCTGCACCAGGGCCTGGGCCGGCGCGCGGCGATGGACACCGCGGCGCAGATGCTGGAGCTGGTCGGCATCCCGGCCGCCCGCCGGCGGCTGAAGGACTACCCGCACCAGATGTCGGGCGGCATGCGCCAGCGGGTGATGATCGCCATGGCGCTGTGCTGCCGTCCGGCCCTGCTGATCGCCGACGAGCCGACCACGGCGCTGGACGTCACCATCCAGGCCCAGATCCTCGACCTGATGCGCCGGCTGCAGGCCGAGATCGGCATGTCGATCCTGTTCATCACCCACAATCTCGGCGTGGTGGCCGAGATGGCCGACCGTGTCGCCGTGATGTATGGCGGGCGGGTGGTGGAGGAGGCCGGCGTGGTCGAGATCTTCAAGTCGCCGCGCCATCCCTACACCATCGGCCTCCTGAACAGCGTGCCGCACACCGATTACGCGGCGCTGGACCGCGGCGAGTCCCGGCGGCTGGAGGCGATCCCCGGCAATGTGCCGAGCCCGCGCAAGCTGCCGCCCGGCTGCACCTTCGCGCCGCGCTGCCGCCACGCGATCGACGCCTGCGCCGCCGCGGTGCCGCCGCTGGCCGACACCGGCGGCGGGCACATGTCGCGCTGCATCCGCTGGAGCGAGCTGGCATGAGTACCCTTGTGGAGGACCGCCGCAGCACCATCGCCCTGCCGGCGCCGGGCGAGACCCTGCTCGAGGTCGAGGGGCTGCGCACCTGGTTCCCGGTCGGCGGCGGGCTGTTCGGCGGCAAGGGCCAGCATGTCCGCGCGGTCGAGGATGTCTCCTTCTCGCTGAAGCGCGGCGAGGTGGTCGGCCTTGTGGGCGAATCCGGCTCCGGCAAGACCACAGTCGGCCGGTCGGTGCTGCAGCTGACCGAGCCGACGGCCGGGTCGGTGCGCTTCGCCGGCACCGACATCCTCGGCCTGTCGAAATCGGCCTTCCAGGCCTATCGACGCGAGATGCAGATCGTCTTCCAGGACCCCTATGCCAGCCTGAACCCGCGCATGACGGTGGGCGAGATCGTCGGCGAGGCGCTGACCATCCACGGCCTGTCGCGCGGCCGCCAGCGGCCGGAGCGGATCGCCGACCTGCTGCGCCGGGTCGGCCTGCGGCCGGACGCGATCACCCGCTACCCGCACGAATTCTCGGGCGGCCAGCGCCAGCGCATCGGCATCGCCCGGGCCCTGGCGGTCGAGCCCAGCTTCATCGTGGCGGACGAGCCGGTCTCGGCCCTCGACGTGTCGATCCAGGCCCAGGTGGTCAACCTGATCCAGGACCTGCAGCGCGACCTGGGCCTGACCATGCTGTTCATCGCCCATGATCTGTCGGTGGTCGAATATCTCTGCGACCGCGTGATCGTGATGTATCTCGGCCGGATCATGGAATCGGCGCCGGCCCGGTCGCTCTACACCGCGCCGCGCCACCCCTACACAAGGGCGCTGCTCTCGGCCGCGCCGGTGCCGGACCCGACGGTGCGGCGCGAGCGCATCCTGCTGCAGGGCGACATCCCCAGCCCGATCAACCCGCCCAGCGGCTGCGTCTTCCGCACCCGTTGCCCGCACGCGATCCCGGACTGCGCCACCGCGGTGCCGCCGCTGCGCGAGGTCGCGCTGGGCCACGCCAAGGCCTGCATCCGGGACGACCTGTAGGCGGCAAGCCCTGCAGGGGCATGGCCATTCAGCCGCACCACCCGTGCCATTTGAACAGCGGCCGCGCCGTACTAGATCTTCCCAAGCGAGGCGGTGAAAGGGCGGCCATGAACCGCAACACGGCGGAACGTTGGGGGCGGGTCAGCATCGCCCTGCACTGGACGATCGCGGCCCTGATCCTGCTGGTGCAGGTTCCGGCCGGCCTGACGATGAACCGGGTCGAGCCGGGCCTGCTGCAGAACATCCTCTACGACACGCACAAGATGACCGGGCTGACGGTGTTCGCGCTGGTGGTCGTCCGGCTGGCCTGGCGCTGGGCCAATCCGGTGCCGGAGCTGCCGGCGGACCTGCCGCCCTGGCAGGCCGGCCTGGCCCGCATCACGCATGTGCTGCTGTACCTGCTGATCCTGGCGATGCCGGTCAGCGGCTTCATCTACACGGCCATGGGCGGCTTTCCGGTGCCGCTGTTCTACCTGGTCAACCTTGCGGATTTCGTGCCGGTGAACAAGCCGGTCGCGGCCGTGGCCAAGGCCGTGCACCTCAGCCTGATCTGGGCCCTGCTCGCCGTCGTCCTGCTGCATGTCGCGGGCGCGTTGTACCACCATCTGGTCCGCCGCGACGGCGTCCTGCGGCGCATGCTGTCCTCGACGGGGCCCCTGCCCGGCGGGTGATCTGATCTCTCAGGGGGCCGGGGTCGCCAGCAGGTCCACATGCCCGACCAGGCATCGGCCGTCCGCGGCCCGGGCCTGCCGGAACGCCAGCCAGTCCTCGACCTCGGCCTTCGCCATGCCGCCCGGCCCGGCGGCCACGCCGGCGATGCCGGGCAGCAGCGCGGCAACCAGCCCCGCATCGCCCGGCCCGAGACGCCAGGGGCTCGCTTCGATGCGGACCTCGAACCCCCGGGACCGCAAGGCTGCGGCCAGCGCCGCCGCGCCGTCCGGGCCCAGCGCCGGGCCGAACCCCTTATCGGTCCGCTGATCCGCGTTCAGGGCGGCGATCATCGCCTGGTCGCCGGGATGCAGCGGATCGAAAGACATGCATCCGTCGTAGGAGAGTGCGGCATAGACCGGGCATCGCCTGGCTGCCAGCGCATCCGCCAGGCGCTCGATCCATTCCTCGGACACGAGATCCAGCAGCGCGGAGGCGGTGACCAGCGAGGCGCCCTCGATCGGCGGCGCCTCGCGGGACAGGTCGCAGAGCACCATCTCGGCCGCGGTTCTCCGCCCGCCCTCGCGCAGCACCGCCGCATCATGGTCGACGAGCCGCCAGCGAACCGAGGGGGCGAGGTGAGGCTGCAGCGCCCGGACAGTCGATCCGATGCCGCTCCCCAGGTCGACGATCAGCCCGCCAGCCTCGACGAGAGCTGCAGCGGCGCTGCGCAGCCCGGGATCCCGGGCTGCGTGGTCCGCGGGCTCGCGCAGGTCGAGCCAGGCGATCGGGAAAGGCACTAGGCGGCGCGCTCCAACTGGTTCGACATCGGCGGTTCGAGCTTGTCCGCTCGCTCAGAGACCGTTTGGAAATGCGCTGGCGTGAGTCGGCTGGCGGTGGTTTCGAGAACCGGCGCGCAGCGGACGTTTGAGTCCGTGAGCACCGGAAGCGGAGAAACCGCCGTCAGACGGCCACGCCAGTAGCATTTACAGACGGTCTCTCAGCCGTGCGCCTGGCTCCAGGGGCCGTGGTGCTGCCCCTCGGCGTCGATGCGGCCGAAGCCGTGGGCGCCGAAGAAGTCGCGCTGGCCCTGGGTCAGGTCGGCGGTCGAGCGCGGCTGGCGCAGCGCCAGCCAGCGCGAGGTCGCGGCCGACAGGGCCGGCACCGCATGGCCGTGGCGGAAGGCCTCGGCCACCACCTCCGGCAACGCCCCGGCGGCGCCCTCGAACAGCGGCGTCAGGCCCGGCGCCAGCACCAGGGATTCGATGTCCGGCGTCTGGTCATAGGCCGAGGCGATGCGGTCCAGCAGGGTCGAGCGGATGATGCAGCCGGCGCGCCAGATCCGGGCGACCTCGGCCAGCGGCAGCTTCCAGCCATATTCGCGCGACGCCGCCGACATGATGGCGAAGCCCTCGGTGTAGGCCAGGATCTTGCCGGCCAGGAGGGCCTTCTCCAGCAGCTCGATCGCCGCCTCGCGGTTGCCGGCCAGGGTCAGCTTCTGCGCCGCGCCCGGGAAGCGCTCGGACAGGGTCTTGCGCAGGGCGCGCTCGGCGGAGACGCCGCGCGCCTCCACCGCCGCGGTGATCGAGGAAGCGGGGGCGCCGAGCGCCAGCGCCTCGATCGCCGACCAGCGGCCGGTGCCCTTCTGCCCGGCGCTGTCGACGATGACGTCGACCAGCGGCTTGCCGGTCTTGGAGTCGGTGGTCTTCAGCACCGTGGCGGTGATGTCGACGAGGTAGGAGGACAGCGGGCCCTTGGACCAGCGCTCGAACACGTCGCCGATCTCGGCCGGGGTCAGGCCCAGGCCGCGGCGCAGCAGGCCGTAGACCTCGCCGATCATCTGCATGTCGGCATATTCGATGCCGTTGTGGATGGTCTTGACGAAGTGGCCGGCGCCGTCGGTGCCCAACAGGGCGCAGCACGGCGTGCCCTCGAACTTGGCGGCGATCGCTCGGAAGATGGTCTCGACCCGGCCATAGACCTCGGGCTTGCCGCCGACCATGATCGACGGGCCGTGGCGCGCCCCCTCTTCGCCGCCGGACACGCCGACGCCGAGATAGGCCAGGCCCGCCTTGTCCATGGCGCTCTCACGCCGCACCGTGTCGTGGAAATTGGCGTTGCCGGCGTCGATCAGGGCGTCGCCCTTGTCCAGCAGCGGCTGCAGCCGGGCGGCGGTCTCGTCGACGGCGGTGCCGGCCTGCACCATCAGCAGGATGGCGCGCGGCTTCTTCACCGCCGCCACCAGCTCCTCCGGCGTGTGGCAGGGCACCAGCCGCTCGGCCAGCGGCCCGGCCAGGGCCATCGCCTCGTCGGTCCGCTCGGCGCTGCGGTTGTAGAGCGCGACCTTGAAGCCCTTCTCCGCCATGTTGAAGGCGAGGTTCCGGCCCATGACGGCCAAGCCGACGACTGCGATATCCGCGTCGCTCATCTGATGCCTCTTCTCTGTCCGCTGATGACCAGACGGCCGATCGGCTATCGATAGTCAACCGCCGGAGTCTTGTCCATGCCCGGCGGCCGGCTTGTCAGACAAGATGCCGCTGCAGCGCCGCGACCACGTCGTCGCGGGCCTCACGGGCGCGGGACAGCAGGCGGGTCTGGGCCAGGAAGCCGTGCGGCATGTCGGGATACAGCTTGAGGCTGTGCGGCGCGCCGATCCGGGTGAGCCGCTGGTCGAGATTGAGCGTGTCGTCGAGCAGCGGGTCGAGCCCGGCGGCCAGCAGCGCCAGCGGCGGCAGGCCGCCGAGATCGGCGGTCAGCGGCGCCGCCTGGGGATCGGTGCGCAGTGCCGGGTCGGGCAGGTACTGGGTCCAGAACCAGTCCAGCTTGGCGGTCGACAGGCCGTAGCGGCCGTCGCCGAAATCGCGGTGCGACGGGGTGTCGTGGTTGGCCGACAGCATGCCGTAGACCAGGGCGCCGAAGCGCGGCAGCGTCTCGCCCAGGTCGCGCAGCCGCAGCAGCGTGGCCAGCGCCAGGTTGCCGCCGGCGGAATCACCGCCGATGCCGATCCGTCCGGCATCGACGCCCAGCGCCGCCGCGTTGGCGCGCAGCCATTGCACCACGGCGACGGTCTGGTCGCGCGCGGTCGGAAACTTGTGCTCCGGCGCCAGGGCGTAATCCAGGCCGACCACCACCACCCCGGCGTCGCGCGCGACCTCGCGCTTCCAGCGGTCCAGCGAGTCGATGCCGCCGAGGGCAAAGCCGCCGCCATGGGCGTGCAGATAGGCCGGCAGCGGCCCGGCCGCGCCGTCCGGATAGTACAGCCGCACCCGCACGGGCACCGGCAGGTCGGACAGGACATGCTCCTCGACCCGGGCCAGCGGCGGGGCGTCCTGGTTCAGGAAGGCCTGCAGCGTCAGGGCATGGCCGCGGGCCACCACCACCGGCGTCGCCAGCACATCGGCCTGGACGATGCCGCTCTCGCGCAGCAGCGCCTGGGCGGCGAGGAATTCGGGGGCGAGGCCCGGCGGGGTCAGGGAATCCGGCATGTCGATGCCTCGGTCTTCAGCGGGGCTGGGGGTGGCGGAGGACGGCCCGGACCCGGTCCAGCAGGCGCGGCCCGGCCGGACGCGTCCGGCGCAGCGGTTCGGCCCGGTCTTCGAGGGGCTCGGGCAACCGGCTCTCCAGCGTGTGGATCAGCCAACCGATCGTGTCCATGGGCCCTCCGAAGCGCGGGGTTTCAGAAAGTCTCCACCCAGGGCCGCAGCTCGATCTCCCAGCTCCAGGCGCTGCGCGGCTGGCGCAGCAGGTCGAGATAGCTCTGGGCGATGGCGTCGGGGTCCAGGGTGCTGTCCGGCTTGGCCGGCGGATCCTCGCGCCCGGCCTCGCGGATCTGGCCGTCGATCACGACATGGGCGACATGGATGCCCTGCGGCGACAGCTCGCGCGCCATGCTCTGGGCCAGGCCGCGCAGCGCGAACTTGCCCATGGCGAAGGGGGCGGAGCGGGCATAGCCCTTGACGCTGGCGGACGCGCCGGTGAACAGGATGGCGCCGCGCTTCTTCGCCACCATCCGCCGGGCTGCCTGCTGCCCGACCAGGAAGCCGCCGAAGGCCGACACCGCCAGCACCCGCTGCACCTCGGCCGGGTTCAGATCGGCCAGCGGGCCGCGCAGCCGGCCGCTGGCGTTGTAGACGACCACGTCCGGGTCGCCGCCGAAGCGCTGCTGCACCGCGTCGAACAGCCCGGCCACCGCCTGGGCGTCCGAAGCGTCGGCGGCGAAGGCGGCGGCACGAGTCTCCTCCACCAGCGGCTTCAGCTTGTCGATGTCGCGGGCCGCCAGGGCGACGCGCATGCCCTGGCGGCTGAGCAGCCGGGCGAGCGAGGCGCTGAGCCCGCTGCCGGTGCCGACGATCAGGGCGGTCTTGTAGTTCTCGCGGCTCATGGCTGTCCTCGGGACCGGGTTGGCTGCGCCGGGTGCGCCCCTGTCCTATCATGTCGTCGGAACCGTCCCCAGCCGCAAGGCCGGCGTCAGCCCGGCCGGCGGATCGCGCCATAAGTGCCGCGCCAGTACAGCAGCGGATCGGTGCCCCCGGCGCCGTGCAGCGCCCGCACCCGGCCGATCAGGATGTCGTGGGAGTGGCGCTGGATCCGCTCTTCCAGCTCGCAGTCGAAGGCCACCAGCGCGTCGGCCAGGATCGGCGCGCCGCTGGCCAGCTGGATCCAGCGGGCCCCGGCGAAGCGGGCCTCGCCCTTCTCGCCGTTGCGGCCGGCGAAGCGGTCGGCGATCGGATGCTGCGACGCCGCCAGCACATTGATGCCGAAATGGGCGTGCCGGACCAGCAGCGGCCAGGCCGAGGCCGAGCGGTTGACGCAGACCAGCACGGTCGGCGGGTCGGCCGACAGCGACACCACCGAGGTGGCGGTCAGGCCGTTGCGCTCCGCCCCCAGCCCGGCGGTGACGATGCTGACCGCCCCCGCCAGATGGCGCATGGCGCCGCGGAAGGCATCATTGGTCACGGGAGGGTGGCGTTCCTCCCAGGGCTCCAGGCCCGCCGCGGCCAGCGCGAGAAGGGTGTCGAGGCTCATTGCTTCGGCAGCTCCGCCAGCACCGGGTCGTTGAACGACCGGTCGAGCACGGCGTTCGCGTCCAGCTCGGTCTGGATCAGCCCGGCACGAAGATAGAGGTCGATGGTCTTCTGCTCGTCGGCCACCACGGTGTCGTCGATCGCCACCGGCCGCACCGCCTGGCGCGACAGGTACTGCAGCGCCACCTCCTGCGGCAGGCCGACCAGCTTGCTCCAGATCCCGGCATAGGCCGGATAGTTGCTGGTGCCCCAGCTCCGCGCCTTGGCCAGCCGGCCGACGAAATCCTGCAGCGCCGCGCGCTTGGCCTCGATCGCATCCGGCCGGGCGACCAGGAAGCTCAGGCCCGGCGTGATGCCGACGCCGGTGACGACGCGGCGCGCGCCCTCCTGCAGCTCCAGCTGCGAGGTGTAGGGCTCCCAGGTCGACCAGCCGTCGATGGCGCCGCTGGACAGCGCCGCCTTGGCCTCGGCCGGCAGCAGGAAGACGATGGTGACGGCGTCCGGCTTCAGCCCGGCCTGCTCCAGCGCCGCCAGGATCAGCTGGTGCCCGATCGAGCCGCGGCCGGTGCCGACGGTCTTGCCGACCAGATCCTGCAGCCCCTGCACCGGCGAGTCCTTGGGCACGACGATGGCGAGCCCGTCCTGCTTCGACCGGATCGCGGCGATCGCCTTGACCGGCACGCCGGCCGCGGCGGCGAAGGTGAAGGGCGCGTCGCCGACGCTGCCGGCGTCGATGGCGTCGGCGTTCAGCGCCTCCAGCAGCGGGGCGGCGGCCGGGAATTCGCTCCATTCGACCCGGTAGGGCAGGTCGGACAGCACGCCCGCCGCCTCCATCACCGACCGGGCGTTGCCCTTCTGGTCGCCGACCCGCAGCACGGTCTGGGCATCGGCCGCGCCGGTGATCGCCAGGGCCAGGACCAGCCCGGCCAGGATGCGCTTCATCATGGGAACTCCAGTCTCATTCGGCACCGAGCCACCCCCTCACCCTCCCGTCGCTTCGCGCCGGGCCCCTCCCTCTCCCCGAGGAGAGGGGAAGAACAGGGCGCCCTCTACACCTCTCCTTGGGGAGAGGTCGAAATCGCGTTGGCGATTTCGGGTGAGGGGGTGGCTCCGGCCCATCCGATGTTTCACTCGGCCGCCGTCGCATTGGCCCGCACCCGGTCGGCGACCAGCTTGCGGGTCAGCGGGATCAGCTCGCGGCCATAATCGATGGCGTCGTCCAGCGGGTCGAAGCCGCGGATCAGGAAGGTGGTGACGCCGAGGTCGTAATAGTCCAGCAGCGCATCGGCCACCTGCTCCGGCGTTCCGACCAGCGCGGTCGAGTTGCCCTTGGCGCCGGTCAGGGCGGCGACGCCGGTCCACAGCCGCTTGTCCAGGCGCGGGCCCTGGGCGGCCGCTTCCAGCAGCCGCAGCGACCCGGAATTGGCCGGCTCGGCGGTGCGCTTGTAGCCGGTCTTCTCCTGCACCGCGCGCGCCTGTTCCAGGATCGCGTCGGCGCGGGCCCAGGCCTTTTCCTCGGTCTCGGCCAGGATCGGCCGCAGCGACAGGCTGAAGCGCAGCTGCCGCCCGTGCTTGGCCGCGGAGGCCCGCACCCGGCCGGTCAGCTCACGCACCTGGGCATGGGTCTCGCCCCACAGCGCATAGATGTCGGCATGCTTGCCGGCCACCGCGATCGCCGCATCGGAGGCGCCGCCGAAATAGACCGGGATGTGCGGCGGCCGCACCGATTTGACGGTCGAGAAGCCGCGCTCGAACCGGTAATGCGGCCCGTCATGGTCGAAGGGCGCGTCGCTGGTCCAGATCTTGCGCAGGATGCCGAGATACTCGTCGGTGCGGGCGTAGCGCTCGTCCTTGGTCAGGAAGTCGCCGTCCTGGCGCAGCTCGGCGTCGTCGCCGCCGGTGATGATGTGCACGGCGACGCGGCCGCCGGTCAGCTGGTCCAGCGTCGCGAATTGCCGCGCCGCCAGGGTCGGGGCGGTGAAGCCCGGCCGGTGCGCGATCATCACGCCCAGCGTCTCGGTCACCGCGGCGGCGTGGCCGGCGATCAGGATGCTCTCCGGCGAGGTCGAGTGGAAGGCGACCAAAGCGCGGTCGAAGCCGGCGGCCTCATGCGCCCGGGCCACGGTCTCGATATAGGGCACGTCGATCACCGGCCCGCTGGCGGGGCGGGTCTCGGAAAAGTCGCGGGTGCCGATGAAACCGATGAATTCGACGCTCATGGCAGATCCTTGAGTGATGCGAGAGGCTGTCCGGAAATGCGCTGGCGTGAGTCGGCTGGTGGTGGTTTCGAGAACCGGAGCGCAGCGCACGTTTGGTGCGTGAGCACCGGAAGCGGAGAAACCGCCATCAGACGGCCGCGCCAGTAGCATTTACGGGCGGCCTCTCAAGGCCGAGGGCCAGGCGGCCGGCGGCGAGTCGGATGGAATCGTCCTGCGGCGTGTGGATGCGGGCGCACAGCACGTCGCGGTAATGCCGTTCCAGCGGGTTGGCGCGGGCCAGGCCGGGATTGCCGGTCAGCCGCACCGCGGTCTCGACCGCGGCGATCGCATTGCCGGTGACGGTCAGCTTGACGATGCCGCTCTCGTTCGGCGTCGGCGGGCGGCCGTCATCGACGTCGCGGGCGGCGCTGGCCAGCAGCCGGGCATTGACCGCCAGCCGGGCCTCGATCTCGCCGACCGCATCCTGCATCCGCGGCAGGGTGGCCAGCGGCGCGCCGAGATTGGCCGGGGCGCGGGTCTTGAGAAAACTCACGACCCAGTCGCGGGCGGCGCGGGCGATGCCGTCATACAGCGCGCCGATCAGCACCGCGCCCCAGGCCGACTTCACCGGCTCCGGCGTGCGCCAGGCCGCGGGCGGGCGCAGGTCGACGGCGTGGTCGAGCGGCACCAGCACGTCCTCGAGAATGACGTCGTGGCTGTTGGTGGCGCGCATGCCGAGTTGGTCCCAGCTCTCCAGCACCCGGATGCCGGGCGACGCCGCCGGCACCAGGATGGTGCCGATACGCGGCTCGGCCTCGTCGGTCACAGCCCAGACCGCGAGCCAGGACAGGATCGGGATGCCGGTGGCGAAGATCTTGTGGCCGGAGACGCGCCAGCCCTCCGGCGTGCGCCGCGCCACCGTGGCCGGCAGCCCGCCGCGGGCCGGGGTGCCCAGCTCCGGCTCGACCCGCAGCGCGTTGATCAGCGACACGCCGGCGGCGGCCTCCCGGCCCAGCCGCTCCGCCAGATGCGCCGGCCAGCCGCGCTCCTCCATCGAGGCGTGCTGCAGATACTGCATCGACAGCACCAGCGCGGTCGAAGGCTCGCCTTGGGCGACGCCGCCGATCACCGTCGCCGCGTCCCGCAGCCCGCCGCCCAGCCCGCCGAAGCGCCGCGGCGTGACCAGGCCGAGGAGATTCTCCTCCGCCAGCCGGTCGAAATTGGCGAAGGGGAAGATGCCGCTGCGGTCGTGCTCCGCCGCCGTCCGGGAGAACTCCGCGGCCAGGGCGGCCACGGTCTCGGCGAGGGTCGGTGGCGCCCCAACACTATGCAGGGGGACGCTGCGCAGCGGTTGGTCCGGGCGGGCCATGGCCTCAGGCCCCGGCCGGGGCGGCGACCGGGTGGCCGGCAGGCACGGGCCGCCCGGCGGGACGTGGAGCGGCCGGCGCCGCCTCGCCCTCGCCTTCGTCGACGCCGAGATCGGCCAGCAGCCTGGCGCGCAGCCGGACGAAGCCGGGATCGCCGTGGCGGCGCGGCCGGTCCAGCGTCACCGGGATATCGGTGGCGATGCGACCCTCGGCCAGCACCAGCACGCGGTCGGCCAGCTGCAGCGCCTCGTCGACATCGTGGGTGACCAGCAGCACCGCCGGGCGATGCGCCTGCCACAGTGACCCGACCAGCCCCTGCATCTTCATCCGGGTCAGGGCGTCCAGCGCGGCGAAGGGCTCGTCCAGCAGCAGCAGGCGCGGCTCGCGCACCAGCGCCCGGGCCAAAGCGGTGCGCGAGGCCTCGCCGCCCGACAGGGTCAGCGGCCAGGCGTCGATCCGGTGCGACAGCCCGACCTCCTGCAGCGCCGCGACGGCGCGGTCGCGGGCGTTCGACCCGGGCAGGCCCAGCGCGACGTTGCGCCAGACGCTCTTCCACGGCAGCAGCCGCGGCTCCTGGAACACCACGGTGCGCTCAGACGGCACGGTGACGGTGCCGGCAGGGGCGGGGTCCAGCCCGGCCAGGGTGCGCAGCAGCGTCGACTTGCCGGAGCCGCTGCGGCCCAGCAGGGCGACGAAGGCGCCGTCGGCGATGTCGAGATCCAGCCCGTCGAGGATGTTGGGTCCGCCGAAGGACCGGGTCAGGCCGCGGATGCGGACGACATCGGGACGCGTGGCGGCAGGTTCCAGGCCGGCAAGGGGGCGGGCGGCGGAGAGGGGCACGGGGCTCACTCCTTCACGAAGCTGGGGCGCCAGCGCAGCATGCTGCGCTCGATCGCGCGGACCAGCTGGTCCGCGCCGAGGCCGAGCAGGGCGTAGACGATCAGGCCGACGAAGATGATGTCGGTGCGCAGGAAGTCGCGCGCCGTCATCACCAGGTAGCCGATGCCGCTGGAGGCGTTGATCTGCTCGCCGATCACCAGGCTGAGCCAGGCCGAGCCGAGCGAGTAGCGCAGCCCGACCAGGGCCGAGGGCAGGGCGCCCGGCAGGATCACCTGGCGCACCAGCTCGCGCTGCGACAGCCCGAACACGCTGGCGGCCTCGACCAGCTTGGCGTCGACGCCGCGGATGCCGGCGAACAGCGTCAGATAGATCGGGAAGGCCGAGCCGAGCGCGACCAGGGCGATCTTCGGCGTCTCGCCGATGCCGAACCACAGGATGAACAGCGGCACCAGCGCCAGGAAGGGCAGGGTGCGCAGCATCTGCATGGTGGCGTCGACCAGGTCCTCGCCGCGCCGCGACAGCCCCGCCACCAGCGCCAGCGTCGCGCCGGTGCTGACGCCGATAGCCAGGCCGGCGGTGACCCGGCCGAGCGAGACCAGCAGGTGCTGCAGCAGCTCGCCCGAGGCCAGCAGCGTCCAGAAGGTGACGATGATGGTCACCGGCGAGGCGATCGACCGCGGCGGGATCAGCCCGGCGGAGGAGCCGGCCTGCCATAGCAGCACGATCACCAGCGGCGGGACGAAACGGCGGAACCGCTCGATCCGGAAGCCGCCGGCAGGCTGGGTCAGGGAAAGGGTGGCCAAGGCGATGTCCTGTTGCCGGAAAGCAGGAAGGCGACAGCGGGCGTCACCGATATGTAGATCATGACCGAATGGGTTTATCAGTCAATGTGATTCTGAAATTAATAGCTAAATATAATTGTATATAATCTAATCATCTGATGTAATTGGATTCTTTTTCGAAAGCCCGGAGGCGGGGTTGGTCGGTCGGCCGCCGCCGCATGGCAGCGATGTCGGATGATTGCACATCAGTAATTTGTTTTGACGGCGCTTTCGCCGGTATGACAATGGGCTTTCGCGACAGCCGCAGCCCGCCGATCGAGGGATCGGCCCTGGAGTCGACATGACCAGTCTCAACGGCCGCGTGGCCGAGCACGACATCGATGCCCTGTTCCTGCGGCGCTGGTCGCCGCGCGCCTTCACCGAGGAGGCGATCCCGGAGGCGGAGCTGCTGCGCTTCTTCGAGGCCGCGCGCTGGGCGCCCTCGGCCTATAATTCGCAGCCCTGGCACTTCATCTATGCCCGCCGCGGCAGCGAGCGCTGGCCGGTCTTCCTCGACATCCTGAACGAATGGAATCGCGGCTGGGCGCAGCATGCGGCGGCGCTGGTGATCGTCACCTCGAAGGCCAGCTTCGACCAGCCCGGCAAGGGCGAGACGCCGCTGCCGACCCATTCCTTCGACGCCGGCGCCGCCTGGTCGAACTTCGCGCTGCAGGCGTTGCTCTCCGGCTGGCACACCCACGGCATGTCCGGCTTCGACCGCGACAAGGCCCGCAGCTTGCTCGGCCTGCCGCCGGACTACGCCGCCGATGCCGCCATCGCCATCGGCCGGCTCGGCGACAAGGCGCTCCTGCCGGAGAAGCTGCGGGAGCGCGAGGTGCCCAGCAGCCGCAAGCCTTTGAGCAGCATCGTCTCGGAAGGGGCTTTCCGGGCTTGATAGGCCGGAGCCGCCCCCTCACCCGAAATCGCTAACGCGATTTCGACCTCTCCCCGAGGGAGATGTGACAGTGCCGCAGCTCCATTTCCCTCTCCTCGGGGAGAGGGAGGGGCCCGGCGCGAAGCGACGGGAGCGTGAGGGGGCGGACCTCGACGCTGGGTCGGCTCGCCCCCAACTGTCATTGCCGGGCTTGACCCGGCAATCCAGTCTTTGTCGACAGTCTCTGGATGAACAAAATTCAACGTTATAGAAGTGTTCAAAATTTCAGTTTGACTCATTGAATTTTGTATATTCACCATGATCCACGTCGAATCCCGGCATTGCCGCGTCCGCTCTCACCAAAGGATCGCCCGTGCCCATCATCCTGTCGCGCCGCTCGCTGCTGGCCGGCGGCGCCGGCCTCCTGGTGCTAACGCCCAGTCTCTCTCACGCCCAGGCCGGCGTCACCCTGCGCGCCGCCAAGTACAAGGGCCGTGAGGACAACCTGCTGCGTGCCGCCGGGCAGATCGACACGCCCTACGCCCTGACCTTCGGCGAGTTCGCGTCCGGCAACGTCATCGTCGAGGCGATGAATGCCGGCGCCATCGATGTCGGGTCGATGAGCGAGATCCCGCCGGTCTTCGCCGCCGCCTCCGGCGCCCGGATCAAGGCGGTCGCGATCATCGCCGACGACGTCAACAACCAGGTCGTCCTGGTGCCGAAGGACAGCCCGATCCGCAGCCCGGCCGACCTCGCCGGCAAGCGCGTCGGCTATGTCCGCGCCACCACCACCCAGTACTACCTGGCCCGCATCCTGAAGGCGGCCGGCCTGTCCTTCGCCGACATCACCGGCGTGGCCCTGACCCCTGCCGACGGCCGCGCCGCCTTCGACCAGGGTGCGATCGACGCCTGGGCGATCTACGGCTATTCGGTGCCGATCACCATCGCCGCCTCCGGCGCGCGGGTGCTGGTCACGGCCAACGGCTATCTCTCCGGCAACTACATCTACGCCGCCCGGGCCGAAGCGCTGGACGACCCGCAACTATCGGCCGCGATCGGTGACTACCTGCTGCGCATCAAGCGGGCCTGGGCCTGGCAGCAGGCCCATCTCGAGGACTGGGCGACGGTCTTCAGCGGCGCCATCGGCGTGCCGCGCGACATCGTGCTGGGCCAGCTGCGCAACGCCAGCCAGCCCAACGACCTGCGGCCGGTGACCGACGACGCAATCGCCTCGGTCCAGGCCGTCGCCGACACCTTCATCGAGCTCGGCCTGGTGCCCGGCCCGATCGACGTCGCGCCCCTGTTCGACCGCCGCTACGGCGACCTGCTGGCCAAGAGCGCCTGACCCTTCGCCCCCCTCCGCGAGGACCGACCCCATGAGCCGAGCCACCGTCGCCACCCGGGCCCGGGATTTCTTCACCCTGCCGCAGCACAATTCGCTGGAGGCGGAGCGGCTGCACCGCAAGCAGCGCCTGGCCGCCGCCTTTCGCATCTTCGCCCGCCGCGGCTTCGACCAGGGCCTGGCCGGCCACATCACGGCGCGGGACCCGGAGCTGACCGACCATTTCTGGGTCAACCCGCTGGGCCGGCATTTCGGCCAGATCCGCGTCTCCGATCTGCAGCTGGTGAACGAAGATGGCGAGATCGTCGAGGGCGACCAGCCGATCAACGAGGCCGCCTTCGTCATCCATGCCGCGATCCACAAGGCTCGGCCGGACGTGGTTGCCGCCGCCCACACCCATTCGACCTATGGCAAGGCCTGGTCGACGCTGGGCCGGCTGCTCGACCCGATCACCCAGGATTCCTGCAGTTTCTATGGTGACCACGGCCTCTACGGCGAATTCCACGGCGTGGTGCTGGAGGCGGAGGAGGGCCAGCGCATCGTCCGGGCTCTGGGCGACAGGAAAGCGGTGATCCTGCAGAATCACGGCTTCCTCACCGCCGGCCCGTCGGTCGAGGCTGCGGCCTGGTGGTACATCTCGATGGACAACGCCGCCCACGCCCAGCTGCTGGCCGAGGCCGCGGGCACGCCG
>Ga0209025_1000269_pt1 | contig 121642 bp, 117 predicted proteins | sample AraplaMF_Col_mLB_FD_184256 | JGI IMG/M metagenome (GOLD analysis project Ga0209025, IMG submission 184256) | Arabidopsis root microbial communities from the University of North Carolina, USA - plate scrape MF_Col_mLB (SPAdes) (version 2) | ecosystem: Host-associated > Plants > Roots >... | reverse complement strand
CCTCCAGCGCCACCTACGCGCCCTTCGCCTTCGAGAACAAGGACAAGCAGATCGTCGGCTTCGACATCGACATCATCAACGCCATCGCCAAGCAGCAGGGCCTGAAGATCAAGATCGTCAACACGCCGTTCACCGGCATCTTCGGCGCGCTGAACAACGGCGACGTCGACCTCGTGATCTCGGGCGTGACCATCAACGAGAAGCGCAGGCAGAGCTACGACTTCACGCCGCCCTACTTCGCGGCCCGCCAGCTGATCGCACTGCCGAAGAGCAGCACGGTCGCCTCGCTGAAGGACCTGGCCGGCAAGAAGATCGCCGTGGTGAGCGCCTCCACCGCCGACGACATCGCCTCGCGCGAGTTCGGCAAGACCAACCCCAACATCCGCCGCTTCGAGAGCACGCCGCTCATCATTTCCGAGCTGGCCGGCGGCGGCGTCGATGCCGCCATGGGCGACAACGGCGTGATCGCCTACCGCGTGGCGCAGAACCCCGAGCTGAAGACCCTCGACGACAAGTCCTTCCCCGAGGAAGGCTTCGGCATCGTCGTGAAGAAGGGCGACAAGGCGCTGCTCGACAAGCTCACGGCCGGCCTCGCCGCGGTCCGCGCCGACGGCAGCTACGCCACGATCTACAAGAAGTGGTTCAACAAGGACCCGAACGTCCGATGAGCGCATTCAGCGTCAGCGCCAGGGGCCGCTGCGCACGGCCGCCCGAAGCGGCCGGCCCGCCCCCGGCAGGGGGTAGGAGAAGCGACACGCAGTGCGCGAAGCCTGGGGGGGAGCAATAGATGGAGCAGCCGATCCTGCTGTTCGGATGGTTCCGATGGGACATCCTGGTCGAATACAAGGACCTGTTCTGGCAAGGCGCCTGGATGACGCTGCGCATGACGGTGGTGTGCGTACTGCTGGGTTCGACCTGGGGCCTGTGCCTCGCGCTCGCGCGGCTGGCGCATCCGCGCCATGCGCCGTGGACCTGGATCGCGCGCTTCTTCCTGCGCTGGCCGGCCACGGTGTACGTGAGCTTCTTCCGCGGCACGCCGCTGTTCGTGCAGATCCTCCTGATCCACTTCGCGGTGATGCCGGTGTTCATCCACCCGGCGACCGGCCTGATCATCGACGGCGAGCTCGCGCGCACGCTCAAGCAGGAGCACGGCGCCCTCATCTCGGGCGTGGTGGCGCTCACACTCAACTCGGCAGCCTACATCTCGGAGGTGTTCCGCGCCGGCATCCAGTCGATCTCGCGCGGCCAGTTCGACGCCGGCCGCTCGATCGGCTTCTCGCCCGCGCAGGTGATGCGCTACGTGGTGCTGCCGCAGGCCTTCCGCCGCATGCTGCCGCCGCTGGGCAACAACGCGATCGCGCTGCTGAAGGACACCTCGCTCGTTTCCGCCATCGGCCTGGCCGAGCTGGCCTATGCGGCGCGGACCGTGGCGGGCGCCTATGCGCGCTACTGGGAGCCGTACCTCGCGATCTCGGTCGTCTACTGGGTCATGACGCTGGTGCTCACGACGATGCTGCGGAGGCTGGAACACAGGCTCGCACGCAGCGACAGGGGGTAAATAGGCACCCCCCCAGGCTTCGCGCACTTCGTGTCGCTACGCCAACCCCCTTGCAGGGGGCAACACCTGAGGCCCGGCAAAGCCGGTTCCTCGGTGTTCCTGGAATGACAAGATCGCTCACGCCGCTGCGCCGAGGCCAAAATAGGGCCACATGCCGCCCATATCCCCCGAAGAGACACCGATCCCGCCCAAGCGGCCGCAACCAACGAAGCTCGCGGCCCTCGAGCCCCTGAAGCTCCCCGTGTTCCGCATGCTGTGGAGCACCTGGCTCGTCGCCAACATCTGCATGTGGATGAACGACGTGGCCGCGGCGTGGATGATGACCTCGCTGACCACCTCGCCGATCTGGGTCGCGCTGGTGCAATCGGCCTCCACGCTGCCGGTGTTCCTGCTGGGCCTGCCCAGCGGCGCGCTGGCCGACATCCTCGACCGCCGGCGCTGGCTGGTGGCCACGCAGTTCTGGCTGGCCGGCACGGCCATCGTGCTGTGCGCGGCGCTGGCGCTCGACATGATGAGCGCGCCGCTCCTGCTGGCGCTCACCTTCGCCAACGGCATCGGCCTCGCGCTGCGCTGGCCGGTGTTCGCGGCCATCGTGCCCGAGCTGGTGCCGCGGCCGCAGCTGCCGGCGGCGCTGGGCCTGAACGGCATCGCGATGAACGCCTCGCGCATCGTCGGCCCGCTCACGGCCGGCATGCTGATCGCGAGCGCCGGAACCCTCTGGGTGTTCGCGCTCAACGCGGTACTGTCGGTGGCCTCGGGCTTCGTGGTGCTGCGCTGGCGGCGCGAGCACACGCCCAATCCGCTGGGCCGCGAGAAGCTCATCAGCGCGATGCGCGTCGGCGTGCAGTTCGTGCGCCAGTCGCAGCGCATGCGCGCGGTGCTCGCGCGCATCTCGATCTTCTTCTTCCACTCGACCGCGCTGCTGGCGCTGCTGCCGCTGCTGGCACGCAACCTCCAGGGCGGTGGCGCGGGCACCTTCACGCTGCTGCTGGCCGCGATGGGCTCGGGCGCGATCATCGCGGTGCTGTTCCTGCCGCGGCTGCGCCAGGCGCTGGGGCGCGACCAGCTGGTGCTGCGCGGCACGCTGCTGCAGTCGGGCGCGACGGCCGTGATGGCCGTCGCGCCCAACGCCTGGGTCGCGGTGCCGGCGATGTTCTTCGGCGGCATGGCCTGGATCACCGTGGCCAATTCGCTCTCGGTGTCCGCCCAGCTCGCGCTGCCCGACTGGGTGCGGGCACGCGGCATGTCGATGTACCAGATGGCGATCATGGGCGCGAGCGCGATCGGCGCGGCGCTCTGGGGCCAGGTGGCCACGGTCACGGCGCTGCACCTGAGCCTCGCCATCGCCGCCGCCAGCGGCACCCTGCTGATGCTGGTGGCCCTGCGCTGGGTGACCGACGGCGTCGGCGAAGACGACACCCGCCCCGCCGAGGCCGGCTGGGCCGCCGGCCCGCCGGCCGAGGCGCCGCAGGAAGACGGCCGCGTGGTGATCACGGTCGAATACCTCATCGAGCCGACGCGCGCCGCGGCCTTCCACCTCGTGATGCAGCAGACGCGCCGCGCGCGCCTGAGCCAGGGTGCCATCGGCTGGGAGCTGCTGCACGACATCGCGCAGCCGAGCCGCTACGTGGAGCAGATCGTCGACGAGTCGTGGACCGACCACCTGCGCCGCTTCAACCGCGCCACGGCCAGCGACATGGTGCTGCGGGAACGCCGGCTTGCGTTCCACCTCGGCGAAACGCCGCCGGTCGTCACGCGCTACATCGTGCGGCGCTGAACCGCCCGCCACGCCTTCCTTCAGTGGAAGAACAGCAGCCGCGTCAGGAAAGTGTGATCGGCCTCCGCCGCCATCAGCCCGACCAGCACCAGCAGGCACAGGGGCGGCAGCAGGATGGCATAGACCAGCGACAGCCGCTCCCAGGCCATGTGCATGAAGACCGCGACGATCAGCCCCGCCTTCAGCAACATAAAGGTGATGATCAGGGCCCAGCGCAGATAGCCCTGGAAATGGAAGTAGTCGACCAGGTACGACATCGTGCTGAGCACGAACAGCAGCCCCCAGATCTTGAGATAGAGGCTGATCGGGTGTTGTTGGCCTGTGACGGGGTTCATGATCGTCCTCACCAGAGATAGAACAGCGCAAAGATGAACACCCACACCAGGTCCACGAAGTGCCAGTACAGGCCGGCGATCTCGACGATCTGGTAGTTGCCGGCCTTGTCGTAGTCGCCGCGCATCAGCTTGAAGGCCACGATGAACAGGAAGACCACGCCGGCCGACACGTGCAGCCCATGGAAGCCCGTGATCATGAAGAAGGCCGAGCCGAACTGCGCCGCCCCCATCGGGTTGCCCCAGGGCCGCACGCCCTCCTCGAGGATCAGCTTGGACCACTCGAAGGCCTGCATGCCGACGAAGAGCTCGCCGCAGGTCGCGGTCACGAGCATCAGCGTGGCGGCGTTCACCCGGTCGCGGCGGTAGGCGAAATTGACGGCCATCGCCATCGTGCCGCTGCTGCTGATGAGCACGAAGGTCATGATCGCGATCAGCAGCAACGGGATGTCGGCGCCCCCCACGTGGAGCGCGAACACCTCGCTCGGACTGGGCCACGACACGGTGGTCGAGACGCGCACCGTCATGTAGCCGGTCAGGAAGCAGCTGAAGACGAAGGTGTCGCTGAGCAGGAAGATCCACATCATCGCCTTGCCCCACGAGACGTGGAACGCCTGGCGATCGGAAGACCAGTCGGCAATCAGCCCGCGCCAGCCGCTCGCGGCGAGGACCGGACTCAAGGGCGTTGCTGCGACCGTTGCGGTGTTGTTCATGGGATGCCTCCTCAGGATGTGCCGCAGATGAAGCGCGCCACCTCCGGCGTCACCCAGCCCAGCAGTGCGAACAGCACCAGCCAGACCGCCAGCATGAAGTGCCAGTAGCGCGCGCACAGCGCGATGCGCCAGGCGGCCCTGGCCGGATCGGGCCATGCGGCGCGCGCCGTCCATGCCCACCCGGCCAGCCCACCCGCCAGGTGGAGTCCGTGCATGGCGGTCAACAGATAGAAGAAGCTGCCTGCCGGATTGCCGGCCGGCATCACCTGCGCGCCGAGCAGCACCTGCCAGGCCCACAGCTGCACGCCCAGGAAGCCCACCGCGCAAAGGCCGCCGGCCAGCAGCAGGCGACGGGCCCGCATCGGCGTGGGGCCGCGCGCTGCGCCGCCGGCCCATTGCAGCGCCGCGCTGCCCGCCACGAGCAGCGCCGAGCTGAGCCAGAGCTGCCACGGCAGCGCGATCGTCATCGAATCGTCGCCGCTCATGCGCATCACGTAGGCCACGATGAAGAGGGAAAACAACGCGGTGGCCACGCCCATGAAGACCCACAGGCCGATGCTGGCCGCGCTCGCGTGCGCATCGCGCGGGCGGTCGCCGCGGTCGACGCCGCGGACGTTCAAGGCGGCACCCGAATTCATCAAGAGACCTCCGTGCTGCGCACTGCGGTGCGAGCTTGCTTGGGAGCGGCCCGGCGCTGCGCTCATGCCGGCGCTCCTCCGGCCTCGCTCTGGCCCTCCGGCTCGGGCGCCCCGGCCCCGGCTTTCGGCGGCGCGTTCTGCGCGATGAAATCCTCCGCCGCACCCGGCTCCCCATAGGCATAGGCCCACCGGTAGACCACCGGCAGCCGCGGGCCCCAGTTGCCGTGGCCCGGCGGCGTGGCGGGCGTCTGCCATTCGAGCGAGGCGGCACGCCATGGATTGGCGTCGGCCGGCCGGCCGCGCCAGGCGCTCCAGGCCAGGTTGGCGATGAACAGCAACTGGCCCACGCCGACGATCAGCGCGACCACGGTGATGAACTCGTTCAGGCCGAACGCCGACGGCGGAATGAACTTGTAGCCGTCGAAGTTGTAGTAGCGCCGCGGCATGCCCAGCACGCCGAGGTAGTGCATCGGGAAGTAGATCGCGTAGGTGCCGAGGAAGGTGATCCAGAAGTGCAGCCGGCCGATCCGGTCGTCGAGCATGCGGCCGGTGACCTTGGGGAACCAGTGGTAGATGCCGCCGAACACCACCAGCAGCGGCGCCACGCCCATCACCATGTGGAAGTGCGCCACCACGAAATAGGTGCCGGACAGCGGGATGTCCACGCTCACGTTGCCGAGGAACAGCCCGGTCAGCCCACCGATGACGAAGGTGCACAGGAAGGCCAGCGCGAACAGCATCGGCACCGACAGGTGGATGTCGCCGCGCCACAGCGTCAGGAGCCAGTTGTAGACCTTGATCGCGGTGGGCACCGCGATGATCAGCGTGGTGGTCGCGAAGAAGAAGCCGAAGTACGGGTTCATGCCGCTCACGAACATGTGGTGCGCCCAGACCACCACACTGAGCGCGCCGATGGCCACGATGGCCCACACCATCATGCGGTAGCCGAAGATGCTCTTGCGCGCGTGCACGCTGATCAGGTCGGACACGATGCCGAAGGCCGGCAGCGCCACGATGTAGACCTCGGGGTGGCCGAAGAACCAGAACAGGTGCTGGAACAGCAGCGGGCTGCCGCCCTTGTAGCCGGTCACCTGGCCCATCGACACCAGTGCCGGCATGAAGAAGCTGGTGCCCAGCGTGCGGTCGAGCAGCAGCATCACGCCGCTGACGAACAGCGCCGGGAAGCCGAGCAGCGCGAGGATGGTGGCGATGAAGATGCCCCACACCGTGAGCGGCATGCGCAGCAGCGTCATGCCTTCGCAGCGCGCCTGCAGCACGGTGGTCACGTAGTTGAGGCCGCCCATCGTGGTCGCCACGATGAAGATGACCAGCGACACCAGCATCAGCACGATGCCGCCCGCATGGCCCGGCGTGCCGGGCAGGATCGACTGCGGTGGATACAGCGTCCAGCCCGCGCCGGTGGGGCCGCCCGCGACGAAGAAGCTCGCCATCAGGACCACCACCGACAGCAGGTAGACCCAGAAGCTCAGCATGTTGAGGTAGGGAAACACCATGTCCCGCGCCCCCACCATCAGCGGAATCAGGTAATTGCCGAAGCCGCCGAGGAACAGCGCCGTGAGCAGGTAGATCACCATGATCATCCCGTGCATGGTCACGAACTGGTAGTAGCGCTCGGCGTTGATGAAATCGAACTGGCCCGGAAAGCCGAGCTGCAGCCGCATCAGGTTGGACAGCACCACGCCCACCACGCCCACCGCGATGGCGGTGCAGGCGTACTGGACGGCGATCACCTTGTGGTCCTGGCTCCAGATGTAGCGGGTCAGGAAACTCTGCGGCGCGGGATGCCCGGCGTCGTCGGCGTGGGACATGGCATGCCCGGTGGGCGGGGAAGGGTTCATCGCTGAGCCTTCTGTTCGGCGGCAGCCTGCGCCGGCGGGCTGCCCAGACTCTGGATATAGGCCACCAGCGCGGCCAGCTCTTCGTCGCTCAACTCGATCTTGGGCATGACCGGCGGGAAGCCCTTCACGTGGCGGGCCTGCGGGTCGCGGATGAAGCTGCGCAGGTAGGCTTCGTCGACCAGCGCGGTGGAGCCGTCCGCCATGGTTTCGGTCTTGCCGTGCAGGCCCTTCCAGGTCGGCCCCACGCGCGGGCTGCCGTCGGTCGTGTGGCAGGCCACGCAGCCCTTGGCATCCGCCAGCGCGCGGCCCTGTTCGACGCGTGCGCCGCCGCCGGCCGCCACGGCGCCGGCCGGCGGCTCGGGCGCCTTGGCCTGCGACCTGGCGAAGGTCGGCAGCGCCGCGTGCCAGGACCTGTAGTTCGCCGGATCTTCCACCACCACGTAGCCGCGCATGTTGGGATGGCCCACGCCGCACAGCTGCGCGCAAAGCGCTTCGTAGCGGCCTGCGACGGTGGGCGTGAACCAGAAGCGGCTGACCTGCCCCGGCACCGTGTTCATCCGGGCGCGGAAGTTCGGCACGAAGAAGTCGTGCAGCACGTCGTTCGAACGCATCAGCACCAGCACCGGCTTGCCGAGCGGCAGGTGCACCTCGTTGGCGGCGATCAGGAGGTCGTCCTGCCCGGCCGGGTCGGTGGGGTCGATCCCGAACGGATTGGTGGCGCTCACGAAGCGCGCATCGGTCGCGCCCAGCTTGCCGTCCTCGCCCGGGAAGCGGAAGCGCCATTGCCATTGCTGGGCCAGCACCTCCAGCACGAGGGCGTCGTGAGGCTCCCGGACATAGTTCGCGTACACCACGAGGCCGGGCGCCAGCAGCGCCATGATGCCGACGGTGGTGCCGCCGATCAGCCAGCGCTCGAGCTTCTTGTTCTCGGGCTCATGCGCCGCACGCCGGCCCTCGCGATGGCGGAAGCGCACCAGCGTGTAGACGACGAACACGTTGATGGCGACGAAGAAGATGCCCGTGATCACCAGCGTGATGGTCAGGGTGTCGTCCATCAGCTGCCAGTTCGAAGCGAGGGGCGTCGTCCACCACGGATTGAAGACGTGAAACAACACCGAGGCGACCACGATGAGCAACAGGGCGACAGCCATGGTCATGTGCGGTCCCTCGGCTCGGCATCGGCTCGGGACTCACGCGCTCGAGCGCAACGCCGGGACTTGCGGCTCTTCGCCCTCGAACCGGGCTTCGGGGTGCGAGGACCGCAGCAGCGCCTCGATGTCCCGCACGCGCGAACGCGGCAGGTCCACCATCAGCAGGATCCGCCCCTGTGCGATGGCGCCCTCGAAACGTTGCAGCCTGGGGCTCGGGATGGAAATGCCGATCATGCTGGCCGACCAGGCGCCGACCACGCCGCCCAGGATGGCCACCAGCGCAGCCACTTCCCACTCGGGGTCGTCGCCCATGATCGGAAACACCAAGGCGGCCACCAGGCCGAAGACGATGCCGCAGGCCGTGCCGACCACCCCCCCGGTCTTGGCTGCGTGGACGAGGTCCGAGGTTTGCCAGACGTTCGCCGCATGGAGCCCGGCCATGTCCATGCCTTCCGGTCCGGCGAAATGGATGCGCGCGACGTCGACGCGCGCCCACACCAGATCGTCCATCGCGCGCCTGGCGCTCGCCAGGTCGGGCATCAACCAGTAAATGCGTCTCTTCATAGCATCCCCTTTCCGTCTTGCGACGAGACAAGGACCCCATGAACGACTTATATGCCCAAGGAGAGCCGCCATCAAGTAGGTTACCCAGAGCCCATCGATGGGCCACACGGGAAACCGCACGCAGACCCGCTGTACGGGTAATTGCTGAGCTACTTTTTTTGACCAAATGGATGATTTAGATCATCATCCCACCCGTTGTCACGAGGTACGCCACGATGAATCCGCCCACCCTGCGCAGCCGCTTCTGGTCTGACCTGACCAGCGAAGAGTTCTCCCGTCTCGACCGCGAACGGCTCATCGCCGTGCTGCCGGTGGGCGCCACCGAGCAGCACGGCCCGCATCTGCCGATGTCGACCGACACCGCCACCATCGACGGCATGGTGCGCGCCACCCTCCCGCACCTGCCCGACGACCTGCCGGTGCTCTTCCTGCCCACCGTGGCCTACGGCAAGAGCAACGAGCACTCGCGCTACCCGGGCACGCTCACCGTCTCGGCCACCACGCTGATCTCGCTGTGGAAGGACATCGGCGCCTGCGTCGCGAAGGCCGGCGTGCGCAAGCTGGTGCTCTACAACAGCCACGGCGGCCAGATGAGCGTGATGGACATCGTGGCGCGCGACCTGCGCGAGGAACACGACATGATGGTCGTGGCTGCCAACTGGTACACGCTGGGCCTGCCCGAGGGCCTGTTCACCGCGCACGAGGGCAAGCATGGCATCCACGCCGGCGACCTCGAAAGCTCGGTCATGCTGCACCTCACGCCCGACTGCGTGCGCCGCGACCAGTTCCGGAACTTCAGCTCGATGACGGAACAGCTGGCCGCCGAGAACAGGTTCCTCTCGATCACCCCCAGCGGCAAGCTCGGCTGGCAGATGCACGACATCAACCCCGCAGGCGCGGCCGGCGATGCCACGCGCGCCACCGCCGAGAAGGGCGCGGCAGTGCTCGACCACGTGGGCCGCCGCTTCGTCGAACTGCTGCACGAAGTGGACCGCTTCCCGCTCTCGCGCCTCGCTAACGAACCCGCTTGGCGCTAGGCTCCCGGCTCAAAGAACGCGCCATGGAAAGCACCACGCCATCCATCACCCCGCCGCTGGTCAGCCTGCGCCACGTCAGCAAGCACTTTGCCAACGGCACGCTCGCGCTGCAGGGCATGACGCTCGACATCGGCGAGCACGACTTCATCAGTTTTCTCGGCCCCTCGGGCTGCGGCAAGAGCACGGCGCTGCGGCTCATCGCGGGCCTTACCCGCCTCAGCTCGGGCGACATGCAATGGTCCGGCGCCAACACCGGCAAGACACAGAGCGACCGCGACCTGGGCTTCGTGTTCCAGGAGCCCACGCTCATGCCCTGGGCCAAGGTGTTCGACAACGTGTGGCTGCCGCTCAAGCTGGCCGGCCAGGGCCGCGACGCGGCGGCGCCGGTGGTCCGGCAGGTGCTCGAGATGGTCGGCCTCTCGCGCTTCGCCGACGTGTATCCGCGCGAGCTGTCGGGCGGCATGAAGATGCGCGTGTCGATCGCGCGGGCGCTGGTCACGCACCCGCGCTTGCTGCTGATGGACGAGCCCTTCGCCGCACTCGACGAGATGACGCGCATCAAGCTCAACAACGACCTGCTGGCGATCTGGCGCGAGCACCGGTTCTCGGTCGTGTTCGTCACGCACAGCGTCTATGAGTCGGTGTACCTCTCGAACCGCATCGTGGTGATGGCCGCCCGCCCGGGCCGGGTGATCGACGAGATCCGCATCGACGAACCCTATCCACGCGGCGAGGACTTCCGCACCTCGAGCCGCTACAACGCGCATTGCACGGCGGTATCTCAATCCCTGCACGGAGCCCTGCATGGCCTCGACATCGATCACTGAGCCCGTCGCCCTGGCGGATGCGGCACCCTCCGAGGCCACGCTGCGCGCGCACGAAGACAGGCTGCGCCGGCGCGAGTCGCTGCTGCGCATCGTCGTGCCGGCCGGCATCGTCATCCTGCTGCTGCTGGTCTGGGAATGGACGGTCCGCGCCAACCACATCCCGCACTACATCCTGCCCGCGCCTTCGCGGATCCTGCGCACGCTGTTCGACAACTGGGATTCGCTCTCCAGCGCGACGTGGTTCACGGTGAAGCTCACGCTGCTCGCGCTCGGTGCGGCCATCGTCGGCGGCGTGCTGCTGGCGATCGCGTTCGCACTCTTCAAGTGGGTGGAGATCGGCCTGTTCCCGATCGCGGTGATCCTGCAGGTGACGCCGATCATCGCGATCGCACCGCTGATCCTGATCTATGTGTCGAGCACCACCGCGGCGCTGCTGCTGTGCGCGTGGATCGTGGCCTTCTTCCCGATCCTGTCGAACACCGTCATCGGCCTGAAAAGCGCCGACAGCAACCTGCGCGACCTGTTCCAGCTCTACAAGGCCTCGCCGTGGCAGACCTTCCGCTACCTGCTCGCACCGAGCGCGCTGCCCTACTTCATGGCGGGACTGAAGATCGCGGGCGGGCTGAGCCTGATCGGTGCGGTGGTGGCCGAGTTCACGGCGGGCACCGCGGGCAAGGAAACGGGGCTCGCCTCGCGCATTCTCGAATCGAGCTTCCGCACCGAGATCCCGATGATGTTCGCGGCGCTGCTGCTGGTGTCGTTGCTGGGCATCGTGATCTTCATCGTGTTCGCCGCGCTGTCGCGGCTGGTGCTGGGTCACTGGCACGAAAGCGAAATGCGCCGTGAACGCTAGAGCGATGCACACCGTCGTCGACTGGGAGGCCGTACGCAATGACCTGCACGGCCTCAACTTGGTCACCGCGCCGAGCCAGCGCAAGCAGCTGTCGAAGGACTTCTACTGGTACAGCCCCATCCTCACCGCACAGCTCGCGGGCTGCGTGGCCGACCTCGTGGTCAAGGTCAGCACCGAGGACGACGTGCGCCAGGCGGCGGCCGTGGCCGCGAAGTGGAAGCTGCCGCTCACCGTGCGCGCCGGCGGCACCGGCAACTACGGCCAGTGCGTGCCGCTCGAGGGCGGCATCGTGCTCGACGTGACGCAGATGTGCCGCGTGCTCGACATCCAGGACGGCCGCATGCGCGTCGAGGCCGGTGCGCGCATGCACGACATCGACCTGATGGCCCGCGAAACCGGACAGGCCCTGCGCATGTGGCCCTCGACCTGGCACGTGGCCTCGATCGGCGGCTTCATCGCGGGCGGCTTCGGCGGCATCGGCTCGTTCCGCCACGGCATCCTGCGCGACCCCGGCAACCTGCTGCGCGCGCGCGTGATGACGGTGGAGCGCGAGCCGCGCATCATCGAGCTGCGCGGCGACGAGATCCAGCAGGTGCACCACGCCTACGGCACCAACGGCGTGATCCTCGACGTGGAAGTGGCGCTGAGCCCGGCCGTCGAATGGGTGCACTGCACGGTGCTCTTCGAGACCTACCGCGGCGCGCTCGACTTCGGCATTGCGGCGCAGGCCCCCGCGCTCGACATCTTCCTGCTGTCCACGGTCGAGGCGCGCTTCTCGCCCTACTACACGGCGATGCGCGACCGCTTTCCGCCCGACCGGCATGCGGTGTTCACCATGGTCTCGCCCGCGTCGATGGCGGACTTTCGCGCGCTCGCCGACGCCCACGGCGGCACGATCTCCGTCGCGGGCACCGAGGCCGAACTGCTCGCCGAGGGCCTGCCGCCCGCCTACGAATGCGCGTTCAACCACACGACGCTGCAGGCGCTGAAGGCCGACCGCGGCTGGACCTACCTGCAGGTGGCCTACGCCCAGCCGTTCGATCCGACCGTGGTCGAGCGCCATCTCGAAATCTTCGGCGACGACGTGCTGCAGCACCAGGACTTCGCGCGCGCGGGCGGCGAATGCGGCACCTTCGGCATCCTGCTGGTGCGCTGGAAGGGCGAGGCCCACCAGTACGAAGTGATCCGCGAGATCGAATCGCAGGGCGGCTGCAGGATCTTCAACCCGCACGTCGTCACCATCGAGGATGGCGGCATGAAGACCATCGACACGCAGCAGATCGAATTCAAGAAGCGCAGCGACCCGATGGGCTTGATGAACCCCGGCAAGACGCGCGGCTGGATAACATGAGCACACCCCCAGTCTTCGCGCACTTCGTGTCGCTTCGCCAACCCCCTTGCAGGGGGCAACGCCAGCGGCCCGGCAGAGCCGGTTCCGCGGCGTTCCAGCTTTTCGTCCCTTAATTCAAGGAGTTCACTTCCATGCGCATCCCCGCTTTCGATCTTCGACCGCTTGCCTTCGGCCTGGCCCTCGCGGGCGCCGCCTTCGCCGCACAGGCGCAGGAAAAAGTGGTGTTCGCCACCAACTGGAAAGCGCAGGCCGGCCACGGCGGCTTCTACCAGGCGCTGGTGGACGGCACCTACAAGAAATACGGCCTCGACGTCGACATCCAGCAGGGCGGCCCGATGGTCAATAACCGGCCGATGCTGCCGGCCGGCAAGGTCGACTTCCTGATGACCGGCAACCTGCTGCAGTCCTTCGACAACGTGAAGAACGGCGTGCCCACCGTGGTGGTCGCGGCCTTCTTCCAGAAGGACCCGCAGGCCATGTTCGCGCACCCGGGCCAGGGCTTCGACACCTTCAAGGACATGGCCAAGGCGCCCGTCGCCTTCATCGGCAAGGACGGCCAGTTCAGCTTCTGGCAGTGGATGAAGTCGGAGCACGGCTTCAAGGATTCACAGCTCAAGCCCTACACCTTCAACGTCGGCCCGTTCCTGGCGGACAAGAAATCGATCCAGCAGGGCTACGCGATCTCCGAACCGCTCTCGATCAAGGCGCAGGCCGGCTTCGACCCGGTGGTGCAGCTCCTGGCCGACAACGGCTTCTCGACCTACTCGACCACCATCGAGACGCGCGCCGACCTGATCAAGAACAAGCCCGAGACGGTGCGCAAGTTCGTCGAGGCCTCGATCGTCGGCTGGAACAACTACCTCTACGGCGACAACAAGGCCGCCAACGAGATGATCGCCAAGATCAACCCCGACTCGCCCGTGGCCGCGTCGCAGGGTTCGATCGAGCTGATGAAGAAGATGGGCATCGTCGACAGCGGCGAATCGCTCGCCAAGGGCATCGGCGCGATGGACGAAGCCCGCGTGAAGGACTTCTACGACAAGATGGTCAAGGCCGGTCTCTACAAGGCGGGCGAGGTCGATCTCTCGAAGGTCGTGACCACGCAGTTCGTCAACAAGGGCGTCGGTGTCGACGTCCGCAAGAAGCTCACCGGCAAGTAATTTCGCTTCGCTGTTTTTCCCGTGGGTCGCGCGGGGCTTGCGCCGGGGTCAGATGCCGGCGCCTGGGTTGCCATAAGGCACGCGCGGCCTTTGTTCCCTTGGGCTCTGACCCCGTCTCGCCGAACAGGCGAACCGGCCCTCAACCATGAAAACGCTCGTCGTCCACTGCCATCCGAACCCTGACAGCTTCAACCACGCGCTCTACCGCACGGCCCTCGAGGCTCTCGAACCCCGGCATCCCGTCCGGGCCATCGACCTGTACGCCGAGGGCTTCGACCCGACGCTGACCCGCGAAGAGCGCATCGCCTACCTCGACAACCCCGAACTGATCCGCGAGCGCGTGAAACCCCACGTCGAAGCGCTGCTGTGGGCCGAGCACCTGGTGTTCGTCTACCCCACCTGGTTCCATGGGCCGCCGTCCATGCTCAAGGGCTGGCTCGAAAGGGTATGGCTGCCGGGCGTGGCCTTCCTTCCGGCGGAGCGCAAGGGACAGCTCGCGAAGTCGGGCATGCGGCACATCCGGCGGCTGACGGTGGTGACCACGGGCGGCTCGCCGCGCTGGTTCGTGGTGATGATCGGCGACCCGGGCCGGCGGCTGTTCACGCGGGCGCTGCGCGCGCTGTTCGCGTGGCGCTGCAAGGTGACCTGGCTGCAGCTGCACGACATGAACGCCGTCACCGAACGCGACCGCACCCACTTCATCGAACGCGTTGCGCGCAAGCTGCAAGACATCTAGCAGGGAGACCACACACCATGAGCCTCGAACGCACGCTGACCGTCCGCGTCGAACGCATCTCGCGGCAGACGCCGGAAATCCTGGCCTTCGAGCTGACCCATCCGTGGGGCCGGCCGCTGCCCGGCTACGAGGCCGGCGCACACATCGACGTGCACATGCCCGGCGGCTTCTCGCGCCAGTACTCGCTGGCGCGGGCGCCGTCGAACGCCGCCTCCTATGTGATCGGCGTGAAGCGCGAGGCCGACAGCCGCGGCGGCTCGGCCTCGATGCACGAGCGCGTGCACGAGGGCGACCTGCTGGCGATCAGCGCGCCGCGCAACACCTTCCCGCTGCGCGAAGAGGCCAGGCACCACCTGCTGCTGGCCGGCGGCATCGGCATGACGCCGCTGCTGGCGATGGCGCAGGCACTCGCGGCGCGCGGGGCCGACTTCACGCTCTGCGTGTTCGCGCGCAGCGAGGCGCACCTGGCCTTTGCCGACGCGCTGCGCGACCCCGCGCTGGCGCCGCACCTGCGCCTGCACCTCGACCAGGGCGATGCCTCCCAGCGCATCGACCTGCGCGCGCTGCTGGCCGAGCGCGCGCCGAACACGCACCTCTACGTCTGCGGCCCCGGCGGCTTCATGAAGGCGGTGCGCGACGCCGCCGCACACTGGCCTGAAGACGCATTGCACGCCGAATACTTCGCGGCGCCGACCGACGCCCACACGACCACCGGCCTGCCCTTCACCCTGAGGCTCGCGCAGCGCGGCATCACGGTGCCGGTGGCGGCCGACCAGACCGCCGTCGATGCGCTGCATGAATTCGGCATCGACATTCCGGTGTCGTGCCAACAAGGCCTGTGCGGCACCTGCGTGGTCGATGGCGATGGCGAAGGCGCGGAGCACCGCGACTTCTGCCTCACCGGAACCGAGCGGCGCACGCGGGTGGCCCTGTGCTGCTCGCGCGCCAAGGGCCTGGAACTGGTGCTTCAGCTGTGAGCGTCGAAGAGAGCGACAGCGAGGCGCCCGCCACGCGCGGCCGTTCGCGCAAGTACACGCAGGTGCTGGGCGTCATCTACCAGGCGGCCATCGAGGTGTTCGCGAGCGAGGGGCCGGCCGGCGCATCGACCCAGGCCATCGCCGACAAGGCGGGGCTCTCGAAAGCGCAGCTGCACTACTACATCGACAGCAAGGAAGCGCTCTACCGGCAGGTGCTGCAGGACATCCTCAACGACTGGATCGTGGTGTTCGGCTTCAGCGACGAGGCCTTCGGCCCGCGCAAGGTGCTGAGCGACCTGATCCACCGCAAGATGGTGTTCTCGTTCCAGCATCCGCTGCGCTCGCGCATCTTCACCGCCGAGATGATGCGCGGCGCGCCGGTGCTCAACACCATGATGGACACGAGCAAGGCGCGCACCGACCAGGCCGCCGCGGTGATCCAGAACTGGATGAACCAGGGCCTGATGGACAAGGCCGACCCGATGCTGGTGCTGTTCCACATCTGGGCGGTGACGCAGTTCTATGCCGACCACGCCACGCAGGCCGCCTACTTCCGCAACGTGGCGCAGGACGGCGACGACAAGGACAGGCGCTACCTGATCGAGCAGGTGACCGAATTCCTGCTCAAGGGCGCGGGGGTCAAGTAGCGCGCTGGGGGAGGTACATGGTGGCTTCCACTTCCACCAACACCTCGTCCCCCGGCAGGAAGCGCGACACCTCCACCACCGTGCTGACCGGCGGCTCGCCCGGATAGAACAGGCCGCGCACGCGGTTGTAGAACGCGTAGTGCGGCAGGTGGCGGAAGTACTGCACCAGCTTCACCACATCGTCCATCGTGCCGCCATGCTCGGCCGCGATCTGGCGGATGCGCTCGAGCACGAACCAGCTCTGCGCGACGATGGCGGCTTCGAACACATCGACCGACATCTGGCCGGTGGCATAGCCCACGCCCTGCAGGGCGGTGCGGGCTTCCTCGGGAATATCGTCGTAGCCCGCAACCGCGCGGCGTTTGGCCGGATCGACCGCCACCACGCCGCTCATGAAGACGAAATCGCCAACGCGCCTGGCGGCGGCGTAGTTGGCCATTGGCTTGCCCATGTTCGTCGTGCTTTTCATTGTGTTTTCTCCAGAATTCGACCGGCACGGATCACCGTGCGCTGCCGCCCGCGCGGGCCGATGAGCTCGTGCTCGCCGGTGGCCGCGAGCAGCACCAGGTCCGCGGGGCAGCCCGGTGCGATGCGGCCGTCCCACGCAAGGCCGAGCGCCTTCGCGGGGCTGACAGTGATCGCATCGAACCATTCTCCTGCGGGTGCCAGGTGCGCCATCTGCACGCCGAGGCCGAAGGTCTCCAGGAGGTCGTAGCTGCCGTAGGGATAGAAGGCGTCCTGCACGTTGTCCGTGGCCAGGCTCGCACGCAAGCCCCGTGCCGCCGCCTCGTGGATGCGCGTGATGCCGCGCGGCACCGGCGTGCGGTCCCAGGCGCCCTGCAGGTAGAGGTTGGTGGTGGGCAGCGCGACGATGTGGAGGCCGGCGCCGGCGCAGAGCGCCAGCGTTTCGTTGGCGACGGCGTCGTCCTGCATGGCGAGCGAACAGCAGTGGCCGCAGACCACGCCATGCCGGAAGTCGCGCGCGCGCACCAGCTGGGCGATGCTGCGCAGGCCGCCGGCTTCGGCGTCGAGCCCTTCGTCGACATGGAAATCGAGCCCGAGGCCGTGCTGCTGTGCGAGATCGAACACGCGGCCCAGCTTGTGGACGATGCCTTCGTTGCGGTAGACGAAGGCGCCGAGCACGCCGCCCGCGCGCCGCACTTCGCGCGCGATGCGCTCGCCGGCCGCGAGATCGGCGAACAGGTCGAGCGGCGTGAGCGAGACGAACTGCAGCTCGATGCGGCCGCGCCACTCGTCGCGCAGCGCCTCGAACACGGCCAGCGCGGCCGGCGGCTCGGGCTGCCCCCAATCGATGTGCGTGCGCAACGCGCGCGTGCCCGACTGCCAGGCGTCGCGCAGTGCGCGTTCCATGCGCAGGCGCAGCGTCTCGCCGGACCAGCCAGCGCGGTGCTTCTCCATGCGCTCGATGGCCGCGAACAGGTTGCCCTGCGCCGCACCCACGTCCTGCACGGTGTAGTTCTTGTCGATGTGCGCATGCGCCTCGACCAGCGCGCTCAGCAAGGTGCCGCGCGCTTCTTGCGCCTGCGATGCGCTCGGCACGATGGCCTCGACCCTGCCGCCGGCCAGCGTGACGTCGAAGACCTGCGCATCGTCCGCCGCGAAGCCACGCAGCGGCAACGGAATGCGCAGCGCCTCGAGTTTCATGCGCGCTGCTGCAGTGCGCGCAGCCAGCCCAGGCCGGCCGAGGTGCTGCCGGGTTCCGAACCGCGCTTCGGCCGGTACTCGCAGCCGACCCAGCCCTGCCAGCCGCATTGCACCGAGACCTCGTCGATCACGTCGAACAGGTAGGGGTAGTTCTGCTCGCCGATGTCGGGCTCGTGGCGCTCGGGCACGCCCGCGATCTGGAGGTGACCGACGCGGCCGGTCGGCAGGTACTTGCGGATCTTCATCGCCACGTCGCCCTCGACGATCTGGCAGTGGTACAGGTCCATCTGCACCTTGAGGTTCGGCGCACCGACGGTCTCGACGATCTCGTGCGCATGGTCCTGGCGGTTGAGGAAGAAGCCGGGGATGTCGCGCGTGTTGATGGGCTCGATCAGCACGTCGCGGCCCGCCTTGGCGGCTTCGGCCGCGGCCCAGCGCAGGTTGTCGATGTACACCGGCTGCACCGCGTCGCGCGCGAGGCCTTCGGGCACGAGGCCGGCCATGAGGTGGATGCGCGGGCAGTCGAGCGCCACGGCGTAGTCGATGGCCTTGGCGATGCCTTCGCGGAACTCGGCGTCGCGGCCGGGCAGGCAGGCCAGCCCGCGTTCGCCGCCGTCCCAGTTGCCGGGCGGGCCGTTGAAGAGCACCTGCTGCAGGCCGTTGTGCTTCAGCCGCGCGACGATTTCTTCTTTCGCGAAGGCGTAGGGGAACAGGTACTCGACGGCCTTGAAGCCGTCTTTCGCGGCGGCGTCGAAGCGGTCGAGGAAGTCGAGCTCCGGATAGAGCATCGAGAGGTTGGCGGCGAATTGGGGCATGGTCTCTGTTTTTACTACCAGCGCGCACCGAAGGTGGTGCGCAGTTCATCGATCTGTCGGGCATCCAGCGGCGCGGGCCTTGCGGCGCCGGCCAGCATCTGGAGCCTGGCGGTTTCTTCGAGTTCCTCGAGCACGGCCATGGCGGCGGCCGGCGTCTCGTGCCACACGTTGGGACCGAGGCGTTCGAGCATCACGGCGCGGATGGGCGTGCCCGCGGCGCCGAAGCGCTCGATGGCCTGTGCAACCCGCTCCGCAGCGTCCGGCGCGCCGGGGCGATGGTACGGAATGAGCGGCACATGGCCGACCTTCATCACGAAGTAGGGCGTGAGGGCGGGCAGCAATTCGTCGCCCGGTGCGTTCAGCGTGAGCGCGACGCAGTGCGTGCTGTGCGTGTGGATCACGCAGGCCGTCTCCGCGTCGAAACGGCGTGCGGCCGCATAGATGCGCGTGTGCAGCGCGATGGTCTTGCTGGCGCGGTCGCCGCCGGTCTGTTTGCCGTCGGCATCGAGCCGCGCGAGCCGCGCCGGGTCGAGGAAGCCCAGGCAGGCATCGGTCGGCGTGATCAGGAAGCCGTCGTCCAGCCGCACGCTGATGTTGCCGGCGGTGGCGTGCACGTAGCCGCGCTCGAACAGGCTGCGGCCGACGCGGCAGATTTCGTCGCGCGCTTGGTTCTCGGTCATGCCAGCACTGTAAAGGCCTTGGTGAAGAAATCGTCCCCACCGAAGTTGCCGGACTTGAGTGCGATGTGCACGCCCGCGCCCTGCGCGGCTTCGGCGCGCGCGTGGCACCACGGCACGCCGGGGTCGATCTGCGGGCCGATCTGCATCTGCGCGATGCCGAGCGCCTGCACGCAGGCGCCGGAGGTCTCGCCGCCGGCCACGACGAGCTGACGCACCCCGCGGTCGACGAGCCCGCGCGCGATGGCGGCGACGGTGCGCTCGACCATCGCACCGGCTTCCTCGACACCGAGCTTGCCCTGCACCGACTTCACGGCGCCGGCCTCGGCGGTGGAATACACCAGCACCGGTTGCTGGCCGATCAGCGGCGCGGCCCAGGCCAGCGCCTCGGCCGCGACATCGACACCCGCCGCAATGCGCAGCGGATCGATGGCCAGCGCCGCGCCGCCGCGCTGGATGAAGTCGAGCACCTGCCGGTTGGTGGCGAGCGAGCAACTGCCCGACACCACGGCGCGCAGCCCGCTCGCCGCCGGCAACGCGCTGGCCTGCGAAGAAGGCGAGAGCCCGAAGTTCGCCGGCAGCCCGATGGCCACGCCCGAGCCCGCAGTGACCAGCGGCATCGTCGCGAGCGCCGGCCCGAGGCGCAGCAGGTCGTCGTTCGACACCGCATCGACGATGGCGATCGAGACACCCTCGCCCTTCAACTGCGCGATGCGCTCCGTGATGGCGGCGTGCCCGCGCGCCACCACCGCGTGATCGATCGACCCCACCTTGCGCTTGCACTGCGCCTGCAGCACCCGCACGAGGTTCGGATCGGTCATCGGCGTGAGCGGGTGGTTCTGCATGCCGCTCTCGTTGAGCAGCACATCGCCCGCGAACAGGTAGCCCTTGAACACGGTGCGCTTGTTGTCGGGGAAGGCGGGCGTGGCGATGGTGAAGTCGCAACCCAGTACCTCCATCAGCGCCTCGGTCACCGGGCCGATGTTGCCCTGCGGCGTGCTGTCGAAGGTGGAGCAGTACTTGAAGTAGATCTGCTGCGCACCCTGCGCCTGCAGCCAGCGCAGCGCATCGAGCGACTGCGCGATGGCCTCGGCCGGTGCGATGGTGCGCGACTTGAGCGCGACCACCACCGCATCGACCTCGGCGTCCAGTGGCGTGGCGGGCACGCCGATGGCCTGCACCACGCGCATGCCGGCGCGCACCAGGTTGTTGGCGAGGTCCGTCGCGCCGGTGAAATCGTCGGCGATGCAGCCGAGCACTAACTTGGCCATGGCTCAGTCCTTCACGACGACAGGCAGCTTCACGGCCTGCGGGTTCTCGCGCACGTAGTCGCGCAGGATGGCGTCGAAGCTCGCATCGGCCTTCAGGCCCAGCGCCTCGGCACGCGCGGCGTGGATGCGGCTCGGCCAGCTGGTCACGATCTTTGCGACCTGCGCGTCGGGCGTCCAGTCGATCAGGCCCGTGGCGTCCTTGCCTGCGATGCGTTCGAGCGCCTCGGCCATCTCGCGCACGGTGGTGGTCAGCGCGGGCAGGTTGATGGCGGTGCGCGCACCCCATTCGGCGGCACTCGCCGTGGCTGCACGCACGATGCCCGCGACGGTGTTGCCGGGCGATGCCAATGCGACGGGCGTTTCGGGCGCCACCGGGCAGCGCGCGCGCTCGCCGGCCAGCGGCTCACGCAGCATGCCGCTCAGGAAGCTGGAGGCCGCGCCGTTGGGCCGGCCCGGGCGCACCGAGACCGTCATGAGCCGCACGTTGCGGCCTTGCACGAAGCCCTTGCGCGTGAAATCGGCCACCAGCTGCTCGCCGATGAACTTCTGGATGCCGTAGCTGTTCTGCGGCGTCGGCAGCGTGGTGTCCTCGATCACCGCGGGCAGTCGCTGCTCGGGCGAATCGCCGAACACCGCGACCGAGCTGGAGAACACGAACACCGGCGCATGGCCGGCGCGGCGGCAGGCATCGAGCAGGGCGCGCGTGGTGTCGAGGTTGCTGCGCATGCCGAGGTCGAAATCGGCTTCGCACTCGCCGCTCACGGCGGCAGCGAGGTGGAACACGGCATCGGTGTCGGCCAGCGGCAGTGCGCCGTTGCCGGCCTGTTCGTACAGGTCGCCCTGCACGAACTGCACGCGGGCATCGGCCTGCAGGTCGGCGGGCGGCGGCACGCGGTCGGCCAGCGTGATGCGCGAGATGTCCCTGGCCTGGCCGCCAGCCAGTGCCAGCGGGCCGCCTGCGAGCAGCGTGCGCGCGAGCCGCGCGCCGAGAAAGCCGCAGCCGCCGGTGATGAGGATGTTCATGGCGCGTGTCTTCTTTCTTCAGGCTTCTTTGTTCGGGGTCGGCAGGTCGATGCCGGGGAATATCTTGATGACCGCACTGTCGTCCTCGCGCGCGAAGCCCGCGGTGGAGGCCTGCATGAACATCTGGTGCGCGGTGGACGACAGCGGCAATGGAAACTTGCTCGCGCGCGCCACGTCGAGCACCAGCCCCAGGTCCTTCACGAAGATGTCGACGGCGGAGAGCGGCGTGTAGTCGCCCGCGAGCACATGGGCCATGCGGTTTTCGAACATCCAGCTGTTGCCCGCGCTGTGCGTGATGACCTCGTAGAGCGCGGCCGGGTCCACGCCTTCGCGCAGGCCCAGCGCCATCGCCTCGGCGGCCGCGGCGATGTGCACGCCGGCCAGCAGTTGGTTGATGACCTTCACCTTGCTGCCCGCGCCGGCCGAGTCGCCGAGGCGGTAGACCTTGGCGGCCATCGCGTCGAGCACCGCGCCGGCCTTGGCGTAGGCGGCGGGGGTGCCGGCGGTCATCATCGTCATCTGGCCGCTCGCGGCCTTCGCGGCGCCGCCGGAGATCGGCGCGTCGAGGTACAGGATGCCCTGCGCGGCCAGGCGCGCTTCGAGCGCAACCGACCAGTTGGGGTCGACGGTGGAGCACATCACGAACAGGCTGCCGGGCTTCATCGACGCCGCGCAGCCGGGCACCGTGCCGTCGCCGAACAGCACCGACTCGGTCTGCGCCGCATTGACGACCACGCTGACCACGATGTCGCACTGCGCACCGAGCGCGGCCAGCGTGTCGCAGGCCGTGCCGCCGTCGCGCGCGAAGGCCTGGGCCACTTCGGGACGCACGTCGAAAACATGCGGCGCATGGCCCGCGCGGCGCAGCGATTGCGCCATGCCGCTGCCCATGGCGCCGAGGCCCACGAGACCGACGATGGGGGTGTTGCTCTGGGTGTTTGTCATGGTGTCGTTTCTCCGGTCAGCGATTGACGAGTTTTTTGGGCGTGAGCCACACGCCGATGGCCCCGAGCACCAGCGCGGCGGCCAGCACGTACATGCCGATCTGCGTGCTGCCCGTGAGGTCCTTGAGATAGCCGATGAGGTACGGGCTCACGAAGCCCGCGAGGTTGCCCACCGAGTTGATGGCCGCAATGCCGGCGGCCGCCGCCGTGCCCGACAGGAAGGCGGTGGGCAGCGACCAGAAGAGCGGCGCGCAGGTCAGCACGCCGGCCGCCGCGAGCGAGAGGAAGGCCAGCGACACGGCCGTGTTCTGCGTGTACGAAGCGGCCACGGTGAAGCCCACCGCGCCCATCATCGCGGGCACGATCAGGTGCCAGCGGCGCTCCTGCCGGCGGTCGGCGCTGCGGCCGAAGAGGTTCATCGCGACGATGGCGCAGAGAAACGGAATGGCGCTCAGCAGGCCGATGTTCAGGTTGCCCCGCACGCCCGTGGCCTTCACCAGCGTGGGCAGCCAGAAGGTCAGCGCGTACTGGCCCATGACGAAGGCGAAGTAGATCAGCGCCATCCACCACACGCGCGCATCGCGGAACACCGCGGCCACCGAGTGCGGGCCTTTCGCGCCGTGCGCCTGGTCGCGCTCGACCTCGCGCTGCAGCAGCCGCTTTTCGTCGGGCGCAAGCCAGCGTGCGTGCTGGATGCCGTTGTCCAGGTAGAAGAGCACCATCACGCCGACGAGCACGGCGGGAATGGCTTCGATGATGAACATCCACTGCCAGCCCTGCAGCGACGACACGCCGTGGAAGCCGTCCATGATCCAGCCCGAGAGCGGATTGCCGAAGATGCCCGCCACCGGGATCGCCGACATGAAGACCGCGATGATCCGCGCGCGCCGGTGCGCCGGGTACCAGTGGGTCAGGTACAGGATCACGCCGGGATAGAAACCCGCCTCGGCCACGCCGAGCAGGAAGCGCAGGATGTAGAAGCTGGTGGGCGTCTGCACGAACACGAAGCACGCCGAGAGCAGGCCCCAGGTGATCATGATGCGCGCGATCCAGATGCGCGCGCCCACGCGGTTGAGCAGCAGGTTGCTCGGCACCTCGAACAGGAAGTAGCCGAGGAAGAAGATGCCGGCGCCGAGGCCGAACACGGTTTCGCTGAAGCCCAGGTCCTGCCCCATCTGCAGCTTGGCGAAGCCGACGTTCACGCGGTCGAGGTACGCGACCACGTAGCAGAGCATCAGGAAGGGAACGAGGCGCCAGAACACCTTGGCGTAGGTGCGCTTCTCGAGCGCGGCGTCGGCCGGCATGTCGGCAAGGCCGGTCAAGGGCGCGCCAGCCGGGAGGGTTGGAGTCATGAGGGAAGTCCGCTTGGATGATGAAGGAACGAGGTCGTCCCGTCGCCATGCAGCGCGGCCGCCTCTTGATTTGTCAGGTCATCATACAAATTTGAGACAACTTGCCCGATCCGGGTAAACCCGCAAACTCACACCTCGTTTCCTTTATTTGCCGACGGGCCAGCCTTCGACCAGCGGCCGCGCAAGCTGCGCGCCTTCCTGCTGCCAGAAGACCGGATCGGCCTGCTCGATGCGGCGGATGGCGTTGTCCATGTGGGACTTCGCAGCCTCGCGGGCGCGCAGCGGATCGCCGGCCTCGATGGCCTCGACGATCTGCGCATGCTCCTGCGCCACCTCGCGCGCGAAGTCCTCGCGGCGCGCCTCGTTGGCGCGGGTGACGCGCGTGGCGCCATGCAGGAACTGCCGCAGGTACTGCAGCGTGCCGATCAGGAAGGGGTTGCGCGCGGCCTCGGCGATGGCGCGGTGAAAACGCACGTCCTCGTCCGCGCCGTTGCCGCCGCCGGCCACCGCGGCATGCAGCGCCTCGATCGCGTCGCGGATGCGCTGCACGTCCTCGGGGGTGCGGCGCTCGGCCGCGAGCGCGGCCACCTCGGCTTCGAGCGCACGGCGCAGCTCGACCATCTGGATCACCGCCTCGCGCGAGGCCACATGCGGCATCTCGAAGCGCAGCGGCTCGACACCGGCGGCGCGCACATACACGCCGCTGCCCTGGCGCGAATCCACCAGCCCCAACGACTTGAGCCGCGAGACGGCTTCGCGCACCACGGTGCGGCTCACGCCGAACTGCTCGGCGAGCACCGCCTCGGTCGGCAGGCGGTCACCCTCCGACAGGCGCCCGCTGCGCACCTCGGCCGCGAGCGCATCGGCCACCTGGTCGGCCAGGCGGACGGCGGGGGCGAGGGATTGGAAGCGGGCGGTCATGGACGCGGGGGCGGTGGGGCCTGCGACTCTAACGCAGGCCTGCGCACCCGGCATCCCGCCTCAGGCTCAGCCCAGTGCGTGCCGCGCCGCCCGCGCGATGCTGGCCGCATCCACGCCGAAGAATTCACGCAGCGCCGCGCGCGTGTCGCTGCGTCCGAAGCCGTCGGTGCCCAGCGTGAGGTAGCGGCGGCCTTCGGGCAGGAAGGCGCGCACGCTCTCGGGCACGGCGCGCACGTAGTCGGTGGCGGCGACGATCGGGCCCTTGCCCTTGCCGAGCTGCTGCGCAACGAACGGCACGCCGGCTTCCTCGCCTGCGATCGCCCGCTTCTCGCAGGCCAGGCCGTCGCGCGCGAGTTCGCTCCAGCTCGTGACGCTGAACACCTCGGCCTCGATGCCCTCGTCGGCCAGCCGCTGCGCGGCCTTGACGACCTCGGTGAGGATCGCGCCCGAGCCCATCAGCGTGACCTTTTTCTTCGCCTTGCCGGAAACGGGCGAATACACGCCGAAGCGATAGCACCCGCGCAGGATGTCCGCCTCCGCGCCTGGCGGCACATCGGGCTGCGCGTAGTTCTCGTTCATGAGCGTGACGTAGTAGAAAACGTCCTTCTGCTCGACCATCATTTCGCGGATGCCCGCATCGACGATCACCGCCATCTCGCCCGCGAAGGCCGGGTCGTAGGCCTTGCAGTTCGGGATGGTCGCGGCCACGAGGTGGCTGCTGCCGTCCTGGTGCTGCAGGCCCTCGCCGCCGAGCGTGGTGCGTCCCGAGGTGGCGCCCAGCAGGAAGCCGCGCGCACGCTGGTCGGCCGCGGCCCAGATGGCATCGCCCACGCGCTGGAAGCCGAACATCGAGTAGTAGATGTAGAAGGGCAGCATCGCCAGGCCGTGCACGCTGTAGCTGGTGGCCGCGGCCGTCCAGCTGGCAATCGCGCCGGCCTCGCTGATGCCTTCCTCGAGGATCTGCCCGTCGGTGGCTTCGCGGTAGCTCAGCACCGAGCCGATGTCTTCCGGCGCATAGCGCTGGCCCACGCTCGAATAGATGCCGACCTGCTTGAACAGGTTGGCCATGCCGAAGGTGCGTGCCTCGTCGGCCACGATGGGCACGATGCGCGGGCCCAGGGCCTTGTCCTTCATGAGGTTGCCCAGCATGCGCACGAAGGCCATGGTGGTGCTCATCTCCTTGCCGGCCGCCGCAGTGGCGAACTGCGCATAGCTCGCGATGTCGGGCTTGGGCACGACCTCGCAGGCGGTCTCGCGGCGCGGCATGGCGCCGCCGAGCGCTTCGCGGTGCTGGCGCAGGTATTGCATCTCGGGGCTGTCCTCGGCCGGACGGTAGAAGTCCATCGCGGTGGCCTGCGCATCGGTCAGCGGCAGGCTGAAGCGGTCGCGGAATTCGAGAAGATCCACGTCGCCCATCTTCTTGTGCGAGTGCGTGGTCATCTTGCCCTGCGCGGCGCTGCCCATGCCGTAGCCCTTCTTGGTGTGGGCGAGGATCACGGTGGGCTGGCCCTTGTGCGCGGCCGCCGCGGCATACGCGGCATGGATCTTCACGAGGTCGTGGCCGCCGCGCTTCAGGCGGTCGATCTGCGCGTCGGTCATGCCCTCGGCCAGGCGCGCGAGTTCGGGGTTCTGGCCGAAGAAGTTGTCGCGGTTGAAGCGGCCGTCCTTGGCCGCGAAGGTCTGCATCTGGCCGTCGACGGTGTGGGCGAACACGCGTGCGAGCGCGCCGCTGGCGTCCTGCGCGAACAGGCCGTCCCAGTCGCTGCCCCACACGAGCTTGATGACGTTCCAGCCCGCGCCGGCGAACAGCTTCTCGAGCTCGTCGATGATGCGGCCGTTGCCGCGCACCGGACCGTCCAGGCGCTGCAGGTTGCAGTTGACCACCCACACGAGGTTGTCGAGCTTCTCGCGCGCCGCCAGCGTCAGGGCGCTCATCGATTCGGGCTCGTCCATCTCGCCGTCGCCGAACACGCCCCACACCTTGCGGCCTTCGCAGTTCAAGAGGTTGCGGTGCGTGAGGTAGCGCATGAAGCGCGCGTGATAGATCGAGCTGATCGGGCCGATGCCCATCGAGCCGGTGGGGAACTGCCAGAAGTCCGGCATCAGGTACGGGTGCGGATAGCTGCTGAGGCCGCGCGCGCCGCTGCCTTGCGTGAAGGCAGGTGCCGTCAGTTCCTGGCGGTAATGGTTCAGGTCTTCTTCGCCCAGGCGGCCTTCGAGGTAGGCGCGTGCATAGACGCCGGGTGCGCTGTGCGGCTGGAAGAACACGAGGTCGCCGCGGTGCTGCTCACTGCGCGCATGGAAGAAGTGATTGAAGCCCGTCTCGAACAGGTCGGCCGCGCTGGCATAGCTGGCGATATGGCCGCCGAGTTCGCCATACGCCTGGTTGGCCTTGGCCACCATCGCGAGCGCGTTCCAGCGCATCAGGGAGGCGAGCTTTTCCTCGATGGCAAGGTCGCCCGGGAACGGCGGCTGGTCTTCCACCGCGATGGTGTTGACGTAAGGCGTGGCGAGCTCGGGCTGCCAGCCGATGCGTTGCTGCCGCGCGAGGCGGGCCAGCTCCACCAGCATCTGCCGCGCGCGCTGCGGGCCGTGCGTCTGCGCCAGCGCCACGAAGGCGTCGCGCCATTCGGCGGTCTCTGCAGGATCGGGGTCGTGCGAGAGCGGCGTGTCGAGCTGCAGGGCGCGCATCTGGTCGGCGGAAATCGGAGCATTCATACCGGCACTTTAAGCCGCGATGCGGAAAATTAGCTACTGGCGCCGGCAAGCCCATGCGGGCGTCGAAGCATAAAATTCCGCCATCTCTCAATTTCGCGGCATTTCATGCAACTGGACGCCATCGACCTGCGGATTCTCGACGAGCTGCAACGCGACGGCGCGCTGTCGAACGTGGAGCTCGCGCGCCGCGTGCACCTCTCGCCCTCGCCGTGCCTCGCCCGAGTGAAGGTGCTCGAAGCGAATGGCGTGATCGACCGCTACGTGGCGCTCGCCAGCGCGAAGGCGCTGGGCCTGGGGCTCAACGTGTTCATCTCGATCAGCCTCACGACGCAGAGCAAGCAGTCGCTCGCGCACTTCGAGCAGCGCATCGCCGAACACGACGAGGTGATGGAGTGCTACCTGATGACGGGCGACAGCGACTACCTGATCCGCATCGCGGTGGCCGACATGGCGGCGCTGGAGAAATTCATCCTGGAGCAGCTCACGCCGATCCCGGGGATCGAGAAGATCCGCTCGAGCTTTGCGCTCAAGCAGGTGAGATACAAAACGGCGCTGCCGCTACCGAGGGAGTAGGGACTCCCCCAGGCTTCGCGCACTTCGTGTCGCTGCGCCTTCCCCCTCGCCGGGGGCAACACCGGCGGCCCGGCAAAGCCGGTTCCGCGGTGTTTCCCGGAGGGGCCGAGGGAGGCTCAGAGGCCGATCGGGCCGCCGTCGTTCTTCGTGATGACCACGGTCGCCGAGCGCGGGCGCGCCGTGCCGCCTTGCGGCCAGTGGCTGAGGAACTTGGCAGGGGTGCCGATGTCGGCCTTGGCCGTGTTCTCGCCCGGGTGCTGGATGTTCACGAACAGCGCACGGCCGTCGCCCGATTCGGCGATACCGGTGATTTCGCAATCCGCCGGGCCGACCAGGAAGCGGCGCAGGCCGTCGGTGCCGGGCGCCTTGCCGACGAAGGTCGCCTGCGTCGCGGTGGTGGCGCCGTCGACGTTGGTGATGGTCCTGGCCGCGCCGTCGCCGACCTTGCCCGGAAGGGCTGCAAGCAACATGCAGTTGGTCACGTCGGTGTACTTGCCGTCGTCGGTCTCGAGCCACAGCAGGCCGGGGGCGGCCTGGCTGAACCACATGCCGTCGGGGCTGGAGAAGTCGTTGTCGGCGCCCAGAGCGGACAGGTTCACGTCGGCCGATGCGGTGGAACGCGCGCCGAAGAGGTAGACATCCCACTTGAAGGTCACGGCCGCGGGATCGCCGCCGGTGTCGGCGAAGCGGACGATGTGGCCGTTCGGGTTGCCCTTCTGCGCGGTTTGCGCCGCGCCCTTCGGGTCGTTGTACGAACGCGGGTTGGCCGCATCGGTGCCGCCGACCGCGCGTGCCGAGTTGTTGGTGAGCGTGACGTACACCTCGCCGTTCTTCGGATGGACGGCGGTCCACTCCGGGCGGTCCATCCTGGTGGCGCCGGCCACGTCGGCTGCGAGGCGGACATTGATCAGCACGTCGGCCGCGTCGGCGAAGGCGTAGGCGGGGTTGCTCGCCGTGATGCCGTTGACGCCGAGCTTGAGCTCGAGCCAATCGCCGGTGCCGTCGGCCTTGAACTTGGCGACGTAGAGCTTGCCGTCGTCCATGTACTTGTCGCCGGCTGCGATGCCGCCGCCGATGTCGGCCGCGTCCCAGGCCTTGGTGGAGACGAACTTGTAGATGTACTCGTTCTGCGAGTCGTCGCCCATGTACCAGACGAGCGGCTTGCCGACGACGACCGGGCCGAGGCAGGCGCCTTCGTGACCGAAGCGGCCGAGCGCGGTGCGCTTCTTCGGCGTGCTGGCGGGCGTGAACGGGTCGATCTCGACCACCCAGCCGTAGGTGTTGGAGCCGTTGCGGAAATCGTCGGTCGCGGTGGCGCCGATGACTTCGGTGTTCCAGCGGCCGTAGAGGTTGTCGGCGGTGTCAGGCGTGACGGTGGCCCAGAGTTCGCGGCCGGTGCTGGCCACGCCGTAGCGGTTGAAGCTCGCGATTTCCTTCGCCGTGCGCTGGGGGTCGTCGGTGGCCTTGATGCGGCGGAAGTAGCCGGCCCAGTTCTCTTCGCAGGTCAGGTAGGTGCCCCAGGGCGTGGTGCCGTTGGCGCAGTTGTTGAGCGTGCCGCGGGTCTTGCTGCCGTCGGTCGAGTACTTGGTCTTCAGGTAGTCGGTCCTGGCGGCCGGGCCCGAGAAGTTCATCTCGGTCAGCGTGTGGACGCGGCGGTTGAAGCTCGAGTCCTGCTTGTAGCTCCAGGTGCTGCCGCTCTTGTTGACTTCGATCACGCTCACGCCGTGCAGGTAGAACTCGCGCAGCACTTCATCGGCGACGGTGCGGACCGCCGTGTTGCCGGTGCCGGAGATGGTCTGGCCGGCGGGGTGCAGGAACAGCGGCGTGATGGCTTCGTGGTTCATCGTGAGCAGGCCGCGCGAGGCATTGGCCGGGTCCCACTTGTTCGACGCGTTGATGCCGAAGAAGGTCATGCCGTCGTGGTGGTCGCCGGCGCGGCGGTCGTAAGTGGCCGCTGCGTCGGTGCCGTCATTGGCATAGGCGGGCACGCCGGCGGCGATCGGGTCGCCCAGGCGATAGAGCACGCTGGCGGTGTAGCCGGCGGGCACGCTCACCACGTCGTCGAGGCTCTTGGCCACAGCATTGAAGCCGAGCTTCATGGGTGCCGGCGGTGCGGGCGCGGGCGGCGGCGGAGCGGGGGGCGCGGGCGCCGGTGCCGGCGGCAGGACCGGGAAGGAGGCGCCGCCACCGCCACCACCGCCGCAGGCCTGCAGCAGCGCCGTGCCGGCGGTGCCGACACCCAGGCCGAACAGATGGCGGCGGCTCAGGCGCGATGCAATCAGGTCGGTGAACGAGGGGTTGGCGGTAGGGTTGGTGCCGATATCGTCGAGATCGATCCCGGATTCGTCGGAACGGGTGTTTGCGGTCATGCGCAATTTCTTTCGTGGGTTGAAAAGGAAATCAACCCGCGAAGGTAGGCACTTCGCATGACATCCGCGTGAAACGATCAGGTCCCAGTCAGACTCGACCGATTCGTTTTCGGAAACTCTTCAGGGCGCGGGGAGCTGCCGCGGCCACAGCGCCCACAGGCGCAGCGGCTGGTTCACGCTGGCGGCCAGCCGGCCCGCATCGGAGCCGGTGCCTGCGAAGTAGTCGGCGCGCACCGCGCCGAGGATGGCGCTGCCGGTGTCCTGCGCCACCACCAGCTTCTGCAGCTGCGCCGCCGGCCCGCTCGATGCGAGCCAGACCGGTGTGCCGTAGGGAATGCTTTCGCGATCGACCGCGATCGAGCGCCCCGCCGTGAGCGGCACGCCCTGCGCGCCGCGCGGGCCGAAGGCGGCGTCGACCTCGCTCATGACCTCCTCGCGGAAGAACACATAGCGCGGGTTGCTCCACAGCAGCTGCGTCACGCGCTGCGGGTTCTGCGCGGCCCAGGCCTTGGTGTCGTCGGGCCATTTGCCGACCTTGGTCACGCCCTGACCGATCAGCCATTGCTGCACGCTGCGGTACGGCTGTTCGTTGGTGGCCGAGAAGGCCACGCGCACGGTGTGCTGCAGGCCGTTGGCCTCGGTGATGCGCAGGCGCCCGGAGCCCTGGATGTGCAGCATCAGTGCATCGATCGGGTCGGCCATCCACGCGATCTCGCGGCCGCGCAGCGCGGCCTGGGCTTCGGGCAGGGTCTCGATTTCCTGCCGCGTGTACCAGGGGCGGCGCGGCACCAGGCCGTCCGGCGCCTGGTAGAGCGGCACGTTGAAGGTGGCGCTGGGCACGCGCGAGGCTTCGTACACCGGCTCGTAGTAGCTCGTGAGCTTGCCTTCGCTCTGGCCGCTCAGCGACTCGATGCGGTAGGGCTGCAGCCGGTCGGTCATCCACTGGCGCTGCTCCTCGGGGGTGGCGATGGCCAGCTGGCGCACCTCGCGGCACAGCGGCGCAAAGGCGGCATTGGGGCGCGCGCAGTTGGCCAGCAGCGCGATCCAGGCTTCATGCAGCGGGTCTTCGCCGAAGCCCGGCAGTTCGGCCCAGCCGACGGGCACCCAGCGGCTCTTGGGATGCGCGAGCGAGCCTGTCAGCGGTCCGAGGTCGCGCGGCGGGGTGGCGGAGGGGCGGGTGGGTGCGTCGGGCACGCGCGGGCCGACGGAACAGCCGGCGAGCGTTGCTACGATCACAAGCCCGACCAGCCACTGGAGTCCATTTCTCATGGGTTTGATTCTGCTTGAAGCCCTCGCCGCAGGACTCGTGTTCATCTTGATCATCTGGTGGACCATGTTTTCCGGCCGCAACAAGGGTGAATTGCACGACGAAGCCGACGCCGAGGCCGGCCGCGAAGCCGAAGACCGGGACCCGCCGCCGAAAACCTGAATTGCCTGCGTAGCCCCAGGCCGCCGGCCTGTGTCGGAGAAGCACTCTCTAGCTATTACTTTAGTAGCAATCATCGCAGCATTCACGCCCAATAGCGAAGGTTTTCTTGTTTTCCGCAGGGCCTTGAGCCCGTACCATCGCGTACGCTCGGGAGCTAAGCTGTGGCCCGCCTGATTCAACACCGAAAGGGATTGCCATGAAAAAGTTCGTACTCGCAACCACCGCCGCCGCCCTGGTCCTCTCCGGCTGTGCCGGCGGGATGACCGACACCCAACGCAACACCGGCATCGGTGCCGGCATCGGTGCGCTCGGCGGCGCCGCCATCGGCTCGGCCACCGGCGGCAACCGCGGCGCCATCGGCACCGGCGCAGTGGTCGGCGCGGCTGCCGGCGCGCTGGGCGGCTACCTGTGGTCGCAGCGCATGGAAGCGCAGAAGCGCCAGATGGAAGCCGCCACCCAGGGCACCGGCGTGGCCGTCACCCAGACGCAGAACAACGAACTGAAGCTCGCGATCCCGAGCGACGTGTCGTTCGACGTGGGCCGCGCCAACATCAAGCCGAACTTCGCACCGGTGCTCGACCAGTTCGCGAACGGCCTGCGCAACAATCCGAATGCCGAGGTCCGCATCATCGGCCACACCGACAGCACCGGCTCCGACGCCATCAACAACCCGTTGTCGGTCGAGCGCGCCACCAGCACGCGCGACTACCTGGTCGCACGCGGCGTGAACGCGGCGGCCTTCCGCGTCGAAGGCCGCGGTTCGCACGAGCCGGTGGCCGACAACAATTCCGACAGCGGCCGGGCGCAGAACCGCCGCGTCGAAATCTACGTGGGTGAGCGCGGCCCGCGCGGCTGATCAAGCACACCCACCGGGGAAACCGGCCGCGTCGAACGGCCGGTTCCCGTCGTTTTTTCAATGGTCCATCAGAGGGAAAATTCATGAGGAAGCTTCTTGTTTCGGGTGCAGCAGCGGCTGCGTTGACTTTCATCGCGGGTTGCGCTTCGCAGTCGCCGCCGCCGGCCCAGGCCGCGCCGGCTGCCCAGCCTGCCGCGCCAGCCAACAGCTGGACCGCACGCCTGGCCGCACTGAAGACCGACCTCGAGGCCTCCACCAAGGGCACGGGCGTGGTGATCGAGCAGACCGCCGACAACCAGCTGCACGTGATCATTCCGAATGAGCTGTCGTTCGATACCGGCCGCTCCAACGTCAAGCGCAACCTCGCGCAGGTGCTCGACAAGGCCGCCGAAGGCCTGAAGAGCGCCACCGCCGCCAGCGTGCGCGTGGTCGGCCACACCGACAACACGGGCAGTGAAGAAGGCAACGAGCGCCTCTCGGTGAGCCGCGCCGACAGCGTGCGCAACCACCTGGTGGGACGCGGCGTGTCGACCACCGCGATCACGACCGACGGCCGCGGCTCGCGCGAACCGCTGGCCGACAACGGCACGGCCGCCGGCCGCGCCCAGAACCGCCGCGTCGAGATCTTCGTCGCGGAAAAAGCCTGACCCCCAGGCTGCGCGCACTTCGTGTCGCTTCGCCTCCCCCTGTCAGGGGGCAACACCGGCGGCCCGGCAAAGCCGGTTCCGCGGTGTTCCACCGACAGACTGAGAGGCGCTAGAGCTCCCTCAGGCGGTTGGCCAGCTCGACCGCCGACTTCACTTCCATTTTTTCGAACACGCGCGCGCGGTGGACTTCCACCGTGCGCACGCTGATCGCCAGCTGGTCAGCGATCAGCTTGTTCGGCAGCCCTTCCACCACGAGCCGCATCACGTCGCGCTCGCGGTCGGTCAGTTCGGCGACGCGCACAGCGAGGCTGCGGCGCACGCGCTGCACTTCGAGTGCGCGCAGCGACGCGCCCAGCGCCTGCTCGATGCGGTCGACCAGCGCGTTGTCCGAGAACGGCTTCTCGCAGAAATCGAAAGCACCGCGCTTGACGGCATCGACGGCCGTCGGCACGTCGGCATGGCCGGTCAGGAAGATCACCGGCATCGCCTCCAGCAGGCCACGCTCCGCGAGCCGGTCGAACAGCACGAGCCCGCTGGTACCGGGCATCCGCACATCCAGCAGCAGGCACAGCGGCTGCTCGGGCAGGGGGCCGTGGGCCAGATGCTGCTCGAAGGCTTCGGCGCTGGCGAAGTGCTCGCTGGCCAGGCGGCGCGAACGCAGCAGCCAGGCGAGCGCCTCGCGCACGCTGGCGTCGTCGTCCACGATAAAGATCAGTCCATCGATCAGCGGTTGCATGCCATGAGGTCCAGCAGAAAAAAGTAGGCGTGTTCAGGACGCGGCCGGCAGGGTAAACCGGAAGATGGTGCCACGTGGGCGATTCGGCTCGAACATCAGCGCACCGCCATGCTGCTCAACCACCGTTCGGCAAAGGCTCAGGCCCAGCCCCATGCCGTCGGCGCGCGTGGTGAAGAAGGGCGTGAAGAGCCGCTCGGCGACGTCTTCGCTGATGCCGCAACCCAGGTCGGCCACCGAAAACTCCAGCCAGCGGCGCCCGTCTTCGATGCCCGTGCCGCCCACCGCCACGGCGCGCGCCACGCGCAGCCGCAGCACGCGGCTGCCAACGTTGTCGGGGCTGTCCATCGCCTGCATCGCGTTGCGCGCCAGGTTGAGCAGCACCTGCTCGACCAGCGTGCGGTCGCACATGGCCGCGGGCAGCCGGTCTTCGAGCACCACCTCGATGATCACGCCGAGCTTGCGCGCCTGCAGCCGCACCAGCGGCAGCACCGCATCGATCAGCGCCTGCGGCGCGACGGCCTCGCGCGTGCGGTCGCGCCGGCGCACGAAGTCGTGCACGCTGCGGATCACCTGGCCGGCGCGGTCGGCCTGCTCGGCGATGCGGCGCACCGCCATCGCGACTTCGCCCTGGTCGCCCTTGGCGTCGGTGCCGAGCAGGTTGAGCGAGCCGCTCGCGTAGCTGGCAATGGCGGCCAGCGGCTGCGTGAGTTCGTGGCTCAGCAGCGAGGCCATCTCGCCGACGGTGGCCAGCCGCGCGCTGGCCTGCAGGCGCTCCTGGCTGGCGCGCGAGAGTTCCTCGATGCGGCGCTGCTCGCTCACGTCGATGAAGGCGCTCATCCAGCCGGTCTGCACGCGGTGCGCGTTGATCAGCGGCGCTTCGAAGATGAGCACCGGAAAGCGCCTGCCATCCTTGTGCATGAAGACCGATTCGAAGCCCTCGCGCGGCGGCATGCCGCCGGCCAGCCGCCGCGCCTGGCGCTGCTGGTATTCGTGCGCCAGCTCGGTGGGCCAGTAGGGTGCTTCGGCGTTGTCCGCCATGAGCTCCTCGGGGCTGAAGCCGACCATCTCGCAGAAGGCCGGGTTCACGTAGGTGATGCGCCCCTGCAGGTCGCGCGCGCGCAGGCCGGTGATGACAGAGTCTTCCATCGCCTTGCGAAAGGCCAGCGCATCGGCCAGGTCGCGCTCGGCGCGCAGCCGCCGCCGCGTGTCGCGCGCGAGCAGGACCAGCACCGACACCAGCGCGATCGAGATCGCGGTGACCAGCGCGGTGAGCATGTTCGGGAACAGGTCGGGCGCGGCGCGCCAGCCGTCGACGCGCAGCATCAGCGCGGCGCCCGGCAGGTCGATCAGCTGCTGCGAGGTGAACACGCGCGTGCCGGTGCGGCGCGAGCTGCCGAGCGCCACCAGCCGCGTGCCGTCGGCTTCGGTGAACGCCACCTCCTGACCGCGCGTGAGCGTGGGGCCGACCAGTTCGATGAGCGCGTCGCGCAGCGAATAGCTGGCGACGAGGAAGCCGCCCGCATCGATCGGCACGCAAAGCTCCATCACCTCGACACCGCCGCCGCCGGAGGTGGGCACGTAGTGGCTCGGCGAATAGGCCGGCGCGCCGAGCTTGCGGGCCGCCGCGCAGGCCAGCGTCACATCGGACTGCTCGGGCCCGCGGCCCGCCTCGTCGAGGATGCGCATGCGGTAGGGCGTGTTGACCGCTTCGAGCGGGCGCAGCGCGGCATCGCGCCATTCGAGTCGCAGCCATTCGCGGTGCTCGCGCAGCAGGGCCGCGGCCGCGTCGGGCCATTGCGATCGGTCGGTGCCCGCCGCCTGCGTGGCGCGCAGGCTCTGCGCGTTGCGCTGGAAGCCGCTGCGCAGGTCGGAGACGGCATCGGCGGTGTCGCGGTCCAGCGCCGCCTGCACCTGTTCAACTTCGTGCCGCCCCGCTAGCCAGACCACGGTGACCAGCAGCACCGACACCAGCACCGCGAGCAGCAGCCACAGGAACCAGCGCTGCCACAGCGAGCGCAGGCGAGCGAATGCCGAAAGCGCCCACCGCTGCGGTGCGACGGTCAGGGCCTCAGGCATCTAGAGAACGCAGTGGGACAGGACGGGCAACTGGGTGCGCGTGCGCTCGACCTGTTTCGCGTCGATGTCGAACAGCACCACGCCTTCTTCGCTGGCCTGCTGCGCCACCACCGTGCCCCAGGGATCGATCACCAGCGACTGGCCCCAGGTTTCGCGGCCGTTCTCGTGCGTGCCGCCCTGCGCGGGCGCGACCACCCAGGCCAGGTTCTCGATGGCGCGGGCGCGCAGCAGCACCTCCCAGTGCGCCGCGCCCGTGGTGCGGGTGAAGGCGCTGGGCACCAGCAGCAGGTCGGCGCCCTGCCTGGCGAGCGCGCGGTACAGCTCGGGAAAGCGCAGGTCGTAGCAGACGCTCATGCCGACGCGCCAGTTGTGGCCGTCGCGCGAGGGGAGGTCGAACACGACCGGCTGCGCGCCCGGCGCGATCACGCGGCGCTCGTCATAGCGCTCGGTGCCGTTGTCGAAGAAGAAGAGGTGGATCTTGTCGTAGCGCGCCACGCACATTCCCTCGGGCGAATAGCACAGCGAGCTGTTGAACACGTGCTCGGCATCGGTGCTCTCGATCGGCAGCGTGCCGCCCACGATCCAGAGGCCGAACTCGCGCGCCGCGTCGGCCAGGAAGCCCTGCACCATGCCCGCGCCGGCCGTCTCGCGCAGGCCCAGCTTGTCGGTGTCGCGCGCCCCCATCATGCAGAAATACTCGGGCAGCACCGCCAGCTCGGCACCGGCCGCGGCCGCCTGCGCGAGCAGGTCGTGGGCGCGTGCGAGGTTGGCTTCGCGGGCGATGGCCGACACCATCTGGATGGCTGCGACTTTCATTGCGTGGTCTCCGTTTTCTTGCCTTCGTTCTCGGACGGGGGGGCTGTCTGCCCCGGAAGGGTGGGCAGCAGCTGCAGCGTGCGAGGCACCTTGGCGATCTTGGGGTCGGCCCAGGTGCCTTCGATGTGGAACTCCTGCGTGGCGGCGGCCGAGAGCGGCTTGCTCAGCACCCACTGCGCGAGGAAGGTGCCCAGGCCGATGGCCGGGTTGATGGCGGTGGCCACCAGCGCGGCGGTGCCGGCATTGATCTCGGGCACCACCACCACGCGCAGGTTCTGCGTCTCGCGCACGATGTCGGCCGAGCCGTCCATCAGCGCGGCGGCGTTGACACCCTTCATCTGCAGGTTGTTGGTGCTCGCGATGCCCTTGGCGATCTTGGCGTCGCCGCGGATGAAGTCGAAGGCGAAGCCCTGGCTGAACACATCGCGGAAATCGAGCGTGAGCCGGCGCGGCAGCGCCTGCAGGCTCAGCACGCCGAGCAGCTTGGCCAGGCCCGGATCGGCCTTGAGGAACTGGCCCGACTCCACGTCGACCTGCAACTGCCCGCCCAGGCTCGGATAGTCGAGCGAGAACGGCGAGCCGCGCCAGTTCACGTCGCCCTCGAGGCGGCCGCGGCCGCGCCGCAGCACGCCCGGCATGCCGAAGCGCGTGAGCAGGTCGCCCGCATCGGCGATGTCGAGCCTGAAGGTCATGGCCGTGCGGCGCTGGCCGGCGGCGGCCCCGGGAGCGGCGGCCCAGGTGCCCTTGGCCGCGAAGCTCGCCTCCGGCATGGTGAAGGTCAGCTTGTTGAGCAGCCATTCGCGGCCCGCGCCGCCGCGGTTGACCGCATCGATCTCGGCACGGCCGAGCCGCTTGCCGAGCAGTTCGAAGTCGTCGATCACGATGTCGAGGGCCGGCAGGGTGCCCGGCTGCTCGTCGAGCAGGGTCTCGACCTGGGTGGCCTCGGCCGGCGCGATCTTGAGCCGAGCGAGCCGCGCATAGAGCCGGCCGGACTGCGCATGGCGGTATTCGGCATAGCCGCTGAGCTCGCTGGCGTCGATGTTGGCGCGCCAGAGCGAACCGTCGCGCGTGCCGCCCAGCACCACGTTGTGCAGGGTGCGCCCGGCGATGACGAGCTGCTGCGCGCGCACGGCAACGCGGGCCGGCAGGTAGGCCTGCGCCGGGTCTTCGGCGGCGCCTGCCGCTTCGGGCGCACTGCTGCTCGCGGCGGCGCCCAGCAGGGCGTCCCATGCGGCAATGTCGAGCCTGGCCACGTTGACGTTCGCGAACACGCCCTTGTCGGGCAGGCTCGCGGTCTCGCCCGCGGCGAGGCCGATGCCGATGCTGCCGCGCAGCACGCGGGCCTCGGCGCCCGAGATATCGCGCACGTACTGGACCGCGCCGACGCGGCCCAGCTCGAGCGAGAGCTGGTCCTGGGTGGCGACAGTGGCGCCGCCCTGGCGGGTTTCGCGCGCCAGCACCTTCTTCTCGATGCGCAGCGGCATCTGCTCCTCGGCGGTCTTCACGAGCGGCGCCGGCAATTGCAGGGCGAGGCCCTGCAGGCTGCTCGTCAGGGAGAGTTCGGACGCGCCGTCGCGCACCGAGAAGGTGGCGGCATAGGGCGTGCTGCCGCTGGCTTTCTTGGCGAGCCGCGCCAGCCATTCGGCCTCGCGCGCATTGCGCAGGCCGTCGGCGGTGGCCGTGCCCTGCGCCTTCAGCGCGACGTCGCGGTTGGGGCCGGTGAAGCGGCCGCGCCCTTCGATGCGGATGTCGCCGCCGAGCAGCCTGGCCTGCACGCCGGCCAGCGAGAAGCCGGTTTCGGTGAAGTTCAGCGTGCCCCTGGCCTGGCCGAGCGACGGTGCCTCGGGCACCACCTGCAGTTCGTTGTCGGCGAGCACCACGCTCGCCTGCACCTTGGCGTTGTTCAGGGCCGCGAGCGGCAGTTCGAGGTGCAGCTTGTAGTCGGCGGAGCCGGTGGCGCGTGCATGCTGCATGATCTCGCCGGCTTCGCCGGCCAGCGGCGCGCCCACGCGCAGCACCTCGCCGAGCGGCCCCTTGGCCTGGGCATCGACGCGCAGCAGCGACGCGTGGTGCGACATGTCGGCGATCTGCGCCTCGGCCTTGGTCACCTCGACGCCGGCGGCGCCGGCCAGGCGGCCGCGCGCGTTGCGCACCAGCATGCCGGCGCGCTCGAACACCAGTTCGCCCGAAAGGCCGGTGAGCGCCGGCCACACGGGGGCGGGCACGCCGGTGCGCGCGGGAATGGCGACGGCGGTGACCGGCACATAGGCGTAGTTGACATCGGCCACCTTGGCCGCGATGCGGAACTCGCCCTGCTTCGGGTCCATGAACGGCATGTCGTGCAGGTCGCCGCGCACGCGGAAATCGACGCTGCTGGCGGTGCCCTTGGTGACGGCGTCGCGCACGTAGTTGCGCGTGTGCTGGGGAATGTCGAGCGGCAGGTAGCGGAACACGCGCGTGCCGTCGGCGCGGGTCAGCTTGCCCTTCAGGTCGAGCACGCCGGGAAAGCGGGCCTTGCCGCTCGAGACGGCCGGGTCGCTGGTGCGCCAGCTGGCTTCGGCATCGCCTTCGGCATCCGCGTTGGCGAAGCGCAGCTTGGAGACCTGCATCTGCATGTTGCCGCTGTCGAGCTTCCACTGGAGCTGGGTGGAGAGCCGGTCGATCGGAATGACGGGCTCCTCGAACACGCCGGGGAATTCGAGCGTCCCCTGTGCGATGGCCAGCGCGGCCGTGCCGCCAGCGTGGGTGGCGTCGAAGTCGAGCGTGGCGCCGCTCAGGCCGGGGGTGCCGGGGTGGATCCGGGGGGGCGCTGCCGCGGCGGCCGCGGCCGTTGCGGCGGGTGTTGCCGCAGGCGGTGCCGGCTGCGAGGCGATGCGCAGGCCGCTGACGCGTCCGCGCGCCTGGTACCTGTCGGGTGCGCCCAGGGAACCTTGCCAGTTCAGGTCGATGTGCTCGACCAGGCCGCGCGGCGCATAGCTGTCGAGCACGCGGTGCGTGGCTTCGCCCAGCGGCAGCCGGTCCGCGATGAGTGCCAGTGCGGCCAGGTCGAGCCGGTCGGCGCGCAAAGCGCCCTGCTCGGGCGTGCGGCCCTTGGCCGGCGTGTGCTGCAGCCAGAGGTTGCCGCCGGGCCAGCGCAGGCCGTCGACGGTGTCGAACTGCAGGGCGGTGGTCGAGAACTCGAGGGTCCGGTCGTCCAGCTGGCCCGCGAGGCGGCCGGTGACGGCGCGCAGCACCAGCGGCGGCAGCCCCTTGCCCAGCGAGACATCGACCCGGTCGAGCCCCAGGTCGGCCGCGCCGCCCGCGAACTGGCCGTCTTCCACGTCGGCCCACAACCGCACCGCGCCGTTGCCCTCGCGGATGCGTGCATCGAGCGAGACATAGCGGCCGAGACGGGTGACGTCGATGTAGGGCAGGTCGGCATAGATCTGGCCGTCCCAGGTCTGCCAGCGGCCGGTGCGCACCGACAGCAGCGGCTGGCGGAACATGCCGCGCAGCGTGAAGCGTTCGCCCCAGCCGGCCGGCGGCGTTGCGTCGAGCCGCAGGCCGTGGCGCCGGCCGCCGTTGCGCGCCACGAAGCGCACGTCGGTCAGGAGCAGCGGCTCGGCCTGGCGCTGCTCGTCGGTCCAGCGCACGGTGCCGCCTTCGATGACGAACTCGCGCTGGGCAAAAAACCAGTCGGCGGCGCGGGTCTCTCCGGTTGTATCGGTGTCCATGTGCAATCCAGCCACATGGAGTTTTCCCTGAGCATCGCGGCGCACGTCGAGCTGCGGACCTTCGATGTAGAGCTGCTCGAAATTGAGGCGCCAGAGCGAGCGCGGCGACACGCTTGCCACCACGCGCACGAGGCGAAGCGCCTCGCGCTTCTGCGCATCCAGCAGCACCACATCGCGCAATTCGAAGGCCGGGAAAAGCCCCTCGGGCCGGGCGGTGATCGACCCGATGCGCACCGGCACGCCGATGGCCTTGCTAGCCTGTGCCTCCAGTGCGCCGCGGTATTCGCCGATTCGCGGCACAATCCACGCGTGTAGGACAACGACTGACAGCGCCAGCAGAAGCCATGCAGCGATCAGCAGACCCAACAGCCAGCGCGCCGTCACAGCGGTGATTTTGAGCAGACGTGAAGGGGTAGACGCCGTGTCGTTCATTGAGGATCGCGCTGTGTCGGGAATTATGACCGCCAGCATTCAGAGGGGTTCCACGGAAACCAGCATCAGTGTGAACCAGTTGCCAGCCACTTCGACGCAGACCGCGTTTTCTTCCCATTCCCGTTTCGTCCAGCGCCTGCGACGCAGGTATGCGGCCGAGCTTGCATTGCTTCCCCCCGGCGAGCCGCGGCGCGAATCGATGGCCATGGCCTTCGAGGCATTGCGCCAGCGCGGTGACGCGGTGGGCGATGCACTGCGCATTGTCAGGCAACTGGTGATGGAGCGGCTCGTCACGCTCGATTGCGATGCGCAGGCGCCGCTCGCCGTGGTGACCACGGCGGTCACCGAACTCGCGGAGCTGGCGCTCGACATCGCCTGCCGCGACGCCTGCCACGAACTCGATGCGATGCATGGCGCGCCGGTCGGCCCCGACGGCCAGCGCGCACAGCTCTGGGTGATCGGCATGGGCAAGCTCGGCGCGCGCGAGCTCAACGTGTCGAGCGACATCGACCTGATCTACCTGTACGACCTCGACGGCGAGACAAAAGGCGATGCCGACGGTCGCGGCCGCCTCGCGAACCAGGAGTATTTCTCGCGCGCCGTGAAGCGCATCTACGCGCTGGTGGGCGACACCACCGAGCACGGCTTCGTGTTCCGCGTCGACCTGGCGCTGCGGCCCAACGGCAACTCGGGGCCGAGCGTGGTTTCGCTCGATGCGCTCGAAGAGTATTTCCAGGTGCAGGGCCGCGAATGGGAGCGCTTCGCCTGGATGAAAAGCCGGGTGGTGGCGCCGCGCGACATCGTGCTCGGCGGGCATGCCCAGGGGCTGCGCGGCGCGGTGCTGCCCTTCGTGTTCCGCCGCTACCTCGACTACAGCGTGTTCGATTCGCTGCGCACGCTGCACCGGCAGATCCGCGAGCAGTCGGCGCGCCGCAGCGCCGGACGGCCCGAGCGCGCGAACGACGTCAAGCTCTCGCGCGGCGGCATCCGCGAGATCGAATTCACCGTGCAGCTGCTGCAGGTGGTGCGCGGCGGACAGTTCCCCGAGCTGCGCACGCGGCCCACGCTCGACGCGCTGCAGCGCCTTGCGCGGGCCAACCTCATGCCGCAGGAAACTGCCGATGCGCTGGCCTCGGCCTACGAATTCCTGCGCCGCGTGGAGCACCGCATCCAGTACCTCGACGACCAGCAGACCCATGTGCTGCCGGTGGCCGACGACGACCTGCGCTGGATCGCGCAGACGATGGGCTACGAAGACTGCTGCGCGTTCCTCGAGCAATTGGACACGCACCGCGAGTTCGTCGCACAGGAATTCGACAAGCTGCTGGGCGGCGAGAAGCCCTGCAACGGCAAGTGCAACGGCAAGAAGACCCCCGCCGCGCCGGCCGACCTGGCCGATCTGCTCGACGACCTGCCGCCCGTCTTTGCCGAACGCATCCGGAACTGGTGCGAAACGCCGCGCGTGCTCGCCCTGCGCGAGGAAACGCGGGCGCGGCTGCGCCAGCTGGTGCAGCGCACCGGGCAATGGCTGAAGGAACCCGATGGCGACGGTCCGGGGCAGACGCCGCGCCATGTGGATGCCGCCCTGCGCTGGGCCGACTGGATCGAACCCCTGTTGCGGCGCGAGAGCTACCTGGCGCTGCTGGTCGAACGGCCCGCGGTGCAGGAGCGCCTGCTGCGGCTGCTGGGCGCGGCGAAGTGGCCGGCACGCTACCTGATGCAGCACCCGGGCGTGATCGACGAGCTCGCCAGCGACGAGATGCTGTCCGGCCGCTTCGTGGCGGCCGAGTTCGAGCGCGAGCTGGAAGCGCGCCACACCTCGCTCACACGCACCGGCGAAGCCGACGAAGAGCGCCTGCTGAACCTGCTGCGCCATGCCCACCATGCCGAGGTGTTCCGCACGCTGGCGCGCGACGTCGACGGCCGCATCACCGTCGAGCAGGTGGCCGACGACCTGAGCGCGCTGGCCGACACCACGCTGCGCGTGACAGCCCATTGGTGCTGGCCGCATGTGCGCAACCGCCACCGCGAGGTGCCGCAGTTCGCGATCATCGGCTACGGCAAGCTGGGCGGGAAGGAGCTGGGCTACGGCAGCGACCTCGACATCGTGTTCGTCTACGACGATGACGACGAGCGTGCCGGCGAGGTCTATGCGGCCTATGTGCGCAAGCTGATCAACTGGCTCACCGTGAAGACGCGCGAAGGCGACTTGTTCGAGATCGACACCGCCCTGCGCCCCAACGGCAACTCGGGCCTGCTCACCACCAGCTTCGAGGCCTACGAGAAGTACCAGCTCGGCCGCGGCAGCAACACGGCGTGGACCTGGGAGCACCAGGCCATGACGCGCGCGCGCTTCGTGCTCGGCAGCGAGGACCATGGCGCCGAGCTGGGCGCGCGCTTCGACCAGGTGCGCGAGGCGGTGATCGTGGCGCCGCGCGACCGCGAAGCGCTCAAGGCCGAGATCATCGCGATGCGCGAGAAGGTGCGCGGCGCGCGGCCGGTGAAAGCCGACCGCTTCGACGTGAAGCACAGCCCCGGCGGCATGGTGGACGCGGAGTTCGCGGTGCAGTTCCTGGTGCTGTCTTCGTCGGGCGAGCATCCCGAGCTGATTCCCAACGTCGGCAACATTGCGCTGCTGTTGCGCGCCGAACAGGCGGGGCTGCTGCCCGAAGGCGTCGGCCGCGGTGCGGCCAGGGCCTATCGCGAACTGCGCCGCGTGCAGCACCGCGCACGTCTCAACGAAGAGCCGACGCAGGTCACCCCGCCCGCACTGGCCGCCGAGCGCGAAGCCATGCTGGCGCTTTGGAAGGCCGTATTTGGTTGATTTGGCTCACCCCCAGGCTGTGCGCACTTCGTGTCGCTTCGCCAACGCCCTTGCAGGGGGCAACACCGGCGGCCCGGCGGAGCCGGTTCCACGGTGTTTCTGGCGCGAACGGTACCGGGAAACGGCGGCGGTGTGTGCGGTCGCGGTCGCCGTCCTTCTTGCCGGCTGTGCCAGCGGCACGCGCAGCGGCGGCGGCGCTGCCGGCGGCCGCGACGGCCCCGGCACGAACATCCCGTCGGACCTCGACCGGGTGCCCGACGCGGAGCCCCGCATCGAAGCCATCCGCAGCAGTGGCGGCACCAGCAAGCCCTACACAGTGCTGGGCCGCGCCTACCAGCCGATTACCGACGACCGGCCGTTCCAGGAGTCCGGCATCGCCTCGTGGTACGGCCGCAAATTCCACGCCGTATCGACCGCGAGCGGCGAGCCCTACGACATGTACGCCATGACGGCCGCGCACAAGACGCTGCCGCTGCCCAGCTATGTGCGGGTGCGCAACCCGGCCAACGGGCGCGAGGTGATCGTGCGGGTGAACGACCGTGGCCCCTTCGTGGACGGCCGCATCATCGACCTGAGCTACACGGCCGCGCTCAAGCTGGACCTGCTGCGCGGCGTGGCGCCGGTGGAGATCGAACGGATCACGAACGAGGACATTCGCACGGGAGCATGGCGGCGGGATTCGGGAACGGCGTATGCGGCGGCCTCGCCGGCATCGCGCGCGGCGGCAGCCTCGGTGCCCGTGCCTTCGGCCTGGGTGGCGCCAGTGGCGATGAGCGCGCCGGCGGCTTCGGCGATGCCGGTCGCGCCGCAAACACCGGTGACGGCGATGGCGCCTGCGGAGCAGCCCGCTGCACAAGCCGCGCCGCCGGCCATCGAGGCGGACATCCCACCGCCGCCGCGGCAGGCGATCGTGGTCACCGACCTTGCGCCGATGGCTCCGATCGCAGCGCCGGCACGCACGCCGGTGGCAGCTTCGGCAGCCGCGCCGTCTTCCGCCGCGGTGGCGGGCTTCTGGGTCCAGCTCGGCGCCTTCCGCGAACGCGACGGTGCAGAGACCTTGCTGAGCCAGGCCGCGCGCGGCCTGCCATCGCTGGCACCGCAACTACGCGTGTTCAGCGAGGCCGGAACGCACCGCCTGCAGGCCGGGCCGTTCGCCTCGCGCAATGCGGCCGGCGAGGCCGTCACGCAGTTGCGCGAGAGCCTGCGCATCGCGCCGATGGTGGTCGAGCGCCGCTAGTCCAATGCCTCAGGGCATGGCCTTGGCGGCCACAGGCAGGCGCATGCCGACGCCCATGCGGTTCCAGGCATTGATCTGCGCGATCGCGATCGACAGCTCGACGATCTCGAGGTCGCTGAACTGCGCCTTGAGGCCTTCGTATTCGGCATCGCGGGCGCCGTGGTGCTCGGGCAGGCGCGTCAGCGTCTCGGCCCAGTCGAGCGCCGCGCGCTCGCGCTCGCTGAAGAAACTCACTTCGCGCCAGGTGGCCAGGCTGTTGATTCGCTGCCAGTCTTCGCCTTGCTGGCGCAGGTCGCGCACGTGCATGTCGAGGCAGTAGGCGCAGCCGTTGATCTGCGAGACGCGGGCAAAGACGAGGTCGACCAGCGTCTTGCCGAGCGTGGTCGATTCGATGGCGCCGTTGACGGCAATCATGGCCTGGAAGGCCTTGGGGGCGATCTTGAACCAGGCGAGGCGGGGGGTGTCGTTGCTCATGGCGGGTACTCCAGGGGTTGAGATGAAGGAATCTGCTTACCTGTTGAAGACGGGCCAGCCACCGGCCCTGTGACACGCCGCGCGAACTATTTCGAAGAAAAGAGCTGCGCGATGCGGGCCAGCTTGTCGGGATTGCGCTGCGCGCGGATGCGCACGATGCGCTCGCCCTCGATCTCGAAGGTCTGCGCCGACTCGAGTTCGCCATCGAGGAAGCGCAGCAGCCCCGGCTCGCCGTTGATGTCCACCAGTTCCATGCGCACGCCGGCGCCCATGCGGCGCCAGAGCGCGAAGTAGAGCTGCGCAAGCCGCTGGCTGCCGCGCAGGACCTTGCTGAAGGTCTGCACCTTGCCGCCACCGTCGCCGATGAGTTCGACGTCTTCCGCCATCAGCGCCTTCAGGTCCTGCAGGCTGCCGCGCGCGGCCGCATCGGCGAAAGCGCGCAGCAGGCGCTGGTGGGTTTCGCGCGAGACCTGGAAACGCGGGCGCGCCTCCTGCACCTGCGCCTTGGCACGGTGCACCAGCTGGCGGCAGGCGGCTTCGCTCTTGCCGAGGGTGCGGGCGACGTCGTCGTAGTCGGCGTCGAACACTTCGCGCAGCAGGAAGGCGGCGCGGGCCTCGGGGGCCAGGCGCTCCAGCACGGCGAGGAAGGCGACCGAAATGTTGTCGGCGCGTTCGAGCATCTGCTCCGGGGATTCCGGCGCATCGGTCAGCGTCGGCTCGGGCATCCAGGGGCCGATGTAGTGCTCGCGCTGGACCTTGGCGGCGCGCAGCCGGTCGATCGACAGGCGCGTGACGACGGTCACCAGCCAGGCTTCGGCGCTGTCGAAGCCGTCCTTGTCGGCTTCATGCCAGCGCAGCCAGGCGTCCTGCACGACTTCTTCGGCCTCCGCGACGGAGCCGAGCATGCGGTAGGCGATGCCCTGAAGGCGGCGGCGGTGGCTGTCGAAGGTGAGGGTGGGGTCGTCCATGTCCGGCTAGACGGTTGGCGCCTGCAGATTGTGACAACGAGCCCCCAAAAAATCGCCCCGGGGTGCGGGGCGAAGTTTTATGCGCCTTGGTACTCGGGCTTGGGCCCCAGGGAGGCTGTGATTTCCTTGCGGTAGCGGTTCAGCTCCTGCACGGTCTTGAAGCTGCGGTTCATCAAGAGGCTCAGGTTGTGCAGGATGCGCTCGCCGACCTTGGTTTCCCAGACGGCATCGAACTTGATCTGCTTGTCGAGCCAGTGCTCGAGCCAGTCCGGGTCGGGCATGCGGCTCTGGATGGTGTCGTTCGGGAACAGCGCCTTGTTGACGTGCAGGTTCGTCGGATGCAGCGCCTGCGCGGTGCGGCGCGCGCTGGCCATCAGCACGCCGACCTTGGTGAACGCGGCACGCGCCTCGTCGCCGAACTTTTCCATCGCCCGCTTCATGTAGCGCAGGTAGGCGCCGCCGTGGCGGGCTTCGTCCTGGCTCAGCGTGGTGTAGATATGCTTGATGACCGGCTCGGTGTGCCACTGGGCCGCGCGGCGGTACCAATGGTTGAGGCGGATCTCGCCGCAGAAATGCAGCATCAGGGTTTCGAGCGGGGGCGCCGGGTCGAAATCGAAGCGCACCTCGTGCAGTTCCTGCTCGGTGGGCGCGTGCTGGGGGCTGAAGCGCTTGAGGTATTCCATGAGCACCAGCGAGTGCTTCTGTTCCTCGAAGAACCAGATCGACATGAAAGCGGAAAAATCGCTATCGTGGCGGTTGTCGCGCAGGAACATCTCGGTGGCCGGCAACGCCGCCCACTCGGTGATGGCATTCATCTTGATGGTCTGGGCCTGCTCTTCCGTCAGCAAAGAAGCGTCGAACGACTGCCAGGGAATGTCCTTGTCCATGTCCCAGCGGACGGATTCGAGTTGTCTGAAGAGTTCCGGATAGAGCATCAAAGTCTTTCTATGGCCACTGATTTTAGTCGGCCCGTTTGGCGCGGCCGTGACAGACGCGCGATGATGCGAACACGTGCGCCGTTGCGGCACGGATGCACCCTCCTTTTTTCGAACCAGGAACCCGCCATGCGAACCCCCTCCCGATTGTCGATGCTCTTGCGCCGCGCGCCGGCGGCTTCACTCGCGGCGAGCCTGTTTTCCGCCCTCCCGGCAAGTGCCCAGACGCCGCCCGCCGCGCCCGCTCCGGCAGAGGCGGCAGGATGCCCCGCCATCCTCCAGCACACCTTTCCGCGGCTGCAGGACGAAAAGCCCCAGACTTTGTGCCAGTACTCGGGCAAGGTGGTCCTGGTGGTCAACACGGCAAGCTTCTGCGGCTTTACCCCGCAATACAAGGGCCTCGAGGCCCTGGACACGAAATACCGCGCGCGCGGGCTGGTGGTGCTGGGTTTCCCGTCGAACGATTTTTCCCAGGAATCGGGCTCCAACAAGGAGATTGCCGACTTCTGCGAGAGCACCTTCGGGGTGAAGTTTCCGATGTTCGCCAAGTCGTCGGTGCGCGGCACGGACGCGAATCCGCTGTTCAAGCAGCTGGCGCAGGCCTCGGGCACCACGCCCAAATGGAATTTCTACAAATACCTGATCGGCCGCGACGGCAAGGTCGTTCAGGCCTGGTCGAGCATGACGGCGCCTGACGAAAACGGCTTCGTGACCGTCATCGAAAAGCAGTTGGGCCCCAACTGATACCGATCCATTCGCGGGAATACGAATCGTTCATGCCGCCTGCCGGCGCGCCCGCATCATCGTGAACTGAGCGTCACAAACGTTTACCAATGCACTGGGAACCGTGCTGCGGACGCTGCGCTCATACTTGGCGTGGGCGACAGAGCCCACCGGTTTTCATGTTGCGAGGTCTTCCGGGCGCTTGCCGTTCGGTCGAAATCCCGAGGCGATTCTTCTCCTCCTCCCTCCCTCCCTCCTTCGCGTCGGGGCGCCTCGCAGCATTTTTGTATTCCCGCCGGACCAGGGGCTCGCGATGACGCAGCCCCGTACGGATCGCCGGCATCCAGGGACTGGCCGCGGCGCACTCACTGCGCGACGCGGCCGCCATCACTCCTTCCTGAAGCAAGCAACTACTTCGTTCGCGGGCACGTGAGGGCGGAAAAAGCTTTTTCGTGAAATACCGCGGAACCGGCTCTGCCGGGCCGCAGGTGTTGCCCCCGGCGAGGGGGCGGGCGAAGCGACACGAAGTGCGCGAAGCCTGGGGGCGGATCAAGGCTGAGTGTCGATGAAGCTGGGGCGAAGCATCAGCTTGTCGTACAGCTTGGCGAGATTGCCGTGCTCGCCGCGCCAATCGATATCGGGGAAACGGAAGCCCAGCCAGCCCAGCGTGCAGCCCACCGCGATGTCCGACAGGCTCAGGTGGATGCCGCTGCAGAAAGGCTTGTCGCCCAGGCCCTTGGCCATGGCGGCCACGCCGTCCTCGACCTTGGCGCGCTGGCGCGCGATCCAGGCGGCGCTGCGTTCGTGGTCGTTGCGCCCGGCCCAGGTGGCTTCGAGGCGCCAGAGCACGCCGGCGTCCATGACGCCATCGGCCAGCGCTTCCCAGGTCTTGACCTCGGCGCGCTCGCGGCCCTGCTGGGGAATCAGCTTGCCGACGGGCGACAGTGTGTCGAGGTATTCGACGATCACGCGCGAATCGAACATCGCGTCCCCGCCTTCCATGATCAGGCAGGGCACCTTGCCGAGCGGATTGGAGTTGGAGATGGTGGTGTCTGCAGCCCAGACGTCTTCGATCACGAACTGGTAATCGAGCCGCTTTTCGGCCAGCACCACGCGCACCTTGCGCACATAAGGGCTGGCGGCGGATCCGATCAGTTTCATGAAAGCTCTCTCCCTTTGCTTGGTGACACTTGTTCATGGTCATTTTAGGTGAACGGGCCGGCCGGCCCTCCGGATCCATCCGAATGTGTCGGTACGACCCCACGGACCCGCGGCCGCCTAAAATTCGGGCATGAGCTTTTCCACCGTCTCCGCCCTCTCCCCCCTTGACGGCCGCTATGCGGCCAAACTCGCGGCGCTGCGTCCGCTGATGAGCGAACAGGGCTATATGCACCGGCGCGTGCAGGTCGAGGTGGCGTGGTTCATTGCGCTGTCCGACTGCGGCTTCGCCGAATTCAAGCCCCTCACCGGCGGCGCCCGCAAGTACCTGCTGGGCCTGGTCTCCCATTTCTCCGAGGCCGACGCGCTGGCCATCAAGGACATCGAGAAGACCACCAACCACGACGTGAAGGCGGTCGAATACTGGATCAAGTCCAAGTTCGAAGCCCGGCCCGAACTGCTCGCCGCCGCCGAGTTCGTGCATTTCGCCTGCACCAGCGAAGACATCAACAACACCAGCCACGCCCTGCAGATCCAGGCCGCGCGCGAGAAGGTGCTGCTGCCCGCCATCGACGGCCTGATCGCCAAGCTGCGCGAAATGGCGCACCAGTTCGCCAACGTGTCGATGCTGTCGCGCACCCACGGCCAGACCGCCAGCCCCACCACGGTCGGCAAGGAAATCGCCAACGTGGTGGTGCGCCTGTCGAAGGCACGCGCGCAGATCGCCTCGGTGCAGCTGCTCGGCAAGATGAACGGCGCGGTCGGCAACTACAACGCCCACCTCGCTGCCTGGCCCGCGTTCGACTGGGAAGCCTTCAGCCGCAAGGTGATCGAGACGCCGGCGCCGCTGGGCCTGGGCCTGAGCTTCCAGCCGTACAGCATCCAGATCGAGCCGCACGACTACATGGCCGAGCTGTTCGACGCGGTGGCGCGCACCAACACCATCCTGGTCGACTTCTCGCGCGACGTCTGGGGCTATGTGAGCCTGGGCTACTTCAAGCAGCGGCTCAAGAAGGGCGAGATCGGCTCCTCGACCATGCCGCACAAGGTCAACCCGATCGACTTCGAGAACGCCGAAGGCAACCTCGGCCTCGCCAACGCGGTGCTGCGCCATCTGAGCGAGAAGCTGCCGATCAGCCGCTGGCAGCGCGACCTGACCGACAGCACGGTGCTGCGCAACATCGGCGTGGCCTTCGGCTATGCCACGCTGGCCTATGCGAGCCTGGCCACCGGCCTGGGCAAGCTGGAGCTCAACGAGGAAGCGCTGGCCGAAGACCTCGACGCCTCCTGGGAAGTGCTGGCCGAGCCGATCCAGACCGTGATGCGCCGCTTCGGCGTGCAGGGCGCCTACGAACAGCTCAAGGAAGTGACGCGCGGCAAGACGGTGACGGCCGAGGCGCTGCACGGGCTGATCCGCTCGCTGGACATTCCGGAAGAAGAAAAAACCCGCCTGCTGGCCATGACGCCGGCCAGCTACGTCGGCAAGGCCGAAGAGCTGGCCAAGCGCGTCTGATGGCCCTCAAATCCACCATCTTCAAGGCCACCCTCGCGGTGGCCGACATCGACCACGGCTACTACGCCGACCATGCGCTGACCCTGGCGCGCCATCCGAGCGAGACCGACGAGCGGATGATGATCCGGCTCGTCGCGCTGGCGCTCAATGCCCACCAGCTGCAGGACGTGTGCGGCGGCGACGGCACGCTGGCCTTCGGCGCCGGCCTGTCGAACGTCGAGGAGCCCGATGTGTGGCTGCGCGACTTCACGGGCGAGATCAAGATCTGGGTCGAGGTCGGACAGCCTGAAGACAAGCCCATCATCAAGGCCTGCGGCAAGGCGGACGAGGTGATCGTCTACTGCTTCAACCACGCGGCCGAGATCTGGTGGCGCGGCATCGAGAACAAGCTCACGCGGCCGCAGAACCTGAAGGTCTATCGCGTGCCGACCGATGCGTCGCAAGCGCTGGCCGCGCTCGCGCAGCGCAGCATGCAGCTGCAGGCGACGATTCAGGAAAACACGCTGACGCTGGGCGACGGCACGAACAGCATCGACGTAGAACTGTTGCGCTGGAAGTGAATTCGCAGACCGGCTGCGGCTAGGCCGCCGGCATCATCTCGCCGCACTGCCAGCACTGCTCGAAGCCACCTTCGATCCGCTCGCCGCACACGCATTGCCAGTTGCGCTGCGGCCGGTGCTGGACCGCATGCAGCAGCTCTTTCGCGCGCTCGAGCTGGGTGTCGTCGTCGATCCAGATTTCGGGCAGGCACTGGTCGGGCGGCAGCTGGCCCATGACGGCGCCCAGGAACTCGCGCTGCACCGTGGCTTCGACGCCCTCCTCGCGCAGGGCGTGCGCCCACAGGGTCGCGATCGCAAGGTTGGGGGCTTGGGCGAGGCGACGCATGTGATGCGCTCTTCAGGGCGTGTCGTCGGGGCCAAGGGGCTCGGCGGGGTCGTCGGGCCACTGCGGCGGCTCGGCCTCGCGCGCACGCTCGGCGTACCTGTTGAAGCGCCAGGCCGAGTCTTCCATGGTGATGCGGCGCCAGGTCATGCGCTTCTCGGTCGGCGTCATCGCGGGCCAGTGCTGCACCTCCTCGAAGCTGCGGCCGCAGCCCTTGCACTGGTCGTCGCCCTGGCTCGTGGAGCAGATCGCGATGCAGGGCGTGTCGGGCGTGCTGTGGTACCAGTCGAGCCAGGCCGCCCAGGCCTTGGCGGGAAAGCCGACCTCGTCGACCTCGTCTTCGTGGTGGAACACCATGAGCGCGTAGACCTCGGCCAGCGCGCGCAATTCGGGCGCCAGCGTGACGCCGTCGGGCGACGGACTCTTCTCGCGCCAATGGTTGATGGCGGCCTCGATGTCGGTGATGTGAATGGCGGCCATGGGGAGTGAAAAAGCAGCGAGCGGCGATCATAGTCCGGCAATGTCCCGCAGCGGCGAAGGGACATGAATGCTACAAAACATATAGCATCACAAGCCCTGTTCATAGGCCTTTCGAAGCAGTTCTCTTTAAATTCTTGAAAACTTTCGATTGCCACGCGGCAGTCTTCGATGCTCTAATTCCGCACACGAAGGGGAGTAGCTCCCGACCACCGTGCACAACGGTGGAAATCGCCAGGTCGTCAATACGAAGCACAACACTTCCGGCCTGTCGGACAACGCATGCGCGGTTTGACGCAAGCGCTGTCGAGCAAGACCTTCGATTTGAACCTGCGCAGGTTTGGTCGAAGCGTTTGCAAGCCCCGGTGCCGCCCGGCGTCTTCATTTCCTCGCTTTCGACCGTCCAGTCCAGGATGAATCGAAACGGTATGCGTCTGCCCGTCGTCGTCTCGTCAAGGAGCGGCAGGTGGGACGCGAAGACAAAGAGGAATTTATGGAACTGTTCATGACCCCGGAGTTCTGGGTCGCTGTCGGTCAGATCATCATGATCGACATCCTGCTCGGTGGCGACAACGCCGTCGTCATCGCACTGGCATGCCGCAAGCTGCCCCCCGCACAGCGCACCAAGGGCATCCTGTGGGGTACCGCCGGCGCCATCGTGCTGCGCGTGATCCTGATCTTCTTCGCGCTGACGCTGCTGGCCATTCCGTTCCTGAAGCTCGTGGGCGCCGCGCTCCTGCTGTGGATCGGCGTCAAGCTGCTGGCGCCCGAGCATGACGATGCGCACGGCAACATCGCCGGCAGCGACAAGCTGTGGGGTGCGGTCAAGACCGTGATCGTGGCCGACCTGGTGATGAGCGTGGACAACGTGATCGCCATTGCCGGCGCCGCGCAAGGCGCAGGCGACGGCCACCAGATGCCGCTCGTGATCTTCGGCCTGCTGGTGAGCATTCCGATCATCGTCTGGGGCAGCCAGCTGGTCATCAAGCTGATGGACCGCTTCCCGATGATCATCACGCTCGGCGGCATGCTGCTGGGCTGGATCGCCGGCACGATGGCCGTCTCGGACCCTGCGCTCTCGAACGCCGCCGCCTGGACCTGGGTGCCCAAGGTGCCGCAGACCGACGTGGTCAAGTACGCAGCCGGCGTTGGCGGTGCACTGCTGGTGCTGGTGATCGGCAAGTGGGTCGCCGTGCGACAGGCCCGCCACAAGCCGGAAACGGCCGTGACGACCGGCTGATTGCCGGCCTGCCATCCGCCCCTGCCGCCACGAAACTTACTGTCTCGATTCAGCCTCTATCACTCCAAATATCTGAAGGAGAAGCACGCATGGAAAAGATCATTCTTTATGTCGACGACGCTGCCTACGCCTGCGAGCAGTTCGCCGAACTTGCGCCGGACGCGAGCAGCGTCGTGGCGCGCCATTGGGTGCTCGTGGCCTGCGCGCCGCGCATGACACATCGGATCAGCAAGTGGGTGAGCCACAGCGCGCGCGAGAACTGGCGTGCCAAGTGGTTCAGCAAGGTGCAGGCCCAGTTGCTGCCCCTGCTCGAGCGCAACGGCGGACAGGTGACGCCGGTGCTGGCCAAGGGGCCGCTGACCGAACTGACGGCGCAGCTGAAGCGCGAGCATTCGGCCACGCACGTGGTCGATGCGCGCCGCCCGAAGATCGGTGTCGACCTGGAGCCGGTCACGCCCGACCAGACGCCGGCCCACCAGTCGGGCTGGGCCTTTCCCGGCGCGGTGATGGGCATGGGCGCGCTGCTGGTGCTCGCGAACGAACTCGCCGAATAAGCACAAGGGCTATCGGCCCTCCGACGAGCCCCGGCGCGGCAACGCGCCGGGGCTCGTTGTTTTCGGGGCTCTGGGGTATCCTGCGCCGCATGCGCATCATCATCAAATGGCTGCTCAGCGCCGTCGCGCTGCTGGCGGTGGCCTATCTCTACAGCGGTGTCCAGGTCAACAGCTTCGGCTCCGCGCTGATCGCGGCCGCGGTGATCGGTTTGCTCAACATGATCGTGCGGCCGGTGCTGGTGGTGCTGACGCTGCCGGTGACCATCGTCACGCTCGGCTTGTTCCTGTTCGTGATCAACGCGCTGCTGTTCTGGGCCGCGTCGGGCCTGCTCACCGGCTTTCACGTCAACGGCTTCGTGGCCGCGCTGATCGGCTCGCTGATCTATTCGCTGCTGGGCCTGCTCATCGAGACGGCACTCGGCGGGCTGCTCTCCAGGCGTTGAGCACCGCCGCGCTGCTGCTGCCGGCTACGGCCGCAACGGCGGCTCCTCGGCCTGCTGCTTCACCAGGACATCGACCGCGCGTGCGCGGGTGTCGATGATCGACGCCTCGTAGTGGTCGATGGATGCCCCCGACTTGCGCATCAGCTCCTGCGCCGCCTTGAAGCGGTCGCGCGCGGCCGGATAGTCGAGGATCGCCACGTTGGCCTCGGCATCGGCGCGCACGGCGCGCAGCGTGTCGTTCTGGGCGCCATAGAGGTTGGCCAGCGTGCGCCATGCCGTGGCGTCGCGCGGATTGGCGGCCACCCAGTCGCGCAGGACGGAGATCATCGGCGCGGGCTGGCGCGTTGCCGTCGCGGCTTCGGCCGCGAGCATCATCTCGGGCCGCTCCTTCGACCTGGCATCGAGCAGCGCGGCAGCCTTGGCCGGCGCGCCGGCCGCCAGCTCGATCTCGGCGTTGAGCCAGCGCGCCTGCTTCGCCGCGGACGCATCGTCGGCGGTGCGCGCCACCAGCCGCTCGGCCAGCGCGCGCGCAGCCTTGTAGTCGCGCAGTTCCTTGGCCGCCAGCGCCGCCGCATAGAGCGTTCCCGCCTGCTGGGCCGGCGTGCTCTTGGCGAACTCGCCGCTGCCCGCCGACGCGATCCAGAGCCGCAGCACGTCGACACCCGGCCGCGTCAGCACGCGGGCGCGCGAGGCAATCATGGCGTGGTCCATGGCGAGCGGCATCGCGGGCGCCGTGTCGATGCGGAACTGGAACCGGCCCTGCATGTCGGAAATGCGCTCGGTCGTGAGCGGGTGGCTGCGCAGGTAGGGGTACGAGCCGTTGTCGTTCAGGCGCGCGGCGTACTGCAGCTTCTCGAACATCGCCGCCGCGCCTTGCGGCGCGAAGCCCGCCTGCGTCATCACGCCGAAACCGATGCGATCGGCCTCGCGCTCCATGTCGCGCGAGAAGCTCAGCTGGTTCTGCATGAAGAGCGCCTGGCTGCCCATGATCACGGCCTGCCCGGCATCGGCATTGCGGCTCTTGCTGGCCGCGATCATCCCGAGGATCAGGCCGGCGAGCATCAACGGCATCTGCTTGCCCTGCTTGTTCATGATCCGGGAGATATGGCGCTGTGTGACATGCGAGAGCTCATGCCCGAGCACGGTGGCCAGTTCGTCACGGCTGCCGACCGCGGCGACGAGGCCCAGGTTCAGCCCCAGGTAGCCGCCCGGCAGCGCGAAGGCATTGATGTTGCGGTCGCGGCCCAGAAGAATGGTCCAGGCGAAGCGCTCGTCGAGTTCGGGCGTGAGTTCGCCGCGCGTGCGCGCTGCCGCCAGCAGGCGCTGCCAGATCTCCTGCACATAGGCGGCGATCACCGGGTCGTCGATGTAGTCGGTGTCGCGGTACAGCTCGCGGGCGATCTGGTCACCCAGGTGGCGCTCGGCACTGGCGGTCATCTCGCCGCCATCGCCCAGGCCGGGCAGGGCCTGCATCTGTGCGCTCGCGGGCACCGGCAGCAGAACCTGGCAAGCTATCAAAACAGTAGCGCAGATCGCCCGCAGGGTGGGCGCTGCAGCGGAGGGTTTCTTGGCAGAAGGCGTCAAGCGCGGCATTCCTCGTCCATGGCTCGGGCTCGTATGATGCATCTCTCCACCGAACGTTCACCATGAGCACTCTTACCCATTTTGACGCCCAGGGCCAGGCCCACATGGTCGACGTGGCCGCCAAGCCGGCCACCCACCGCGTGGCCGTGGCCACGGGATGCATCGAGATGCAGGCGGCAACGCTGGCCCTGATCGAGTCCGGAACGGCGAAGAAGGGGGATGTGCTGGGGGTTGCGCGGATTGCGGGGATCCAGGCGGCCAAGAAGACCAGCGACCTGATTCCGCTGTGCCATCCACTGGCGCTGACGCGGGTGGCGCTGGCATTTGCGCTGGCTGAAGGGGGCACGGCGCCGCAGGTGGTGTGCACGGCCACTGTCGAGACGGTGGGGCCGACCGGGGTGGAAATGGAAGCGCTGACCGCCGTGCAGGTGGCGCTGCTCACGATCTACGACATGTGCAAGGCGGTGGACCGGGGGATGCGGATCACCGATGTGCATGTGCTGGAGAAGCATGGGGGGAAGTCGGGGAGCTATGTAGCGGGGTGAGGGCAAATCCAGCCGGGGCTACGGCGCCCGGGCGTCGACAGGCCGGCCCTTCAGCCAATGCTCATATTCCTCCGGAAAGGCAACGCAAAAACGCGCCGCCTGATTCCGCGCTTCCTGGTCCCGCCCCATCAGTTCAGCGCTCTCGATCAGCTTGACGATCACGCGAGGCTCGGGCGAGAAGTGCAGCATGCGCTCGGCGAGTGAATGAACGGCAGCAGCATTGGCTGGGGTGACTGCGGTAAGTGTCAGTTCGGCGAAACCCACCTGCTTTGCGAAGAGCCAGGACCCTTTGATCTTGGCGAGCGTGTCATCCTCATACGCTGGCGAACGCTCGTCGCGCGGCAGGTAGATCTGGCTGATGCGCATGTAGTCCCAGGTGGCATAGCCGACCATCACCATCAACACCGCAGCCCCCGCGGAAGACAAGACGGGCGCCTCGAGCCACCCGGCCCTGAAGCGTTGCCGCAATGAAGCCAAGCTGGCGCCCCGGGCCGGCCACAGCATTCCCAGGCACAACCCGAACGCCAACTGGAACGGCCCGTACCAGAGCGGATATTCGAGCAGGCTGTGCAATGCGATCGCGCCCAGCATGCCCCAAGCCATGAGCCGCGCCGGATCGCGTTCGCGCCAGGGCTTTGCCGCCAGCACCATCCAGATGAAGCCGCCGCAGATCAGCACCGACGCCGGTATGCCCAGCTCCACGGCCATGTGCAGCGGCAGGTTGTGCGCGTTGTCCAGGATTTCAGGGAATCGCGACCCGTCATACAGCGTGCTGTAGTGCGCAAAGCTCAGTTCGCCCCAGCCCCACCCCGTCAAGGGATGCTGGGCGATCAGCGTGAGCACGTTGCGCCAGAGAATCAGCCGGGTGTGGTCGCCGGGTGCGCCTTCCTGCAGACGGCGCATCATGCCCTCGACCTCGGTCGCCGTGAACTGCGGCAGCACCCAGGCGATGGCGAAATAGATCGGAACCATGGCCAGCAGCACCAGCGGCGGCGGCAAACTGAAGCGAAGGCCGGCGCCCTCGCGCGCGCCGCGGCGTTCCCGCCATGCGATCGAGGCGGCAACACCCACGATCGACAGCAGCTGAAGCAACCCGGTGCGCGAGGTAGACGCCGCTGCGGCCACCAGCAGCAGCAACGCCGCCGCCGCCAGCCAACGCCGCGCGCGCACTGACGGCTGCGTGGCGTGAATCCACAGCGCGGCCACCAGCGCCATGCTGATCAGCGTGGCGAACTGGTTGCGCTGGCGCAGGTTGCCGTACGCCTGGCCCAGCGCGGGCGCGGTGGTCCAGGGCACCAGCGGCTCGGCCAGCCCGTAGTACTGGAGCAGCCCAAGCACGGCACTGACAAGACCCGCGGCAAGCACCCCCACCGCCAGCACCGCCGAAGTGGACGACCCGCCGCGCGCCAGGCCAGCCCCCACACAGGCCGCAGCCGCCATGGCGCCCAGCACCCCGACCGCGGGCAGCCACAGACCGGCCACGCCATGCGAGGAAAGCACGATGGCCGCCATGCCGGTCGCCAGCCAGGCCCAGATACCGCGCGCCGGCACGCCGGGCGAAATGGCAAGCAGCATCGCCGCGACGCAAACCCAGGTCGCCAGCAGCTGCCAGGCCTGAACCGAGGGGCCGGCCACGAGCGGGCACAGAAAAGGAAACGCAACCAGCCCGGCACGCACGGCGCCGACGGCTTTCGAGGGGAGGACGGCCGCCTCGAGGGGCGCTGCGCGGGAAGTCATTCCGCCGATTGTGCCGACCGGTCGGGCCGACGAATGGCTGTGGAGGGGGGACGAGCGGTTTTGCAAAAAAACACAATTAGAGACATTCTTTGACAACTGTCTGCAACTGTTGCCCGGCGCCTTCGAACGAGGTTTGGCCGAGCGCGAAAGGTGTCAATGAAACAACATTCGGTTCCGCGCCAACCCACGAGAGATCGACGCGGTTCGCGTGGCTTCACGCTGATCGAAGTAATGATCACCGTGGCGATCATCGGGATCCTGGCTGCCATCGCGATCCCGAGCTATCGGGACTACGTGCTTCGCGGGCAGCTCGTGGACGCCCAGAACGGCCTCTCGGCGCTGCGCGCCAACATGGAGCGGTACTTCCAGGACAACCGGACCTACCGCACCACCGGCGCGTTCATCTCGCCGTGCGACGCGCCGGCCCCGGTAGGCAGTTTCACCCTCTCCTGTCCGGCGGCGACGCTGACGGCCACGACGTTCACGGCGCAGGCCGTGGGCAGCGGCGCCACCAGTGGCTTCACGTTCACCGTGGACCAGCAGAGCACCCGTGCCACGGCTCGCGTGGGTTCGGGCTGGACGCAGTGCACCACCGGCTGGACGACGAAGAGGTCGGGCTGCTGATGAAGACGCCAATCCATCGGCCGCCCGGCGCGCGCGGCTTCACGCTGATCGAGATGATGGTGACGGTGGCGCTGCTGAGCGTCCTGATGATGCTGGCGTTCCCGGCAATGAATGAATGGATACGCAACAGCCGCATCCGCACCGTCGCCGACGCGCTGCAGAACGGCCTTCGCCTTGCGCAGACCGAGGCCCTGCGGCGCAGCCGCCAGACCGTCTTCTCGCTGACGGCCGACACGAACCCTGCGGACGGTCTCACCGCCGTCGCCAACGGCGCCAACTGGTCGGTCAACTTCGTGCCGCTCCTCACGGGCGAGGAGAACGTCACCACGTTCATCGAAGGCGGCGGCCTGACCGGCCTGGCCCCGAACGTCCGGATCACCGGCCCTGCGACGCTGTGCTTCAACTCCCTGGGACGCGTCGTCGACAACCCTGCGCCGGGCACCGGCGTGGCATGCAGCGCCGCGACTGCGGCCTACGACATCACGATCCCCAATGCGGATCGCCCGATGCGCGTGCTGGTCGCCCTCGGCGGGCAAGTGCGCCTGTGCGACCCGGCCAAGACGCTTTCCAGCACCCAGCCCGACGGATGCCCCGCGTGATGAAGCAACCGCACCCCACGCCCTCCCGCGCGCGCGCGCCGCAGTCCGGTGTCGCGCTGATCGAAGTCCTGGTCTCGATCCTCCTGTTCTCGCTGGGCATCCTGGGCCTGATCGGCCTGCAGGCGCGCGCGATCAGCCTGTCGGTCGATGCGGAAGACCGCAACCGCGCCGCCCTGATCGCCAACGACATCGCGACCACCATGTGGACCCAGCGCACGGTGGCGATCGACCCCGAGGCTGGAACCCCCTCCTGGAACGCCCGCGCCCGCGACCTGCAAGCCGGCGGGCTGCCCGGTGCCAGCGTCACGATCACCCCGGTCGCCGCGGCCACCAACACCGCAGACATCCTCATCACCTGGCACCCCTCCCAGCGCTCGGCCAGCGAGCAGGACAGCCGCCTCACCACGCGCGTCGCGCTGCCGCTCACGCCATGAACGCCCGCTCCAAGCCCTTTGCCCGCGCCGCGCAGCGCGGCCTGACACTGGTCGAACTGCTGGTGGCCCTGGTCATCGGCCTGGTCGTGGTGCTCGCCGTGACCAGCGTCGTCACGGTCGGCGAGACGCACAAGCGCAGCACCACTTCGACCAACGACATGAACCAGAGCGGCTCCTACGCCACCTACGTGATCGACCGCTTACTGCGAAGCGCCGGCTCCGGCTTCGCGCAGACCGGCACGCGCGGACTGTTCGGTTGCCGGCTGAGCGCCACGCGAAGCATCGGCGGCACAGCCACCACCATCCTGCCGCGAACCACGTCCGCGTTTCCGGCACCGTTCGACACGCTGCTCGGCGGTTCGGGGGCCGCCGCGGCGGGCAATCTGCGGCTGGCGCCGTTCCTGATTGCCAAGGGCGCCGCCGCCGGCGCCTCGGACACCCTCGTGGTCATGGGCGGCAACGCGGCGGCAGGCGACGTGCCGCGCCGCATTCGCTCCGGTTTCCCGGGCAACAACAACCTGCGGCTGGACAACACCATCGGCCTTGCCAACGGCGACATCGGACTGGTGAGCCAGGAAGGCACGGCCGACTGCCTGATCGAGCAGGTGAACGTGACGGACGCGACGGCATTCGCCGCGGCGGGCAACGAAGTGCTGCCCATGGGCGGGCGCTACTTCACCTCGACCGGCGCCACCAAGTCGCTTGCCACGCTCGCGGCGGACGGCACGGCGCTCTTCACGCCGCTCGGCAATGTGGGCGCCAACAACCTGCAGTTCCAGCTGCTCGGCGTGAACGCCAACCGCACGCTCGTCGCCTACGACCTGCTGCGAGCGGCCGGCACCGGCAGCGACGAGGGCACCGACGCCTCGGCCATGCAGGCGCTGGCCGATGGCGTCGTCGCCCTGTACGCGGTGTACGGCGTCGACACCGACAACAACGGCACCGTCGACGCATGGATCGATCCTGCCGCCGCGGGCTACACCATCGACACCCTCATGCTCGCGCCCGACACCATGCGCCACATCGTGGCGGCGCGCGTTGCGCTGGTCATGCGAGGCAGCCTGTTCGAGAAGGAACCCGTCACCGCGGCCAGCCTGATCATCTTCGGCGATCTCGCCGCGGCGAGCCGGCGCACCCTGGCCATCCCAGCCTCCGACCGGAACTTCCGCTACCGGGTCATCGACACCACCATCCCGCTGCGCAACATGCTGTTGCTGCCCCTGCCATGAAGAAGACACTGCCCAAGATGCACGGCCCGGCGCGCGAGCGCGGCGTGGTGCTGTTGTTCTGCCTGATCATCCTCGTGGTGCTGCTCGCCGGGGGCGTGGCCGTCATGCGGTCGACGGGCAACTCGCTCTTTGGAGCCGGCAATCTCGCCTTCAAGCGCGATCTGGTCAACCAGGGCGAGCTCGCCATCGCGAAGGCGATGAAGGAGTTCCAGACCGGCGGCGCGCTCGCCGAGACGACCGCGACCGCCGCCAACCTGCCGACGGCGAACTACAGCGCGGTCCAGCTCCGGGCCAATGACCACGGCATCCCGGAGGTGCTGCTGAAGAAGACCACGCTGAGCGGGCCCGACGTGGCGGGCAACACCTTCACGCCGTCCGGCGCCGCCATCACGGGCAATGGCGGCGTTACCGTGCGCTACGTGATCGATCGCATGTGCAACACCACCGGCGCCTTCTCGACCGTCGGCAAGAGCGGCTGCGTCTATACCCCGTCGAACACCGAAACGCCGGGCGGCGACCAAAGCCAGCTGAGCACGCCCGGCCCGTCCATTCCCAGCCCGCCCATCTACCGGATCTCCGTTCGCGCCGACGGTCCGCGCGACACGCAGGTGTTCCTGCAAGCCTCCTTCACCAAGCCCGAATAGGGCACAGGCGAGTCATGAAAACAAGAATTCGTTCGTCCGTTCGCGCGGCGTGCCGCGCTACTATCGCCACCGGCCTCGGCCTGGCACTTGGCAGCGCCCTGGTCGCCTCGGCGGCCAACCTCGCCAACCAGCCCGTGTTCTCGACCTCGGAGGTTCCGGGCAACCTGGCGCTGGCGCTGTCGGTGGAATGGCCCACGGCATCGCGCACGGCCCACGTCGGCAACTACTCCAGCGACACCAACTACCTGGGCTACTTCGATCCGGCCAAGTGCTACCTGTACCAGGTCGACACCACCGCCAACGGCGTCAGCACCGCCGACAAGGGCGACTCCAGCTACTTCTACCCGGCCGGCGCCGCCACCAACCGCACCTGCACGGGCGCCAATGACGACAAGTGGAGCGGCAACTTCCTGAACTGGGCCTCCACCGCCACCATCGACCCCTTCCGCTGGGCCATGACGGGCGGGCGGCGCGTGGTCGACACGGCCACCACCACCATCCTCGAGAAAGCCTGGCACGGCAATCGCAGCCTGTTCCCCGACCGCACGCTCCCGGCCGCCGCCATTGCGGGCGCCACGCCGTTCAATAACGCCACAGCGCTGACAACGAGCATCACCAACCGCGGCTTCAAGATGCGCGTGACCGCCACGGGCGGCGGCGGCAACCGCACGATGACGGCGCAGTACTACAACAACGTCAGTCTCAACAACCCAGTGGTCACTACCGTCACCGCGGACACCGCCGACCACGACTGGGGCACCGCCGCTCCCGTGGCCGGCGTGAATGCCGACAACTTCTCGGCGCGATTCACGGGCACCTACACGGCGCCCGAGACCGGCGACTACGTCTTCCGCACCATCAGCGACGACGGCGTGCGGCTCTGGGTCAACACCAACGGCGGCAACAACTTCAACAACGGCAACCGCCGAATCAACAACTGGACCGACCACGGCTCGACCACCGACGACTCCGCGGTCATCTCGCTCACCGCGGGCCAGCAGTTCAGCGTGCAGATCGAATACTACGAAAAGGCCGGCGGCGCGGTCATGCAGTTCCAATGGCGCACGCCCTCGTCGACCACCTTCACGCCGTTCTCCCAGGCCGGTCCGGCCGACGGCGACTTCACGATGCGCGTGAAGGTGTGCGACCCTTCGGCCGCTGCCGGCGGACTCGAAGCCAACTGCAAGGCCTACGGCGCCAACTACAAGCCTGAAGGCCTGATCCAGAAGTACACCGACAAGATGCGCTTCAGCGCCTTCGGCTACCTGAACGACAGCAGCGACCAGCGCGACGGCGGCGTGCTGCGCGCCAAGCAGAAGTTCGTCGGGCCGAATGTGCCGACGCCCGGGCAGGCACCCTCGGCCAATGCGAACAAGGAGTGGAGCGAAGTCGACGGCACCTTCATCCGCAATCCCGATGCAGCCGATGCGGCTGCGACCACGACGGCGACCGGCGTGACCATCGCGGACAGCGGCGTGATGAACTACCTGAACAAGTTCGGCCAGATCCTTCCGGGCGACTACAAGGGCTACGACCCGGTCAGCGAGCTGTACTACGCGGTCATGCGGTACTACCGGAACCTCGGCAACGTCGCGGCCTGGAGCTCGATGGGCACCGCCGATCTCCCGACGAAAACCGGCTGGGTCGACGGTTTCCCCGTGATCACCAACTGGAGCGACCCGATCCAGTACTCGTGCCAGCGCAACTTCGTGCTGGGCATCGGCGACATCTACACCCACGTCGACAAGAACGTGGCCGGCAACACAACCTACCGCACCCGCGAACCCACCATGCCGCCTGAGGTGGCGAGCGACAACACCGTCAACGCTGTCACGGCCACCAACCGCGTCGGCGCGCTGCAGGGCCTGGGCGACCTCGGCAACACCAACGACTACAGCGGCCGCAACAACTCCGCCTACATCGCGGGCCTTGCCTTCGACGCCAACACCAAGGACATCCGTCCCGACGTGGCGGGGCAGGCCAACACCATAGGCAAGCAGACGGTCAGCACCTACTGGGTGGACGTGCTGGAGCAGCCCTTCCAATACAACAACCAGTTCTACCTCGCTGCCAAGTTCGGCGGACTGGACCAGAAGAAGCTGCCGGCCAACTTCGACCCCTACACCTTCGCCGGCACCATTCCGCTGGACTGGTGGTCGACCAGCGGCGAAACACTGACCGACACACGTGCCGCGAACCTGACGCAGCCGCGTCCCGACAACTACTTTGCCGCGGGCCAACCCGACACGCTGGTCAGGGGCCTGACGCAAGCCTTCGAGCGCATCGTGAACGCCATCCAGGCGTACACCACCTCGTTCTCGCTCTCGGCCCTGCAGGTCTCGGCCACAGGCTCGGCCTCGTACGCCTCGCAATACGACGCCCAGGACTGGAGCGGCGTCGTGAGCGGGAGCAGCATCAGCTTTGCGGCCGACGGCACGCCTTCGCTCGCGCTGCAATGGACCAGCACCGACAAGCTCGCGACGCAGTTCGCAGGCACGGGCTGGAACACCGACCGGCGCATCGCCACCTGGAACGGCAGCGCGGGCGTGCCTTTCCGTATCGGCAACCTCACCACCGGGACGGGCAGCCAGACGGCCGCGCTCGACACGCTCTACGTCGCCGGCGACGACAGCGCCAACTACCTGAACTACCTGCGCGGCGACCGCAGCCAGGAAAAGACAGCGACCGATGGGACCAAACCCTACCGTCTTCGCAGCAAGCTGCTGGGCGACATCGTCAACTCGAAGGTGAAGCCCGTCGGCCCGCCCGCAGCGAGCTATTCCGATGCGGTGAACCGCGGCTACGCCGCCTTCAAGACGGCCAAGGCCACGCGCCCCACGATGGTCTACGCCGCCGCGAACGATGGCATGCTGCACGCGTTCCGCGGCGAACTCACCGGCACCAATGCCGGCCGCGAACAGTTCGCCTACGTGCCGAGCGCCCTCTTCAACGGGCCCAGCACCCCTGCCACGCCGGCCGCGGACGGCCTGGCCCAGCTGGGCAACCCGAACTATCTGCACAAGTACTACGTCGATGCGACGCCCGAAGTGGTCGACGTCGACTTCGACCGCGCCGGCGGCACCTTCGCGGCCACCGGCTCGAACTGGCGTTCGCTGCTGGTCGGCGGCCTCGGCAAGGGCGGCAAGAGCTACTACGCCATCGACGTGACCGATCCGGCCGCGATGACCGACGAAACCATCGTGGCAGGCAAGGTGCTGTGGGAGTTCACGGATGCGGACATGGGCTTCAGCTACGGCGCGCCCCTGGTCCTGAAGACCAAGCGCTACGGATGGGTGGTGGTGCTGACCTCGGGCTACCACAACGACAACAGCGACCACAACGGCTACCTCTATTTCGTGCATCCGCAAACCGGCGCGCTGCTGCAGAAGGTAAGCACCGGCGCGGTGGCCAACGGCATGACCCATGCCACGGCCTTCATTTCCGACCTGACCGACGGCACAGCCGACGCGATCTACGTCGGCGACCTCAACGGCCAGCTCTGGCGCTTCGACGTGACCGCACCCGCAGGCACGACCACGGCCTACCCGGCACCGACCAAGATTGCCCTCTTCACCGACGGCGCAAGCACCCCGGTGGCCCAGCCCATCACCTCGCGCCCCCTGGTGCAGATCCAGCCCACGACACGCAAGCGCTACGTGATGGTCGGCACCGGTCGGTTGCTCGATTCGAGCGACATCAACTCCGGCGCGGCGCAGAGCTTCTATGCCGTCATCGACGGAACCGCCAATGCGTTCAAGCCCGCCGACAACACCATGCCCGCGACGCGCAGTGCGCTCACCGCCGTCACCAATCTCGTGAGCGGCACCGTCGTGCCCGCCAATTCGCTCGGCTGGTACCTCGACCTGGGCACGGAAGGCGGCATCGGCCTGCGCATGGTGGCGAGCCCGACCGCCTTCAACGGCATCGTGGCGTTCTCGTCGCTGCTCACCAGCGGCGACGCCTGCAGCCCCTCGGGCCAGAGCCGGGTCTACGCCATCGACGTCAACACCGGGCGCACGGTGCTGGCCAGCGGCGCCGCGTTCGCTCAGTACGGCACCGCGATCACCGACCTCAAATTCGTGGGCGTCGACGGCAGGGTGCGGTTGATCTCCGGCGACGTGCGCGGCGACCTGCGCAACGTCGGCTTCACGCCGCCGGCCGGTACTGCGCTGCGACTGCTGAACTGGCGGGAAGTGCCGACTGCTGACTGATCGAGTAATAGGCGAGGCGCACGCTCAGCGCCAGACCCACTTCTGAAAGCGCTGCCAGAGTACCCTCTGTGCGGCGCTTTTTTTAAGAGCCCTTGGTGTCGAGCTGATAGAAGGCTTCTCTCTGCATGCGACCGGCAAGGACGAGCTGGAAATGACGATCACGCTCATGCACAGCGGGCGCACTGCACGCTTTCAACCAGATTGCCAACCATGCGCCTAAGTTCTAGATACAGCTTTGGCTGATGCATACGACCACGGAGAGCTCAGCGCTGAAGAGGCAGAAGCGTTCGGTCATCTCTGAATACGAATCAAAGGTCGCAACTCTCGAGCGCAATCCGGTCTGTTCATCATGGAGTTGGACGCGGTCAAAGAACAACGCGCCTGGCCTCGTGAGGGACAACGAGAACTTGTCGATCGTCACTGGCCGAAGCCTGCTCCATCGGCGGGGGGCCAAGTGATCGATCTGCCGCACAGTGGAGAAGGCGTGTTCACCAATCTGGCACTAGCCGTGGCGAGGTCCCCGGTACCGGGCAGGGGCTCCCATCGGCCGGTGTGGCTGCGGAATGCGGCTGAATAGGAATTGCACGCGAGCTCGGTGAGGCGTGCGCGGATGGTGTCAACGCTGTCGTCAGCGGCGTCACGGCCATTGCTGTGCATCTGGATCAGCAGATGTTTGCCGTAGGGCTTGACGCGGACGTGCTGGTGGCCGGTGAGGCTGGCGAGTTGGCGCTCGAGCTCAGCAGCCTTTCTTTGTACTTCGAACGTTGGCATGGTGTTCGAACCTCAGGGGTTCGCCGGTTTGTAGCTCAAAGCCGGCGAATGTCCGTTTGAACGGCTGGGGCGCCTGGTTGCGTTGCGCTATGTCCAGCACTCAAAAGGCCGTGACCCAATGCACGCTGCGCGCGCGCCTTGCCGCACCAGCGCAGCACCGACGCATGCGGCCATACCGCCCGCCGCGATGGCTGCGCGTTGACACCAAGATACCTGTGCAAGCTTCCGGGCTGTACCTGAGGAAGACGACCGGTCACGGTCATGGCGAGCCATGCGAGCAGCACGCGATCCGGTTTCGCGGTCGGCCCCGTCAATGCAAGTGCGGCCACACACAACCAGGAAGCCATCAGTTGCCAGAAGTTGACAGACGGACTCGCAACGAATGGAAAAAGAAATGATGCCGCGAACAGCGCGGCACGCGGTGTTTGTTCAACGCAGGAATGTTGTGGCGCGGTTGCAGCGATTGCGGGCTGGAAAGAAGGGGTCATCGGATGGAGTTTTGGCCGCCATCCCACATTGAATGTGTGAAAGAGGCGCAACGTGGCGGCTTGCCCGAAGCGGCGAAAACGATGGCCCGGCATCAATCAATCCAGATTGAATCGTTTTATTGGAATCTGACCCTGAATTTTCAGGTTTTCAGGTCAAACTGAAATTTTCAACATCTCACCAAACACCTCGAACCAACTCAAAAATCAATTTCCCCATACCCGCGGATCTCTCAAGAAATCGTCTTCAACAGACATCCGGTTAATTCAAAAAACCATCAATCGGCGCATAACCCACGATATCCATAGAGGCTGAAAATAGCACAATCCACTCCTTGCTTTGCCTGCTAGTCAATGGCAAATAAAACAACTCCTCGATGGATACTCCAGACTCACGAATCGCCTTATTCAAAATAACTTGATCCTCGGGAGAGCGCACCGCCATCAAATCAGATATCTTTCTTGTGCGGCTTTTGACGTCCGGAATGCTTTTTGAGAATTCTTGCCACCAACCAGGACGAGCACTTGGCTCTAGGCCCTGCAATGAGTGATCTAGGGCATTCATCATCTCATCACTATTAAGTGGTTTGCGTACCCCCACCAATTGCGGCCCCGTCCATGATAATGACCGCAAGTTAACCGGTGCGCCAGGCAGTTCCTGTGAATCAATTTCTGAAGCCGCCACCGCCACCATTCGATCCACTTCAAAAGCCAACACAACCGGCCGCGCCTCTGCCACAGCATAAATGCCATATCCCAGTGCCGCCAGCTGAATCATTCCTACAAACGAAAAATCGACAATTAGCTCCTTTTTTGATTTTTTGGGGCTAGCGAGCACGGCCGTGAGCAGTGGGCCGCAGATTACATCCACGCCCATCACGATGAAAAAAAGATGAATTCCTCCGGAAATTTCTCTATATGGATAAGGAAACCAGACGCCTAAAATCAACCCCAATACGCACAGCGCTATGAATAAACTAATCCCAATGTGCCACGAAAAGGCGCGCAATGCAAACTGCGCACGACGATTAATCACATTCAGCATAACTCTATGAGAATCAATATCAGAGGGAATTTATACCATTAAAACAATATGCAAATACCATTTCAACAAAACATCTCTCGTTAGGTCCGTCGATTTTGCGCACATAAAAAAAGGGCGCTTTCGCGCCCTTTTTTAATTAACGTATTTTTAGCGGCATTGTGCGGGAACAAATTTTTCCAGCATCGTTCCATCAGCCGCCGGCGTGATTCCGTTTGCAGTTGCCGTTGCTTTCTTGGCCGAAGCGCAACCCCAATCGATTGCGCCAGTGACTCCTGCCGTTTGCGCCGCGCCGAGTGCTTGACCAGCAGCAGTATCACGAACCCACGGGGTCAAGGTGATCTTATTCGCAGCTGCGCCCACACCAACAGCAGTATCGTTATAAGTAATCGTAATCATGCCGCTGGTGTCAGTGATCAGAATGCTATTCACATATTTCGAGGTAACGCCAACACCACCTGCTTGAGCATTCCAGGTATTGACAACGCGAGTGAGATCTGCAGCAGAAGCCGAGCCATCCGTTGCAATCATCGTCTTCGCCGGTTCGGCCAAGCCCAAGCCTTCCGTGACCCGCGCACGCACTACGTAGTCTTGATACGCCGGCAGAGCCACAGCAGCCAAGATACCAATGATCGCCACAACGATCATCAATTCGATAAGGGTAAAGCCGGCCTGTGCGCGGCGGGCGATCTTGCGAACGTTCATGAGAAAACTCCAGGTTGGTTTGTTGAGCCCGGGAACCAGCCCGGAGCGCAGTATCTTCTGCAGCATCTGTGCCACCCCGTTTCCCCCTCTGCATCGACCGAAAGCGTCACCTTTGTTCACCTTGGCGTTACACCAAGTGACACAACTTGCTTCAAGATGCTACAGGTGGTGACAAATTTGTCATGCCGCGCTGCAGCAAGTTCAGAAAGTCAGGATCCCATCCGCCTTCAGCCAGCGAATATCCCGCTGCGCCAGCCCGGCCACCTGGCGCCCTGCCAGGGTCTCGATCTGGCTCATGATTTCCTCGGTTTCCGCCGGCTTGGTGTGGGTGATGTAGATCGGGTAACGCTTCCCCGGATCGATGTGCGCGAGCTCGTCGGCCAGCACCGCGGGAGAGAGGTGCAGGCTGCGTTCCGCCAGGGCCTGCTCGCGGCTGCTGAAGGCCGTTTCGATGACCAGCATGGCCACGTCGAGCGCGTTGACACGGTCCCAGAAGGGCGCGTTGCGCTCCGTGTCTCCGCTGAAGACCCAGTGAGCGCCCCCTTCGGCGCGGCGTACGGCAAAGCCGCAGGCCGGGACCGTGTGGACGGCCGGCAGCACCTCGATCAGCTTGGGCGCACAACTGCCCAGATTCAGCATCTGCCCGACCGCGATGTCGTGGAAGCTCACGAACGGCGCTTCGGGGCTCGGGATGCTCTCGAAATCGGGCCAGATGACGTTGTTGAACACGTGGGCGCGCAGAGCCTCGATGGTGGCGCGCAGCGCATGCACGCGCAGCGGTTGGGTGCGGCGGCTGCCCACGGCATCGATCATCAGGGGGAGTGCGGCGATGTGGTCGAGGTGGCTGTGGGTGAGCACGACGTCGTCGATGCGGGCCATCTCGTCGAGCGTGAGGTCGCCGACGCCGGTGCCGGCATCGACGAGCAGGTCCGTGTCGACCAGGAACGAGGTGGTGCGGCAGTCTTTGGCGATGGCGCCTGAGCAACCCAGCACACGAACCTGCATTGTGAGAGACCCCTCGTCTGTGTCTGTCGTCATTTGGTTTCGAACCGGGTTGCGCCGTCCCAGCTTGGGTCTTGCGGACGCAACGCCATGGAGGCTAATCGCTGGGCGTAGAGCTGGTAAAGGACTTTTTTGGCATCCGCGGCGAGCAGGGGTTCCAGCAAGCTCCGGCCCAGGGCCCAATCCTGGCGGCGGTAGGCCTCGAGCACCCGGGCCCACCGCTCGAGCTGCTCTTTTTGCTGGGCCGAAGCGGCTGTGTCCGCGGCGAGCGGCGTGAAGACGGCAACCGCCTGCGCCTTGCCTTTGACGAGCACGCTGTCCAGCTCCTGCCAGACGTAGCCGGGCGCCAGCTCGCGGGTCGTGCCGCTCGCCACGATCTCGACGCCGTAGTGCCCGCTCAGGCCCTCGAGCCGCGACGCCAGGTTGACCGCGTCGCCGACCACGGTATAGCTGCGGCGCGCGGTCGAGCCCATGTCGCCGACGCTCATCACGCCGCTGTTGATGCCGATGCCCGCGCTGATCTCGGGGAGGCCGCTCGCGCGGTGGATCCGGTTGAGTTCGCGCACGGCATCGGCCATGTCGAGTGCCGCGCGCACGGCCAGCGCCGCGTGGTCGGGCGTGTCGATCGGCGCGCCCCAGAAGGCCATGACGCAATCGCCCATGTACTTGTCGACCGTGCCGCGGTGCGCGCTGATCACGTGGGTGAGCCGGCTGAAGACGGTGTTCAGGAAGGCCTGCAGTTCGGCCGGTGCCATCTGCTCGGACAGCCGGGTGAAGTCGCGCATGTCGCAGAACATCACGGTCATCTGCTTGCTCTCGGCGCGCATGCTGTAGCGGTCCGGATGCAGGAGCATTTCGTTGACCAGCTGCGGCGGCACGTAGGTACCGAAGAGGCGCACCAGCCCGCGCCGCGCGCGCGATTCGACGAAGTAGCCCCAGTTCATGTTGAGCACGAAAGCCAGCCCCGCCATGACGAGGGCCGATGCAAGCGGCAACACCAGGCCGTGGCGCACATAGAGCCAGGTGTTGAGGCCCACGAGCGCGGCGATCGTCGCCGCGCCCAGCAGAACCGCGCGCGGCGCCGACAGCAACGACAGCCCGAACGCAAGCGCAATCCCCGCAACCAGGATGGTGAGCACCTCGTAGGCGGGCGCCTCGTCCGGCACGGCCAGCAGCCGGTGGTCGAGCAGGGCCGAGACGACATTGGCATGCACCTCGACACCGGGAAACGCAGCGCTCACGGGTGTGGCGCGCAGGTCCTGGAGGCCCGGGGCGGTGGCGCCCACGAGCACGATCCGGCCCTTCAGTTCGCCCGGCGCCAGCCGGCCGTCGAGCACGTCGGCGGCCGCCACATAGCGGAATGACCCGCCGTTCGCGCCACCCTGTCCGCGAAAAGGCACCTGCATGCCGGCCGCCTGGTCGACCGGTATGCGCAGGCGTCCGAGCATCAGGGATTCGAGCCGCAGCGACGCGCCACCGCCCGCAAAAGCGGGCAACACCGGCGGCGACCCGTTCGCGAGCCGATAGACCGCGAGCCCCAGCGATTCGTAGTAGCCGGGCCGGGCCCTGTCGCCCTCGTAGCGGGCGATGAGCGGCACGTTGCGGATGACGCCGTCGCCGTTCTCGTCGACCAGCGTGTTCAGGAAGCCTGCAACGGGCGCGGCGTCCGCCAGCACCGGCAGGCTGGCGCCGAAGCCGTTCCAGTGCGTGGCATAGGCTGCGCCCGCGGGAAAGGCTTCGGGCGGCAGCAGCGGGGTTGCCGGCAACTGCCCCTTCGCGCTCGGCACCTGCGTCCGGGTGAAGTAGTAGCCGAGCGCAATCCGCTGGCCGCGCAGCGCTTGCGCGAACGTGGTGTCGTGGTCGAGCGTGGGCGCAAGCCGTTCGACCTCCGCAGCGAGCCCCTGCATGCCGCGCAGCGGCCCGTCCGCGATCTGGCGCAGCCGATCGAGGCCGGAGCTCCGGTCGGGCTCGAGGAACATGACGTCGAAGCCGAGCACGGCCACCTGCTGGCGGGTCAGAAGCTCGGTGGCGAGGCGGGCGATCGTGTCGCGCGGCCAGGGCCACTGCCCCTGGCGTGCCAGGCTCGCATCGTCGACGTCGACGATCACGACGCGCGAATCCAGCGTCTGCGGCATGGTGGCGCGCAGGCGGATGTCGTAGATCAGGTGGTCGAGGCGCTCGAGCGCCGTCAATTGCCAGGCGCCGGTGGCGTGCGCCAGCGCCAGCAGAACCGGCAGCAGCGTGATGGCAATGCGCGGCCAATGCCGCCGCAGCGCGTTCATGGCGACTCGTTCACGCGGCCCGCGTCGCACCGGGAAAAAGGAGAACGCTCAGACCCGGATGAACTGCATGCGTGTGGCACCGCCGAGTTCGAGCACGTCGCGCTCCTGCAATGCGACGGCCTCGGTACCGAGCACCGCGCCATTGAGCGTGACGCTGCCCATGACGCTGGCGGCCACGTAGCCTTGCCGGCGGCGCGTGACGACCGCCACGGCAACGCCGGGCTTGCCGATGGTGGTGACCACCTTCTGCAGCGAGACGTCCTGCCCTTCGTTGCTGCCGGACAGCACGCGCAGCACCGGAATGCCGAGTTCGATGAGCGCACCGGCCTCCGTGGGCGCCGACGACAGCGGAATGGACGCCGAGAACTCGCCCGGCGCACCGCGTGCCGGGCCCGATCCGGCGGCCAGGTTGTTGAGCGCGCGGAAGTGGATGCGGCAGCCGCCGACCTCGATGACATCGTTGTCCTTGAGCGCCTGCCTCTGGACGGCCAGCGCATTGACGTAGGTGCCGTTGGTGCTGTTGAGATCTTCAATTTGGACTTCGCCACCGCTCATGTGCAGCACGGCATGCTCACCGCTGACCGCCAGGTTGTCGATCACGATGTCGTTGTAGGCGCGGCGTCCCAGCGTCGTGCGGTCCTTGGCGAGCGCCACTTGTCCGATGACAACGCCATCGACCGAAATGATCATCTTCGGCATTGCCGACTCCCCGATTTCAAAACTGTATGGCCCGCGATCGGGACGGCAAGTTGCCGCCCGGGCCTGCTAGCTGGCCATGCGGGACGTTTCGCCCACGTCCGCCCTTGCCAGAACAACCGAAATGTTGTCCCGGCCGCCATTGTCGTTTGCAATTGCAACCAAAAGTGATGCTTTTTTCTGAAGCCCGACATCGTGTCCTAAAAGCGTGAAAAGCTGCGCATCGGAAATCATCTCGCTCAGCCCGTCGGAGCAAAGCATATAGAGATCGCCGGGTCTTGCGCTGTGTTCGTGCATTTCCAGCAAGACTTGGGCCTCCACGCCCACTGCCCGGGTCACGAGGTTGCGGGTGGGCGAATTCAGGGCTTCTTCGGCCGTGATGGCGCCGGCGTCGAGCTGTTGCTGGCGCAGCGAATGGTCGCGCGTGAGCAATTCCAGCTTGTTGTTGCGCAGGCGGTAGCAGCGCGAGTCGCCGATGTGACCGACCAGGACGCGTTGCGGGCGGAATGCCGCCAGCACCAGCGTCGTTCCCATGCCCTGCAGTTCGGGCTGGGTCGTGCCGGCATGGAGGATCGACGCATTGGCCTCGTCGGTGGCCGCCTGCAGCGCCCGTCGCACCACGCGCGCCGGCGCCTGGAGCCCGGCCTGGGCAAACCACCGTCCGAAGCTGGCGTGCATCAGCGACACGGCCATGGCGCTCGCAACCTCGCCGCCCTTGTAACCCCCCATGCCGTCGGCCAGCAGGGCCAGCCCGAGCGCGGGGTCGACATGAACGGCGTCCTCGTTGTGGGCGCGCACCCGGCCGACGTCCGTCAGCGTGGCGAACTCCCAGCAGAGCGCTGGCCGGGTCGAGAAAAGGGAAACGCCGACGCTCGCCATGGTCTGTTGTAAACGTCGGCCCAGCGAAGAACGCTCAGTGTGCAGCGGCGTGGGCGCGCCGTTGCAGCATGCGGCCCACGACCACGACGAACAACGCACCAGCGACGGCCCCCGCATAGTGCAACCAGGGGTTGGCCACCAGCACGCCGCGCAGCGCGACGTCGCTCACGATGGTTTCGCCGCCGACCCAGCCGATCAGCGCGGCACCCAGCATGATGATGATCGGGAAGCGTTCCATGAGCTTGATCATGAGCGTACTGCCGAAAATCACCAACGGAATGCTGATGGCGAGGCCCAGCACCAGCAGCACCATGCTGCCCTGCGCGGCGGCCGCGACGGCGATCACGTTGTCCAGGCTCATCACCAGGTCGGCCAGCAGGATGGTGCGCACGGCTGCCGCCATGCTGCCGTATTCCTTGGACTCGCCCTCGCCGTCCTCTTCCTCGCCCAGCAACTGCAGGCCGATCCACAGCAGCAGCAGGCCGCCGACGATCTGCAGGTAAGGCAGCGCGAGCAGCTTGGCCGCCACCACCGTGAGCGCGATACGCAGCACCACGGCCGCGCCCGAGCCGAACAGCACGGCTTTTTTCTGCTGCGCAGGCGGCAGCGAGCGCGCCGCCATGGCGATCACCACGGCGTTGTCGCCCGAAAGAATGATGTTGATCCAGACGATCTTGAGAAGACCGATCCAGAAATCTGTGCTTTGAAGGAGTTCCATGTCTCTGATCCCACTGTGTTGTTGTGAAAAAAGCGCCCGCAATCCATTGCGGGCGCTTCGTTCTTTTTGCGTGGTCTTGGTCTTTTGAAGGACCGGTGCGACTGTGGTTTAGAGCTGTGCCTTGAGCAGCTTTGCCAGCTCGGAGAAGTTGCGCGTCACGGTGAAGCCGCACTCTTCCATGATGGCGAGCTTGGCATCGGCCGTGTCGGCGCCGCCCGAGATCAGCGCGCCGGCGTGGCCCATGCGCTTGCCCGGAGGGGCGGTGACACCGGCGATGAAGCCGACGACCGGCTTCTTCATGTGTTCCTTGCACCAGCGGGCTGCGTCGGCTTCGTCGGGGCCGCCGATCTCGCCGATCATGATGACCGCGTCGGTGTCCGGATCGTCGTTGAAGGCCTTCATCACGTCGATGTGCTTCAGGCCGTTGATCGGGTCGCCGCCGATACCGACTGCGCTCGACTGGCCGAGGCCGATTTCGGTGAGCTGTGCCACGGCTTCATACGTGAGCGTGCCCGAGCGCGAGACCACGCCGATGCGGCCCTTGCGGTGGATGTGGCCGGGCATGATGCCGATCTTGATTTCGTCGGGCGTGATCAGGCCGGGGCAGTTCGGGCCCAGCAGCAAGGTCTTCTTGCCGCCGGCCGCTTCCTTGGCCTTCATCTTGTTGCGCACTTCGAGCATGTCGCGGACCGGGATGCCTTCGGTGATGCAGATCGCCAGGTCCAGGTCGGCCTCGACGGCTTCCCAGATGGCGGCCGCGGCGCCTGCCGGCGGCACGTAGATCACCGACACGGTGGCGCCGGTTTGCGAAGCGGCTTCCTTCACCGAACCGAAGATCGGGATGTTGAAGATCGACTCGCCGGCCTTCTTCGGGTTCACGCCCGCCACGAAGGCGTTCTTGCCGTTCGCGTATTCCTGGCACTTCTCGGTGTGGAACTGGCCGGTCTTGCCCGTGATGCCCTGCGTGATGACTTTGGTGTCTTTGTTGATGTAGATCGACATGACTTGTTCCTTAGGCCTTCTTGACTGCTGCCACGACCTTCTGGGCCGCTTCCGCCATGGTGTCGGCGCTGATGATCGGCAGGCCCGAATCGGCCAGCAGCTTCTTGCCTTCGACTTCGTTGGTGCCCTTCATGCGAACGACCAGCGGCACTTGCAGGTTCACGGCCTTGCAGGCTGCGATCACGCCGGTGGCGATGGTGTCGCACTTCATGATGCCGCCGAAGATGTTGACGAGGATGGCCTCGACATTCTTGTTCTTCAGCATGATCTTGAAGGCTTCGGTGACCTTCTCGGGGGTGGCGCCGCCGCCCACGTCCAGGAAGTTCGCCGGCTCGCCGCCGAACAGCTTGATGGTGTCCATGGTGGCCATGGCCAGGCCGGCACCGTTCACCAGGCAGCCGATGTTGCCGTCCAGCGAGATGTAGGCGAGGTCGAACTTGGAGGCTTCGACTTCGGCCGCGTCTTCTTCGTCGAGGTCGCGCAGGGCCACGATTTCGGGGTGGCGGAACAGCGCGTTGCTGTCGAAGTTGAACTTGGCGTCCAGCGCCATGACGTTGCCCTTGCTGTCACGGTTGAGCGGGTTGATCTCGACCAGCGAGGCGTCCGTCTCCATGTAGCAGGTGTAGAGCTTCTTGAGGATGTCGACCGTCTGGGCGGTCGAATCGGCCGGCATGCCGATGCCGTCGGCGATTTCCTTGGCTTGCGCGTCGGTCAGGCCGTCCTTCGGATCGGCGAACACCGTGATGATCTTCTCGGGCGAGGAGTGGGCCACTTCCTCGATGTCCATGCCGCCTTCGCTCGAAGCGATGAAGGCCACCTTCTGGGTGGCGCGGTCGGTCACGGCCGAGACGTAGTATTCCTTGTTGATGTCGGCGCCATCTTCGATGTAGAGGCGGCGCACCTTCTGGCCTTCGGGGCCGGTCTGGTGGGTCTTGAGCTGCATGCCGAGGATTTCGCCGGCGAGCTTCTTGACGTCCTCGATCGACTTGGCGACCTTCACGCCGCCGCCCTTGCCGCGGCCACCCGCGTGAATCTGGGCCTTGACGACCCAGACCGGGCCTCCAAGTTTCTGGGCGGCCTCGACCGCCTCCTGAACCGTATAGGCCGGAATGCCGCGCGGCACCGGCACGCCGAACTTGGCAAGGATTTCCTTGCCCTGGTACTCGTGAATCTTCATGAGGGATGTCTCTCGGAAGGAGGAGGTTGAGAACGGGAGATCTGGGGTCTGAGGCTTCTTTGGCTCTGTTGCTCGCGGGCGACGGCAGCCTGACGGCTGGGGGCGGCGAACAACCGCGGACTGTATCATGGTGCGCCGCACCAATACTCGACGTGGCTTTGCGGTCAATACGTACTTTCTTCTAGCCACTCTACGCATACTCCGATATGGCCAAGGTTTTCATCGACGGCGAAGCCGGTACCACCGGCCTGCAGATTCGCGAGCGGCTCCAGACGATGCCGCAGGTCGAACTCGTGAGCATCGCCCCCGAGCTGCGAAAGGACGTGAACGCCAAGCGCGAGCTGATGGCCGGCGTCGACCTGGTGGTGCTGTGCCTGCACGACGACGCGGCCCGCGAGTCGGTCGCCCTGATCGACCAGTTGCCCGGCAAGAAGCCCAAGATCATCGACGCCTCCACCGCGCACCGCGTGGCGCCCGGCTGGGTGTTCGGCTTTCCCGAACTGGTGGAAGGCCACTGGCAGGCCGTGGCCAGGGCCGACCGCGTCGGCAACCCCGGCTGCTATGCCACCGGCGCCATCGCCATCGTGCGTCCGCTGGTCGATGCGGGCCTGCTGCCGGCCGATTTCCCGGTGTCGCTGCCTTCGGTGAGCGGCTACTCGGGCGGCGGCCGGGCCATGATCGAGGCCTACGAAAAGGGCGAGGCGCCGCTGTTCGAGACCTATGCGCTGGGGCTCAAGCACAAGCACATCCCCGAAATCATGAAGTACACCGGCCTGACCCGCCGGCCGGTCTTCATCCCCTCGGTGGGCAATTTCAAGCAGGGCATGCTGGTGCAGTTGCCGCTGCACCTCGACCTGCTGCCCGGCAAGCCCAAGTCCGGCGACCTGCAGGACGCACTGGCCGCGCACTATGCGCGCAGCAACACGCCCGAGCAGTTCGTGAAGGTGCTCCCGCCCACCGACGACGGCAAGCTCGACGCACTGGCCCTCAACGACACCAACCAGCTCGAGATCCGCGTGTTCCCGAACGAGGACCACCGCCATGCCGTGGTGATTGCGCGCCTGGACAACCTCGGCAAGGGCGCCAGCGGCGCCGCGGTGCAGAACCTGAAGCTGATGCTGGCGCTCTGAGCGCCAGGCCAGGTTAGGCCAGGCCTTTCTTCTTCAGTTGACGAGCCACAGCCCGACGCCCAGCAGGGCCGCGTGCGCGCCCAGCGCGATGTACAGCGGCTTGCGCGAGGGCGTCGACATCTCCTGCAGCGTCTCGTGAATGCGGCGCGTGAGCAGGGCGCGCAGGGCCGGGTCCTGCGCTGCGCCCTCCCCCGCCACCGGCTCGCCGTGCTCGGCACGGCCTTGCTGCCATTCGGCCAGCATGTCGCTCATCGGCAGCCGGTTCAGCACGAAGGTCACCACCGACCGCACCGCCCTGCCCTCGCCCAGCACGGGCGCAAGCTGCTTGCTCAAGGCATCGACCGACAACCAGTCGGCCGCGCGCTGCAGCGTGCCGTGGGTGCGCGGCATGGCTTCGATGCGACCCGCAATCGCGCCGCCGAGCCGCTGCGACACGGCCTCGCCGCGCGCTGCGACCAGGTGCTGCATCGCCCTGGCACGGCCCTGCTGCACGCCCAGCATCGCGTAGACGGCAACGAACAGGAGCAGCAGCACCGCGACCAGCAGCGGTGGCGACGTGATCAACGCCAGGATGGCACCGGCACCACCGGCCCGCGCCGCCGTATTGCCGGGTCCCTGCAGCTGGCCCAGGTAGAAGAAGAAGACGCCGCCGCCGAGCACCAGGCCGAGCAGCCCGCCCTTGATGACCGAGCCGGCAAAGGCGAATCCGGCCTTGGCGCCGGTACGGACGAGAGACGGTTGATTGACTGGTTCGGAAGACATGGAAGAAGGAGTCCCTGAAGTTGTTGAAGGCCTTGCCGCCGCCGCGGTGACCATTGTTCATCATGCCATTGGCACCCAACACCATAATCGCGCCACACAACAACGAGGAGGATTGCCATGGCAGTCAAGTTTCAGAAACCGACCGGCGCGTTCGTCGCCGCATCCTGGGCCGCGCTGATCATCGGCGCCATCGTCTACCTGGTCGGGCTGTGGAATGCCTCGATGCAGCTCAACGAGAAGGGCTACTACTTCACCATCCTCATGTACGGCCTGTTCTCGGCTGTGTCGCTGCAGAAGACCGTGCGCGACCGGATCGAGGGCATGACGGTGACCGGCATCTACTACGGCCTGTGCTGGATCTCGCTGCTGCTGTCGGTCGGCCTGCTCGCCGTCGGCCTCTTCAATGCCACGCTGGCCGACAGCGAAAAGGGCTTCTACGCCATGGCGTTCCTGCTGAGCCTGTTCGGCGCGGTGGCCGTGCAGAAGAACGTGCGCGACATCGCAGCGCACAAGAGCGAAAACCCGTCGATCGACGACGTCCCCGACGCGGACTGAAGCCCGCGCCCTCACCCGCGTCTCCCGCCAGCCCCTACTCGTTGTCGTTGTAGCCGCTGGCGCCCATCAGCGCCGACAGGCGCGCGGCGATGTTGCCGACGATCTCGCGCACCTGCGTCACGTCGGGGCCGGCCTTCTGGTCGATGCGCTCGATGTACGGCACGTTGATGGACGCGATCACGTGGTCGGCCGCCCCCATCACCGGGAACGCGATGTTGGTGATGCCGCGCGTCTGCTTGCTCGGCATCGCCGAGTAGCCGCGCTCGCGCACCTCCTGCAGGATCGAGAACAGCTCGCCGGGGTCCATGTCGAGCTCGCCTTCCACCCCGATGTGGGCGCGCAGCATGCGGGCGCGGTCGATCTCGTCGCGGAACGCCAGCAGCACGTGGCCCGAGGAGGTGTCCGTCAGCCCCATCACCACCCCCACCTTGAGCCCGAAGGACCAGCGCTCGGGGCTCTCGACCTGCGCGATGACCACCACGCGCCCGCCCTGGTACATCGTGAGGTGGCACGACTGGCGCGCCCGGTTGGCCAGCTCGCGCAAGAGCGGCAGCGCCGCGCCCACCAGGCTCTTGAGCGGCTGCTGGCGGTGGGCCAGCTCGAACATCCGCAGCGTGAGCGTGTAGCGGTCGTTCTCGTCGACCTGCACGAAGCCGCGGCGCTGCAAGGTCACGGCCATGCGGAAGATCTCGCTGACCTTGCGCCCCACCTTCTGCGCGAGCTCGTTCAGCGTGTAGCCGGAGACGCTGTCGGCCAGCACCTCGAGGATGTCCAGCCCTTTCTCCAGCGCCGGCGCGGCGTAGCGCAGCGCGCCCTCGCCTTCCGGCGCTGGCTCGGCGTCTTGCTGAAATTCTTCTGCGTGCGGCGCTGGTTTCTGCTTCATCGTTCCCCGTTCAATTCGACCATCCACCGTCGATCATATGGATGGCGCCGGTCGTGAAGGCCGACTCGTCCGACGCCAGGTACACCACCAGCGCCGCAATTTCCTCCGGCCGGCCCACGCGGCCGAGCGGCTGGCGCGCCACGAAGGCGGCACGCACCGAGGCCTCGTCGGCGCCGGCCTGCTCGGCCTGCGCCGCGATGCGGTCGCGCAGCGAGGGCGATTCGACCGTGCCCGGGCAGATGGCGTTGCAGCGGATGCCCTGCTGGATGAAGTCGGCCGCGACCGCCTTGGTCAGGCCGATCACCGCCGCCTTCGAAGCGCCGTAGACGAAGCGATTCGGCACGCCCTTCACGCTCGATGCGGCCGAGGCCATGTTGATGATCGAGCCGCCGTGCGCGAGCATCGCGGGCAGGAAGGCGCGGATGGTGCGGTACATCGACTTCACGTTGAGGTCCATGCTGAAGTCCCAGTCGGCTTCTTCGCAGGCCAGGATGTTGCCGCTGTGCACGAAGCCCGCGCAGTTGAAAAGCGCGTCGAGCCGGCCGGCCTTCTGCGCGAAGGCCTGCAGCGCGGCGCTGTCGCGCACGTTGAGCGGCGCGGTCTCGAGCCCCGCCAGCCCCTCTTCGCGGGCCAGTTCCGCCAGTTCGGCCAGCGCGCCTTCGTCCACGTCGGTCGCCCACACCGTGGCGCCCTCGCGCGCCAGTGCCAGCGCGCTGGCGCGGCCGATGCCCTTGCCGGCGGCTGTGACGAGGATGTTCTTTCCCTGAACGCGTTGGCTCATGTTGCGATGTCCTTGGAGTGAGGTGATTGAAGTACGGATGAAATTATCATTTCATGGATGAAATCAAATGTACGCCAACAATCCGCCACCACAAGCCGCTGAAGGGCGCTTCGATCGCGCCATTTCATTGGTATTTACCCGTAAATCGGCGCAAACCCCGGCGCCAATCGCGGTCTTGCCTGTTAGCCTTACTGGTGAAATTTAGTTTTACCTAAGAAAACAGATCCCCATGGCCACCACGACTGCTTCGTTGCTGCCCCGGCTGCAGGCCTGCTACACCGGCATCCTTCACGACGTCATGCGCGCCGCAGGCCTGCGCGACTTCACGCTGCCGCCCACGCTGCGCCCGCTGATCGCCGGCCAGAAGATCTGCGGCCCGGCCTTCACCGTGAACGGCCGCGTCGATCCCACCGCCGATCCGCACGAGACGCTGATGGCGTGGACCGGTTTTCTCTCGCGCGCCAAGCCGGGCCACATCGCGGTGATCCAGCCCAACGACTCGGTGGTCTCGCACATGGGCGAGCTCTCCGCCGAAACGCTCGGCCGCAAGGGCATCCTGGGCGTGATCGCCGACGGCGGCGTGCGCGATGCCGAATTCATCGTCGCGCAGGGCTTCCAGGTCTGGCACCGCTACTTCACGCCGCGCGACATCGTGGGCTACTGGCTGCCCGATGCGATGGACGTGCCCGTGCGCATCGGCGAGGTCACGGTGAACCCGGGCGACCTGCTGCTGGCCGACACCGACGGCGTGATCTGCATCCCGCTGGCACAGGCCGAGGCCGTGATCGGCGAAGCCGAACACATGATGGGTCGCGAGAACCTCGTGCGCAGCGCCATCCTCGCGGGCACCGACCCGCAGGAGGCCTACCTGAAGTACCGCAAGTTCTGAGGCGGCACCGGTGAGCGCTTCGCAACCCCTCGATCCCCGGCTGGTGCTGCTGTCGCCGGAGGACAACTGCCTGATCGCCTGCCGCCACCTCGCCGCGGGCACCGTGGTGCAGCTCGAAGGCGGCAGCGCCACGCTGCCGCACGCGATCGGCCTCGGCCACAAGCTCGCGCGCCGCGCCATCGCCGCGGGCGGGAAGGTGCTGAAGTACGGCGCCGTCATCGGCAGCCTGCGCGTGCCCGTCGAGGCCGGCGCGCACATCCACACGCACAACCTCGACAGCGACTACACCCCCACCTACACGCTGGACGAGGGCCGCACCTTCGTCGGCCATGCCTGAAGCGACGACACCCGCCATGAGTCCAACGAACCCGCTCCAGCTCCACGGCTACCCGCGCGCCGACGGCCGCAAGGGCATCCGCAACGTGGTGGTCGTCGCCTACCTGGTGGAATGCGCGCACCACGTGGCCCGCGAGATCACGCTGAACTTCCGCCAGCAGCAGGGCGATGTCGAGGTGCACCTCGTCGGCTTCCCCGGTTGCTACCCCAACGAATACGCCGAACGCATGATGACGGCGATCGCCACGCATCCCAACGTGGGCGCGGCGCTCTTGATCTCGCTGGGCTGCGAGAGCATGAACAAGCGCAAGCTCGAACAGGCCATCGAAGCCTCGGGCCGGCCGGTGCACACGCTGACGATCCAGCAGAAGGGCGGCACCCGCAGCACGATCCGCGAAGGCACGGAGTGGGTCGAATGGGCGCTGGCCGAACTCGCGCAGCAGCAGCGCGTGCCGATGGCGATGAACGAGCTGATCGTCGGCACCATCTGCGGCGGCTCCGACGGCACCAGCGGCATCACCGCCAACCCGGCCGTGGGCCGCGCCTTCGACCTGCTGATCGCACAGGACGCGCGCTGCATCTTCGAGGAGACGGGCGAACTGATCGGCTGCGAATTCCACATGAAGCGGCGCGCCGCCACGCCGGAGCTCGGCGAGGCGATCGTCGCGTGCGTCAACAAGGCCGCGCGCTACTACAGCATCATGGGCCACGGCAGTTTCGCGCCGGGCAACGCCGACGGCGGACTTTCGACCATCGAGGAAAAATCGCTCGGCGCCTATGCGAAGAGCGGCGCCTCGCCGATCAACGGCATCGTCAAGCCCGGCGACGTGCCGCCGCAGGGTGGCCTCTACCTGCTCGACGTGGTGCCCGACGGCGAACCGCGCTTCGGCTTTCCGAACATCAGCGACAACGCCGAGATCGTGGAGCTGATCGCCTGCGGCGCGCACCTGATCTTGTTCACCACCGGGCGCGGTTCGGTGGTCGGCTCGGCCATCTCGCCGGTCATCAAGGTCTGCGCCAACCCCGACACCTACCGCCAGCTCGGCGAAGACATGGACGTGGACGCCGGCCGCATCCTCGAGGGACGCGGCACGCTGCAGGAGGTGGGGCAGGAAATCTTCGACGCGGTGCAGGGCGTCGCCAACGGCACGGCCAGCAAGTCCGAAGCACTGGGCCACCGCGAATTCATCCTGACCTACAAGGCCTTCGAGCCCCTCGGGCCGTCCTGCCTGCCTCTTCAGCCTCTTGCTCGCGCGGCCTGAGCCAGCGGTTCCCCCGAAGGAGATTGTTTGAACTACCAGTTCGATTTCGCGCCCGTGCTCGAACAATGGCCGCTGCTGCTGGCAGGCGCATGGACCACGGTGCAGCTCTCGTTCCTCGCCACCGTGCTGGGCTTCGCGCTCGGCACGCTCTGCGCGCTGGGCCGCAACAGCCGACACGGCTGGCTGCGGCGCCTGACGGGCGGCTACGTGGAAGCGATCCGCAACACGCCGCTGCTGATCCAGAGCTACTTCCTGATCTTCGGCCTCTCGAGCGCGGGCGTGACGATGCCGATCATGGTCGGCGCGGTGCTCGCGCTGGTGGTCAACATCGGCGCCTACAGCTGCGAGATCATCCGCGCCGGCATCGAGTCGATCCACAAGGGCCAGCTCGAAGCCGCGCAGTGCCTCGGGCTTTCCAAGGTGCAGGTGTTCTGGCACGTGATCCTCCGGCCGGCGGTGGAGCGCGTGTACCCGGCGCTCGCGAGCCAGTTCGTGCTGCTGATGCTGGCCTCCAGCATCATGTCCTCGGTTGGCGCGGAAGAACTGTTCGGCGTGGCGAATCGCATCCAGTCCGACACCTTCCGCAACTTCGAGATCTTCATCGTGCTGTGGGTGGTGTACCTGGCGCTCTCGTATGCGATGCGGCTGGGCTTCTGGCTGCTGGGCATGCTCATCTTCCCGCGCCGGCGCAAGCTCGGCACGCCGTTGTGACGAGGGTCGCGCGATGACGTTCATGCCGGCCGATCACTTCGGCTTTCTTCTCCTGGGCGCATGGGGCACCGTGCAGCTCTCGGCGCTCGCCTTTGTCGGCGGCGGGCTCATCGGCCTGGCCGTGGCGCTGGCGCGCGTGTCGCCGGTCAAGGCCGTGCGCGTGGTCGCCGCAGGCTACATCCAGGCGATCCAGGGCACGCCGCTGCTGGTGCTGATGGGCATCTGCTTCTTCGGCCCCAACATCGTGGGCATCGGCTCGGTGCCGGCGCTGGCCGCGGCGGCGCTGGCCATCACCATCTATGCGAGCGCCTTCCTCGGCGAGATCTGGCGCGGCTGCATCCAGTCGGTGCCGCGCAGCCAGTGGGAGGCGGCCGAATGCCTGGCGCTCACGCGCTGGGAGCGCATGCGCCGCGTGATCCTGCCGCAGGCACTGCGCATCGCCACGCCGCCCACGGTCGGCTTCCTGGTGCAGATCATCAAGAACACCTCGATCGCGTCGCTGGTGGTCGGCTATGCCGAGCTTTCCTACAACGCCAAGGTGCTGAACAACTCGACCTTCCAGCCCTTCCTGTATTTCGGGTGCGCGGTGGTTCTCTATTTCATTCTTTGCTACCCGCTGTCGCGGTGGAGCCGCACGCTCGAAAGGAAGCTCAATGCATCCCGTGGTTGAACTCGACCAGGTCCACAAGCACTTCGGCAAGCTGCACGTCCTGAAGGGCGTGTCGTTCTCGGTGCAGCGCGGCCAGGTGGTCGCCATCATCGGCCAGAGCGGCTCGGGCAAGAGCACGGCGCTGCGCTGCATCGACCGGCTCGAAACCATCGACAGCGGCCGCATCCAGTGCTGCGGCCACGCGGTGCACGACCCGGCCCTGAACCTGCGCGCGCTGCGCAAGGACGTGGGCATCGTGTTCCAGAGCTACAACCTGTTCCCGCACCTCACGGTGAAGCAGAACATCACGCTCGCGCCGCAGTCGGTGAAGAAGATCGGCGCGTCCGAAGCCAATGCCATCGCGATGGAAGTGCTCGAACGCGTGGGACTGGCCGAGAAGGCCGACGCCTATCCCGAGCAGCTCTCCGGCGGCCAGCAGCAGCGCGTGGCCATCGCACGCTCGCTCGCGATGAAACCGCAGCTGATGCTGTTCGACGAGGTGACTTCCGCGCTCGACCCGCAGCTCACCGGCGAAGTGCTCAAGGTGATGGAAAAACTCGCGTCCGAAGGCATGACCATGATCCTCGTGACCCACGAGATGGCCTTCGCACGCGGCGTGGCCGACAAGATCATCTACATGCACCAGGGGCTGGTGTGGGAGGAGGGCGACGCCAGCATCCTCAGCGACCCGCAAACGCCCGAACTGCGCCAGTTCATCGGCACCGGCCTTTGAGCTTTTCAGCGATCTCGTTCCTTCAGACAACTCCAGGAGACTTTCGATGACCTCTTCCTTCCCTTCCCTCAAGCGCCGCGGCGCCTTGCTGTCCGCCCTCGCGCTGGCCCTGCCGCTCGCCTTCGCCGCCGGCACGGCCCATGCCGACCAGCTCGACACCATCACGGCCGCGAAGAAGATCCGCGTGGCCATCGACCTCGCCGTGCCGCCCTACGGCCTGAAGGACGAAAAGCTCAATGCCACCGGCTCCGACGTCGAGACCGCACGCCTCTTGGCCAAGAACCTCGGCGTGGAACTCGAGATCGTGCAGACCACCGGCGCCAACCGCATTCCGTTCCTGCAGACCGACAAGGCCGACATCGTGATCTCGAGCATGTCGGTCACGCCCGAGCGCGAGAAGGTGGTCGACTTCTCGGTGCCCTACGCCGCCATCCTGGCCGTGGTCGGCGCGCCGAAGGGCATGGCGATCGGCGGCCCCGCCGATCTGGCCGGCAAGAAGGTGATCGCCACGCGCGGCACCACCAACGACCAGGAGCTCACCAAGATCGCGCCGGCCGGCATGCAGCTGATCCGCTTCGATGACGACGCCACCTCGATCACGGCCGTGATCAGCGGCCAGGCCGAGATCTTCGCCACCGCGCCGCCGCTGCTGAAGACCATCAACGAGAAGAACCCCGCCAGGCAGATGGAGCCGAAGTTCACGATGAAGGTCAACATGCTGGCCATCGGCCTGCGCAAGAACGAGCCCCGGCTGAAGGCCAGGCTCGACGACTTCGTGAAGGCGCAGCTCAAGAGCGGCGAACTCAACACCATCTACAAGAAGTTCCACGGCGCCGAACTGCCCGCCGACGTGATGCGCAACGGGGCTTGAGCACGATGGCGAAGATCGACCAGGTCGAGATCGCGCAGATCGACATCGCGCCCAAGGTCAAGCGCACCGACGCCATCCAGTCCTTCGTGACGCAGGAGACCGTGATGGTCACGCTGCGTTGCGACGACGGCTCGGCGGGCACGGGCTACACCTACACCATCGGCACCGGCGGCTCGTCCATCGTGGCGCTGCTGCACGACCATCTCGTGCCGCGCCTGATCGGACGCGATCCGCAGCAGTACGAAGCGATCTGGCGCGACCTGTTCTTCCACACGCATGCGACGGCGGTCGGGGCCATCACCAGCCTCGCGCTGGCGGCGATCGACACCGCGCTGTGGGACCGCAATGCGCGCGTCGCCAACCTGCCGCTGTGGCGGCTGGCCGGCGGTGCGCAGGCGCGCGTGCCGGTCTACACCACCGAAGGCGGCTGGCTGCACGTCGAGCCCGCGCAGTTGGTAGAGCAAACGCTCGCCGCCAAGGCCGACGGTTTCCTCGGCGCGAAGATCAAGGTCGGCAAGCCGCATGTGGCACAGGACATCGCACGCCTGTCGGCCGTGCGCGAAGCCGTGGGTGCCGATTTCGAACTGATGGTGGATGCCAACCAGAGCTTCACCGTGGCCGAGGCGATTCGCCGCGCGCGCCAGTACGCGCCGCTGGATCTCGCATGGTTCGAGGAGCCGATGCCGGCCGAGCAGGTGCGCGGGCATGCGCAACTGCTGGCCAGCACCAGCGTGCCGATCGCGGTGGGCGAGTCGATGTACCACCCCTCGCAGTTCGCCGAATACATCCAGCAGGGCGCCTGCTCCATCGTGCAGGCCGACGTGGCGCGCGTGGGCGGCATCACGCCCTGGCTCAAGATCGCGCACCTGGCGGAAGCGCACAACATCGCGATGTGCCCGCACTTCCTGATGGAGCTGCATGTGAGCCTGTGCGCGGCGGTGCCGAATGCGCGCTGGGTCGAATACATCCCGCAGCTCGACGACCTGACCACGAGCCGTCTGCGCATCGAGGACGGCCACGCGGTGGCGCCGGAGACGCCAGGGCTGGGCATCGAATGGGATGCGGATCGGCTCAAGGCGCGACGCAAGTTCGCGCCGATCGTGGTGCGCGGCTGAGCCGAGTCAGCCCGCTTCGAGCAGGTGCCGCAGCGACTGCAGGTCGCGCGCGACCCATTCCGCATCGCGCTCGAAGGCCGCATCGTCCATGTGCGGCTGGCGCAGCAGCGTGAACTGCAGTTCGCAGGCGCCCGGCGCCACACCGATCACGCGGAACGGCAGGTAGACCTCGGGCACGCCTTCGGGCGCAACCCAGTGGTCGAGCACGCCGAACTCGTTGGCCGGCGCAAAGCGCAGGCGGGCTTCGCCATCGGGTGTCGTCGCCACCCAGTGATCGCCATGGCGCACCAGCGCGCTCTTGGCCAGCCCGCTGGCCCAGTCGGGCAGGCGTGCCGGGTCGGCGGCCAGCGCGTAGGCGCGGCGCCATTCGCAGGCCACGCGCTGCGTGATGACGCGCGACTGCACGGCGTTGTCGTCATTCGTCTGCTTCATCGAAGTCGCTCCTGAGGACCTTGGCCACCACCGCGCCCGAAAAGCCGCGCGCCAGCAGGAACCGGGTTTGCTTGGCCCGCTCTTTCGCGTCCGCGGGTGCCGCGTCGAAACGGCGGCGCCACAGGGCCGTGGCGCGTTCGACTTCCGTGTCCTGCAGGCTGGCCACGGCTTGTGCAATGGCCTCGGGCGCAATGCCCTTGGCCTGCAGCTCTTGCCTCACCCGCAATGCCCCTGAGCGGGCGGCACGCTGGTTCAGCACCGAGGCCACCACGCGCGGCTCGCTGATGAAGTCCTTGGCCGCCAGTTCGTCGAGCGCGCGGGCCAGCGTGCCGGGTTCTTCTTCGTGCCTGGCCAGCTTGCGCTCCAGCTCCGCGCGCGAATGCTCGCGCTGGCTCAGGAGCCGCAGTGCGCGGCCTTTGAGGGAGGGGGCACCGAAGGCCATCTGGGGGTCGCTCGCGCGGCCCTCGAAGAGAGCCGCACCGGGGCTTTATTCGCCCTTGTCCGCCTTGGGCGCCTTGGCGGGCTTCTCGGCCTTTTCGGGCTCGGTCCCGGCATCGGCCGCCAGCAACGGAATGCCCAGCGATTCGCGCACCTTGTTCTCGATCTCGCGCGACAGCTCGGGGTTCTCGCGCAGGAACTCGCGGGCGTTGTCGCGGCCCTGGCCGATCTTCTCGCCGTTGTAGGCATACCAGGCGCCCGACTTGTCGACGATCTTGGCCGTGACGCCCATGTCGATGATTTCGCCTTCGCGGCTGATGCCCTCGCCGAACAGGATGTCGAACTCCGCCGTCTTGAACGGCGGGCTGACCTTGTTCTTCACCACCTTGACCTTGGTTTCGTTGCCGATGGCCTCGTCGCCCTTCTTGATGGTGCCGATGCGGCGGATGTCCAGACGCACCGAGGCGTAGAACTTCAGCGCATTGCCGCCGGTGGTGGTTTCGGGCGAGCCGAACATCACGCCGATCTTCATGCGGATCTGGTTGATGAAGATGACCATGCAGTTGGTCTTCTTGATGGTGGCGGTGAGCTTGCGCAGCGCCTGGCTCATGAGGCGGGCCTGCAGGCCGGGCAGCGAGTCGCCCATTTCGCCTTCGATTTCGGCCTTGGGCGTGAGCGCGGCGACCGAGTCGATCACGATCAGGTCGACGGCGCCCGAGCGCACCAGCGAATCGACGATTTCGAGGGCCTGTTCGCCGGTGTCGGGCTGGCTGATCAGCAGGTCGGACAGGTTCACGCCGAGCTTCTGGGCGTACTGCACGTCGAGCGCATGCTCGGCGTCGACGAAGGCGCAGGTGCCGGCCTGCTTCTGCATGGCGGCGATGACCTGCAGCGTGAGCGTGGTCTTGCCCGAGGATTCCGGGCCGTAGATTTCGATGACGCGGCCGCGCGGCAGGCCGCCGACGCCCAGCGCGATGTCCAGGCCCAGCGAGCCGGTGGAGACCACCTGGATGTCTTCGAGGGCCTCGCCTTCGCCGAGCCGCATGATCGTGCCCTTGCCGAACTGCTTTTCGATCTGGGCCAGCGCGGCCTGCAGGGCCTTGGCCTTTTCGCTGTTGGCGACCGAGATGCTTGCGCCCTTGACGACTGCGTCCATGTGGAAATCTCCTTGAAAATCAACGGTTTGTGTGTGACTGCCACCCATCTGCTTTTAATCACAGGCTGGATGCTTGAACAGTAGTGTAGGGGCTCATGGGTTTCCGTAAACCCATTTTTTGGTCAGTTTGCTTTACCATTTCAGACCATGCCAGAAGCCGCCTTTCCGCCCGATCCCGACGCCTGGCGCCAGACCCACCTGGGCCGCCTGCTGGGCCACGCGATGCGCCGCTTCGACGAGCGCGTGCTGGCGCTGATGGCGCACGACGTCGACGTGCCGCTGGCCCTCTCGAACCTCGCTGCCCGCGCCCAGGTGAGCGCTGCGCACATCCACATCACCCGGCACCTGGCGCGCGAGGGTTCGCGCCTGACCGAACTGGCCGAGCGCGCCGGCATGACCAAACAGGCGATGGGCGCGCTGGTCGACCAGTGCGAGGCCTGGGGGCTGATCACGCGCGGCCCCGATCCGCTCGACGCGCGGGCGCGGCGCGTGCTCTTCACGGCCGACGGCCTGGCCTGGCTCGACGCCTTCCGCAGCGCGGTGACCCAGGCCGAGCGCGAGTTCCGCAGCAGCGTCGGCGACGAGATCGCCACCGTGGTAACCATCGGACTGGAAGCCTACACTGAGGGCTAGACTCCGAGGCGGAGATCAACGCGCGCCGAGGGGCGCCGACACTGCCGGAGGTGGCCTATGCGGATTCTGATTGCCGAAGACGACCAGGTGCTGGCCGATGCCCTGCTGCGCAGCCTGCGCACCTCGGGCGCGGCGGTCGACCACGTGGCGAACGGCTCGCAAGCCGACACCGCGCTCATGACCCACAGCGAGTTCGATCTGCTGATCCTCGACCTCGGGCTGCCCAGCCTGCATGGCATCGAGATCCTCAAGCGCCTGCGTGCCCGCGGCTCGCAGCTGCCGGTGCTGGTGCTCACGGCGGCCGACAGCGTGGAAGAACGCGTCAAGGGCCTGGACCACGGCGCCGACGACTACATGGCCAAGCCCTTCAGCCTGCAGGAGCTCGAAGCGCGCGTGCGCGCCCTCACGCGGCGCGGCATGGGCGCCACCAGCAACGCGATCCGCCACGGCCCGCTGGTCTATGACCAGGCCGGCCGTGTGGCGACCATCGACGGCAAGATGATCGAGCTCTCGGCGCGCGAGCTCGGCCTGCTCGAGGTGCTGCTGCAGCGCGCCGGCCGGCTGGTGAGCAAGGACCAGCTGGTCGACCGCCTGTGCGAATGGGGCGAGGAGGTGAGCCTCAACGCCATCGAGGTCTACATCCACCGCCTGCGCAAAAAGATCGAGAAGGGCCCGGTGCGCATTGCGACGGTTCGCGGATTGGGCTATTGCCTCGAAAAGATCCCATCCTGATGTACCCGTACGCGCGGGAAATGCCGCGGAACCGGCTTCGCCGGGCCGCAGGCATTGTCCCCGGTAGGGGGGTGGCGAAGCGACACGAAGTGCGCGAAGCCTGGGGGCGAGTCAAGTGAAGCTTTTTCAGCGCGCCCAGCGCTCCCTGTTCGGCGAGATCCTCGACTGGATGCTCACGCCGCTGCTGCTGCTGGTGCCGGTGAGCATCGGCGTCACCTGGCTGGTGGCGCAGGGCATCGCCAACGCGCCCTACGACCGCGCGCTTTCGCACAACATCAAGGCGCTGGCCGAACTGGTGACGGTGAAGCAGGGCCAGACCCAGTTCGTGCTCTCGCAGCCGGCGCGCGAGATCCTGCGCGCCGACGAAGCCGGCCATGTCTACTACCAGCTGCTCGACGGCCATGGCACGCTGCTCGGCGGCGAGCGCGAGTTGCCGCGCCCGAACGTGGACGACCCGCCGAGTCCCGGCGTCGTGCTGCTGAGCAACAGCGAAGTCCACGGCAACCCCGTCCGGGTGGCCTCGCTCTGGATCGCCAGCGGCACCGACGAGGTCCCCCCCACGCTGCTGCAGCTGGCCGAGACGCGCGAGAAGCAGTCCGTGCTCGCCATCGAGATCATCAAGGGCGTGCTGCTGCCGCAGTTCGCGATCCTGCCGCTCGCGGTGCTGCTGATCTGGCTGGCGCTGGTGCGCGGCATCAAGCCGCTGTCGGTGGTGGAGGCGCGCATCCGCGAACGGCGCCCCGGCGACCTGAGCCCGCTCGACGAATCGTCGGTGCCGCTCGAGGTGGTGCCGCTGGTGTCGTCGGTCAACGAGCTTTTGAACAAGCTCAACGACTCCATCGACACGCAGAAGCGCTTCCTTGCCGACGCTGCCCACCAGCTCAAGACGCCGCTCGCGGGCCTGCGCATGCAGGCCGACCTGGCGCAGCGCGAAGGCGCCAATGCCAACGAGCTCAAGCAGTCGCTCAAACAGATCGGCCGCGCCAGCGTGCGCGCCACGCACACGGTGAACCAGCTGCTGTCGCTGGCACGCGCCGAAGGCAACAGCGCCAACACCCATCGCCAGCCCTGCGACCTGGCGCGGCTCACGATCGAGGTGGTGCGCGAGGCCGTGCCGCGCGCGATCGAAAAGCGCATCGACATCGGCTACGACGGCGCGGAGGCGGGCGCGCCCGGCGTGGTGTTCGACGGCAACCCGACGCTGCTGAAGGAACTGGTGCGCAACCTGGTCGACAACGCGCTCAACTACACGCCTTCGACCCCCGAGCGCCCCGGCGTGATCACCGCGCGCGTGCTGGCCGATCCCTTCGGCCATGTGCTGCTGCTGCAGGTGGAGGACAACGGCCCGGGCATCGCCGAGTCCGACCGCGAACTGGTGTTCGAGCCTTTCTACCGCGTGCTCGGCAACGAGGCCGACGGCTCCGGGCTGGGCCTGCCGATCGTGCGCGAGATCGCCAACCAGCATCACGCGCAGATCAAGCTGGAAGACGCCCACCCGGGCAAGCAGCCGCCCGGTGCGCGCTTCACGGTGCGCTTCGAGAGCGGGGCGCCAGGATGAAACCGGCCCCCTGAGGCATCACGGCGCGGGCGCGCCGGCCTTCGCTTCCTTGCGGACCTGCACCCACTCGGGCTTGATCTGCCGTGCCATGCGCTGCGGCTCTCGCTCGTTGAGGCTCGCCGGCGCGAGGCCGAAACCCACGAGATCGCCGCGTGCCCACAGGTAGTAGCCGGCATTGGCCAGCAGCAGGGCGATGAGTACCAGGCGCAGTTTCATGTTGATGTTCAAAAGGCCATGCCGCGAGGGCGCACGCTCACTTCGTCGCTGGTGATCGACTGCAGGCCGGCGGCCGTGCGCACCTGCAGCTCGCCGCTCCAGGCCACGCCTTCGCAGACGCCCGCGGTGCCGTCGCTGAGCGCCACCTCGCGGCCGCGCAGCACGTCGCGCGCCGCAAAGCGCTCGGCGAACGGCACGAAGCCCTGGGCCTCGAAGGCGAGCACGCTGCGCACCAGCGGCGCGGCCAGTTCGCGCAGCACCTCGGGCGCGGTCGCGTCCGGGCGCCATTGGCGCAGCCAGGCCGGCGGCGTGCGCATGCCGTCGGCTTCGCGCACGCCGATGTTGATGCCGATGCCGATCACCAGGTAGCGCTGCGCAGCGGGCCCACCGGCATGCGGCAATGCGGTTTCGATCAGGATGCCGGCCAGCTTGCGGTCGTCCACCCAGAGGTCGTTGGGCCACTTGAGGCCGATCTTGTGTTCGCCCACAGGGTCGAGGCTTTCAGCCACGCTGACACCGACGGCGAGCGACAGGCCCGACCAGTCGGCCGGCGCGAGCGGCAGGCCGAGCGAGAAGGTCAGCGAGGCCGACGTTTCCTCCTGCTGCCCGCTCTGCCAGGGCCGGCCGAGGCGGCCGCGGCCCGCGGTCTGGCGCTCGGCGACCAGCAGCACGGGCTCGACACGGCCGGCGCGCGCGCGGCGCATCAGCTCGGTGTTGGTGGAATCCATTTCGGCCACGGCCTCGACCGTGAACCCCGGCAACAGCGGCGCCACCGCCGCGGCGATCCGGTCTTCGAACCAGGCGGCCGTGGTGCCCATGCTCAGTCCTTGCCGGACTTGCTGTCCTTTTTGGACTTCTTCCCGGCCTTCTTGTCGGCTTTTTTCTCGGCCTTCCTGGCTTCCTTCTTCTCGGCCTTTTTCTTTTCAGCCTTCTTCTTCGCCTTTTTCTTCTTTTTCTTCTCTTCGTCCTCATCCTTGGGTGTCAGCAGCGTGCCGCGGCACTGCTCGGAGCCGCACCAGCAAGGGAATTCGGACAGCAGCTTCGGCGTATACGGCTCGTCGATGATCAGGCCGTAGTCGTAGTTGAGCTCTTCGCCCGCAGCGATGTTGCGCAGCGCCTTGATATAAACGCGCCCATCGACTTCGTCGGCCTCGCAGTTCGGCTCGCACGAGTGGTTGATCCAGCGCGCGTCGTTGCCCTTGACGTTGCCGTCGATCACCCGCCCGTCGTCGATGTGGAAGTAGAAGGTGTGGTTCGGCTGGGCTGGGTCATGCGGATGGCGGCGCAGCGCCTCTTTCCAGTTGATGACCTCGCCCTTGTATTCGATCAGCGTTTCGCCTTCGGCCAGATCCTGCAGGGCGAACACGCCGTTGCCATGAACATCGGAGCGCCGCATCTGGATGCGGCGGCCGCTGGCCCGCTTCGAGGCAGGCTGTGCCTCCCCCTCGGGGGGATGAAGGGCTTCCGTGTCGCGGCCGCCGGAAAGTGGGGATTTGGAAGGCATCGCCGAAGTCTGTTAGTTTGAATATGCACACATGCGCGTGTGCGCGTGCGCACGCGGGAAGCCGCAGATTGTATGTGGCCCCCACGCTCCCGCACTGCGTGTCGTCGCTGCCCCCCGAGGGGGCCGCAGGCCGCCTTGAGGCGGCTCGGCGCCGGCCTGAACTCTTTTAGGAATTGTTGATGAAGACCTTGGTAATCGCAGAAAAGCCGTCGGTGGCACAGGACATCGTCCGTGCCCTCACGCCGGTGGCCGGCAAATTCGACAAACATGACGAGCATTTCGAGAACGACAGCTATGTCGTGACCAGCGCTGTCGGTCACCTGGTCGAAATCCAGGCGCCCGAGGAGTTCGACGTCAAGCGCGGCAAGTGGAGCTTCGCCAACCTGCCGGTGATTCCGCCGCACTTCGACCTGAAGCCGGTCGACAAGACGAAGACGCGCCTGAACGCCGTGGTCAAGCAGGCCAAGCGCAAGGACGTGACGCAGCTCATCAACGCCTGCGACGCGGGCCGCGAGGGCGAGCTGATCTTCCGCCTGATCGAGCAGTACGCCGGCGGCAAGAGCCCGCTGGGCAAGCCGGTCAAGCGCCTGTGGCTGCAGTCGATGACGCCGCAGGCGATCCGCGACGGCTTCGACGCGCTGCGCACCGAGAAGCAGATGCAGGGCCTGGCCGACGCCGCGCGCTCGCGCTCCGAGGCCGACTGGCTGGTGGGCATCAACGGCACGCGCGCCATGACGGCTTTCAATTCGCGCGACGGCGGCTTCTTCCTGACGACCGTGGGCCGCGTGCAGACGCCCACGCTCTCGGTGGTGGTGGAGCGCGAGGAGCAGATCCGCAAGTTCGTCTCGCGCGACTACTGGGAAATCCACGGCAGCTTCGCGGCCGAGGCGGGCGACTACCCGGGCAAGTGGTTCGACGCCAACTGGAAGAAGGCCACCGCGCCGCTGCTCCCGAATGGCGAACCGGACCCCGAACAACGGGCGGACCGCGTCTGGAACGAGCGCGATGCGCTGGCCATTGCCAACGCCGCACGCGGCAAGCCCGCCACGGTGACGGAAGAGAGCAAGCCCACCACGCAGGCCTCGCCGATGCTGTTCGACCTGACCTCGCTGCAGCGCGAGGCCAACGGCCGCTTCGGCTTCAGCGCCAAGACCACGCTCGCGCTGGCCCAGAGCCTGTACGAACGCCACAAGGCGCTGACCTACCCGCGTACCGATTCGCGCGCGCTGCCGGAAGACTACCTGCCGGTGGTCAAGCAGACCATGGGCATGCTCGCCAACAGCGGCATGAAGCACCTGGCGCCGTTCGCCCAGCAGGCGGTCGACGGCAACTACGTGAAGCCCAATAAGCGCATCTTCGACAACGCCAAGGTGTCGGATCACTTCGCGATCATCCCGACGCTGCAGGCCCCGAGCGGCCTGAGCGAGGCCGAGCAGAAGCTCTATGACTTCGTGGTGCGGCGTTTCCTCTCGGTGTTCTTCCCGAGCGCCGAGTACCAGGTGACCACGCGCATCAGCACGGTCGAGCAGGACGGCCGGAAGTACCCGTTCCGCACCGACGGCAAGGTGCTGGTGAAGCCGGGCTGGCTGGCGATCTACGGCAAGGAAGCGCAGGACGACGAGAAGGAAGACGACAAGGACGGCAAGCGCCTCGTGCCGGTGAAGCCGGGCGAGATCGTCACGGCCGAGACGGTCGACACCAAGGGCCTGAAGACGCGGCCGCCGGCACGCTATTCCGAAGCCACGCTGCTCGGCGCCATGGAAGGTGCGGGCAAGACCATCGACGACGACGAGCTGCGCGAAGCGATGCAGGAGAAGGGCCTCGGCACGCCAGCCACGCGCGCGGCCACCATCGAAGGCCTGATCACCGAGAAGTACATGCTGCGCGAGGGCCGCGAGCTGATCCCGACCGCCAAGGCCTTCCAGCTCATGACGCTGCTGCGCGGCCTGGGCGTGGAAGAACTCTCCAAGGCCGAGCTGACCGGCGAATGGGAATACAAGCTCGCGCAGATGGAGAAGGGCGCATTGAGCCGCGACGCCTTCATGCGCGAGATCGCCGAGATGACGGAGCACATCGTCAAGAAGGCGAAGGAATACGACCGCGACACCGTGCCGGGCGACTACGCGACGCTCGCGACGCCGTGCCCCAACTGCGGCGGCGTGGTGAAGGAAAACTACCGCCGCTACGGCTGCACCGGCAAGAGCGGCACGGGCGAGGACGCCTGCGGCTTCTCGTTCGGCAAGTCGCCGGCCGGGCGCACCTTCGAGGTGGCCGAGGCCGAGGCGCTGCTGGCCAACAAGCACATCGGTCCGCTGGAAGGCTTCCGCTCCAAGGCGGGCTGGCCCTTCACCTCCGAGATCGTCCTCAAGTTCGACGAGGAAGCGAAGAACTGGAAGCTGGAGTTCGACTTCGGCGACGACAAGAACGGCGACACCGGCGAGATCGTCGACTTCAGCGCGCAGGACACGGTGGGCCCGTGCCCGGTCTGCGGCGCGCCGGTGTTCGAGCACGGCAGCAACTACGTCTGCGAGAAGTCGGTGCCGACCGACGCGCAGCCAACGCCGAGCTGCACCTTCAAGACCGGCAAGATCATCCTGCAGCAGCCGGTGGAGCGCGCGCAGATGGAAAAGCTGCTGGCCACCGGCAAGACCGACCTGCTCGACAAGTTCGTGAGCATGCGCACGCGCCGCGCCTTCAAGGCCTTCCTGACGTGGAACGCCGAGGAGGGCAAGGTGACCTTCGAGTTCGCGCCGCGCGAGGGCGGCAGCAAGTTCCCGCCGCGCAAGACCTTCGGCAAGGCACCCGCGGGCAAGACCGCCGCGGCCAAGAAGGTCGCGGCGAAGAAGACCCCCGCCGCCAAGAAGGCGCCGGCCGCGAAGAAGGCCGCCGCGCCGCGCAAGCCGGGCGCCGGCCTGAAGCCGAGCGATTCGCTGGCCGCGGTGATCGGCGCCGAGCCGGTGGCACGCACCGAGGTCATCAAGAAGCTGTGGGACTACATCAAGGCCAACGGCCTGCAGGACGCGGCCAACAAGCGCGCGATCAATGCCGACGCCAAGCTCAAGCCGGTGTTCGGCAAGGACCAGGTGACGATGTTCGAGCTCGCGGGCATCGTGGGCAAGCACCTCTCGGCGCCCTGAAGAAGCATGCAGCGCCGACACCTTGCCGCCAGCCTGGCCGCAGCGATGCTGCTGGGCGGCGCGGGCCTGGCCCGGGCCGCCGCCTGGCCTGACAGGCCGGTCAAGCTGGTCGTGCCTTTCCCGCCGGGACAGGCCACCGACATCTTCGCCCGCGCGCTCGCCGAACAGCTCGGCAAGCGGCTGGGCCAGCCCGTGATCGTCGACAACAAGGCCGGCGCCGGCAGCAACATCGGCACCGAGTTCGTGGTGCGCGCGCCGCCCGACGGCTACACGCTGGTGGTGGCCGGCAGCGCGATGGCGGTGAACCAGACGCTCTATGCCAAACCGGGCTTCGACCCGCGCAAGGACCTGGTCGGCATCTCGCTGATCGCCAAGGTGCCGCTGGTCTTTCTCGCCACGCCCGAGAGCGGCATCCGCACGCTGGGCGACCTCACGGCGCGCGCCAAGGCCGAGCCCGGCCGGCTGAGCTACGCCAGCGCGGGCATCGGCGGCACACAGCATCTCTCGGGCGAGATGTACAAGTCGGCGGCGCATGTGTTCATCACGCACATTCCGTACCGGGGCAGCGGGCCGGCGCAGTCGGATTTCCTGGGCAACCAGATCCCGCTGATGGTCGACTCGGTGACGGCCGCGCTGCCGCACATCAAGGCGGGCAAGGCGATCGCGCTCGCGGTGACCTCGGCGGCACGCTCGTCGCAGTTGCCCGAGGTGCCCACCGTGCGCGAAAGCGGCGTGGCCGGCACGAAGAACTTCGAGGCGGTGGGCTGGCTCGGCCTGATGGCGCCGCGCGGCACGCCGCCCGAGATCGTGGCGCGGCTGAACCACGAGGTGACGGACATCCTGAAGAGCGAGCAGATGGCGCGCTTCATCCGCGACCGGGGCTCCGAACCCGCGCCCATGAGCGGCCCCGAGTTCGACCGCTTCGTGGCGAGCGAGATCGGGCTCTGGGGCGCGGCGGTGAAGGCCTCGGGCGCCAAGCCCGAGTAACCCGCGGCCGGGGGTGATCAGGGCGGGACGGGCACCGCCTCCCCGCCGCGGTCGACCTCCGCCAGCAGCCAGCTGCGGAAATGGTCGAGGGTGGCCAGCTGGCTGCGTCCTTCGGGATAGCAGAACCAGTAGCCCTCGTTGCCGCGGTAGCCGCCACCCGGCAGCGGCTCGTCGACCAGCCCCGAAGCGATCTCGTCCTGCACCAGGCAGCGCGGCACCAGGGCCACGCCCATGCCCACCATCACCGCGCGGATCATGGTCTGGAACTGGTCGAACTGCGGACCGGCGAGCGGGTCGAGTCCGCGCACGCCGTGCGCCTCGCTCCATTGCACCCACGATTGCGGCACGGTCACGTGGCGCAGCAGCGTGCAACGGGCCACATCCTGCGGCGAGCGGATGACGGCTTCGGCCTGTGCCGCGCGCGGCGCGATCAGCGCCACGTCCTGCCCGGCCAGGTAGTGCGAACGGGCGCCGGGCCAGTGGCCGTCGCCGAACAGGATGGCGCAGTCCAGCTCGGGCCGCTCGAAGTCGTAGCCGTGCACGAAGGGCACGAAATGCAGCGTGATCTGCGGGTGGCGGCGCTGGAAATCGGGCAGGCGCGGAATCAGCCACTTGGCGCCGAAGGTGGGCAGGGTGGAGAGGTGCAGGGCGCCGCCGCCGTCGCCGCTGGTGATGAGTTCCAGCGTGGCGGCCTCCAGCTGCGCGAGCGTGGCGCGCACCGCCTTCTCGTAGCGTTCGCCGGCGGGCGTCAGGGCCAGCCGCTTGCGGCTGCGCTCGAAGAGCGGTGCGCCGATCCAGCGCTCGAGCTCCTGCACCTGCTTGCTGACCGCGCCCTGCGTGAGGTGCAGCGCTTCGGCCGCGCGCGAGACGCCGCCGAAGCGCACCACCGTCGAGAAGGCGCGCAGCAGGTTCAGAGGCGGGTTGAGGCGTCGAAGGGACATGGCCGGATGCCCATTAAATCATTCCAGATTGGAATGATAGCGGGTATATCCTTTGCTTGAAGTGATGCGGCAAATCGCTCCATCACTCTCTGTCCTCATTGGAAGAATCCCATGCAACGTCGCCATTTCCTCGCCACACTGGCCGCCACCTCTATCGCTCCTGGAATATCCTTTGCCCAAGGCAAGCCGATCCGGATGATCGTGCCGTTCCCGCCCGGCGGTGCCACCGACATCACGGCGCGCGTGCTGTCCGAGCCCCTCGCGAAGATCCTCCAGCAGCCCGTGGTGATCGACAACCGCGCGGGCGCCGGCGGCTCCATCGGCATGGCCGAAGTGGCCCGCTCCGCGCCGGACGGCCTGGCTTTCGGGGTGGCGACGCTCTCCACCCACGGCGTGAACCCGGCCGTCTACCAGAAGCTGCCCTACGACCCGATCAAGGGCTTCGTCGGCGTGACCGAACTGGTGAAGGCGCCGGGCGTGATCGTCATCAACCCGCAGGTGCTGCCGGTCAAGAGCTTCGCCGAACTCGTGAAGTACCTGAAGGCGAACCCGGGCAAGGTGTCGTACGCCTCGCCGGGCAACGGCACCATCGGCCACATGTGGGGCGAACTCTTCAAGAGCAGCACCGGAACCTCGATGGTGCACATCCCCTACCGCGGTGCGGGCCCCGCCATCAACGACGTGCTCGCGGGCCAGGTGCCGGTGTACTTCGACCAGGTCGCGTCCTCGCTGCCGCATGTGAAGGCGGGCAAGCTGAAGGCGCTGGCCGTGTCGTGGAGCGGGCGGCTCGACGTGCTGCCCGAGGTGCCGACCTATGGCGAGCTGGGCTACGCGGCCAACAACGATCCGTCGTGGTTCGGCCTGGTCGCGCCCGCGGGCACGCCGGCCGACATCGCGCTGCGCATGCAGCAGGCCGTCGTCGCCGCGCTGAAGGACGCCTCGGTGCGCGAGCGTCTCTCGCTGCAGGGGCTGTACGCCTCGGGCACCACGCCGGCCGAGTTCACGGCGCAGATTGCGGGCGAGATCGAGAAGATGAAGAAGGTGGCCGCCTTCGCCCGCATCCGATTGGACTGACCCCGATATATGAACCCCCACGCTCATCACTTCGTGTATTCGCTGCCCCCCGAGGGGGCGCAGGCCTCCCTTGGGGCGGCCCGGCGAGAGGCCTGAACTGCCTATGCATCCTGTTCTGAAACTGATCCAAACCCGCGCCCAGGTGACCAGCGTCGCCGGGCACACGCCGCTGGTGCTCGATTCGCCGCACAGCGGCACCGTCTATCCCGAGGACTTCCGGCCCGTGTGCGACCTCGCCACGCTGCGCCGGGCCGAGGACACGCACGTCGAGAAGCTCTACGCCTTCGCGCCCGCCATGGGCGCAGCCTGGATCGAGGCCCACTTCCCGCGCAGCTACCTCGATGCCAACCGCGACACCACCGAACTCGACACCGCGCTGCTCGACGGCCCCTGGCCCGAGCCCCTGTCGGCCGATCCGCGCGTGCTCGCCAAGGTGCGGCTCGGCAAGGGCCTGGTCTGGAAGCTCACGGACGAGGGCCTGCCGATCTACGACCGCCTGCTCGCGGTGGACGAGGTGCGCCATCGCATCGACAGCTGCTGGCGGCCCTACCACGCCGCGGTGGCGCAAGCCATCGACGCGGCCCATGCGCGGCACGGCTACAGCATCCACATCAACTGCCACTCGATGCCGGCGATCGCGGGCAGCCACGCCACGGACTTCCCGGGCCTCGCGCATGCCGACTTCGTGATCGGTGACCGCGACGGCAGCACCGCCGACCCGGCGCTGTCGCAGAAGCTCTGCGCGCACCTGCGCGCGCAGGGCTACAGCGTGGACTACAACCATCCCTACAAGGGCGTGGAACTGGTGCGCCGGCATGGCCGGCCGGCGGAGAACCGGCACAGCATCCAGGTCGAGATCAACCGCAGGCTCTACATGGACGAGGCCACGCTGGCGCTCGACGAGGCCGGCGCGGCGCGGCTCGGGGAGCACCTGCGGTCGATGGTCGAGCTGCTGCTGGCCACCGACCCGCGCTGAGCGGCAAACAACCCTGCCGCCGGCGGGTGTGTTGTTACAGGGCCGGCAAAGCGCCGGCCTATAGTGGCCGCAGTCTCACCATTGCCTGGAGTTTTCCGTGAAGCCATTCATTGCCGCTGTTCTTGCCATCGCGATGAGCGCCCTGGCGGCGGGCTGCGCCGGCACGGGATCGGCAGGCAGCGGCGACCGCGCCGCCTCGTCGCCCAGCAGCGGCGTCACGGTGTTCGGCACCATCGACGCCGGCGTCAGCGGCAGCACGAACCGCTCCGACCGGCGCTGATCCGTCAGCGCCGCAGCAGCGCCTGGCGCAGCACCCGCGCCGCACGGTCGCGGATCTTGCCGGGGCCGGAGCGCACCGGCGACTGGGGCGCGACCTTCGCGGTCGCGCAGGCCCACAGGAAGTCATGCAGGATCGGCGTGTCGTCGACCGTCTCGGTGCTGCCGTACTTGTGGAATTCGGGGTGCCACTGGGTCGCGGCGATGTAGCTGCGGCCCTTGTCGGACCGGCGGCGGATGGCCTCGGGCACGCGGTCGGGCAGGCTCCAGGCCTCGACCTCGAAGCCCGGTGCGAGCCCCTTGATGCCCTGGTGGTGAATGCTGTTGACGCGCGCCGTGTCCACCTGCGGAAAGAGCTTCGACAGCCGCGTGCCCTTCACGATTTCGATCTCGTGGAAGTTCTGGTCGTAGGTCACCGGGTCGCGGTGGCGCAACCCGCCCTCGTGCTGGGCCTCGATGTCCTGGTAGAGCGTGCCGCCGAAGGCGACGTTGATGAGCTGCAGCCCGCGGCAGACGCCGAAGATGGGCTTGCCGGCCTGCTCGAAGGCTTCGACCAGCGCCAGGTCGTACAGGTCGCGGATCTGGTCGCCGATCCATGCGTCCTTGAGCGGCACCTCGCCGTAGCTGCCGGGCCAGACGTCGGCGCCGCCGTGCATCACCACGCCGTCGAGCCATTCCGCATAGTGCGAGAGCTTGGTGTCGCCGCGCGCGGTTTCGCCGGTGGGGCAGGGCACCATCACGACCATGGCGCCGGCGGACATGAGCCAGTGCGCGATCGATTGCTCGACGTACTGCAGCGTCTTGTTGGTGAAGAGCGAGCGGGCCGGGTCGGCGTGCGAGAAGCAGGCGGACAGGCCGATCTTGAGCCGGGCGGAAACGGGTTGCGTCATCGCGGGACTGTCAGCGCGAACTGAGCGAGAGGTGCGAAAAGGAAAGTCCATTGTGGCTCGTTGGCCTCTCGCACGGGGTCGGACGACACGCCAAGTATGCTTTCAACGCCGCCACGGCGCATAAGGAAGACAAGCCATGAAAACGATCAAGGGCCCGGGCATTTTTCTGGCCCAGTTCGCGGGAGACACCGCCCCCTTCGACTCGCTCGACGCCATCGCCGGCTGGGCGGCCGGCCTGGGCTACAAGGGCGTGCAGATCCCGAGCTGGGATGCACGCCTGTTCGACCTGAAAAAGGCCGCCGGGAGCAAGACCTACTGCGAGGAGGTCAAGGGCACGCTGGCGAAGCACGGGCTGGAGATCACCGAGCTCTCGACCCATCTGCAAGGCCAACTGGTCGCGGTGCACCCGGCCTACGACGCGGGCTTCGACGGCTTCGCGGCACCCGAGGTGCGCGGCGACCCGGTGCGGCGCCAGCAATGGGCGGTGGAGCAGTTGCACTTCGCGGCCAGGGCCTCGGCCAACCTCGGCCTCACGGCCCATGCGACCTTCTCGGGCGCGCTGGCCTGGCCATACCTCTATTCGTGGCCGCCGCGCCCGCCAGGACTGATCGAGGAAGCCTTCGACGAACTCGCGCGCCGTTGGCGCCCGATCCTCGATGCCTTCGATGCCGCGGGCGTGGACGTGGGCTACGAGATCCACCCCGGCGAAGACCTGCACGACGGCGTGAGCTACGAGATGTTCCTCGAGCGCGTGAACAACCACCCGCGCGCCTGCCTGCTGTACGACCCGAGCCACTTCATGCTGCAGCAGCTCGACTACCTCGCCTACATCGACCACTACCACGAGCGCATCAAGATCTTCCACGTGAAGGACGCCGAGTTCAACCCGACCGGCAAGCAGGGCGTGTACGGCGGCTTCCAGAGCTGGATCAACCGGGCAGGGCGCTTCCGCTCGCTGGGCGACGGGCAGGTGAACTTCAAGGCCATCTTCTCGAAGATGGCGCAGTACGACTTCCCCGGCTGGGCAGTGCTCGAATGGGAGTGCTGCATCAAGCATCCCGAAGACGGTGCGCGCGAAGGCGCGGCCTTCATCGCCGACCACATCATCCGCGTGGCCGACCGGGCCTTCGACGACTTCGCGGCGGGCGGCGTCGACGTGGCCGCGAACCGGCGGATGCTGGGGATCGGCTGAAGCCTCTTCCGTTCAGAGCAGCGCCACGAGCCGCCGGATCGCGCCATCGATCTGCGCTTCGCCGATCAGGCCGTAGCCGAACGCGAGACCGTTGGGCACGCCGGGCGCCTGCGGGTCCAGTGCGAAGCGCGACAGCGGCGGCAGGGCGATGCCGGCTGCGGCGGCGCGCTCGACCACCACGTCGGCGCGCGTGTCGCTGCGCAACCAGGCCGACAGGTGCAGCCCCGCGTCGGAGGGGATCGCTTCGAGCCGCCCCGCGCCATGCCGCGCCAGCGCCTCGCGCAGCGCGGTGCGCCGCGCCCCGTAGACCTTGCGCATCTTGCGGATGTGGCGTGCGAGGTGCCCTTCGGCGATGAAAGCGGCCAGCGCCTCCTGCCCGAGCACCGGCCCATGCCAGTCGGCCAGCTCGCGCGCCCGCACCAGCGCCGCGCGCGCCCACGGCGGCGCCACCACGAAGCCGAGCCGCAGCGCGGGGAACAGGCTCTTGGAGAAGGTGCCCACGTAGCAGACCGACTCGGCCCGGTCGAGCGTCTGCAGCGCATCGAGCGGGCGGCCGGCAAAGCGGAATTCGCTGTCGTAGTCGTCCTCGATGACGACCGCGTTGCGCGCCCGCGCAAAGGCCAGCAGCGCCGTGCGCCGCTGCGGCGACATCACGACGCCGGTGGGGAACTGGTGCGAAGGCGTCACGCAGATCACGCGCGCCTCGGGCGGCAGGCGCTCGACGCACAGGCCTTCGGCATCGGTCGGCACCGCGACCACCCGGGCGCCCGCGGCCGCCAGAGCCTCGCGCAGCGAGGGATAGAAGAGCTGCTCGACCGCGACCACGGTACGCCCCGGCACGACGAAGATGCGCGCGAGCAGCCCGAAGGCCTGCTGCGCACCGGCCGTGACCACGATGTCGTCGGCGGTACAGCCGACCGCGCGCGTGAACGACACATGCTGCGCGATCGCCTCGCGCAGCGCGGCCTGGCCCTGCGGGTCGGCGTAGTCGGCCGGCTCCCGCGCGATGCGGCGCAGCGCGCGGTCGGACAGGCGGCGCCAGATGTCGAAGGGAAAGGCGCCGGTGTCGGGCAAGCCGACGCGGAAGTCGTCGCGTGCGCGCTGGGGTTGCAGCGTGGGCGGCAGGTCGGCGCCCGGCACGTTCAGCGGCACCAGCCGCGGGTCGCGCCGGGCGGATGCGCCTTTGGACGTGCCGCCGCGGCGCGGCTGCGGCAGCGTGTCGGCCACGTAGGTGCCGGCGCCGGGGCGCGCCAGCAGATAGCCCTCGCTCAGCAGCAGGTCGTAGGCCGCGAGCATGGTGTTGCGCGACACGCCCAGCCGCTGCGCCAGCGCACGCGTGGCCGGCAGGCGCGCGCCGGGCTGCAACCGGCCGTCGAGGATGGCGGCGCGCAGCTGCCGGTGCACCTCGCGCAGCAGGTCGCGCGAGCCGGCGCCGGGCAGGCGGATGGCGAGTTCGAAAAGTGGCTCCATGAACTTCGCCAATTGTGGTTCTTTTGAAGAGCCAATCGCAAGCCTATTCTGAAGGCCTCAGAACGCTCACCGGAGTCCCGCCATGAACACCGATCCCACCATTGCCCCACAGCCGCCGCTGCCCGCCAAACGCCTGCCCCTCGGCCTGGCCTGGCTGGCACTGGGCGCCTTCGCCATCGGCACCGAAAGCTTCATGGTCGCCGGCCTGCTGCCGGCGCTGGCGGCCGACCTGCAGGTGAGCGCCACGCGCGCCGGGCAGCTGGTGCTGCTGTTCGCGCTGAGCTACGCCATCGGCTCGCCACTGATGGCTGCGCTGTGCGCGCGCTTCGGCCGGCGGCCCCTGCTGATTGCCAGCCTCGCGGCCTTCTCGGGCCTCACGCTGGCCGCCTCGATGGCGCAGGGATTCGCCCAACTGGCGCTGGCGCGGGTTGCGCTGGGCCTGGTGGCCGGCGTGTTCCTGCCGACCGCGAGCGCGGTGGCGGCAGCCATGGTGTCGCCTGCGCTGCGCGGCCGGGCGCTCGCCATCGTGACCGGCGGCGGCACGGTGGCGGTCGCGCTCGGCGTGCCGCTGGGCGCCTGGATCGCGGGCTGGGGCGGCTGGCGCACGGCCTACCTGCTGATCGCCGCGGTGGCAGCGCTGGCGACCTGGGGCCTGGCCATCGGTCTGCCGCGCGGCCTGGCATCGGCACCGGCCGCTGCGCGCACGCCGTCCTTCTCGGTCGCCCGCGAGCCCGGCGTGCTGCCGGCGCTGTTGACCACCATGCTGTGGGCCACGGGCGGCTTCAGCTTCTACACCTACATCGCACTGTTCCTGTCGGGCACGCTGGGCTTCGGCGCCGAGGGCGTGGGCGCCGTGTTCTGCGCCATCGGGGTGGCGGCCGCATTCGGCACCGCGGCCGGCGGCTGGGCCACCGACCGCTTCGGCGCCGACCGCGTGGCGCAGGGCTTCGCGCTGATGCTGGTCGCGATCCTGGGCGGGCTCTCGTTCTCGGCGCAGATGCTGCCGCGCGGCCTGGCGCTGCCGCTGATCGTCGGGCTGTCGGCGCTCTGGGGCTTCGCCGGCTGGGGCTTCGGCCCGGCGCAGGCGGTGCGGCTCATTCGCCTCGCACCGGACCGCGCGCCCATGACGCTGTCGCTCAACGCCTCGGCGGTCTACCTCGGCATCGCGGCCGGCTCGGGGCTGGGCGGCGTGGTGATCGACGCGGTCGGCGTGGGCGCGGTGGGCTGGGCCGGCGCGGCCTGCCAACTCGCCGGACTGGGCCTAATGTTGCGCGCAGCCCACAAGTCGCGGGCCGCACTTTCGTCACCGGCTTCGCCGTTTGCTGCCTGACAGCACCATGTCACGCTACATTTTCAATAGCAAACATCGCAGGAACGACCGTCCCTTGCGGTGCGGCCCCGCCGGGGCTTGCGTTTAAGACGAGCAACTGTCATGCCCGTCAAGCTATAATGACGGGTTCGTTTCGATACCACGACGAAGCACTTCGTCATTACGCCGGCTGACCTGTACTGTCCCTTGGATTTTTCAGGCCCCCTCACTTTCAGCCGGCTTCACAGTGTGTTGGAGCGCCAGACCGGGCGCCCATGATTGCCACCACTGCCTTCGTTCTTGTTGAAGCGAATAGCGCGTCCGCCGCGCCGTTCCGGCTGGCCCACGCCCGTTTTCAATTATTTTTCAGGCACTTCGCGTCCAATATTCACGCGCTGCGCCAAGGCTTCATGGACATCATTCAACACAGTATCGCGGTGGGCAAGTACCTTGTTTCCCCGCTCATTCGACACCAGGACGACGGCCGTTACGCCGCCTCCGTCTCGATCCGCTCCGGCCACGGCAGCGGCATGCACGACCGCGTGATGCGTTTCACGCCGCGCTTTGCCAGCCACGCCGCCGCCGCACGCTACGCCGTCTCGGAGGGCCTCGGCTGGGTGCGCGAACGCCATCCACGCCGCGCGCCGCTCGCTTTGCAGTGCGCAGGCTGAAACAATCACGCCCATCTTCATATCCAACACACATCGAACGAGAATTCAGAGGTAATCACACATGCCCAAGGAAGAACTGATCGAAATGAACGGCGCAGTGACCGAAGTCCTGCCCGACTCGCGCTACCGCGTGACGCTCGACAACGGCCATCAGCTGATCGCCTACAGCGGCGGCAAGATGCGCAAGCACCACATCCGCATCCTGGCGGGTGACAAGGTGTCGCTCGAACTCTCGCCTTACGACCTGACCAAGGGTCGCATCACCTTCCGCCATCTGGAGCGTCGCGGCCCGCCGCCGACCAACTCCGGCAACAACAACGCACCTCGCCGCTGATCCGCGACTGACGAAGGGCCTTGCGGCACCCCGCGAAGGGTGCCGGCAAGGCCTTTGTTTTTCCCGGGTCGCGGCTGTCGAACGATGACCACACCCCATCCCACAGCCGGCGGCCCCCTTGCCGAGAACGGCTTTGCCACATTGGCGCTCTCGCCCCAGATGCTGGCCAACCTCACGCAGCTCGGCTACACGCAGATGACGCCGATCCAGGCGGCCTCCCTGCCGCCGGCGCTGCTCGGCAAGGACCTGATCGCGCAGGCCAAGACCGGTAGCGGCAAGACCGCCGCCTTTGCCCTCGCGCTGCTCGCCAACCTCAATGCACGCCGCTTCGCCATCCAGGCGATGGTGCTGTGCCCGACGCGCGAGCTGGCCGACCAGGTCACGACCGAAATCCGGCGCCTCGCGCGCGCCGAGGAAAACATCAAGGTGGTCACGCTCTGCGGCGGCGTTGCGCTGCGCGGGCAGATCGCCAGCCTGGAGCACGGCGCGCACATCGTGGTGGGCACGCCCGGCCGGATCATGGACCACCTGGAGCGCGGCAACCTCGACCTCTCGGCGCTCAACACCCTGGTGCTCGACGAAGCCGACCGCATGCTCGACATGGGCTTCTTCGACGACATCGTGAAGGTGGCGCGCCAGTGCCCGAAGGAACGCCAGACGCTGCTGTTCTCGGCCACCTACCCCGAAGGCATCGCCAAGCTCGCGCAGCAGTTCATGAAGAGCCCGCAGCAGATCACGGTGCAGGCGCAGCATGAAGGCAGCAAGATCCGCCAGCGCTGGTACCAGGTGAAGGACAGCGAACGGCTGCACACCGTGAGCCTGCTGCTCGACCATTTCCGCCCCGTCAGCACGCTGGCCTTCTGCAACACCAAGCAGCAGTGCCGCGACCTCGTCGAAGTGCTGCAGGCCCAGGGCTTCAGCGCACTGGCCCTGTTCGGCGAGCTGGAGCAGCGCGAACGCGACCAGGTGCTGGTGCAGTTCGCCAACCGCAGCTGCTCGGTGCTGGTGGCGACCGACGTGGCGGCGCGCGGGCTCGACATTGCGCAGCTCGAAGCCGTGATCAACGTCGACGTGACGCCCGACTCCGAAATCCACATCCACCGCATCGGCCGCACCGGCCGCGTGGGCCAGTCGGGCGATGCCGAAGGGCTCGCGCTCAACCTCGCGAGCATGAACGAGATGGGCAGCGTCGGAAAGATCGAGCAGCTGCAGGGGCGCGAGTCCGAATGGCACGAGCTGGCCGAGCTCACGCCCGGCAAGGGCGAGCCGCTGAAGCCGCCGATGGCCACGCTGCAGATCGTCGGCGGACGCAAGGAGAAGATCCGCGCCGGCGACGTGCTGGGCGCGCTCACGGGCGACTGCGGCTACGCCAAGGACCAGGTCGGCAAGATCAACGTCAACGAGTTCTCGACCTACGTGGCGGTCGACCGCGCCATCGCGGCCGAGGCCGCGCGCAAGCTCGGCAACGGCCGGGTCAAGGGCAAGTCGGTCAAGGTGCGGCTGCTGGCGCTCTAGCAACCGCAGGCTGCGGCGTGGCCAGCGCCGAGGTCGGCGCCGCCGGCGCATCGAGCACCGTGGCAGGCGCCGTCGCCAGCGGCTCCTGCCGCGCCAGCTTCGACGCCAGCTGGAACGCCACCACCACCGCCAGCAAGCCGAAGATCGACGAACCCACGGCCTGCCCGATCAGCACGCCGGCCGCGCCATGGTGCGAGCCCCACCAGGCGAACGGAATGGTACCCAGCGTGGCACGCCCCCAGTTGAAGAAGGTCGACAGCAGCGGATGGCCGAGGTTGTTGAAAGAGGCATTGGCCACGAACAGCCCGCCCGAGAAGAAGAAGCTCGCCGCGAGCCACGTGCAGAACAGCGCGATCAGCTCGGCCGCCAAGCCCTCGGCCGAGAACGCACGGATCAGCACGCCCTGGCCCAGCGCCAGCACCAGCCAGGCGACGGCCACCGAGGCCACCATGAACAGCAGGCTGTCGCGCAACCCCTCCTGCACGCGGCGGTACTGTCCGGCGCCGAGGTTCTGCGCCAGGATCGGCCCGACCGCGCCGCTCAATGCATAGACCAGCCCGAACGCCACCGGGGTCAACCGGTCGATGGTGGCCGCGCCCGCCACGGCCGACGGGCCGAACTGCGCGATCGCGTGCGTGACGAAGGCGGCGCCCACGGGCGTGGCCAGGTTCGTCAACACCGCCGGCCCCGCCACCGTCGCGAGCGCGCGCGCATCGCCGCCCAGCCGCGGCGCTTCGAAGCGCCCGAGCATCCGGTGCTTCACCATCACGCCATGAAGCCCGATGGCCGCCAGCACCGTGCGCGAGACCACCGCGCTGACCGCCGCGCCGTCGAGCCCCAGCCCGAAACCGAAGATCAGGATCGGGTCCAGCACCGCCGTCACGAAGGCCGCAACCAGCGTGACCGTCATCGAGCGCCGCGCATCGCCGACGGAGCGCAGCAAGGCCGAGCACGCCATGCCGATGCCCAGCAGGGGCAGCGTGTGCACCGTCACCGAGAGGTAGCGCTGCGCGAGCCGCGCCGTTTCGCCTTCGGCCCCGAGCGCCTGCAGCGCAGGGTGCAGGAAGAAGGCCGTGCCGCTGCCGACCACCACCGACAGCGCCGCCATCAGCACCAGGCTCGAGGTGCCGATGCGGCGTGCATCCGCCGCGCGGCCGGCGCCCACCGTGCGCGACACCACCGCCGCAATGCCGATGGTCAGGCCGATGCACAGCGAGGTGTGAAAGAACCCCACCACGCCCGCGAAACCGACTGCCGCGGCCGTCGCCTTCTCCCCGAGCAGCGAGATGTAGAACAGGTTGATCAGGTCGACCGCGAACACCGCGATCAGCCCGATGGCACCCGTGCCGGCCATGACGCAGACGTGGCGCAGCAGCGACCCCGAAACGAAGCGCGGACGCTCGACGGCACCCGCTGTTCCGGTTATTGGCATATGAAATCCTCGATGTGGCCTAATTGCAGGTTCGAACATTACTTTTACCCGAGCTTTTCATGCCCAAGACATTCCGTACCGAAGCCGAACGCGTTGCCACCCCGAAGCCGACGCCGCTGCCCGGCTACGCCCTGCCCAAGTCCGGTGGCGGCCAGAAGGTCAGCCTGGAACGCGGCACCGCAACGCGCAGCAAGAAGAACCCTGGCAAGCGCGCCAAGAAGGGCGGCTGATCCAGCCCCCACAGCCGGCGTCTCCCCGGCGCCGCGACGAACGCGCCCTCGGGCGCGTTTTGTCGTTGGGGCAGCTATAAATCCGCGATGTCCGACGACAACCAGATCTTCATCCCGCCCTCGTTCTTCGCGGTCTACAGCGATGCGCGCCAGCGCCTGAGCGAACCGATCGGCGTGGTGCGCGAGCGCTACGAGATCTGCGAGGACCTCGCCAGCCACCTCGTGGGCCATGCGCAGATCCAGCACCACACCGAGGTGCCGGTCGAAAGCGAGATCCTGCGGCGCATCCACGCGGGGCTGGCCACACCCGAAGCCGGTGTGTCGGCCGCCGAGGCGGGCTGGATCGTGCAGCGGCTGGCCGAACTGCTGGGCTGGCCCGGCCCCGAGCCGATGCCCGTACCGGCGCAGGAATAACCCGGAACGCAGGCGCGCATGAAAAAACGCGCGGCTTGCGCTCTGCTCGCATGCAGCGCCTTCGTGCCGGCCATCGGCAAGCCGGTGTTCTCGTGCGCCCTGGGGCGCGATGGGCGCAGCCAGGTCGTGGCGCTGTCGAGCCGAAGGCCGATCGCCGACACCGCCATCTATGAACTCCGGCAGGGCAACGGCGCACGCCGCCCGCTGTTCGGCCTCGGCGAGCCCGACGGTTCGCGCGGACTGGACGTGCGCGTGCAATGTGCGGGCACGCACCGGCGCGCCATGGTCGTGATGGGCGAGTTCATGTCCGCCGGCTATCCACGCGGCCTCGTGATCACCTACGAACCGCGAAGCCGCCGCTTCGAGCGCGCCGATTTCGCCGAGCGCAACGCACCGGCCTGGCTCTACGTCGGCAGGAAAGACAAGCTGCTGGTGTTCCCACCCGGCGGACGGGCGCAAACGCAGGATCGCTACCTGGTCCATCGTTTTGTCGAAGGCGCAGCGCAGGGCACCGGCGAGGAGGCCGTCGACGCGCTGCCGGACACGCGCGGCTACGAGCGGATTCGAATCCGGCTCGGACCGCTCGAGGAAACAGGGCACTGAACACCATGCGGCTCAAGGTCGGAGAACTCGCCAGGCACACCGGCCTCACGGTGCGCACGCTGCACCACTACGACGCCATCGGCCTGCTCGCCCCCTCGGCGCGCTCCGAGGCCGGCTACCGGCTCTACGACGCCGCCGACATCGGCCGGCTGCACGCCATCCAGGCGCTGCGGCTGCTGGGGCTGCCGCTGGCGGAGATCGGCGGGCTGCTCGGTGCGGAAGGCGGCTCGCTGCCCGCCATCGTCCGGCGCCAGATCGCATCGCTCGACCAGCAGATCGCGCAGGCCACGGCCTTGCGCGAACGGCTCGGCCTGCTCGAACAGCAGCTTTCGGAAGGCGCCCAGCCCGACATGAAGGACTGGCTCGCCACGCTGTCGCAGATGACCACCTACGGCCGCTACTTCAGTCCCACCGAGATCCAGTCGCTGATGGCCAACTGGAACACCGTGGCCGACCGGTGGCCGCCGCTCGTCGCCGAGGTCGCCGCGCTGATGGCGCGCGGCGTGCCGTCCGATGCCCTCGAGGTGCAACCGCTCGCCGCCCGCTGGATGAACCTGATGGGGCAGTGGATGGACGGCAGCTTCGACCTCATCACGCGCTGGGGCGAGATGTACCGGCGCGAGCCGGTGGCGCGGCGCGACGACGGGCCGCCGGCCGAAATGATCGACTACATCGGCGAGGCCATCGGCGTGCGCATGGCGGCCCTGCTGCGCCACCTGAGCATTGACGACCTCGCGCGCCTGGGCAAGCCGCCCGAGGAGGAATGGCGCCGGCTCGGCGACGGGCTGGCCGACCTGCAGGCCAGGGGCGTACCGCCCGGAGACGGCGCGGTGCAGGCCATCGCGCGGTCGTGGGTGCGGCTCTTCGACGCGTTCACGGGCCACGATCCGGCGCTCGCTGCCCGGTTGATGAAGGCGATGGCTGCCGAGCCGGTGCTGCAGGCCGCCTCGGTGGTCGGCCCCGCGGTGCGCAACTACCTGCTGAACGCCATTGCGCTCCTGCCCCCTTGACCCTGACGTTGCGTGAGGCCCGAGAGTGGCCGCCATGAACAACGCCCACACCCCCCCAAGGCTCCACGCGCTCGACAACCTCCGCGCCCTGATGATGTGGCTCGGCATCGTGCTGCATGTGGCGATCAACCACATCACCACCGTCTCGCCGCTGCCCTGGCGCGACCCGAAGACATCGCCGGCGGCCGACCTGCTGCTGCTCTTCATCCACAGCTTCCGGATGCCGGTGTTCTTCGTGCTGGCCGGCTTCTTCGTCGCGCTGCTGGTCGAGCGGCGCGGCGCGGGCGGCATGCTGAAGAACCGCGGGTTGCGGCTCGCGCTGCCCTTCACATTGTTCTGGCCGCCGCTCTTCGTGCTGACCGCCGTGCTGTCCATGGTCTACATCCATTTGACGGTGCGCGGCGTGCCGGGCCTCGACACCGCGCTGACGCCCGCGCGGCAGCCGGGCGGTTCGCCCTTCAACACCATGCACCTGTGGTTCCTCTACCAGCTGTTCTGGTTCAGCGTGCTGGCCTGGGCCGGCGTGCGGCTGCAGCGCTTCGTGCCGGCTCGGCTGCGCGATGCGGTCGCCCGCGGCTTCACGCTGCTGGCAGAACGGCGCTGGGGCTTCGCCGTGCTTGCGCTGCCGCTGGCGCTGGTGGGTTCTTTCTATCCGTCCGGGATCGTGATGGGGAGCGGCTCCTTTCTGCCGCCGTTTTCCGAGTGGGTGCAGAGCGGCCTGTTCTTCGTGTTCGGCGGGTACCTGTATCGCGAACAGGAGCGCCTGCTCGCGCTCTTCGCAGCGCGCTGCAAGGGCCATGCGCTGGCCGGCCTGGCCTTCTTCGTTGCGGCCGTGATGCTGCTGGGCGCGCTGCGTGGCAAGGACGCGCATCCCCTGCCGCACCCCGAGTTCTGGATCGCCTTCGCCTACAACGCGGCCTCGTGGCTCTGGAGCCTGGCGCTGATCGGCGGCTTCGTGCGCTGCATGCCGCACCAGAACGCCGTGTTGGCCTACCTGTCGCAAAGCTCGTACTGGGTGTACCTGGTGCACATGCTCGGCACCATCGGCTTCGGCATCCTGCTGTTCAACGCCCCCTTCGGCGCGCTCGCGAAGATGGGCCTCAACATTGCCGCCACCTCGCTGGCGGCGCTCGCGAGCTACCAGCTGCTGGTGCGCTACACGCCCGTCGGCACGCTGCTGAACGGCCGGCGCGCCGAAAAGCGCTCGACCAGGAAATCGACGAAGGCGCGTGTCTTGCCCGCCAGGTGACGCGAGGGATACACCGCGTAGACCGGTGTCCTGTCGGCCTCCCAGTCTTCGAGCACCGCCTGCAGGCGCCCTGAAGCCAGCTCCTGCTGCACGTAGATGCGCGGCACCAGGCTGAGCCCGAAGCCCGCCAGCAGCGCGTCGCGCACGGCGATGCTGGAGCTGACCTTGTAGCGCCCGTCGATGGGCACCGCCACGCTGCGGCCGGCGCGGCTGAAGGTCCATTTGTTCGCATGGCCCGACAGGGTGAACTGCACGCAGTTGTGGGCTTTCAGGTCCTCGGGTCCGGCGGGCCGGCCGCAGGCGGCGAAGTAGGCGGGCGCGCCGCACAGCACGTGGGTCATGGTCGTCAGCTCGCGCGCCACGAGGCTGGAGTCTTCGAGTCGGTCGCTGCCGCGGATGGCGAGGTCGTAGCCCTCGCCGATGATGTCCGTGCGGCTGTCCTGCAGGTTCAGTTCGAGCCGCAGGTTCGGATAGCGGTTCATGAAGGCGGGGATGTCCGGCGAGATGCAGGTGAGCGCAAAGGTCAGCGGCGCGCTGACGCGCAGCACGCCGCTCGGGCTGGCGCCCATCGGGGCGAGCGCGGCGTCGGCTTCGGCGAGTTCGTCGAGGATGCGCGACAGGCGCTCGTGGTACGCCGTGCCCGCTTCCGTCAGGCTCATGCTGCGCGTGGTGCGGTTGATGAGCCGCACCTTGAGGTGCGCCTCCAGCTCGGCGATGTTCTTGCTGACGGCCGCGGCGGAAAGCCCCATCTGCCGCGCGGCGCCGGCGAAGCTGCCGATGCTCGCGGTGGTGCGGAAGACCTTGAGGGCGGTGAGATGGTCCATCCTGAATTGACAACCACTGGTAGATGATCAATTCATTATTCAAACATTCACAACCAACGGTCAACTGACTAGATTCAGTCCATGACCCGCCGCACCACCGACATCCTCCTTACCGCAGCCGCGCCCGCCATCTGGGGCAGCACCTACATCGTCACCACCGAGCTCCTGCCGGCGAACTACCCGCTGACGGTCGCGCTGCTGCGCGCGCTGCCGGCGGGGCTGCTGCTGCTCCTGATCGTCCGCCAGCTGCCCGAGCGGGCGTGGTGGGGGCGCATCTTCGTGCTGGGCGCGCTGAACTTCTCGATCCTCTGGGCGATGCTGTTCCTCGCGGCCTACCGGCTGCCGGGCGGTGTCGCGGCGACGATCACCTCGGTGCAGCCGCTGCTCGTGGTATTTCTCGCGAGCTTCTTCCTGGGCTCGCCCGTGCGCGCCTTGTCAGTCGCCGCGGCGGTGGTCGGGATCGGCGGGGTCGCGCTGCTGGTGCTGACGCCGAATGCCGCGCTGGACGCGATCGGCATCGCCGCGGCCATTGCCGCCGCGGTGTCGATGGCCTTCGGCACGGTGCTCAGCCGCCGCTGGCAGCCGCCGGTGTCCGCGCTGACCTTCACCGCATGGCAGCTGACCGCGGGCGGCCTGCTGCTGCTGCCGGTGGCGCTGCTGCTGGAGCCGCCGCTGCCCGCGCTCACCGCCGCGAACTGGATTGGCTTCGCCTGGCTCGGCCTGGTCGGCGCCGCGCTGACCTACATCGTCTGGTTCCGCGGCGTGGCCCGGCTGGAGCCCTCGGCGATCGCGCCGCTGGCGTTCCTGAGCCCGGTCACGGCCGTGATCCTCGGCTGGGCGCTGCTGGGACAGCGCCTGTCGGTGCTGCAGATCCTGGGCATCGGCATCGTGATCGCGAGCATCTGGCTCAGCCAGCATGCGCAGCGCGGCGCGCAGCCGCCGGTGCTGGCAAGGCCTGCGACGCGTTGAGTGATCAGGCAGGCTGCGCCGCCGGTGCGGCCCCGGCGAGGGGGAAGGCTCGGCGACACGAAGTGCGTGAAGCCCTGGGGGAGCGTCACTTGTCGATGATCTTGCGGGCGAAGACTTCCAGGTAATCCATCAGGCGATTGGCGCCGGCAACGGCCGCCGCCTCGTCGCCGGTCGCGATGCCCTGCGCGAGTTCGAGGTGCGCATTCGCACCCTCGACGATCTCGCCTTCGTGCTGGTACGCATACCAGAAGCGCCGGCACTGCACGATGAGCGGGATCACCGCCTTCACCGCCGAATCGTTGTGGCTCGCCTGGTGGTTGACGAGGTCCAGCGCGCGGTCGGCCTGCATGTAGTCGTTCAGGTCGCCGCGGCCCGCCGCCTTCACCATCATCTCGGCGCAGCGCACGATCTCCTTGCGCTGCAGCGCGGTGGCGCGGCGCGCCGAGCAGGCCGCGATGAGCCGCTCGAGCACGCGCCGGGTCTGGACCACGTCGAGGTGGTCGGCCAGGTCGATGGCCGAGACCAGCAGCCCGCGGCGCGGCTGTTGCACGATGAGGCCGATCGACACCATGCGCATCAGCGCCTCGCGCACCGGCGTGCGGCCGAGCCCGGTGCGCTCGGCAAGGTCGGCCTCGACGATCTGGCTGCCGGGCTCCAGCTGCAGCGTGGAGAGCAGCGTCTCGATCGCGTCGTAGGCGATGTCGGCGGCCCGTCGTTTGGGCTGGGGGCGGGGCGCGGTCTTCGGGGGGGCCATGGTTTTCTTCTGCAGCTTCGGCTTCATTGTCGGTCCACATCATGACCCGGGAGGCCGGCCAGGGTGGCGATGCGCACCGGCGACAGCGGCGGGCGCGGTGCGGGCGGCGTCCAGCCGAAGAGGAACTGCGCCGCATCGCCGCACACGCGGCCCTGGCAGGCGCCCATGCCGCAGCGGCGATGGAGCTTGGCGTCGGTCCAGCCGCTGCAATCCGCGAGCGCGGAGAACGGCACGTCTTCGCAGCGGCACACGAGCGTGTCGGGCTGCGGCATCCGGCGGATCTCGGGGGACAGCGCGAAGCTGCGGTGCAGCCGCGCGGCGAAGGCGTCCCAACGGGCGCGCTCGGCTTCGTGCCGCTGCGCGGCGCGTTCGTTGCCGACGGCTGCATGGCCGGCGATGGCGCCCTGCGCGAGCGCGCGCTCGCTGCCGCCGAAGCCGGTGCATTCGCCGGCCGCGTAGACATCCGGCAGGCTGGTGCGCTGCCGCGTGTCGACGGCCAGGGCCTGTGTGCCGGGGCCTGCAGGCGTGAGGGCGCAGCCGAGCATCCGGCCCAGCTGCGTGTTGGGTGTGAGGCCGAAGCCGCAGGCCACGCGCTCGCAGGCGATCTCCACCTCGCGCTCGCCTTGGCGGAGCCGAACCGATTCCACCTGCGCACCGCCCTGCGCCGAGACGATGCGCAACGAGGTGCGGTACTGCGGATCGGCCAGCGTCACCGACTGGGCCGCCTTGCCCGGCCAGCGCAGCAGGCTGGCGGCGAAGCCCGCGACCGCCGCAAGCGTGGCCTGCTCGGCGACGCGCACGACCTTCGCGCCCGCCGCGCGTGCCGTCGCTGCAGCGGCCAGCAGCAGGGGGCCGCTGCCCGCGATCACGATGCGCTCGCCTTCGACGGGCAAGCCCGCCTTGACGAGCGCCTGCAGGCCGCCGGCCCCCGTCACGCCGGGCAGCGTCCAGCCCGGGAAAGGCAGCAGCAGCTCGCGTGCGCCGGTGCAGAGGATCAGTTTCTTCCACTGCAGGCGCCAGCCGCGTTCGGCGTCTTCCAGCAGCAGCTCGTTGCGCGAAGGCGCCGCGACGACGCGCGTGCCGCTGCACACGCGGATGTTGGCGTGGCGTTCGAGCGCGCCGCGCCACTTGCGCGCGGCCGGCGGCAGCGTGGCGACGGGACCGTCGCGCCAGATCTGTCCGCCGGGCATGGGGTTGTCGTCGATCACGACGATCGATGCGCCGCTGGCCGCGGCCGCCACCGCCGCGGCCATGCCGGCAGGGCCCGCGCCGACGACCAGCAAGTCGCAATGTTCCAGCGCCATGTCCGTCACTCGGAGGTCTCCACGCGCATGCCTTCGGTGCAGACCGTCTGGCAGGCGAGCCTGCGCCGGCCGTCGATCAGTACGCGGCATTCCTGGCACACGCCCATGCCGCAGAACGGCGCACGCGGCTGTCCCGTGACCGAGGTGCGCGCCACGCCCATGCCGCCGGCCACGCGCAGCGCGGCGGCGACCGAGCTGCCCGCCTTCACGCGGATGAGGTGGCCGTCGACGTGCAGCAGGGTATGGCCGCTCATGCGGTCTCCAGCAGACCGCGCGGCGCGTAGGGCGCTGCATCGAACTCGGGCACGGCGCCGGTCATCAGCGCCGCGAGCAGGTGTGCGCTGCCCGGCGCGGTGGTCACGCCCAGCCCTTCATGGCCGACGGCGAGCCAGAGCCCGTCGCGCCACGGGTGCCTGCCCAGCAGCGGCAGCCCGTCGGGCGTCGCGGCGCGCAGGCCGGTCCACGCGCGGACCGCGTTGAGGTTCGCGAGCCCCGGCAGGTAGTCCAGCGTGCGCTGCAGCATGCGCGCGAGCATCGGTGCTTCGACGGCGGGATCGGTCGTGTCGAACTGGCGCGAGGAGCCGACCAGCAGCTGCCCCGTCGGCCGCGGCTGCACGTTGAACGCGACCGAGTCGCCGTCGCTGTGGTGTGCGCTGGTCACGTAGCCGAGTTCGACGAGCTGGTGGTGCACCGTGCCCGGATAGCGGTCGGTGATCAGCAGGTGGCCCTTCTTCGGGCGGATCGGGAGTTCGGGGCAGAGCGTCGTCGCCTCGATGCCGTTGGCCAGCACGGTCTGCGGGGCGTTGCGCCGGCTGCCGTCCGCGAGCCGCAGCGTGCCGTCGTCTTCGATCGCATCGACCTTCGCGTGCTCGACGCGGATCGAATCCCCGCCCTGGCCGAGCAGCCAGCGCGCCGCGTTCGGCGCATAGAGGATGCCGTCGCCGGGCACTTCGAGCGCACCCGCCAGGCCTTTGCGCAGGGCGGGCTCGGCGCGCGCCAACGCGGCCGCGTCGAGCAGGCGGCTTTCGATGCCGTGCGCCCGCAGCCGCTGCCGCTTGCGCTCGGCCTCGGCCATCTCTTCTTCGTTCGCGGCGATCCAGAGCGTGCCGCAGGCGCTGTATGCGCAGTCCTGGCCCATGTGCGGCGCGAGCGCGCGCCATCGCGCCGTCGAATCGCGGCTCAGCGCGAGTTCGGCCGGGTTGTCGTCCATCACCACGAGGTGCCCCATGCCGGCCCCGGTGGCGCCGCCCAGGCGCGCATCGAGCACCAGCACCCGGCGGCCGGCCTGCGCCAGCGCATGCGCGCAGGCGGCACCGACGATGCCGGCGCCGATGACGATGACGTCCGCGTCCATGCCTATGGCCGGATTCCCCATCCGAAGGGGTCGGTGTCTTCGATCAGCAGCGTGGCTTCAGCGCTGATGTACGCACGGCCGCGCAGGGTCGGGATGACCTGGCCGTCTTCCATCGCGTAGCTGGCCTCGAAGCGGCTGCCGATCACGCTGGCCTGCGTCCACACCTCGCCCGGCGCAAGCTTGCCGTCGGCCGCGAGGCAGGCGATCTTGGCGCTGGTGCCGGTGCCGCACGGCGAACGGTCGTAGGCGTTGCCGGGGCAGAGCACGAAGTTGCGGCTGTCCGCGCCTTCGCTGTCGTCGGCGAAGAGCTCGATGTGGTCGATCTCCGCGCCCCCCGCGCCCGTGATGCCCTGCGCCGCCAGCGCGCGGCGCAATGCAGCGGTGTAGCCGGTCAGCGCCGCGAGGTTGTCGCTCGCCACGCGCTGGCCGTGTTCGCTCACCAGGAAGAACCAGTTGCCGCCCCAGGCCACGTCGCCGTGCACGGTGCCATGGCCGGGCATTTCCACGGCCACCTGGTGCAGATGCCGGTAGGCCGGCACGTTGCGCACGCTCACCGAGCCGTCGGCGTGCAGCGTGGTCGTGACCGTGCCCACGGGCGTCTCGATCCGGTGTTCGCCCGCACCGATGCGCCCGATGTGCGCGAGGCTCGCGACCAGCCCGATGGTGCCGTGGCCGCACATGCCGATGTAGCCGGCGTTGTTGAAGAAGATCACGCCGGCAGCGGCATCGGGCGACACCGGCTCGCACAGCAGCGCGCCGACCACGACGTCGCTGCCGCGCGGCTCCAGCACGGTGGCCGCGCGCCATTTGTCATGCCGCTCGGCCAGCAGCGCACGGCGCTCGGCCATGCTGCCGCCGCCCAGATCGGGAAACCCGCCGATGACCAGGCGCGTGGGCTCGCCGCCCGTGTGCGAATCGACGATCTGGATGCGTTGCATGTCTTCGGACTCAGTAGCTGGCCAGGGGAACGGGGGCTGCGTTCTTGAAGGTGAACACCGTGATCGGCGCCTGCTTCATGTTGCCCTTGTCGTCGTAGCTGTAGGTGGCGGCCACGCCCTTGTAGGTGGTCTTGTAGAGCTCGGCGCCCACCTTGTCGGGGTCGATGGAGTTGGCCTTCTGCATCGACTCGCCGATGAACAGCACCTGGTCGTAGTACGAGGCGGCATACGCATCGGCATCGACGTTGAAGCGCGTCTTGAACTTCGCCTTGAAGGCCGGGCCGCTCTGCGCCTTCTCGAGGATGGAGCCGCCTTGCGCGCAGAACACCAGGTCGTTGACGGCATCGCCGCCGAGCTTGCCGGTGGCCGGACTGCAGACGGTGTCGCCGCCCAGCAGCTTGCCGGGCACGGCGAGCTGCTTCATCTGGCGCGCCATCGGTGCAGCCTGCGGCGCATAGCCGCCGAAGAAGATCGCTTCGGGCGCCTTGGCCTTCATGTTGGTCAGGATGGCGGTGAAGTCCACGGCCTTGTCGGTGGTGAACTCCTGCCCGACCACCGTGAGGCCCTGCTTCTTCGCTTCCTTGGTGAACTCTTCCGCGAGGCCCTGGCCGAAGGCGGTGCGGTCGTCGATCACGCCAACCTTGGTCACCTTGAGCACCTTGGCCGCGTACACCGCCATGCTGGAGCCGATCTGGTTGTCGCTCGCGATGATGCGGTACAGGTTCTTGTAGCCGCCTTGCGTGACCTTCGGGTTGGTGCCCACGGTGGAGACCATGGCGCCGCCATCGCTGTAGATGCGCGAGGCCGGAATGGCCACGCCCGAGCAGTACGGTCCCATGACGAACTTGACGCCGTCGTCCACGAATTTCTGCGCCACGCTCACGCCGGTCTTGGCGTCGCACTGATCGTCTTCCGACACCAGCACGAACTTCAGCGTCTTGCCGCCGACGGTGATCTTCCTGGCATTGAGTTCCTCGACGGCGAGGCGCACGCCGTTTTCATTGTCCTTGCCCGCGAAGGCGTTGGGGCCCGAGAGAGGACCGCTGTGGCCGATCTTGACCACCTGCTCCTGCGCATGCGCCTGGCCTGCAACGGCGAGGGCCACGAGGCCGAGCAGCGAAACCATGTTTGCTTTTGTCTTCATGCTTCTTCCTAGGTTGGGGACAATGAAAAGAGCGGTTATGACATGACCGACTGGTACTGCGCAGGCCGCGTGGCGAGCGCCTTCCTGACGACCGCTTCGACGAAGGCACGCTCCTCGCCGATCAGCGGCAGGCGCGGACGGCGCATGTGCTCGGAGCCCACCCCGACCAGCACGTCGATGAGCTTCAGGTTCTGCACCAGCTTGGTCGACACATCCAGGTGCAGCATCGGCGTCATCCACTGGTAGAGCTTGAGCGCCTCGGCGAACCGGCCCGCCTTCATCAGGTCATAGA